>Ga0131853_10001966_pt1 | contig 36745 bp, 44 predicted proteins | sample TergutLab28metaG_FD_92764 | JGI IMG/M metagenome (GOLD analysis project Ga0131853, IMG submission 92764) | Labiotermes labralis P1 segment gut microbial communities from Petit-Saut dam, French Guiana - Lab288 P1 (version 2) (version 2) | ecosystem: Host-associated > Arthropoda: Insects >... | reverse complement strand
TACAGTAGAGCATACAGCACGAGCTTCCACCCTCAACTCACCAGCAGGAATTTCTACATCTTCTGTTGTTGCAAAATAAAGATTGTTTCCTGGTGTAGCACGTGTTCCGGCTGAAATGATAATACTACCCGGCATTGTTTGACTTATTGTGAACTCTAAAGTAGTTATAGCTGCTCTTGGTTCAAGACGAGCATTTTCACCTAGGACTAAAGCTCCAATATGCTCTATAAAACCATTGCCTGAGAATGCCAGCAGATTTTGCTTTCCTGTAAAATCTATTTTACTTCTTTGCATAGAGAGATAGTAAACCACAGTCAAAAGTGCTTGCCTCCATGGATCACCAGGAAATAAAGTTCTGCCGACTTCCTTTTCAAACCGTGCAATAACCTCTGCTGCTATTAAATCCGTGTCCTTCTCTGCAAAACTTATGTTAGGTAAATTTTTAAGTAAGGTACTCATCTAATATCCTCACCTTCACTCTTGGATAAAGCCGACCATCAAGTACACTATCTGGGCTTGGTGCAAAATCAACTTCACTTACCTCTACCCTTGGCTCATAGTCTTGGATTGTCTCTAATGCGAAAATAGCGAACTGCATCATTCCCCTTGGGGAAGGGTCATCTATAAAACTATTGGTTAGCCCAAGTTCACGGTCAAGTGGTACTGTGCCTTTTATCGTAAGTAAAAGCATCATCACATTTTGCAAAATTTCCTCATGCACAGTTTTAGGAAACATATTTATTTGACGAAAATCAATCCCCATAACCGTATGATTTATCTCGTTCATGACTACCCCCTTGCATATTCTTCAAAAGTAATATTAACTACAGACCTTCTTATAAAACCTGTATTGTCGATTAGTTCTTTTGGAATGCTTAGGTTAACAATCCGCCACCGGTATGTACCGAACGCAGTAGTTCCAATTACAATAGAAACCAACGCCCCATCACGCTGTATACGGATTAGTTTATTATATTCTACCTTTGGGTCAACGCCATACTGTGCATCAAGAGTAATAGTCAAGCTGATATTATCAAGGCTGGGTCCCACGTATTGACTAATTGGTTTTCTAAGCAAGGTATTATTTACTGCAAACCGTACATTGTTGGTTCTTACCATATTTTTAAATGTCAAAACTCGCTCTGTTGAAACCTCAAATAAAATTACATCGCTTAGACTTTTTGAACCTATTGCACCAAGCATAAAATCACGCTCCTAACATGAGCAATGTGAGCCGACACTATCTGTGTGAGTTCCGCCTGTAGTTATATTCCCGTCATGCTGAATATTACCATTTAAAATAATGTCGGGCGCATCCATAGTAATTTTTGTAGCCGATTTAATATTTATATCTTGCATAGCCATGATGGTTATGTTTTGAGCAACTTCGATACTAACATCTTTTGCTGATTTAACATCCACGTTTCCATTGGTGTTTATTTTGATATCACTTTCGGCAAAAACCTCTATAGATGAATCTCCCTGCGAAGCTACCGGGATTGTTATAGTTACCTTATGTTCATTACGGTCATATTCAATAACAGTTCCATCTTCAAACTTAACATACCGCTTATCCCTATTTTGAATAGGTGGTAGTCTAATGTCTGCATAATATGAGCCTACAATATATCCCTTTGTAGGTGATGATGGGTCAAAAATACAAAGTACCCTTTCACCGATATCAGGCATATAGTAGACATGGTCTTTTAAAGTAAAAGGCACAAGGATATGCAAATCACCGGAAACAAGGTTATGCCTATCTTCATAAACCACTTGAACAGTGCATTTCTCATAATTTATAGATGATACTTTACCTACACGAATTAAATCGCTATATTTATCACGCATTAATACCCCTCCAAACAGCGACGGGTTCGTAATGAAGTTGTGTAACCACCGCTTCCTATATTGTGAGTACAGTTTGTAATGTGATACTTACCATCAAAACGATACCAACCCTCATACTCAACATTTGTGCCTGAGAAATAAATGATGTCACCTTTCATGGTTATATCACAAGTCCACTCATTTCGATTCTTCTCCCGGCAACGTGCTTTGGCCTTGCGGTCAAGGCCTATATCATCACCTTCACTATTAAAATGTTCACGTAGTGTGAGTGTATGACCAACATTACCTATGTTTGGGGCTTCAAAATAACCTCTATAAAGCCTATCAGTCTTTGGGTCATAGTGAGATATTTCACAAGCTTTGTATACATCTTTTGCTTTACGCCTGAATCTAGGCTTTCCTATGATATTGCTACTACCCTTTATAATTTTGGCAACTCGTGGTACTGCTTCATATTTGCTTTCTTCAAAAATAATTAAACGACCGTCTGTAATCTTAAAACAAAGCCCATCAGACTTACATAGTTCCGCCAAATACTCCAAATCAGATTTGTCGATTTGGTCGGAAACATCATAAAAGGGATTAATATTAGTGTCATACATAAGCGAAACTCCGACATTACCGGCAATATCTCTTGCTATTGTTGATAATGAAACTTGTTTCCATGTTTGATGTTTCTTTTCACTTCGACTACTACTTGTTACCGGCACAGCGATTGCACCTATGGAAACAGCACCATCCCAATCAATATCATCAATTTCAAATGAGCCAAGATTAAATGTACGATTATCCCCATTACGATTCCAATCAAAGACATTTATAGATGCTTGCAATGTTTCTCCTGTTTCAGGAAAGAAGTCATTTATCCATCGCTCATTACGATCTGAAAGAGAAATCCTCAAATCATCAGTCTGGTCATAGTTATCGGTATATGAAAAATTCATTACATGGTGAGAAATATTTCGTCCTCTGTAATGAATACTTGCTTCTGCTCTTCTTGCTTTTGCCATCGGACACCACCACCTTTGCGGCAAAGAAAAAACCACCTTTCGGTGGCTCTATTGGCTTAATTTGTATAATGCGTACTGGTTGAGGCTAATGCCTTCTTTTTGCGATTCATAGCTTAATTTCCTGTGAAGTGTTTTCGGCAAGCGTAGCAGGAATTTTCCATTAAATCCTTCTGTAGTTACTGGCTCCGGTATCGGGTCTGAATAGTCAATTTTGGTTTGTAAATAGCCCTCCATTGCCTCCGTCAAACTTACCAATGCCTCGGCTTCTGTATCACCGGTACTGCTGCACCCGGAAAGTTCCAAAACTTCGCTAACATAATATTTGCCGCTTTCATCATCAAGAAATGTAACTACCTTACTGTAAGGTAAAGACATGTAATAATTCAAATCTTTTTTCATATCGCTTGGGCAAGCATGTAAAGTAAAGGCTTTAAGCCTCAAACTCTACTAAGAATTTTGTCCACATAGTGTTTTTTTATTGTTGGAGTTTCTTCTTTTAGTGTTAGAAGGTCTCCATCCGCATTTCGGAAGTTTCTGTGAGAGCCGTTTTTTGATGTGACCTTGTACCCTACACTCTCTAATACCTTTTTAGCTTCCTCATAGCGGATACCATGTGGTTGACGTTGCATTTTGTCAATTAACTTCTTTGCGCTTGCCACTTACTCACCTCCTTGTTGATGCAATAATATCATATGTGATATCATTCGTCAAGAGGTTTATAAAAAATATTTTACGCTTTTTTTGAGTAATTTATCCAACTCTCCAAGGTGGCCAAGTCACCCTAACCGCCCTTGTAATTTCCGGTACAATTAATATGCAATTTGCAGGAAATACAGCAATATTGCGGTACTGAGGGTTTGCATCAATGAGAATATGCATAAGGGCTTCGTTATCGTAAAGTTGTCGTGCAATACTATCCCATAAATCGCCTTGCACCGTTACATACTCACGCATTTGACAACCGTTCCTTTCTGTATTCCTCATCACACATAACTTGAAGAATTAGTTGCTTAAACCTGGATTCACCTTCACTGTTAAGTTGGTCAAACATAGTTTTTAATTCCTCAATACTGTGTCCTCCACCCTGAATATTATAAACAGGATTATAATTGACTGACACATCTCCACCTTGATGATAGTTAGCATCTTCAATCCTTTTTATCGTATCTGCAGGAATTGGAGTATTATATCCACCACTGCTATCATCGTTCAGATGATTATAACGGCTAAAGCAGGTTTGAGCAGTAAACGCATTTGACTTGCTGGGGAACGGTGTTACATTCGATTTTCGTCCTAAAGATTTGGGAAGTTTTATATTGGGGGTAATATTCGGCATTTTACTTATACCGTAATTACCAATCCACTCAAACGCTTTTTCAACATCTCCAGCCTTTTTATATATTCCGCCAGTATAACCATCAACCGTGTATCCGCCATATGGCGTCATACGCTTTGCCGGTGAATTAATGCCCATAGACCGTTCAAAGGCTGCTACGCCTCTGTTTCCAGCGTTTACAAGAGCCCTTTCAATGTTTATCACTCCATTATCAATGCCCTGCGCTACACCAAGTGTCATGTTATAACCGGCATCATCAAAACCAGCATTATCAATGGAATTACTGAAAACAGCAAAGCCAGAGTTGACTTTGTCAATCAATGCATTTTCCATAGCTTGATTTTCAAGTATAGCTACTGCAACATGGTCAATAAGTTCTTCAGCAGAATTTGCCACACCCATCGGGTCAAGTTCACGCTGCATAGACTCAACAGCAACACGAGTAGATTCTGAAAAAGCTTCATTAAGTGCATCTAACTCCTCATATGAAGCATCTACCAGTCCACGGACGGTTGCGGCCGCTTCCGGTCCAGCTTGACGTAACTGCTCAATAAGCCCTTCATCTAACCCTCTTTCCGTAAGAGTGGCTATATTTTTACTCCATTCTTCAATAGATGCAGCATTAGATATTAGGTTGTTTGTCAAGTCAGCCACAGAAACTGCAGCATTTTCAGTTACAGTTCTAAATGCATTGGTAGTTAAGCGTTTATAATTTTCAAAAGATGCGTTCATGCGGTCAAGGGCTTGAGTTTGTGCCTTTTCCCACTCTTCAACTTTACGCATCTGCTCTTCCATTTCAGCAGTTGCAACTGCCATAGCTGCCGCTGCTTCTTGCTGTTGACGTTCGAGGTCTGCCAATACATCAGCATGAACTTCAATGCCGGAAGCAAAGTCTGCTTGTATACGCCTATTAGCTTCCATTGCCTCAACATATGCATTTTCTGTTACACGCAAACTATCAAGTGCATCTTCTAAAGCCCTTGTATCACGTCTTCTTCGATTTGAACCATCAGCAAGTTTTGCTTCAATAGTACTTATTTGGCTACGAGTATCTTCCAGACCAAGACCAAGTTCTGTGTATTCCATGCTGACTCTGTTAATTTCATTTCGATGTAGATTATACATACTTGTTGCATGGTCAATACAACTTGCTAATTCTTCATATTGTTCGGCTCTTGCTTCCAAAACACGCACTTCATGGTTAAAAGATTCTACGGCTTCTGTAGATGATTGTGCCAACGATTCTTGACGGTCAGCAAGTCGCTCAGCTTCTTCACCCACAGTTTGGTATTCTTCGCCTACACGGTTTAACCAACGTACAAGTCTTGTAACAATTAAGATTGCACCAGTTACACCAGCAATAATCCATCCAAAAATAGGTATAGCTTTAATTGCCAAACTCATTACTTTAAAGGCAACAGATAAACCTTTAAGACCACCTGCTAAAATTTTACTTTTTACAGTTACAGCAGCGAGGGCTGCGCTTTTTGCTTGTAGCCCAGCTATTGAAGCGGTTTTTGCCTTTAATGCAAGTGCGTATGCTTTACCAAGTTTTGACGCTGCCAGAGCATTTGCTTTTTGGGATGCCGTATTAGCATTTAATTCGGCAGTATTTACTTTGGTTGCGTTTGCTTGGATTTTATCCAAAGCTATCTGTTTTTTGGTTGCTATTTTTGCGGCTTGGGTTGCCACTGTTCTTGCCTGCTCTACCTTGGTTGCAGCGGCTATTGCTTTTGCACTTCCGGCACCTGCTTGTGCTCTGACGATTTCAGCTTGCGAGGCAAGTTTTAAGGCTTTTGTTTCTGCGACCGTAGCTGCTTTTCTTGCGGCAGTTGCTTTTTTTGCAGTTTCGGCAACGGCAGTATTAACTTTTGTTGCCGTTGTATTCGCCGCTTGCGCAGCACTGACTAACTCGGTTGCAGTTTTTACGGCTTTAAGTGTGCCTGTAAATGTTTTGTATGCTGCGTGAGCCTTGCCTACAAACTTTACAATCTTACCCATAACCATTAACACAGGTCCAGCAGCAGCGGCAACTAAAGCCAGCCTCAATATAATCCGCTGCGTACCATCATCAAGACTGGCAAAACGATTAATCCAAACACCGATAAAATCAACAAATCTTATAGCATGTGGAAGCAAATGTTCGCTTATTTGGAGCATTATTTCCTCAAGTGAATTCCGTAATTGTTGAACTGACCCATTCATACCCTCTTGCTGTAATGCTGCTTTGTCAAAAGCTACACCTGTACCCTCTATGGCAGAAGTGGCTTCGTAAAAACCTGGTATTACTTCGTTTTGGATAAGTTCTGCATTTCGCATAAATTCAAACCATGCAGCTTGTTGTGATTGGTTTAGGTTATCTAGTTTAAATCGCCCAACTTCGGCTTGGTCTCCGTAATCACGCATAGCAATTGCAGTGTCAAAAAGTATATCCTCAATTGCTCTTGCCATTCCATTTGCATAGTGTGTGGCAACGCCAAAACGCTCCGTTGCGGCTGCTGCAATGTTACCACCTAAAGCAAAGTCAGATATAATTGTTCCCATTCCAGAGTACAAGGCTGCACCACGTACACCTACTTGATATAAGCGTGTCATTATTCCCACATTTGTTTCTGCTGATGAGCCCATCTGCTCAAATGCAGGGGTCATTCGGAACATATAATTTTGCATGTCAGATAAGCCCATACCAGTATTTAATATCCCTTGAGTAAATAGATTTATATACTTTTCAGATTCCGAAGCATCTGCACCAATCTTGAGAAGATAATTCCCTAAAAAGTATGCGGTCTGGCTGAGGTCATTTCCCGTGGCAGTTGCCATAACCATTGAGGAGCGCATTATAGCCGTACCATATGCGGCATCTTGCCCTGCCACGGCAACACTGCCATAGGCATCTGCTATTTTCCGTGCGCTAAAAATACCATACTCGCCAGACAAAGCCATTTCTCTAATTGATGCACTAAGTTTGTCAACTTCCTCGGCTGTCATATTTGTACGAGCCTGTATCTTGCTTAAAGAATTATCATAATCTGCTCCAACTGCAAGTGCGGCAACTCCAATCCCAAGCAAAGGGACTGTAACGCCCAGCGTCAGCCCCTTTCCTAAAGAGTTAAGTTTATTTCCGATGCTTGTGAATCTACTTTCAGCTTCATCAAAGGTTTTGCCGAAGCCTTTTTCCATCTTTGCATCCAGGTTAAAAGCAATCTTATATGCTTTTGATGTAATACCAGCCACGGCAGACCCTCCTCTTTGTTATTTTTAAAGCTTTTGATTTTTTATGGCTTGGTTACGTTCTTCAACGTAATCTGCGTATATATTCATCTCTTGATGCAACTCCGCCAAAGGGAGGGCTTTGTAGTATTGTGTACTGGTATTTGTCCCTACAGATAAAGGTATAATGCTACGGAGAAGTTCTTTTACATCATCCTGGATTCCATCTAGGTAGGGGTATTGGCGTCCGTCTTCGTCTTCAAAGTCGGTATTTCTCCAGACGGTGCCGGTGCCTTGCCCTTGCTCTCCGTGTCTCCCTCGTCCTCCGAATCCCCATCCAGCAAAAAATTCATCACCAGCAAACATACCTGGGTGTAATCTTTTCCTCCAAGGGAGCGAATAAAATCTACTGTGTGACCAGAGGCTTTTGCTGCAACACAGGCTTGGTATTTTTTATTAGTTTCGGGTACATTCATAGTTTCTTTTTTCTGAAGAAGTCCACGAGCTATTCTTTCTGCCTTTTCAAGATCCAGTGCAGAAAGCCCATCCAAATCGAGGTGTATTTCGGTTATAAGTTCCCCACCAAATGTGACAGGCTTTTTTAATACATAATGTTCCATAATATCCTCCCTAGTCTCTGCCGATATTTTTACGAACTTCGGTCATATAATCTACGCCATCAATAATACAAATGAAGTTTATTTTATCTATTTCTACCATTGGTTTGCCATCAATAGTAATGAGTAAATAAATACTTTCATACTCCACACTTGTACCTGATTGGGTAGCAACACCAAGTGTGCCAAGCGTTATTGTTTTTGGAGTGCAACGTGTAACAACCTTTATACCCTTATCTCTGTATTCACCGCTGCCCTCATCATACGATTGAATATTGCCCATGAAAGCGAAGTGGTAAGTTTTTGGGGCAGAATACGAGACATTGTCATCGTATATTACACGCCAGTTTATTGTTGTCGTTAAGGATTGAAAATGCCCCTTAGTAGGAGAGTCAATAGCCCCAGCAATGCCAGCTCCTGACATGCTTTCGGTCATGTAGCTGAGAGTAGGAAGTGTAATGTTCACAATTCCCAGCATTTCACTACCTGCATCATAGCAGATAAAATTTGTTAATTTATCGGGTATACTCATGCGTTATTCCTTCCTAACTGAACAATGTCAATAAATAATTAGTATCATATTGTAATATAAATTCGCCCTGCTCAAATGGCGGTGGTGGTGAAACCTTTACTCTGAATCTTAAGATGCCGTCCAGTAAATCATTTAGAGGATTATCATCTTCCTGTAGAGGTTCTACACGACCACCAAGAATAAAGCCCCGTGCAGCTAAACCATTGAGCCATATATTTGCACTATCAATGATGGTATCCCGGAGTCTTCTGCTTATTGGTTTATCTACTCTGCTAAAATGTGTAAGAACAAGAGTATTACCAATCCAGTCAAACATACGCCTGATTGAAATAACAACATCCTTAACATCTGTTGTACTTGGAAACGCACCCGTGCGGTTACCCCAAGCTACCCAGCCATTTGTAAAATTAACGGCAGATACAATTCCTTGATTAGCAAGAAATGTACTTTTTTCATTGTTTAAAACAATTTCTACACCGTTCTCATAACAAACACCGTTTATACGCAGATTATTGTTTGATGGTGACTCATATGGAATGTCGTTATTATCAAAATCGGTTCTTCCAATAAGTCCTGCCATTTGTGTAGAGAAATAATATTTTTGATTACCGTGACGTAACATTGGAAAAAGATTTATCTGCCGTGTTGATACATAGTTATTATCATTTTTCCATGCAGGTATATTTTGATATCTATGTGGAACTAACTCTCCCTGTGTACTGCCCTCAATCATAGTCGGCATGTCATTAAGGGTTATACATCGGAAGTGACCATTGATGTTTGCCCCTTTAGTTTCCATAACAGCAGCTACAACTGGATTGCCAGACCATTTAGGAGCAAGTAGCAGTCCCGGAATCACTCTGAAACGTGGGAATATGTCACCGACAATTTCTAACCCTAAATTTTTATCTGTTAGGACATCAACTCCACCGATGAAATCATATTCATCAACCAATTCCGGTGCTAGTCGTGTATATGAAACGGTAAGCTTTTGAGTTTCGGAGATTCCACCAATGACACCTTCTTTTGCATTTATTACAACAAACCCGTCACGGTTAAATGCAAGGGTGTAATGTGTATCCTCTTCAAAACCGTCTATCTCAACCGTGTCGATTAATACACCATCTACTTGTAATATACCGGAGAATCTATTGAGTGCAACCTCTACGCCTACTTCATCAACTGAGTGAATATAGGGGTCAAGTACGTTAATCATAATTAATGGTGATACACCGAATAAATTAAATTGCGAAAATATAACTTGTGGTGCAGTATAGTTATCCCAAATCTCCGGTTTCATGCTAAAACCAAATTCTCGACGTGCTGCACCGCTTGTATGCAGCAAACGGGGTTCGTTAGTTATATTGTATGGGTCTTCACTAAGGTGGATTGGGGCTGTAACAAAAACTACAGGCAAACTTGCACTTACGCTTACAGGTGGAACAATAGGTGTATCATCTTCTGAGACGAAAATACCTCGTCTATTTGCTGGCATTGTTCAATACCCCCTTTTTAATTGATTCTTCTACATAGTGATAAAGCCTATGTGGCTCAGTTCCTTGGATTTTTACGACCTTTTTGAAATCTGGATATTTCTTATCTTCCACAAACAAGTCTTTAATTTCTGGAAGTTTTTCAATGATGTCATTCAGGGTTTCTGGAATCTCCATATAGATTCCACCGGGTATAATTGCACCGCCTGTAACATACGGACCGGAATAAATAAACCGTTTTTTACCTTTAGTTCTTGCCGCTTGCCGTGTTTTTTGGCGGAACTCTTTTTTCTGCTTCTTTTCTGATTCAAGTTGCTGTCCAGTTGTTCTCTTAGTTTTAACATCAACTTCATTTGTTAGTGTATCTTTGGTAGCATTTTCAGCTTTTTTGCTCATTGTCTTGCTCCTTCCTACTAAAATAGATGTTTTTCCCGTTGAGGTCGTGGGTAGACAATATTCCACTTGGTACGGCACCAACCCTCCCAATAAGGGTAGATTTGCTCTGGAAACATTTCTGCTTCAAAGAAATCCTCTACAACCCTATATTTCTTGTCAATTGTTACGGTGGCGAAAATGGCTTGTCGAGTGGATTCAATTAAATTCCATAAATCCCTATAGCCGCTTCCGTCATCCACCAGCTTTCCTTTTTTATCATAAACACCAGGGTCATAAACACCAAAAAGCACGTCTAAGATAACTGTACTTTCCCTCACGTTTTTTACATTTTCTGCTCTGCGTAATCGGGGTAATATAAATGGGAACTCCTCGTCTTTGCTCTCCTCACTGTCAATACTTTTTGGCAAGAGGAAGCCAGAGCGCACGACTTGAGGGTTTTTAAACGATTTATTCCCATCTATATCTATAGCTTTTAAAGTGAATTTTGCTGCTACTTCTTTTTCCAAGAAGTTACAAATGCCATCATGCAGGGTTACTATGGTACTCATTACTGTGCTGCCTCACTTTTTTTGAGAAGGGCTTGAATTTCACGGTCAAATTCCAGAACTAGCCGTGCTTGTGTCCTTTGCTCAACTGCACTCCGAACGCTTGGCTCGGCAAGCATTTCAGGTACACTTGGTCCATACGGTTTTTCAAGGGGAATCCTGTTACTCGAAGTCCGCCTAAAGACACTTCCACGACTGTTTCTAACCCCTGTCCGACTGTTTCGCATTGTCGATACAAAAGCCTTGCTTTTACTTCCCTCAGCATCTAAGAGCGTCCCACCTCCACTCTGCCGTGGACGCAAATAAACAGCACGACCGCCCCTTACACCCGGATCTTGGTTTGCATCGTAGGGGAACTTGCTTGCAAAAAGCCCTGGACCTTCACGGCTTACAACTGCATTTGTATTTGATACAGTGGCTCTCGTGGCTTTCATAAGAGATTTTACTCCTTTAGGTGGAATCACAAATACTTTCGATACTTCCTCTCCTGCATATTCTTTTAAACCAGCTGATGTTCTATTTAATGCTCTTACAATTGCCTCTTTTGCACCACCTTGGACATTTCTCAAAGCCTGTAGTGCTTCATCAATACTTCCATCAGTGTCAATATTTAAGATAATTGATTCAGCCACGCTTATCGCCCCCTTGCAGCTTCAAGAGTAAATTCCAACATGCCCATATCTTCTGCTACTGCGGATATTAGATATTGCTTACCATCAAATTTGAGGGCAGCATCGATTTTGGGAATATGCTTAAATTTTTCAGTCCAATCGCCTTTTTTGATGAAAAAGACAAGACCATTTAGGCTTACACCTTCGACCTTGTCTTTTATCATTCTTTCAAAATACCGCTCACTATCAACGATTACATCACAGTCAAAGGCTTCTGATACAAAACCCTGTATGCCTTGGATTTTATGAGTGGTGACAAATTCCATAGCAGAAGCATTAAAAAAGACAGCGTCTAAATCTGCTGCCACTTGCTCTTGAAAGTTAAGCATTGCCTTTCACTGAATCTTCTATGAACTGATTAACAAGGACTTGTAAACGTTTTGTATGAATCCCGGAGTTAAATTTTACACCGATATGTCTGGCATATTTCAACAGATCGGGTCTTTCAAGTGCCGTGACTTCTTCTACGGAAAGGTAATCATCTGTTGTAAGATAAAATGGCAATTCACCACCATCATCTTCATCACTAGGATTAGATTCAGCAGATTCGTTTTCTATAAAAGCGTTTACCAATTCTCTTTGCTCTACAATTTCCGCACTTACATCAAAATTCTCCACACCGATGTGTGCAGCATATTTTATTAAGTCAGGTTTTTTTAATTTATTGACTTCCATAGGAGTAAGGAACTCATCTACCAATTCATAATATGCCTGTGGTTCATATGACGAATCCATTTTCTGTAGAGGAGAAATATATTTTTTTGCAATAAGACGTTTGATATGGGATTCTGTGAGCATATCTGAATCAATAAGCTTATCCTTGTAGTATATTTTACCCTTTAGTTCAAATTGCTTAAGAATTATATATTGTGCCATCTTAGTCCTCCTCACCTACGTCAATCAATACCCATGAAGAAACATCTTTGGGGCAAGCAAGAGGTCTTGAGGTAACTTCTAAATTCCGTATAGTACCTTTATCATTTGTCCAAGTATGGGTAGCTCTAGGCTTAACTACTGCACCTGTAGTTACATTTCCTAATAAACCATAAAGCATTTCCGCAGGCATATTTGTAGAACCAACAAATACTTTACCTTTTGGTATTAGATTATAAACCTTTGCTGCAAAGCCTTTATCACTGGGGGATACACCCGGTTTGTCTGGATTTTCGTTGTCATTGTCAGCAAATTCACCGTCATAGGAATAAATATGCAGTCCAGCTTGACGTAAAAATCCATAGTATGTCGCTCCATTCTCTAATATATGAGGTTGTATTACTCCAACACGAAAGCCAGAATTATCATAGTATTTTTGCACACGTTCGTTATCAAGCATACTATCAATTGTGTCAGAGTCAGCAATCATTATATTAGGGGAATATCCCGAACGAGATGCTTTTTTCCTTGCTTCACGTAAATCTCGCATAGGGTCTGAATTTTTGGTATCACTCCACGGCACATCTGCAACCATGTTGTTTTCAAATCCAAAGTCAATCTGCTTATTGACACCTTGACCTATGATAATTAATTTGCCACTGAAAAGAGCTTGTGCAGCCATCCACTCTTCACGTCGTGTGATTGAACGTTCTAAATCCTTCATGTCTCTACGTAAAAGTTGAGCTCGCCTTTTATTTGGATTATAACCGTTTATCTGAGCCTCTCCAGGTAATCTTGTAGTGAGGTCACTCATTTTTAGCGGACGCATAGGTGCAATTAGTGGAGGGGTAAACTCAACTGTTTCCATTCCGTTTCTTTCAAGTACCGTATTTCCAATACGGTCGCTTACGAAAGGAGCCATTGGCATACCATTTTTAACAATATCAAATGTGACTGTGTGCGTATCAAAGCAATTATTCCTATTAAAAAACGTACTTTTCAAAAATGTATGCAGTGGCGGTAATGATTCAACCATCTTTAGCATAGTTTTTGGTTCATAAATGTTTACTGCCATATTTATTACCTCCTAGTTTCACGGATAACTAATCCGATTTCATTCATATGTTGCCTGTGTTTATCTACGATATCAGCTCCTCCAAATCGTAAAGCACGCTGGTTAAACTCACCTTTGATATACATATTAGTTGTAATTTGTTCACCAGTTTTTACAGTCACATCATCACACATAATTCCAACTGCTCTGCCTTCGCCATCTTGACCTTCTGAATCAACCAAAACTGGCTTACTTTCAGAAGTAAAAGCAATAACATCTCCACGCTTAAACTCTGTTTCGCCTTCAGTATCGGGTCCATGAACAATAACTGCTGTTGCAACAAGTGGGTAATCACTACCTGCAATAAGATTATCTGGTTCAAATCTGCCTACTATCATAAATTTGCCTCCTAGTCATTATCTTCTTTAGCTAAAGACGCTAATAATGCATCTACTTCGGCGTCATCGTTGTTGAACTGTTCACCAGCAGCTGGAATGCCATCAAGCCCGGCTGCGATAGCATCTGCTTTAGAAGCGTTTAGAAAATTAACACCTTGCTCTTTTTGAGATTTTATAAGTTCCATTGCATATGCTTCGGCTGTAATACATGTTTCAAATTTAGCTTTGTTTGTAAGAGCTTCCATACCAGGGAGTGCAATATTGTCTATTTCTTGAATACGCTTCCTTTCAGCAGCTATTCCTTCTGTACGACCTTCATTTCTGGCTTGTGATATTGTATCCGGAGATGTACCGTGGGTCATACCCATGTTAAATACCTCGGTATAAATATCCGGATAGTTTGCTTGCAATACTGCAAGGTTCATTACCATTACATATTCCTCCTTCTTATTTTGGACATTTGTTGATTTATTTTTCGGATGTGACGGTAACATAGCCATAAGCACATCCTTATTGCGAACCTTTTTAAGATTAATACCAATTTCATTAAAAAAAGCCGTCTTTTTATCTTCACTGAGATAAGCAACGACTTCCAAGTCGGTAATTTCATCTACAAAACCTTTTTCCAGGGCTTGAGAACCAGTCATCCAGCTATCTTCATCAAGCATCACCCTAAGAGTAGTTTTGTCTATTCCCGTTTTTGCATGATATACATCTATCATACTTTCCGTGATGGTATTTAAAACATCAATAGTTTTTTGCATATCATTTATATTACCCCGAACACCTGTAGAAGGTAAATGTATCATTAGCACAGAGCCAATAGGAGCTATAATCTTATCTCCTGCCATAGCAATGAGTGTAGCTGCACTTGCTGCAATACCATCAATATATACAATTATTTCTGCCGGATGGGATTTAAGAAGATTCATTATGGCGTAAGCTGCAAAAACACTACCACCACTTGAGTTTATCCGTACATTAATGGTCTGGATATCACCAAGTGCATTAAGTTCATTTTTGAATTTATTGGGAACGACATCGTCTGGCCAGTTCCAGTCTTCAAGGTCATAAGTGACAATATCCCCATACACATACAAGGTAGCTTCATCATCAGATTTTAGGCTGTTCTTAAACTCCCAAAATTGCTGGACATCTTTTTTCTTACCCATTTATTTATCACCGTCACCTTCTATAATTTTTGTTATTTCTCTACGCATAGTTTCCTCCTTTACTCTTTGCCTATGGTTTACGTTGTAATCTGTACCGGTCATTTCAGCTGCTTCACGTTCTCTTGTACTTATTTCTGCATCAATACGCCTTATAGCAGCAGTCACTTCACGCAATGGGTCAATTTGCCCCTGAGATGGACCATGCCATACGGCTTTGCAATAAGCAGTTTTAATTATGGGGTCATTGAAAAAGCCGGGGGCATATATGCGTCCCTTCGCTACTGCTTCGGTCAGCCACTCTTCATAGATTGGTTGGCAGAATCTTTTTGAAAACCAATTACGTCGCATTCGGAACATTTTCCATGCTTCAAGTAAAGATGCTCGACTTGCACTATATGAAGCACTAAAATGTTTATTCATAAGTTCATATGGAATTTCTAAGGCTGCACCGGTCTGTCGTGTAACAGCATTTACGAAACCATCAAAAGCTACATTTGGTCTGCCGGGGCTTGCCGTATCAATTTTTTCACCGGGGGCAAGTGTAACAACTGCACCTGGTCCTAGTTCATAAGTGTAGTCATTGTCAGCGTCTATCTGCTCATCTTGCGACATACTTTCACCAAGTCCGGTTTGGGGCGTTTCTGAATATACGAAGGCAGTAAATAAGCCACTTACAACAGCGGCTCGTAGTTCTGCTTCAGTATATTTTCCAAGTTGACGCAAACTTTCAATTACAGGAGATAATATTGGTAAACCCCTTGTTTGGTCTGGACGTTCAGATTCCATTAGATGAAGGATATTACGCCTCCCGGTTGCAGAACCAAAGGCTGGAATTCGCTTAAATGATTGATCATCAGTAGCAGAGCCAGGAAAATGATTAGAAATATGATAAGCGAAAATTTCTCCGCTTCGGGTTTCTACACCTTGACTGATATTGCCTTCGCTTTCTTTATCCGATGGGGTTAAAACTCTATCCCCTTCTACAAGTTGTATGCGTAGATCATAAATAAAACCTGCTCGTTCTCTGTATGGAAGCAGTACAAACACATCACCTGATAATAGCATACTTATAAAAGCTAACTGCTGAAGTTCATAGAAACTGTTTAATCTGAATCTATCACAATTTACGGAGTTGGCAAAATACTCAAACTCCCTGGCTGTGTTCTTTTCCCACATCTCAACCTCAGAATCTTTCATTTTAAGAAAATCACCATCTATAGAAGGTTTCAAAATAAGACCAGAACCGATTGTATTTGTGCGTGTAGTTTTAATTGCACCTGTAGCAATATTTGCACCACCCATATACAAATCCCTTGAACGCTCTCGTAACTTTGGAAGATTATCGTTTATGTCATCACTGGGTGAACTGCTTTCACTATCCCAGCCTTTCATAGATTTTTTATGGGTATTTGCACCGTGATGTGAATATCCAGAGTTCATAAATACTAATTTTTGTCTAGCCACTTCCCTTTTCAAAGCCATACCAGGAGCAAGACCGGCAATTACTCTATCCAACAAGCTTATTTTACGACTCATACTACCGATACCTCCTACGTGTCTCTAGGAATAACTTGCTGTACTCGAATACGAGAACGACCTTCCAGACGTTCAACTTCGCTTTGCCAGTATTTAATACGTTGCCCAATATCTTGCAGGTCAGCTCGTCTCAAATTGCGAGAGCCAATGCGGTACTCTTGACCAGACATTACTGCTTTTTCTGCAGCCATCCAGCCTTTTAACATTTCTTTTGCACTGTGTATTTCTTCTTGTCTAGTCATTAAATATCAACTCCTCGGCTAACTGTACCACGCCTTCTTCTTGGTTTGGCGGAGATTTTATTAACTCTGCGCCTTTTCAGTTCTTCAAAATTAGGATTCAGAATTTCAATGGCTGCGATATTATAAACACGGCAATCCAGCGGCTCATTTCGTGCGCCAGATTTTAGCTTCCACTCCGTATGCGGTCTGCCCCTTACCAATTTTACAACCTTTACTTCAGAGGTTAAGCCCTCGAAATAATCATCATCGTACTTGCGGTCGTATTCATCATCTGATGGAAAATGGCAGTAGCCAGCTTTTTCAGTGTCTTTTTCGGCAAGGCGTGAAAACAATCTTGATTTCGCTGCATCAACAGCTATAGTAAAAAGATGGTTTTTCACTTTTTTTGTTTTGCTGTAGGTATGTACAATATTCATACCTGAGCCGCCCTTGCCTTTAATTGCCCATACACCACGAATTTCACGTTTTTTACAAAAATTATAAGTTTCCGTTGTGCGGTGACCACCGCTATCAATACACGCAGTAGAAATCGGAAGCACGGTGCCATCTTCACAAGCATACGAGACACGTAAATGTTGATCAAGTTTTTCCCATGTCTCTGTTTCGGATGTATCACCATATATTTTTATATATTTAATACCCCAACTGACCTTGTTTTCTCCCCATCCCACAATCTCTAATTCAAAGCGATCGTCCTGCACATCTACCCCAGCAGTAAGAACCAACACATCTTTAGGCACTAAAGAATTGTACTCTATGCAGCGATTGTAAAGTGCCTCTGGATCAATGGATTTGCCATCAATGATAAAGACCTGCCCAAGAATAGTGTTTGTAAAAACCTTCATCATTTCACTATCTCCTTTTGACTTCCAAAATTCTTTGACGATTTTTATCCATGTCATCCAAGGACTTACCAGAGCGTTAAGGCGAAAACTTTTTACACTTTCGTTTTCATTTTCTGCAAACCACTCACCCTCGCCAACTTTCCAGGCAAATTCATTATTGCTCTCTCCACAGGATTCACATTCGTACATGACATCTCCCGCAGTCTCGTCAATTTTGTCTGTTTCCCTGTCTATAAGATGGCTAAATTTAACACCATGCCAAAGAAGTTCTTGGTATACACCACATACAGGGCATGGAAGCATCCATTTTTCCATTGTTCCTTGCTCGTACTCGAATTGAATACGACTGATCCCATCTATTGTTGGAGATGAAACTTTTAATATCTTATATGTGTACTGGTATGTTGTTGCACGTTTTTCAACGATCGTTAAGGGATCGCCTTCTGCTTTTGCACTTTCCGGCCAACGGTCAACTTCGTCTGCAAGCACAACTTCAACTGGGCGAGAAGCAAGGTCGGAAGGAGAATTTGCGCCAACTATAGCCAAGTATCCACCGGGGTACATTTTTTGCGTAATTGTATTTGCGGCATCACGGCTTCTTTCTGGACTAAAAACAGAGCGAAGTACAGGTGTGTCCCTGATGGTAGGTGCTATACGTTCTTTTGAAAATCGCTCCCCTGTTTTTACAGTAGGTTGTACCATCAACACAGATGTCGGCCTCTTGTGTGCAAAGTAACCCATAGCATTTAGCAAAAATTCTGATTTTCCAATTTGAACACATGACTCCATTATTACTTCGTGTACTTTGGGGTCCGTGAGACATTCCATTATCTTTTTCAAATATGGCGTTCTTGAAGTTTGCCATCGTCCTGGTTCAGCACTGCTTTCGGTAGGAAGCCGTCTATATTTATCCGCCCATTCTGCCAAAGTCATATCATCGTAAGGCAAAAGACGGTGAAATATTTTCTTGAAAAGTTCACCTGTGTGAGGTTCGATGTGTGGTCGCTGCTCCATCATTCGTCATCACCCTCAACTGGCACATCCAATCCAGTGCTAAATTTTCCCCCGGTAAAATCCTCTGGGTTATAGGCAGCCAGTTCCGTTAACGCTTCAGCCGTTGATTTTTTCAGAATGGCAAGGATGCGTTCCGATTTGTCGCTACCGTCTGGAATTGCCATGAGTTGGGGAAGCACTTTATACGGCAACGTTTCCATCTTGGCTTTGAATGCCAAAATCGAATTTGTCACAATAAACTCTACGATATGGGCGTGGTGTAACTCGTTTCGCTTTACTTGCAAATCCAACTCGGCATCCTCACGTTTTATACGGGTAAGCCGTGCTTTCTCTTCGTTGCCATCAATCGAGCCACCGCTAACCATTGACTGCAAATAACCGACATAGCCTTGTATAGCTGGAAGTAATTTATAATGCCCTTGCGAAAATTCTTCAATAATTCCGTCATCGGTTAGTTGCTTAGCCCGTTTTTCCGAGATCATCAGCACTTGGGCTATAGCTTTGCGAGTATAAATCTTGCCTTGATTGCCCATGGGCGAAACCTCCCGGAAAAAATGGAAATGAAAAATTATTTTTGAAAACTAAAAAAGCCTTGCGCCTTGCGCACCCGCAGGGGTTGATATAGCCCGAAAGGAACCATGAGGGTGTCGGCTGAAGCCAAGAACACTTCTTTACTTGGCAACAACGTATACTATTCTTCAAGCTCTAGCCCAAGGTCATCACCGTCCAGCAACTCATCAAGGTCTATCTGACCACTTATACGCTGACGTTGGAGTTCAAGTTTTGTGCGGTCAATTTCAACACGTTCAGAATCCATTTCCATCTTGTGCCATACCTCTATAGCCTTTTGCAGTCTACCTTGTACCCGAGTAAGGGCTTCACCCAACCTATCCCTACGCTCTGACTCCGCACGGGCTACGTGGGTAGCAGTGTCAACAGCCTCGGTGGAACTGTTGCCCTCCCACGACTCCTGATTCTTGTTACGGTTGGTATATGAGTGAGTGGTCGTTCCCTTATTTTTAGTGACGCTTTCGATTATCATGCCGCTTGGGTGTTCTTTTAACGAATGCATTTCTTCTAATATGAGCATTTCCCTATATGTCAAGGTGTCTATCAAAATAAGCTGCCGGGTATATCTGTCGTAATCAGCATCGAGGACAGCTCGTTTATTTTCGTCCAAATCAAGATTTGCCCCTTTAAAAAATAAATTCCTATATTCATTTGTTTTAACAGCAAAAGAGTTTCCTGTCGGACCACCTAAACCGCCTTTATTTCCTGCAGCATTATTATTGCCGAACCGTGCTTTTGGATTTTGCGTGTTGGTTTTATCGGGAGTGCCGCTCTCATTATTTTTTACTTTTTTTGAAGCGGATTTTTTTGTGGAATTATTTGAAGATGTTTTTTTGTACGGTTTTGATGTACAATTTTCATTTGATGTTTGATGTACGTCATTCGTTTGCTGTACATCATTGTTTTTTTTAAGCCAGCCGTCACGGGACTTCCAAACTGCAATAAGCTTTTCATTCTCATTAAGCTGCTCAGCAATGCGGCGGTTTTCAATCTCGCCATTGTGCTTTTTAAATATTTCAAATGCCTTATCTCTATTTGGACTGCGTGGTTTAGGCATCCTTCAACCACCGCCACCTATAACCGCCTGCGGATTTCCTTTGCCCATTACAGCATCTCATAATGTTAATGTACTGAATGCCCGTTTTTCTCCCAGCTTCGCGGCATCCTTTAAATCTGCCAACCGCATTACCTGAATTTATGCATATCATTTCTACATCCAAGCACTCACGTCCGAGGCGAATTGAATGGTAGTGCCGATTGTTTTGGAATGTACTACACCATTCAAGGTTGCTGATGCTATTGTTTAGCTTAACTAAGTCCCTGTGGTTTACTTGCGGTTGTTGATTAGGATTTGGGATAAATGCTCGCGCAACAAGCTGGTGCGCTAAATGGCATTTGCGTACGCCATTCTTGCTCAGCCATAGTTGGTGGTATCCATACTGATTTACAGAGAGTTTCCGTAGCTTACCACAGCGAACGGACAAAACATTACCAAGGTTGCTTATTTTATAGAGTCCTTCATATCCTTCAATGTCTCTCCATGATTCAATCATTGATTTTCACCACCTTTACTCGTGAAATAAAAAAAGACCACCGTAGGGGTCAGTATCATCTATCTGTACGAGACACAGCCCCTAGGGGCTGGCTCAGTTGTTTACATTTTTAGGTTAGTTGTTGCTTTTCCTAAAAGTCTATTCTATCCATTTGTTTATCTCCCGATTAGCATTGTCCAGCATTTCTAAAAGTCCATCCACCGTTTTCTGTATATCGTGCGTTTGTTACTTCCATACCGTTTGAACCGCCACCTTTATGCTCGTATTGAATGCTTACTTGCACCCAATAGCCAAGTTCGCTGGTTTCTTCATCTTTGAACACTCCGTTGCTGAAGCTGGCTAAGCTGCATCTTTCAAGTATTGCCGCAAATGCCCCAGTCTGGCTGGCTATATCATCTGACATGAAACTGATGTGTACTCTGCCTCGAATGGTTGTTATTTCTGGCTGACAGAAAGCGCAGTCAACTTTTGCTAGTTCCTTTGTGTGTTCAAAAAGCGGGGTGAAGTCAATTGCTTGTGCGAAGGCTACCAAGTCCTCGTTGTGGTTGTCTACTGTTACCTTTTTCATGATTGCTGTCATTTTTGTTTCCTCCTTGGGGGTTTTGTTGCGTTTCCGCTATATACATTAATCACTCAGCTTGGCTGCAAAAGCAAGCGTTAAAGCAGTTGTAAATATACCAAAAATCAAGAGGTATTCTTCATAGCTTCATGTGCAATACCACCAAGGACAAAGGAAACACAGGGCAATGCCACGCCATTACCCCAAAGGCGGTATTCCGCCCCATCCGTGTGTGGGTTTTTCAGCCATTTTATTATTTGATTACGGCTTTTCGGCTTCTTAGATTTCCCCACAGCTTTCCGGTGGGTTTCAAATACCTCCGTCCAAAAAATAATATCTTCTTCGGTTGGATCTGGGGTTTCCAAGCCAGCACACCAGTCAAAGGGGAACCCCTGTAGCATAGCACATTCCTGCGGAGTTAGCCGCCGTACAATATATCGGCTTTGGCCTACTAGCGGAGGGTCTTTGAGGTCACGAGCGCACAATGTAGGTGACTGCTCTTGAAATACTCTTGTAAAACTGCCTGGGATCATTGCATAGGCAGGGTCTTTTTCAACCATAACCGTGTGTCTTTCCACGGTGTTAAGGGTGAAGCATACATTTTTATTGATTCCGTTGCCACGGTGCGAAGGGCGCATTGCGTTCCCTTCCATACACACCACTACTTGACCACCGTTACCAGAACATGCTCCCGTATCAAGTGTGCGGCTGATTTCCATTTCATATATACCACTGTTCGGATTATCTGACTTCATAGAATTACTGCCCTGTGAGCATATTCCGAACAAATGCGCCTGTGCATTTTCTTCTTTTAACACCAACGGCACATTGCCACCACCTATTCCTATCCGCTTTGTAAGGGTTTGGACTGTGCCGTTTTCGTTTAATTTTATGCGGCTGTCGTTTGGATGGCTTTCTACCGCCACAGCTAATTGGTTATCGCCCATGTCGGCTCTTATGGTGGATGCTTTATCTTCCCAAGCATGACCGTTATATCCGAGGCGAGACACTGCACCCGGTTCAAATCCTACTACCGTCCGTTTATCGCTTGAGCTTCCAATGGAATCCGAAGTATCGCTGGCAGTTCTTTGCCGTTGGCTGATGACCTGCGGAGGATTCCCAGACAGGCGCGACTCGTTAAATTGTATCTCTCCGGCACGTTTGCCATCAAAATCGAGGACAAGGAAACAACGGCGACGACGTTGGGGGACTCCCCACATACTCGCACAGAGAGTTCGCCATGCGAGGGAAAAATCATCTCCCACGATTTCGCCTGCGCTGAGCCACTTTTTTTGAGGCATAGGTATAGATAAGGTTTTGTCTTTGATTTTAACGAGTTCATTCAATACCTCCCGAAAGTCTCTGCCCTGGCTGCTGGAATACATACCAGGCACGTTTTCTACTACTACAAATCGAGGGTATTTATTTTTTGTAGCTTCCCTCATTTCACGGATAACACGCACCATTTGAAAGAAAAGCCCGGAGCGTTCACCATGCAGACCGTCACGTTTGCCTGCCATTGATAGGTTTTGGCACGGGAAGCCGCCCGTGATTATATCCACAGGAGGAATTGCCGCACCATCCATTTTGGTGATGTCACCTAAATGGTGCATTGCCGGAAGCCGCTTTGTAGTGACACGGATGGGGAACGGTTCAATTTCCGAAGCCCATAACGGCTCTATCCCATACAACGCTCCAGCGAGGGCAAAACCTCCAGAGCCGTCAAAGAGAGAGCCTAGTGTCAGCCTATACATTATCGTGCGGCATCTTTTCACCGCTGCGTAGTAGAAAAATGCTGTCTGAACTTCCGAGGAGTTCAATATATCTACGGACAATTACGTCACAGTATTTTGGGTCAAGTTCCATCAAATGAGATATGCGTTCGGTCTGCTCGGCAGAAATCATTGTTGTGCCAGAGCCGCCGAATAAATCTAAAACGACATCACCTTTATTAGAACTGTTTTGCATTGCTTTGGCAACCAGTGCCACAGGCTTCATGGTTGGGTGTTCTGGTGATACTTTTGGGCGTGGGATTTGCCAAAGGTCGGATTGCTTACGGTCTTTCAGCGGATATAATCGCTTGCCGCCATCCAGCCACCCGTACCACAAGGGCTCATATTGTGTATGATAATCCTTGCGTGACAGCACCAGAGAATCTTTTGCCCATATAATCGTGCTTGACCAGTGATAGCCAGCCTCACGCATAGCAGTCATTACGTTACTCCACTCCTGCGCACTCATGGCAACATACACCATGCACCCAGCTTCGGAAACCTCTGCCATACATTTGAACGCTGATAATAAAAAAGCACCGAAGTCATCGGCACTCATTTTATCGTTTAATATCTGCCGGGCTTTCCAGCTTGGGTGTCGGGCATCAGAGCCATAATCTACATTCCATGGAGGGTCTGTAAATACAAATCGTGCCGCTTTACCGTCCATAAGCGTTTTGACATCGGCTGGTGAAGTGCTGTCACCGCACATAAGCCGATGGTTGCCAAGCAACCAAACATCTCCACGCTGCGATACAGGGGTTTCAATCTCAGCGACCGCCTCGTCTGCATCGAAATCATCTTCGTGGACTTCGGAAGGATTGTCGGTTGTACTTTCTGCGAATAGCTTTTCAATTTCCTCAAGGTCAAAGCCTGTTAATTCCACATCGAAGTCAAGGGATTGCAATTCCTCAATTTCCAATGCCAGCATTGCCTCATCCCAGCCAGCATTTAGAGCCAGCTTATTGTCGGCCAGTATATAGGCTTTCTTTTGGGTTTCGGTTAAATGCTCGACAAATACGCAAGGTACTTCTTCCATGCCTTCAGCTTTTGCCGCCATTACTCGCCCATGTCCTGCAATAATGCTGTAGTCTTTGTCTATCAGCACGGGGTTAATAAATCCAAATTCACGCAAACTGGAGCGAAGCTGAAGAATCTGCTCATCGCTGTGAGTTCGCGCATTTCTGGCATAGGGGATTAGCTTGCTTACAGCAACCCTCTCCATGCGTTCTGTGCTTTTTTCCATACCATTCATTTCTATCCACCTTTGCGCCCAGGGCAAACGGTGCAGTGGTAGGGTCTACACCGCTTGCATGGTCTGGGGCGTTATTTTCACGAAAAAACACCTGCCACCGTGTGGGTGCAGGTGTCATATGCGCCTAAAATGCTACGCTACCATTATAACAGGGTCAAAACGAACGTGCGGAACAAAACGAACGAGTTTCATAAATTTTCAAAAAATCTTGTTACGGTCATTCGTGCAGAATCCGCAGTCATTCGCTTGCTTGTACGCTTAGCAACTTCTCGCCATTCGCAACCTTCTAAAAAGCGCAGCGTTAAAAGTGTCCGAATTTTACTATCAACAACGGTAGCGATATACTCCTCTGCCTCTAATATGCTTTCTGCAAGGTTGGCAACACGCTCCTCAATCTTTCTACGGAGTCTTTCAACCTTTTTACGATTTGGCAATGCATACCCACTGATCACTATCGGGATGCCAAAGCCAGAGCGGTAATCTTTCACCGAATCAGAAACAAATTCATGCTCCGAAGCCTTTTTCAAACGGTCACCAAGCACGGCAATCTCGCTTTTCATGTATATAATTTGTTCCAATTTTTCTAAAGTCATTGACATATAAAATCCCTCCCGAAATTGACAAATAGGTACTTAGCTCGTTATAATAACGGTGTCAAAGCGTTACTTAACTAGCCGCTGTTCCATTTGCTTGGGAGGCGGTTTTTATTTTGAGTTCTCAAGCCACTGCCACTGCCTACCGCAAGCAATGCATATTCGCCACTATCCTTTACGTTCACAGGTTTTCACTTTTATAACCTCCAATAGCAAAGCGCAAAACATCATATTCAAACGCACTATTGCAACACCATTGTGAATTATTGTTCTCACACGATTCTTCATGCTTGCAAGCCCAACAGGGGGCATAATCAATTACTGCTCTTTCCAATGCAACCCCTCGTTTGAGTACAGCATCAAACAGTTCTTTGTACTCGTCACGCTCTTTTGCCAACCCCTCTGTATCGATTAGAATTTCAATAGCAAACTCAATTGCCTTTGCACCGATGCTCTCGGAAGGATTTGTGCAAAGTTTGTTTGTTTTGGCGTTTTCCGCTAACTCTTTACGCCTTATTATCTTAAGCACATCTATAGCCTCATTGTTTGTCATGGCATTTCCACCCTTTCAAATTCGTACACCCATACCCACGGATTATCCTCCCAGCCAAAGCCGCCCTTGGCATTAATGATGTTCCACAAATCCTTAAATTGGCTTAGATTGTAAAAACCACCCTCTGCCATAACATCATTCGGAACAATATCTCTAATACGCTCCACTCGCACCCTTGTTACTCTAAGAAATAGCCTAGCGGCTGCTTTTGGCATGTGGATAGACGGCTTCCATTGTGTAACGTAGTCGTAAAAAGGATTGCCCCGATATGCGTCAGCCTTGTACACGAACTTTGTATTCTCTGGAATATGGCGAGCAGCGGGACTGAATATATTTGGCGACCATGTTTCACGCACCCAGAGAATGTCACCGACAGCATATCTTTGTTTGCAAGGTACGAAAGCACGTACCTTGTGCCTCATCATTCCGTTTGGCAGTTTTACCGATGGCGTTGGGGGCTCTGCTTCGCAGAATATGTCCTTATAAAACTCAAACACGCTGTTATCATATCTGGGCTTAATTACTCGTCTCGTTTGTGTTTTCTTGCCTGCTAAAATTGCCTGAACCATTGGAGTGCTGAATATTATGGGTTTCATTTGGAATTTTCCTCTCGCATGATTTCTTCAAACAGGTCGTCATCATCCATAGCCATACATTCTCTACATTTGAAAAATGCAGTAAATGAAATTGCACCCTTATGTTTTGAGTAGCCCAGCTTGCGCTTCCACTCTTTGCAATATCTTTTATCGCTATTCAAATGAATACATGTTCCGGGGCAAATATCGCTCATTACGACAAACCTCCCTCTTTCCCAGCTTCCGTTATTTTATCTATAACGGAAAGGTAAACGCTCGGCACAAATTGCAAGGGGCAGAATGGAGCCCTTGAATCCGAATAATCAACTGGCGGTTCGTCATCATCACTAAATGCCGAAATTACAACCCTCGAATCGGAAGCAACACACATATATTCAAGATTGCTTGCATTTGGGTACATTAAAATGCAGTCCTTGCAAGACGTAGGCATATCAAAAACCAATATCGCTTTCACCAGAATCACCTACTACTTACGTCTATACTTCGCAAACACATCTGAAACTTCTGATTTTGTCGGAATAGGCTTTTTTGCTTGCGTGTCGACCAGAAAGTTTATACCCTCGGTCAGTTTGGTTTTGCTTGTGGCTACAAGGCTTTTCTGAACATCCTCTCGGTCACCTTCTACTTTTTCTCGCATTTCAGCCAGCGCAGTATACGGAAGGGTCAGCCCACAAAATATGCCGATGGTATTTTCTTGGTTTGTTCCTTGGAATACGTCCAAACAAGTACCTGTTTCCAGCATGACCGCATCAAGGTCTATTTTGGTAGATGCCGAAAGCCCAATATATTTGATTACCCGGTCGGCTTCTGGTGCTGCAAAGACGCTTTCCTTAAACAATTTTATAAGCCTGGGCGTGTTGCTTGTGTTCTTCCCCATCTTGCCTATAATCGCTGCTCCACGGGTGGAGAGCAATTCTTTCATTTCAGCCATGTCAATGTTGCCCCTTACATGGCGATGCTTCGGAATATCAATGAATGTGTTAAATAAATCTACGAAGGTTTTATTTATTGAAATTTTATCGCCCCGGCTATTATCTAAAACGAAGGTGGCGCAGGTGTTTTCGATTTCTTCTATTTCCTTAAAACACTCATAAGCATTGATGAATGCTTTTAGCGGCTCGGTGCGAGAGGGTAGAATCGTAATTGCACCAACCTTCTTGTCGGTGTGTTGTATAAGTAAATCCATTAGCATAGGGGATGAGCCAGAGCCTGTGCCGCCTCCAGAACTAAATATGACGTAGACATATTCTTCTTTGAGTTTTTGCTTTATCTGCTCCGAAATGCCGTCAAAGTCCTCAATTATTAAATTCTTGGCTTTGTCACGGTCTTTGTTGCACCCCTCTCCGTTTTTTATGTGGTGGGTATGCTTGGCTTCACTAAGGGTAGATAAATCTTCCTTGGAAGTGTTCATAAATAGAACTGTGTACCCAAGTTTCTCAAACAGCAAGCCAATATTGCCGCCACCTTGCCCCACTGCGATAAATCCTATGTTGCTTCTCATTTCATGGCCTCCTTCAGCGCATTTTTACCCGTTTCGGTGATGAAATAGGTGTGTTCCCTGCTTTCCTTGATACCATTTGAAACGTACCCATTTTCGATTAGCTTTGTAAGTCTGCGATATAGGGTGTCGTTTTTTACATCTATTTCCGAAAGAATCCTCTTTCGGCCTGCCGCACTCATTTTGGTGGCTGCTTGGCAAGTATTCAGTATGCAGTCCAAAAGTGCGTAGTCCAGTTTATCCATGTAGCCCCTGCCAACCTTTCATATATTGGATTATCTTTTCATAACTCGGATTATAGTTTCATACAATGGACAATCATTGCACTTGTGCCGATTCAATCCTTCCATTCGAATATTTCTTCATCTGAGAAACCACGGTTTTTTAATTCCATCTCAGCTTCTTGCCTTATGCTATCTGGCGTTCGTCTACATAGATGGTTTTTGAGTGTTTCCAATGTATCGTTATCATCAAACCAATAGCCCATGCCCTCACCCCACTTGGATTGCTTTGTATAGTTCTGGGTCTTGGTGAACGTGGCCGACAACTTCTACTTGGCTGTATATGTCGCATAGTTTTTCACAATCTATAGCCTGCCAGTTTGCCTCATATGGGAGTGCAACCCAGAGACCTCTCCCCCACTTAACGAAATATAGGGTTTCTGCATGGCCATGCTTCAGTACATCACCGTCATAAATTTTCGTGCCGTTTTTATCTTGCAGTCCTGTATATTGCATAACATCCATGCCACTCATGCTGAATTTCTCGCTCACTATTGGAAAAAACATCCATGCTTTCAACGTGTCCTCATCCGTCATCATGTAGCTAACAAACCCCTCACCAAAGTGAATCATCTGATCGCCACTCCATGCTCTAAATATCAAAGTTTCCTCGTTCATTTCATACCTTCTTTCCATTTTTGAATTCTATATACTTCCGTTTGTACTCGTAGGATTCAGCAAAAATATGACGTGCCGCCTTGACGAGTAACGGCTCGAACGGCTCTGCCTTTTTCAAATCGTCCTCGGCTTTACTATTGAAAGGGCAGCCAACACACCCGGTACGAGTCATGCCATAAACTTCGTAGCAGTCTGAGTAGCGGATACCTCGCCATTTTTTATAAGCGGCTTTGTCTGCATCAGACCAGTACATAATTGGGTTACATTTATTTGCCTCGTTGCCATCTCCAAATGAGAAGCATCCACCCTTGCTGGCTCGTTTGCCGCCTTCAGCTTGGCGCATACCTAAGACCATAAGGTCAATATTGTGTTTTTTGTTGTAATCTGCAGATGGATATTTTTTAGCGAAGTCACAGCACTTTTCAGAAATTGCAATGGTCGGTGGATTTGCCATAAGGAATTCACGCAGGAGTTTGTATTGGCTTATGTCATAACCACTTTTTCCATTTTCGCTTACTGACCTACGGCAGAAAAACCAATCCAGAGCAGTCTTGCATTCTCCATATTTTTCGGGAGTTGCTACTTCGGGAGAGTCATTCCAGTCAAAGCCATACCGCTGAAGCCTGCTGATGTTGTCGCTAACTTCTTTGCTTATGAACGGAAGTCCGTATTCACGGCAAGCCACAGGGATGCTTTTTCTGGGTTTCTCGCTGTCAATGTGTACGCCATACCGCCATTTCAAGTAATCAAGATGTCGCTTAGATGCCTCGTATTCCAACCCAGTATCAAAAAACACAAATTTAGCTTTTGGTTTGCCCCATAAATAAGGATTCAGCAATTCGTATAAGTCCAAAATTGTATCGCTGTCCGAGCCACCAGATATTGAGAATGCAATCCTTTGATGTCCACTAAACACCGACAGGGCTTTTTCGAGGGAATGTGTCTTTTGTGAATCTGGCGTTGCCCCTATGCAGTTACATATTTCTTGCATAACTTCGGTGATTGTTTTCACAATAGACTTCTTACTAAATGGCAATTGCAGTTTTAAGACCTGCCATTGTTCCTATTTTCACACCACATATTTCGGGCAAATTAGCTCTTACTAATGCTTCTGCAAATGGTGGAGGCACTGCGTTTCCGCACCGGGCAACTTGTGAAGTCTTGGTGATTAGCTTGCCGTCTATCCCAGAAGCTATTGCGTAATCTGGTGGAAACCCCTGCGCATTAAAGAGTTCCCTCGGAGTAAGCATACGCAAACCAATATCAGCAATAGCATACTGCTCACCGTGAATGGTCACTAAGCCGAATCTATCTTGGGCATTTACTGTATGGAGTGGCTCGGTTGTACCCTGTGCATCCCCTTGACCATAATATTTGATTAAGAAGGCACGAGCCTCCCCATAATTACCTCCACCTGCGGTTATAGTCCGCATTGGTTCTTTTGTTGAGTGACCGTATTCTTTACCCTTGAACTTCACTAACTGCGAGGTAACTAAGGCATTGTGGTCTATTGCGGTAACTGTATTAAGAGGTTCTGTCACTTCGTTTCCGCTTCCCCTATGACCGCCACTGTAGTATTTGGACATGAAAGCCATTACTAATCCGTAGCGATTTGCACCGTCAACCGTAAAAAGTGGGCGTTTTAGGCTTTGCCCTCGCACTTCTTTATCAGATTGTTCACTGTGGTATTGAATTAATGTCGAAGTAACGATTCCGTACCCATTTACTGATGTGGTTGTATTTAGTGGCTCACCGCTGCGTTTAGGTGAATTGTCAAACTTGAAATCCACAATAAATGGTTCTGGATTTTCAAATACGAATTTTTGTAATCCTCGTGCTATGCGCTTCAACGTAGATTCGGCCAGCAGTCGTACTATGCGAAGCCTGTGCTTTTCCCATATTTCTTCTGAAGTATCGAAAATCGAAGGGCAAGGAAGCGTCCAGTTGATAATGTCGGCCGCTGTTCGCCAAGGTTTCAATGCTCCAACTTTCACCGCTTCGCTGGCTGGGTCTCCGTGAGTGGGTTTCGGCCATATAATGGACTTACCGTCACATCTGGCTATTAAAAAGAATCGTTTGCGGATAGTTGGTGCGCCATAGTCACAGGCTCGTAATTCCCTATAATCCACGTTGTAACCGTATTTTCGTAGGGCATTTATAAAGCTGGTAAAGGTGCGCCCAGACTGCGCCTTAATTGGCTGTCCGTTTTTCACTGGTCCCCAAGTCTTAAATTCCTCTACATTTTCAAGAATGATTACCCTTAGGCGTACTGTTGCTGCCCACCGCACGGCCACCCATGCAAGTCCTCGAATGTCTTTCTCGACAGGCTTTCCGCCTTTTGCTTTGGAGAAATGCTTACAGTCCGGGGAAAACCAAGCAACCGCCACAGGTTTCCCATTTGTTGCTTTGCGAGGATCTACATCCCACACGCTTTCGCAATAATGCTTTGTGTGTGGATGGTTTAGTTTATGCATGCTGATTGCTGCTTCATCGTAATTTATTGCGATGTCTATAGGACGGCCAGTTGCCAGTTCAATGCCTGTGCTTGCACCGCCACCACCAGCAAAGTTGTCAATTATAAGTTCCTTCATTGAATGCCCCCTTATGTGTTGAAATCCCTAAAATTAATATTAAACACATCACAATCCATTTAAATGACTGATAACCTTTTCATTATCCTGATCCTCCAATTCTTGGATGATGTGAAGATATGTTTCCTGAGTTGTAGTTGTATTTGCATGACCAAGACGCTTTGCAATGCTTGCAATGGATACACCTGCAAAAATAAGCAGTGATGCATGCGTATGACGCAGTCCATGCACCGATATAATTGGTATATTTGCCTTTATACATAATGCTTTAAGGTGGCAATTGAGTATTGAATTGAAAACCCTACCCTTAACAAAAATCAATTTGTCTTTCGCTATTCCCTTAGTCAACTTTGCAAATTGCATACTTATTTGCGCATCAATTGGAATAGTCCTCACAGAGGATTTGTTTTTCGTGTCTGCAAATCCGCCCTCGGTAGATTTGTAATTCCATGCTTTTGTAATCTTAATTTTATACCCTTCAAAATCAAAATCACCTGGTGTTATGGCAAGAGCCTCCGAAAATCTCACACCTGTTTTGGCTACAAGTAGAATAAACCAGTCCCAGTTAGGTTCATCTGTGAGGTTAAGATTTGCCAAAAGTGACTTCAGCTCATATTGGCTTAAAAACTTAGGTTTTTTAACAGCCGGGGCTTTTCCTTTGATGATGACCTTGCGGGTTGGGTCAGATTTTATCAAGCCATCATCAAGTGCATCTATAATGGCACATTTTAACTGATGGTGAAAATCCATTGTTGTCTGCCTCTCGTGGGTCAAGGCATAATTGTTTAGTAAAAGTTGGTAGCTACGTTTGTCAAGTTCGCCAAGTTTTAGAGCGGGTGCAAGCTCAACGAGCCTCCGCAAAGTCATCTGATATTTTTGATAAGTAATAGGTCGGACAGCTCCAAGTTTATAAGTGTGTACCCAGTCCTCGAAATAATCACAAAATAATGTATTGGCATTCATTGCTTATACCCCTTGCTACCAAAAATGGACGGAGATTCAACATGTGCAGGGTATTTCGCTGCAATAAACTTAATTTTGAAATAATCCTCTGCTTCACGGCTGTACGGCATAACATTTACACTGGAGAACCCATTCGGATTATTAGTACCATTGGAAATGAAGAACACTCCATAACACTCTCTCGTCAGCGCATCGCAGTGAATAGCCGCACCGTTCATGCCTCTAATAGCCATGTTGAAAACCAGAAACGGAAATGCACGATCGCTTAGTTCTTCGCAAATGTACAGATACTGCGAAGGCTTATAATCCCAAGGTAGGGTTGCCAGTCTATCCAAGTTCCATCGTGCAATGGTCATGCCGCCAGTGCCAGCAGTAGCTTCATAACGCATACCATTGTTGTTTGATGTCTCTGTGAGTTTTGAAACCAAACTTGCTACAGACATTGGGGTGAAATCTTGCTTTTGCTTCTTTCGCTGTGCAGCTTCCTCTTGAAAGTACACATGCCAAAAATCCTCGTCCAGCTTGTGGTTAAACAGTTCTAGGAATTGATGAAATATAGTTTCACGCAAATTTTTATCAAGTAGGATCTCTATAAGTCTTGGAGGGGCTTTAAAAACATCATCAATACATAGGATTTCATTTATTTTTTCCGTCATGATTTAATCACCCGCAATTCTAACCAGGGGTAGTGTTCATCCCACAGCTTCTTTTTCAGCTTGAATCCTGCTGTTTCTACGCCTTTAACATCCTCCACCCAAACCGTGCCGTCTTCGCTGCAAACAATAAAATCTGGTCTGTATCGAATACCACCCGGCAGAGTGAAGGAAGGTTGCAAGCCGAAGCCTATAATTTCATCAGCGGCCGCCAGCAGTTTTAATTCCGAATACCGCTGCGCTTCAGCTTTGCTGTCAAAGGTTATGCCGTCCACTTCGGTTTTCACATTGCGGTATTTGCTTGATTTTAATTTTTTTGTTGTAAATTGGCGGTATTCTTCTTTTGTCATTCTCATGGGGCTTCGTTATAAACAGGGTGTGTTCCGGCAATCAGCTTGTTCTCTTCTTCACTCATGACATAACCGAGATTGGTCAAGAAGCTGTATATCATATCCAATGATTCATTAAACTCATATTTACCGCTATTATCAATGCAATTCACACTACCCGGTTCAATACGGATATATGCACCCTTAAATACAAATGTATCTAAATTTTGCACATTGCAGTGTTTACCAATGATTCTTGAAAGGGCTTCCTCACGAGTTTCATCTTCGCCTTTTTCCCAACTCTGGCGGAACTTTTTATCAATACCGAATAATGCACGTATGGTTTCTTCATCAGCATGTTTTTGGCTTAAAAGTGCAAATGCAGCCATTCTTTTAACCGTTTCTGAAGTATCAGAAGTTACGTTAAATTTTTTAGCAAATGCGAACCGCATTTCATATGCTTGCTTAAACATACTTTTAATTCGTGCTTTGTAAGCTTCTTTTCTGTCTTTTTCTGCCTGGGTTGCAGCCTTTTTTGTATCTAAGTCACTTTCGTTAGCTACTGCATATACAGTAATGCCGCTAAATCCATGTTCCACAGTGTAAAATAATTTAATTTCAGCATATTCTCCACCTGACTTTTTAACTTCAGCTGCCAGTGACTGTACCGCCTCCAAGTCATGGGTATCGTACCTGTAATAATTAAAGTAATGGCTTTTTGTTGAGCTACGGTAAACTTCTGGACTGGTTTCTGTAGCAAACTTTGAGATTATACCGATAAGCTGAAGCTTTTGTTTTTCTTTTTTCTGTGCATTTATTGCACTATTTAATGCCCAATCAAACTCCTTTGTTCCAACCTGTTCAAAAACCTCTGCACGTTTTTCCGGGTTTTCGATTTCATACATTTTTTCATAATCCCCAAGCTCAATTGGTCTATCCTGCACCCTTTCAATGGCATCTTTGCCGAAGGTTTTTACAATTTTTAATCTGCCGTATACCGTGGATTTCGATAATCCAGTCTTTGTACTAACATCTTTTACGCTATCACCCAAATCAAGCATTAGCTGCATTCCTTGTGCTTCTTCCAAAAGAGTAAGCTCTTTCCGGTGCATATTTTCAGCAAGCATGACGGCAATTTGGTCTTTTAAATCCATATCCGTTATAATCAAACATGGTATTTCTGTCAGACCTGCCAGCCTTGCGGCTGCTGTGCGGCGGTGACCTATAACCACCGTGTAATCGCCCCTATAGGCTTTTTTACCTTTGATGTTCCGCTCGTAGGTTTCCAAGTCAGAGGGAACAACGGTAAGGTTTTGTTGTATCCCCCGTACTTTGATACTCTCAGCCAGTTCTGTTAAATCACCAAGATTTCCCCTTGGGTTATTTGGGTGGGGAAATAATCTCCTTAACTCAATACTTGGTAGTTGCATGCGTACCTCCTATGTTCAGCTTCAATGAGCTTTTATTATTAAACCGTCTTCGGTGAAAGACCTTTATTGTGTCGCTGCGTCTTTGTCAAAATTGAGCAGTGTAAGTTGCCGTGGCTTCTGCCCCCACGAGAAGTTATGGTCAAGAATATTCCAGAGCATGGCACCACTCTCTGCCCAATTCTCGCCTAAAGTCTTAACCATGTCTGTCCAATCCTCAATATCATGCTCATGTAATGAACCTAGCACCCCAACATGTCGCAGTTCGTGGTAGAAAAGAGCAATACGCTTTTCAAATGATGTACGTTCAAAAAGGTGTTGCCGTATCTCAAATACATACCAATAGCCCCACACTTTTGTAAGCTCTTTATTAGCTTTTTTAACTTGAACAATCCAAGGATTACCCGTAGGTGGTTTGGTTTCGTAAGAAACATGATCCTCTATAAATAAAATCCGTCTAACATCTACATGTTGCAGTTCTTCAAACTTATCAATCAACTTTTTTGCAAGCGGAACGTACTCATAATTTTTTATCCAATGGCGATGACTATATTTGCCGTTATCAATCTGACCTTTAATATGAATTTTGCCATCATCTGTATTTTTGGTGAACTGGAGGGAATAGCCACCATCCACTTGCTCGTCAAACTCGACCTCCCTGGTATATTCATCTTGGATGATTATTCGTTTTGCCATCTTCAATGCCTCCCTGTTAGCCCCAACTCGTCAAATAGGGCTCTTTTATTTTCCCTGCCTTTTTGGACACGCCAACTTTCGCCCCTAACTTCCACAAATGCGCACATTTCAACGATTCGGTTGTAAATTCTGTCTGATGGGTCATAGCGGTTGCTTTTCGCATCGATTACGGAGAGATTGTCACGCAACTCATCAATTTTTTCTTTCTTGTCAATGTGTAAGTTAGTTGTAATAATTGTGGGTTTATTAGCACGGTATCTAGTGTCAATGATGCTGTACAATTTTTCATAAGACCAGTTGGTTTTATATTCAACACCAAGGTCGTCAAGAATAAGCAAGCTGCATTCCCCAATAGTATTAAACACATCAATCTCACCCATCTCACCGTGTGAAGCGTAGCTGTCTTTGATGATGTCTAAGATACGTGTAACAGATATAGCCATGACTGCTTTGCCTTGCCGATATAGTTCATTAGCAATGGAAAATGAGAAAAACGTCTTACCGTTGCCAGCTACGCCATGTATAAGCAGTCCTCGGTTATTGGCAAGCATAGTCTCCCAATTCTCACAATACTTTTTACCAAGATTAAGCAATTCACGATTATCGTCTCTAGTCACCCAATTTTCAAAAGTTGAGCCTAAAAACCTATCATCCATCAAGGAATATGCCTTAAACTTATCTAGTCGCCGTTGGACTACTTTGGCTTGTTCTTGTTCTTCATATGCCCGGAGAGCATCAGCCCTACATTTGCAAATAATTGGCACTCTGTGCTTTGTACCCGTTATATCAACATCCCTTTGACGTGGACTTCCGCAGGCATCACATGTTACAAAAGGCTTTGTGAAATCGGCTTTTGCACCAAGGTTTATTAGTGCAACAATGGAGACTCCATCACCTTCGTTAGAGTCGGTCTCCAAAGCATTAAAAACTGGCAGACTCGATGTTTTCATATGGGTCACTGTCTGCGTATTTAGAACTTCTGCCATTGGTTGCATTTTTTAATGCACCCCCATTCATGCGCTTTTTAGAAGCCTGCCTATTGGCTTCGTTTGTTTCATATTGCTCAAGGGTTAAAACGCCTTGCACAATACAGGAATTGACTATCTTTTTGGCATAATTCCAGTTTCGGACGTTTGCATCGATACTGGCATCAATGGCTCGGCAAATAAGCTGTGCCTCTACGCCTGTTGTTAAGAATTCGGCAATCTCCATGTAAGCAGTTGTACTTAACATATTGCCCATACATTGCTGATAGTGTTTTTGAATGTGATGTATCACACTGCCATACTGGTCAATCGTGGCTTTTACGTTGTTTAGGCTGTTTTGTGGTTGCTCTTGTGGTTGAGATTGCGGTCGTTTAACGTCCACATTTTCCGTGTGGTCGGGATTGCGGTCGTTTAACGACTGATTACTAATAACATCAACATCAGTGATATTTATATTGTC
>Ga0131853_10001965_pt1 | contig 36746 bp, 30 predicted proteins | sample TergutLab28metaG_FD_92764 | JGI IMG/M metagenome (GOLD analysis project Ga0131853, IMG submission 92764) | Labiotermes labralis P1 segment gut microbial communities from Petit-Saut dam, French Guiana - Lab288 P1 (version 2) (version 2) | ecosystem: Host-associated > Arthropoda: Insects >... | reverse complement strand
GGATCAGAGTTCGTTGCGGCGTACACATTTTCACACCTTTCGGCGGCTGTGATACTCGTCACATGCCAGTATGTTAACAAATTATTCACATTTTACGGCTTGACATTTCACCGCCGGACTTTTGCGCTTGTGTAATCATGTTCAAAGTCTTTGCCTTACTTTTCGGAGACATATATCGAGATCGTATTCTCGGATCAATAAATGCATAGGCAATATCGACTATGAGATTTATGCCACAAATAAGAACAGCAACGACAACCACAACGCCATTAACGGTCGGGAAATCACGCCCCTGTATACCCGAAAGCAAAAATGTCCCCATGCCTGGAATTGCAAATATCGTTTCAACTATAACTGATCCTGAAAACACTCCGGCTACTTGAACGCCTATTACTGTAGAAAGTGGAATCATGCAGTTCTTCATGGCGTGCTTTATGACGATAACACTCTCAGTTTGCCCCTTTGCCCTCGCTGTTCGTATGTAGTCTTGCCTTATGACCTCAAGCATGGTTGCCCTCGTCATCCTTGTGTAGACTGCAATTCCGGTGCCTGCAGCGCTGAATACCGGTAAAATCCAGTGCCGCCACGTTTCAAGACCTGTAATCGGCAGCCATCTTAGAACAACGCCAAACAGAAGGGCGCTGACGAGCGCCAGCACAAAACTTGGGATAGCCGCCAAGATGAGAGATACCGTTGTTAAACTTATATCAAGAGCGCTATACTGTTTCAGCGCTGATATTATCCCGAGCGGTAATCCCACCGCCACCATGAGCAAAATACCTAGCAAACTCAATCTCAGTGTGATTGGAATCCTTGTCGCCAACTGCATAGAGATAGGCAAACCGGACTGAAATGACACACCTAGGTCAAATCTTGTAAAAACGTTCCAAATATAGGAACCCAGTTGAACAAGGAAAGGTCTATCAAGTCCAAGTCTACGCGCCATTTCGTCATATTGCTCATCTGTAAATATCGGTCCAAGTATCGTAGCCACGGGATCCCCAGGCATAAAATAGGTTATAGTAAATACAATCGCAACAACACCGATTAGCACCGGTATTGTCCATAATATGCGCGTTATAATGAATCTTAGCAATGGGTTTACCTCCCCTTTTGTCAGGGTGGCGGGGTTGAATTCCCGCCACCCTTGATACCGACAATTATTTTATGGCTGTCGGCACATACTAATGATTTTTACTCCCAAGCCGAAATGTGCCCTAACCTCGAAGTCTGATGCATAGTTGCGCTGACTGCGAATCTGTTCATTTGATCTTCGGAGAATTTTTCTGTGCGGAAACCAATGTTAAATGGAACTTCTGCAAATGGTATCATAAGTATTCTATCGTACGTAAGTTGTTGTACAATTCTGGCATTCCTATCAACCTCAGCTTCATCAAATGTGTAAATCATGTTTTCAAAGGCTTCTAGGAATTCCTGATCATCAATAAAGTTAAACGAGTGGAAGGTGGTATTTGCATATAGTATACCGGCTCTTAGTTCATGGAAAGGCGAGCCTCTGTGTGCATGCCAGAATGCAAAATCATTGCCACTCTGACTTCTCCAGATATCTATAGCTGTTGCAACATCAACAAACTCAATGTTTGCGGTTATGCCGATTTGTTGCATGTAGAACTGAAATGCTTCTGCAAGCACTCTGTCTGACTCCATCAACGTTGTGTTTAGCACAAGAGGATTTTCAGGTCCAAAACCTGCATCCGCGAGAAGTTCACGCGCCCTTTCAGGATTAAACTCATATGGTGGAAGGTCAACAAAATATCTGGCTTGTGATGTTGCGACTGACGTTGTCGGTATGAAGCGATCACCATAGAATATCTCGCCTAATTCCAGCCAATTAACACCGAGACGAACAGCCTCTCTGAGTCTGATGTCATTCCAAAGTGGGTAAGCATCAACCATCCCAAAATTGAGATAAATGGTTGTTCCTAGTGACCTAAGCATTGGCTGAACATTTTCCGCACCTTGATGCAAAAATCTGGAGTAATCGGCAGAACCCAACGCTGCAACATGCACGTTACCAAGCTCGAGTTCCATTGCGAGTGTTGATTGATCAGGAATAAATCTAATAATCCACTCATCAATATAGTATTCGCTGATGTCCGTGCGCCAATAATTGTCTCTGAGCCTGAGAACAATGCGATCATCCGGTATATGCTGATATACAAAGTACGGACCACTGCCGACTGGGAATAGCCAAGCTTCGTCATCCCATTGTACAGATTCCGACCACTCTTCATTTATGAGGTAAACTATAGTCCTCATTATTGTTGGCCAAGGTCTCTCAAATCTCATTTGAATTGTAAATTCGTCGAGTATTTTAGTTTCTTCCCATATTATTGGAAAAGCAGCGAATGTTGGAGCACCACGACCCGGCACGCTTGTGTAGCTGTACAATAAATCACGAGATGTTGCATGTGCTCCATTACTGAAGTAAATATCATCTCTCATTCTCATAATGAGAGTTGTACCTTCGTCTTCCCAGTGCCAATCTTCCAAAATCCATGAAAACACTTCGCCTGTCTCAAGATCAGGTCTGAATACAACATCAAAGACGCCGTCAGAAGCTGCATGATTCTCGGGTGGGGACATGCCGGCATATAGCCTACCAAGCATGTTGAACACACCGATCGTGCGTGACACAAATGCATCAGGATCACCTGCTAAACCGCCACCGGCAGTGCCACTGGCATCTACGGTGCCTGTGCTTGCACTAATGTCTCCGCCTGCGCCACCCGGTTGCGTCCCTGTATCAGATGGTCCGCATCCGATAGCTATGCCAGCAGCCATAGCCAGCATAAGGGTTACGCATATAAATCGCATAAATTTTTTCATTCGATTGGTATCCTTTCTCAGTCATAATTTAATTACTATTCTTTTCTTGATGGGTAACTTTAAGAAAGCACTTTATACACCCCCCTTTTTCAGCTGCATTACACAGAAATTCTTGCATAGTCTTTTTCAAAGTGTCCTACAACCATTGGCTCCTTTTTTTCAAGCATCAGCTTCCCTTTTGCATATACGGTATCAACTTCGAGATTTTCATCGAGCATGAGCACATCGGCATCTTTACCAACCTCAATGCTCCCTTTTCTATTGAAGATGCCTAACCTCTTAGCAGCATTACTGCTCACAAGTGGAAGAATATCCTCCAAATCGATTTTATCTCGCATAACCGCTTTCTTGATTTCAATTGCAATGGCATTGGCAGGGGAAAGCATAAATCTCTCTATACCCCCATTCTCATTCTTTATGGGCTGAACTGCATTTCCATCTGAGCTCATAGTTATGCTTTCCAAGGGAATACCGGCCTCAATTAATCTTTTAAATGCGATTGCCGGATATATGGTTTCCGGAAGATTATAATCGGGCGTATATAATGCTGTGATGTCCAAGGAAGCACCGGATATCCCTGCTTCAATCGACATTTGTAAAACGCTCTCTGTACGGTTAACATGTGTAGTCATCAGCATGGACGCAGGCAAACCCATACTTACCAAGACATCAATTATTTCCTTAACGTTACCTCTTGTTTCTCCGAGGTGAGCATGAAGCAAACCGGGTTTTCCACCAATGCGACCGCCTAACCAAACCTTGCTTGCCAGTTCTTTTATCATCTCTATTGTCGGATGACTTCCAAGTGGGTCAAATAAAGCAATCTCACCAACACCAACAATTTTTTCTATTAATGAAAGATCACTTACAATCGAATCCATGAGTGTCATAACAGGAAACTGATACCCGCCTGTGTACATCAGTGTCGTGACACCTTGCAATTCCAATGCATTTAAGACCATCAGAAGATGTTTCAAACTGAAACTAATTGTATTTATACCCAAGGTCCCCACTACTGTTGTTACCCCAGCTTTAGCCAAAGTAGATATATCGATTTCGTGGCTTCTCGAGTTTGGACCATTTCCGCCACCTGCCCCCAAAAGATGCATGTGGCAGTCAATATACCCCGGAATTACAGTCTTTCCTGACGCATCAACCACTTTCGTTTCAATTCCCGGAAGTGATTCTAAATTCTCGCCGATTGCAAGTATTTGCTTGCCACCCAAAAGAATGTCTCGTTCCCCCAGTTTTCTAGGGGCGTAGACCTGTCCACCTTTAATAAGAGTTAACATAGTTACTCGGTCACCTCACTTTCACAATAATCCTGAGGGAACTTTGCTTTTATTTTAAACTTTCCGATCAACGTTCTTGAAAAGTCTGTTATATGGTACCGGCGTCTCAATCTTCAAGAGATATGCTGCATTACCACCTAAAATTAGGTTCAAATCATCCTGGGGAATATTCAGCCTTCCTAGTTCCCTGAGCGACCATCCCCATATATCGGGTTGCAATTTCGATTGATTGTCATAAATGTTCATGGAGTTATACGTGGTGGGAATCTCACCTGGCATCCATTGCTGTGTTAGATTGTTCTGTCCCCACCCTGTACCCCAGACCAGCTTCTTTGCCCCAATATTAGGATCCAACAAAGGTTTTTCATACAGTTCTGCCCACCATTGACCTGTTTCCAGAAAGACATTGTCATGTGAAGCTGCAACATTGAGACACTTGTCATAATCATCCATGTAGTAGCCGCTTGCTTCTATGCCACCATGACTCATAATTATAGGAACATCGGGGTAAAGGGCTGCTATTTCATGGCAGAGAAGTGGATTGCCATTGTCACACATCTCCGCATGTGCCCTTGATCTCGCCATGTCCAACCATGTTGCGCCAATAGGTATGCCTGTATGATAGCTGACGGGACATTTATGCTTTCTGGCAACCTCCATTATCTCGCAAATCTGATCCAAACGCTCATCCCAAGAAATCAACGCTTTTTTGGGAGTACGGTCACGAGCCATGCCCTCTCCAATCCCCCGATAGTATCCGGTAGATAGCAGACTATCTATTTCCTTAGCTGCATTTTTAATTGTCCATTTTACTTCCCCGGTTTGAGACTTTGCTTGTGTTTCTGCATCATTGCAAAATGCAACAAACCTATTTGGATGTTTTTTAACCATTTCTGCATTAAACTCATTGCTATACCCAACGGAACTTTTAAGCACGCACATATTAACGCCATACTTATCCATGTGATAGATCATCATTGCGGAATTATCGACATCCTCACGCTGTGGTCTTTGTGCATAGGACTGTGTATCCATCATAAAAATCCCTTTTGCCAACCCCATTTAATAAACCCCTCTCATACATAACTTACATCACTTTCATTGAAAGAATGCTTTTTAAGCTCTCTCAAATCCTCTGTCAACCTTCTTGAACATGCGGTCATATGGAAGCGGTAAGTCAACCTTATACAGCCAGGCTGCGTTGCCGCCAAAAATCAGATTTATATCATCTTGTGGGATATTCAGTCTCCCCATCTCACGCAATGACCAACCCCAAACATCCGGTGAAAAATCAATTGGACCAACATCAAGCTGAGCAACGTTATATGTCGTTGGAACCTGCCCAGGCATCCACGCCTGATAGTTGTTCCTCTGCCCCCATGCGCACCCCCATACCAGCTTCTTTGCGCCGATGTTCGGATCTTTCAGAGGCTTATCATATAGTTCTGCCCACCACATGCCTGTTTCAAGGAATACATTTTTATGCGAAGCCGCAACATTCAGGCATTTTTCATAATCGTCCATGTAATACCCACTGGCTTCAACCCCGCCATGTGCGAGTATAATAGGAACATCCGGGTAAAGCGCAGCAACTTCGTGGCAAAGCAACGGATTTCCGTTATCACACATTTCAGCATGTGCTCTGGATCTTGCCATATCAAGCCATTTTGCACCGATTGGAAGCCCCGTATGATAAATCATTGGTGTTTTATACTTCCGTCCAAGCTCGAAAAGGTGACAAATTTGATCTAAGCGCTCTTCCCATGTCACAAGTTTTTTCTTTGGCGTTCTGTCTCTCGCAAGCCCTTCACCAATACCGTGAAACTGCCCGGTAGCCATCCACTCATCAATTTCCTTTGCTGCATCCTTAATGCTCCATGGCTTCTCACCGGTCTGAGATTTCTTTTGCGTCACCTCATCATTGCAAACAGCGATAAACTTGTCAGGATATTTTTTGACAATGTTAGCATTATCTTGGTTGCTCATACCGACAGTCGCTTTTAATACGCATTTATCAATGCCGCGTCTATCCATATGGTATAGCAACACATCCACACCATTGCGGGTATCCCCCATCTGCTGTCCCGGTTGTACATACACATGTGTGTCCATCATGTAAATCCCTTTTGTCATTCCCACATTATTCTCCTCTCAAATCTATATAAGTATTTTAATTCTACAAGTAGTATGTATATTTTAGCTTTTCATACTCGTCCATTATCCACGCTGCTCGTTGCAATGATATCGGGTCCGGAGTTATACCCGGTCCTAATCCACCTCCAAAAACATATCCTCCGCCTGGAGCCAACTCATCAAGCGCTTTCTTAACAGCGGCACGACACTCCTCTTCGGAGACATAAAAATGAGGCAAGAATTCTCTCATATTGAATCCACCGCATATCACTAGCTTGTTTCCGTACTTTTTCTTAATTCCTACTAAATCATTGCTTGTCTGCGCCGGATCCCAAGCATTGAAACCCATGTCTACAACATCATCCAGAAAATCTTCGAATCGTCCGCAATTGTGATGTGCAGCAATAAAGCCTCTTTCCTTAAAATACGATATGTATCTGCGCCATACAGGTGCAAATATCTCTCTGAATGACCCTAGTGAAATAAAAGGATTCAGCTCCGTTGCTATATCATCCGCAAAGTGGATATAGTCGGGTTTGTAGTATTTTATTAAGTTGTCAGCTAGACTTAGATAACTGTCACAAAGATAGTTGATAAGGGCTTTGATCTCATCCGGCTCTTCAATAATAGCCATAAGCCCCTCAGAAAAACCCATAAAAGCCATAACACTTTGGAAAAAGCCTTGAGCTGCACAACCAGCGCCATACGGAAGCTCCGGGTTTACTTTTGCTTTATCTTTCTTTGACATTGATTCCCAATCCACATGAGAGAAATCAGGAAATTTGATCACATCACGCCACTTACGTATATCTTTAAGAATAAAATCAGAGCACTTTGGTATAGGCATATCAATTGCACTGCCCTCTGTAACCCATTCCACACCAAATATATCAATTCCGGCACCATTCAGTCTCCCACCGTAAAGTATCGATGGACGTTGAATCCCTAAGGCCTCACTTACCTTAGGCACATATTCCGGGACACCTCCGCTTAATGCCCTTAAATAATTCTCCTTAGCACTTAACATGCGACAAACCTCCTGACAGTTGGTTATTTTACTTGGTGTTGCAAAAAAATGAATCATTATATATAATCACAGGGTGTCTGAATTTTGGATACCCTGCATTAGGTAAACGCTGATTAAATCCCATTACTGTTTTGCGATTATAATACTTTGCACCTTAAAAAAACATGATAATAACGGACATATATTAGACTCGTGCTGTCGCTAATCAATAATCTCCAATATTTAAGCACCTATTTTATGTGCATAATAAACAAAGGAGACCTCGCGTTTTGCATAAACAACATGAAAATGAGCTTTATTACGCCGGTCGCTTAAAGCTCCCGCTAATTTCGTATGCATTGGATATGACTTATCTCGAACGGTTAGACGAAACATATGTGGACTTCACCCAAGTCCACGACTGTTTTGAGATATACTTCTGTCTTGAAAACTGCCTTCAAATGTTTGTTGGTGGACGTGAATACGAGCTCTCCTCAGGCGAGTTCTTACTAATAATGCCAGGCATGCCTCACAACGTAGTATCCAACCCATCAGAGAAAATGAAATATCTTGACGTAATGTTCGAATGGCCTAAAGTTGAAAAAGGCACCGAGCAACACAGACCACTTGCTAAAAAAATCAGTAAGCTTGCCAGCTTGGATTTTGCCGTCAAAGGCTCATGTAACCTAGCTCATGTAACAAAGCTCCTCAATAAAATGGAAAAAGAGATGAAAGAAAGAGATATTGGCTGGAACTATCTTTTCCGTGGATTTTGTCTGGAATTTCTTATATATTGTTTAAGAGAAGTTATTGAGCCGGTTACGATTTTCCCAGCAGAAATGGAAAACATAAATCTTGCCATAAAAATCACAAAGTACATGCATAATAATTACAGCGAGAAAATCACTTTGAAAGACGTCGCCGAGATGATGCATGTCTCATCCCGGCAAGTGCAAAGAATTTTCAAAGATTTCTTCGGGGTAAGTTTTAATAGAGCCCTTAATCTATACAGATTGAATCATGCAAAAAACTATCTAATACATACTGATCTGACAATTGATGAAGTAGCTTGGAAAGTAGGATTGTCGTCCCCGCAAACACTATATAAACTTTTTCGCGAGCAAGAGAACATGTCAATAGGTAAATATCGTAAGAGAGAGAAAGAACGACTCAGAAATGTAAATTACGAATGTTCATAAGCAAATTAATTGTAAGGGAGTTGCGCGACTAATTGAAAAAAGATATGACTCATGGCAAGGAATGGAAACTGATCCTTCTGTTTACCTTGCCGCTTATGGCAGGAAACCTGCTCCAGCAATTGTACAATGTAATAGATGGCATAATCGTTGGTAATTTTGTCAGTGAAGCGGCATTTGCCTCTGTTGCAACTGCCGCTCCGCTTGTTTTTCTATATTTGGCGTTGGCGCTGGGGCTTTCGGTCGGCGTAAACATAGTTGTTTCGCAGTATTTTGGCGCAGGAAAAAACAACATGCTCAGCGTGGCAATTGATACAGCACTGATACTTCTTGGCATCGCAGGAATCACGTTAACTGTACTCGGTGTTTTTTTCTCGGAAACCTTGCTTCGTGAGCTTCTTAATGTGCATGAGGAAATACTTCCAGATGCAGTAAGATATATGAGAATTTACAGCTTCGGTCTCTTTTTCACGTTCATGTACAATGCCGTGGCTGCCATTTTGCGTGGCTTCGGCGATTCAAAGGCCACATTGTATTTCCTTCTTGTCGCCACCATTTTAAGTACAGTGCTCACATTTCTTTTTGTTATAGTGATCAGGTGGGGTGTTGCCGGTGCAGCGTTTTCAACTGTTTTGGCACAGGCTACATGTGCGATTGTTTCATACATTTACCTAAGAAAACGATTTCCATACGAAAGAACTGGCAGTCATTGGAATGCATCCATCGCAAAAACTATGGTCAAGCTCGGCGCTCCAATTGCGATCCAAATGGGTGTGGTTTCAATCGGAAACGGCACTATGTGGCGACTAGTTAACGGATTTGAAAGTACAACTCCTGGAATCGTAGCCGCTTACGGTGCCGCTTTGAGACTGGACATGCTGGTATTCGTGCCAATCATGGGCTTTCAGTCAGGGCTTGCCAGCTTCACCGGTCAGAACATGGGAGCGGGCAGACTCGATCGTGTCAAGTGCGGGTTATATTCTTCAGTAGGCATAGCGGTCTTTACCACCTTGATCCTAAGCGCTGCATTATACATCTTTGCCGAAGCTTTTGTCGGATTCTTTGGTTTAACCGATAATGCCCTAGTACTCGGCATACAGGTTATCAGATTCATGACTTTGTTTTTCTGGATGTTCGCGGCATATATGACATTAGGTGGACTCCTGCAAGGTGCTGGCGATACGATTGTTATGTCCGTTGCGACACTCAGCGCCATCATAATCAGGGTTGCTGCCGGTTATGCAGCAGTTGAACTTGACTGGCTAGGTTATGAAGCTGCATGGGTCACTATGCCGATTGGATGGATTTGCGCATTTATTATCACCTTCACTCGGTACTTCACAGGCGGCTGGAGGAAAAAAGCAATCGCCGGAAAGTTGAGACAAGGCTAGGGCACACTACCCAACGTGAAAGGAATGAAATTTAACGTGAACTACAGTTTTTTTGCGCTTATATCCAGAATGCGCAACATCACTCGCTGGACGCTGATGCGAAACAATACTAGGGAAAATATACAGGAACACTCACATATGGTTGCGGTGATTGCACACGCGTTGGCAGTTATCAAACGTGATGTATTCGGTCGAGACGCAGACCCTGGAACAGTTGCTGCTGCTGCTCTTTTTCATGATGCATCTGAAATATTCACCGGTGATATGCCTACGCCGATCAAATATTATGACCCTGATATAATGATTGCATATAAGAGAGTTGAGGTAGTTGCATCAAAAAAACTGCTCGAGTCGCTCCCCCCTGAAATGCGCAAATCTTATGAGCCATTAATCTCACCCAATGATGATATAGCGACACACGATTTGGTTAAAGCAGCAGACAGCCTTGCTGCATATATCAAATGTCTCGAGGAATTAAAAACAGGAAATATGGAGTTCAGATTTGCAGCGGAACAAACGCGCAATAAACTAACAGCTCTTGAGATGCCAGAAGTTGACTACTTCATAGAGAATTTTATCAGCTCATTCGAACTCACTCTTGATGAACTTGATTTTAAATTCAACTGAGTTTGATATTTAGTACATTTTTAAGTAAGCGCTGATTAAATCTGCCCGAAGTAAATGACGTGCTTTTTGTACAAAATATGAAATAGTTTGACAAGCCCACCTTTATAGCTTAATATTACGAATGCATTAAGGGATTTGCCCCCATATAATATATAAGTAAACACATGGAGGAAGAAATGGATCAAATATCAACAAAGCGTCCTGCATCCGCATATTTGAAGTTCATAATATTGCCATTAATAGGCATCTTTGCGTTCTTCATTGATATCCCTATGACCGAATACACGGTCATGGGCTTTACTATGGGTGCAAGGTCAACTATACCTATCAACCACCTTACAGGCCTCATCAGAGCGCTACTTTGGGATGGCACGATAAGGGTCATGCCGTTTGTAGTACTTGCGATTTCCTTGTATGGCGTTGTGGATTTAATACTACGCCGTGAAAAACATTTTGCAAATACTTTAGGTAAGGTATTTGCTATAATCAAGATAATCGGTGTTATTTTCATTATTTTTGCTGTCTTTAATGTTGGTCCTGCAATGTTGCATGAACCGCGTGAAATGCTTGGTGCAGTGCGTCCCGACGGAAGCATTGTTCCTCGCAGCATCTCCGCATTCGTACTTAACGGTGTGCTTATAACAATTAGCATCAGCATTCCGCTTGCCGCGATATTTCTGCCTTTTCTTCTCAACTATGGGCTTGTTGAGTTCGTCGGAGTTCTCGTCCGCCCGATCATGCGCCCATTATTTAAACTTCCGGGTCGCAGCGCAGTCATCTTAGTCAGTGCATTACTTGGTAACTTCTCTGTTGCACATATTGCGGTTGACGACCAATATCATAAGGGACAGATGACTGAAAAGGAAGCAATTACCATATGTACAGGTTTCTGTTCCTCCTCAATCGCCTTCATGATGGTGCTTGCTACGAATGCCGGAATCATTGACAATTATTGGAATGCTTACGTCTGGTCATCCTTCTTTATGATCATTCTGATCACCCTCATCGGCGTGCGGATATTCCCACTTTCCAAGATAAGGGATGGTTACGCCCCGGGCATAACACCGCAACCCGAGAGCATCTATAAGCAGAAACTGTTTAAAAATGCACTTTCCGAAGGTCTTGCTGTTTCGCAAACAGCAGATAACCCTATCAAGGGTATAGCACATATAATGAAAGCCACAGTTGGAGTTCTTGCAGCGATAATCATGGGCGCGGGATTCTCTACCTCAGCCGGTATGCTGCTATATATCTTCACGCCGATATTTGAATGGATAGGCATAATATTCCGTCCAATCATGTGGCTGGTCCAAATGCCTCCTAATGAAGTCGTGACTGCCGCAACCGGCGCTGCATTCTCATTGCTTGAAGTCACGATTCCCTCAATGCTTGTCATGGCAGGCGATTGGTCATACCACATCCGTTATATGATGGCAGTCGTGCCGATAACATCTGTCATATTCCTTGGCAGCTTTGTCCCAAGCCTTATAAGCACCAATTTGCCGGTAAAATTCTGGCACCTGATGGTAATATGGCTCGAGCGTATGATCCTCTCGGTACTTTTTTCCGGACTCTTTGCCCTGCTGCTTTTTGGAATACCGGGTTAACAATTACCTGCGCAATTATGTAAACCACACATTTGATAAATAATGTTTATTAATCGGACAAAAAAAACACTTGCCACACGGTATCTTCTCTGATATTATTCTTGGAGATGCAAATAGCACTAAAACTTACACGAATGGAGGTTATCAAGTGTCAGAAAACAACAAAGCTTTCCCCGGCACCGCGCCACCACCGGTTGGCGCGGACAAAACCGTAGTAAAAGCTGCTAACCTTAGCGGCGGAATCTTCGGTGCTTGCCCCGCACACGTCGATGTCAAAGACGGAAAGGTAATCCGCATGAGGCCACTCCACTATGACTCGAAATATGACTACGACAGCTTCAATGCATGGGAAATGGAGCGCAACGGCGTAAAATGGAAGCCATTGAGTAAATCTTGTCCGCCGCCTTGGGGCTTAGCGTACAAGAAGAGGGCTTACTCTCCTAACCGCGTTATGTTCCCAATGAAACGCGTAGACTGGGATCCTAACGGTGAGCGCAATCCTCAGAATCGTGGCTCAAGCAAATTTGAGCGCATTTCATGGGATGAAGCAACAGACATCATTGCATCTGAAATCAAACGCGTACATAAAGAATATGGTCCCCTTTCAATTCTACTGCAATGCGACGGTCACTCAGAATCAAAGCTGATCCATGCACCGCACGGTTGTAGCACACTGCTCCTCGACAAGATGGGCGGTTTCACCCAGCAGGTAAGAAACCCCGACAGCTGGGAAGGATGGTACTGGGGTGCCAAGCACGTATGGGGCAAAGGTTTCATAGGTAACATGGCTCCGGCAGAAAACCTCGTCAACGACATTACTGAAAACACAGAGCTCCTCGTAGTTCAAGGCGGCGACCTTGAGACAACACCTTGGGGCTTCCGCGGACAAATGGCAAGTCGTCTCATGTTCTTCTGGCAGCAAGCCGGCATTGAAAGCGTTTACATTTGCCCAGACCTGAACTACAGCGCAGCTATCCATGCTGACAAGTGGATTCCGGTTCTCCCGAATACAGACGCAGCTCTTCAACTTGCTATCATCCATACATGGGTTACCGAAGGTACTTACGATAAAGAGTATGTCGCAACTCACTGTGTTGGCATGCAGCAAATTGAAGATTATGTGCTTGGTAAGGTTGACGGCGTACCCAAAACTCCCAAGTGGGCAGCTGAAAAAACAAGCATTCCTTCCTATACAATTAAAGCGCTGGCAAGACGCTGGGCGCAAAAAGTCACCACAGTCGGTCACTATTTCGGCGGTGGTTACATTCGTGGTCCGTACTCCACAGAGCCTGCACGTCTTGAGGTTGTCCTTCTTGGTATGCAAGGTCTTGGTAAGCCGGGTCAGCATCATGCTCAAATCGCATACATGGGCATGCCTAAGAATATCACTTGGGATCAGCTCAACTACGATATCGCAAACTCCGACACATCAAAGGGCTTCCAAGAATATTCCGGCACCTTCGAAACCATCAGGGCGAAGGATCCTGCACTGCATGAGAGAATATTCAACCCGCACCGCGGCACACCGCAGGCGTGGGGCAAGCAGCTCATTCCTAAGACCCTTATCGAGGATGCCATCAAAGCCGGTAACGACAAGTATATCGAGTTCTGGGGCACAGGCGGTCACGAAGAAGAGCCAATCGACCAATGCGTCAGATACACATATCCATGTAAGAAAGGCGACCTTCGTTACGATCAGCCAAAGGCTGCAGCTAACAGAGCAAACCTTAAACATGACGATACCGACCTCGAAAGAACCTACACCCCAATCGACTACGACGGAACACCAATCCACATGGTTTGGACCGACACACCTTGCCGTCAAACATGCTGGGGCGATGGCTTCAATATCGGCATGACAATCCGCGATCCACAGATCGAGTTCGTTCTTGCACAACATCCGTGGCTTGAAAACGACTGTATCTATGCTGATATCGTACTGCCGACAAACACATACCTTGAAGTTGACGATGTTATGCCTTGCGTACGCGATGGTGAACACTTCCAGTCAATGCTCAACATGAGACAAGCTATTCCGCCTGTCGGTGAATCAAAGTCAGACTTTGAAGCTGTTGTCGAAATTGCTAAAAAACTCGGTATGGAAAAAGAAGTCACAATCGGCAGAACTGTTCAGGAATATGTAGAGGGCGTCTACAAAGGAATGAACTTTGACAAGATCGTTCCTTACGAAGAGTGGGATGAAAAAGATTACATGGTTATCCCAGTCTCCAAAAATTGGAAGAACCTTCCAGCAGGTCTATACGAGTTCTATAAAGATCCCGTTAAGAATCCGCTGCCGACTCCGACAGGTAAACTTGAATTTGTTTCAACAAACCTTTCGAAGTACTTCCCGAATGACCAAGAGAGACCTCCGTATCCACAATGGATTGAAAAGGGCATCACTCATGATGAGCGCCTGTCAAGCCCGAGAGCACGTACATATCCGCTGCTCGTAATCACTAACCATCCAAGATGGCGTGTGCATGCGCAAGCCGACGATATTCCGTGGACAAAGGAAGCTGATACAGGCAAAATCAGAGGCTTCGACGGTTACCTCTACGAACCCTGCTGGATACATCCATCAGATGCTGAAGCCAGAGGCATTAAGCAAGGCGACATCGTTCGCGTGTTTAACGAGCGTGGCTCAGTTCTCTGCGGAGCTCTCGTATTTGAGCGCATGATGCCGGGCGCACTCTCGGTTGACCACGGCGCACGTACAGACATTATCATCCCAGGTAAGCTGGATCGCGGCGGCGCAATCAACACGATTACTCCGAGCGGCCTCACTTCAAAACATGCCGGCGGTCAAGCAACAACTTCGTTCCTCGTTGAAGTTGAGCGCGTCAGCATGGAGCAATATGACAAGTGGAGAACTGAATACCCAGAAGCATGGAATCGTGAATATGATCGTGCATCCGGACTCAAATCTTCAGCTTGGGTTGAAAGGGGTTGCAAATAATGGGAAAGAAAGTATTTTTAATAGACACTAAGGGCTGTAATGGTTGCTATAGCTGCCAGATCGGTTGTAAGGACGAGCATGTTGCCAACGACTGGACTCCGATAGCAAAGCCAATGCCTGAGATTGATCATTTCTGGTTCAAATTGCATCAGAAAGTTCGTGGCCAGGTGCCTAAGGTTAAAGTTGCATACCGTCCGCAAATGTGCATGCATTGCGACAACCCGGTTTGCTTCGAAGCTTGCAAGCATGGCGCGAAGTACAAGAGAGATGATGGTCTTGTCATCATTGATCCTGTTAAATGCGTAGGCTGCCGCAACTGCGTTGACCTCTGCCCTTACGGTTCAATCTACTTCAATGAAGATTTGAACATTGCTCAGAAATGCACAGGCTGTGCACATCTGGTAGACGGCGGCTGGTGTGAAACAAGATGCACAGATAACTGCCCGACAGTCTGTATGCGCTTCGTTGATGAAGACTGCGCAGAAGCGAAAGAATTCATCAAAGATGCAGAAGTATTAATGCCTGAACTCGGCACGAAGCCTCGCGTTTACTACAAGGGTCTTCCAAAGAAGTTCATCGCTGGAACAGCTTTTGACCCGGTTGCTGACGAAGTATATGTCGGCGGCGAAGTCAAACTGAGCGGCAATGGCAAGACATACAACACCAAGACTGATCATTTCGGCGACTTCTGGTTTGAAGATTTGCCTGACGGCGTTTACAAACTCGAAATCAAAGCCGGTGGCAAAACAAAAGTTCTCGAAGATATCGATGTCACCAAAATCGATGTCAATGTTGGAGACATAGCTCTCTAAGTAGGGCATGGAGTTTAGGGGCTAGGGTATAGGAACAGTAAATTACGTTCCCCCCTGGCCCCTACTTTCTGCTTGAGGACGATCCCCTAAGTAAGCGCTGATTAAATCCGCCCGAAGTAATTGCGAGGTATTTTTTCGCCTGTTTTTTGAATTTTGAGGGCGAATACTAGCAGTATTTAACTGAAAAATGCGGAAAACAGGCGGAAAAAGACCCGCAAAGACGAGGAGCGCGATTTAATCAGCGTTTACCTAATTGAAAAGGAGAAGACAAATGGCCAATATCATGGTTACTGAGGTATGCAACCTCCGTTGTCCATACTGCTTTGCAGATGAGTTTGTAAATCATTCACCAAAGGAAATGACTGTGAATGACTTTCGTGAAGCGCTTGACTTCGTACTTAGTGACCCAACTGACTCTCAGGTCGGTATCATCGGCGGTGAGCCGCTGCTCTATCCCCACATTGAAGAAGTTCTCAGGATTGCACTCGACGATGTCAGAGCAAATCCGGTGATGATTTACACCAATGCTGTGGATCTTGAGAAACTGCCTGACGACATACTTACACACAGGAAATTCCGCATGCTCGTAAATGTCAACTCACCTGAAGATATGGGCGAGGATAACTGGAGCAAAATGTATCATAACCTTCGGCAGTTTCAGAGTGAACATAACGGAGACGGCAGGTTCAGGTTAAGCGTTAATATTTATAAGCCTGATTTTAATTATGATTACGTAATGTACATGGCACAGGAGATGAAATTTGATGTTATCAGGCTGTCTATATCCGTACCTCAAAATGGCAATTTAAACGGCAAAACTCCGCATCAATACTTCCAAGATATGAAAATGGTTTCAAATCGGTTTGTTGCTGACATGATCAAAATGGGTGTCCTGACTGGGTTTGATTGTAACTTCATGCCGAGCTGCGCCCTTACCGAAGCCGAATTTGACAGTTTGAACGGTCCTAAGGAGATCATCTACGAGGCCATAGAGAAGCGATATTCCTCATCTTTTTGGGAGCGTGCAATTGTCAGTCACATCCATATTTGCTCGCCGGTAATCGACATATTGCCGGACTTACAAGCAATACGTTGTTTCGGAATGTCTGAACATACGAAACAAAATATCCGTGATTACCGGAATATCAAGCAACTTAGAAAACATTACATTGATACTGTCGATAGACCGGCATTGGCGATTTCTTCATCGCCGGAATGTAAAGGATGCCTGGAGCGCGAACTCGGTACATGCAGCGGCGGATGTCTTTTATTTAAAGCATCGCAACTGTTTGCCGATGCGAAATAGAAATATGCCACAGATTAATCCACACCTCGTCATTGCACTCTCTGAGTCGCAATGGCGAGGTATTTCTGTAATTATTTTTATTTTTAATTTTTAACAACGTTTATAGACAAGCCACATATGAAACTTTTATAATCACCAATTCCACAGTAAGTTTTTAACAGTACATTTCGCCATTTTCATTGTGTTTGCAGCGCTTGACAGACATCTTCGTTTATGTAAGTATGTTTTTATAATCACGCGAAGAAATAGAGTCGCAACCAAGTAATCTTTGGTCGACCAATGGAGATGAGCAAAATGCGCAAGCTGGCTACCGCCGCATTATCCTTTGCTGCCGCGATTTTCATATCGCGTTATTTTCTGCCCCAAAACCTGCTTATACTCTGTGGTATCATTGCGGTAGGGGCATCCATAATAGGCTTATTTTTTCGCGGCAACACTCGCCTGCGGATTTTTATTGTGCTTTTATCATTTTCCATCGGCTTTTTCTGGAGTTGGACATATACATATCTATTCATCACTCCATCTCACGAACTGCATGAACAACATGCGCCAGCAACAGCGGTTATTACAGCTTACCCATCGCCAAGGGCAACTCGTGGCTACAGGGTTGATGCTATCATTCGAAATGAAGACAGACCAAATATCGGCGCAAGGCTCTATTTCTTCACAGAAACAGAGTTGACTCCGGGCGACATAATTTCATTCACTGCAAACTTCCGGCGAACGGATGGAGCAGAAAGTGGCGAACGTATTGATGCGCTGAGTTCGCGGGGCGCTTTCCTTGCAGCCTTTATATCTGGAGAGATTGAAGTCGTCGGTTCAGAGGACAGACTGCGATTTTTGCCCATAAGACTGGCTAACCACATTGCCGATGTAATAGATCAGTTGTACCCCGATGATGTTTCTCATTTTATGCAGGCATTGCTCGTTGGACGAAGGAACGAGCTGTTTAGAGATACAGCCCTCAATGCATCATTATCTGCGGCAGGCATTATTCATGTTGTTTCAATATCCGGAATGCATGTCTCATTTCTGATGGGTTTTCTCGCTCTAATGGTAAAGAACAAAAAAATGTTTGCCATTGTCGGAATCCCGACATTACTGCTCTTCATGGCTATGACAGGATTTACTCCTTCTGTCACACGTGCCGGAATCATGCAGGTCTTTCTTATCTGCGCACCAATTTTTAAACGCGAGCGCGACAGCCCAACATCTTTAGCAGCCTCTCTTATCCTGCTGCTTAGCTTTAACCCCTATTCAATAGCATCTGTGGGATTGCAATTATCCTTCTCTGCAACCCTCGGTATCATAATTCTTACACCGAAAATCAACTCGGGAGTTGCTGATGCTTTGCGTGATAACAGGATATATAAGAAGAAAATTGTTAAGTTCGTCATCAACTTCATAACTTCCAGTCTGGCAACAACCATCGGCGCTCTTGTTCTGACAATACCCCTGACTGCCATCCATTTCAGCTATGTATCGCTCATCGCCCCACTTACAAACCTGCTGACGCTATGGGCAGTTTCGCTTGCCTTTCCGCTGGGACTTATTTCTGCCCTAATGGGCCTCGTCTACTTCCCTCTCGCTTCGATTTTTGTATACCCTGTGACACTCGCGGCTCGTTATATCATCTTTTCTGCTCAGACACTGGCTTCGATTCCATATTCTGTGATATACTCGTCAAACTCACTTATAATGTTTTGGCTGGGATATATATACGTATTGTTCATCTCGCTGCCGCTGGCAAAAGCACGACCTCGCCAGTATATCTGTCCAGCCTGTCTTGCCGCTTGTCTGCTCTTTGTCATTTTACTTCTCACCCCAGCTCTTCCCGGAGTAAGCGATACATCAAAGACAGTCCTAGACGTCGGTCAGGGCATGAGCATTGTAATTTCCTGTGGAAATCACACAGCAATCATCGACTGCGGTAGCATAAGCGGCGAAAATGCCGGAGCTATCGCACATGAGTACCTTTTAAGCAGAGGTCGCGCTCGTGTTGATCTTCTTATATTGACTCATTTTCATGCCGATCATGTAAATGGCGTTGCTTTTCTTCTCAGCAGAACTACTGTATCGGCGCTTGCTATTCCCGATCCGGAAGGATCTTTTGTTGCTGAAGATATAATCGAGCTTGCAAGACGGCGCGGAACTGATATAATATATGTCACAGAAACGCTTAACGTTACACTTGGTTATTTGGATTTGTATATTTTTCCTCCGGTAGGATTCGGCTGTGAGAATGAGCGTGGGTTGTCAGTATTAACTCAAGGCAGGATCAGCGCATTGGTCACCGGCGATATGAACGCCGCTACCGAACGTGCGTTGCTCCGGTATACTGAGATTCCGAGCATTGACGTCCTCGTCGTGGGACATCATGGTTCAAGACATTCCACTTCCGTGGAACTGCTTGCAGCAACTACTCCGGAAATAGCGATTATACCTGTCGGTAGAAATAGCTTTGGTCATCCTACTGGAGAGACATTGGCAAGACTAGATGATTTTAGTGTTACTGTTTTCCGCACCGATCTTCTGGGGCATGTAACTGTAAAAGGGCGTTAACAATGCAGGGGCAAACCACGTTTGCCTGAATGTAGGGGGATAAACAACTTGACTCATAAAAGCAAAAAAGACGATGGTTACAAAAAACTTGCCGAGTCGATAAAAACTGGCGATATTGGAAAGCTCTACATTTTCCACGGAGACGAAAGATATTTACTGGAACGCAGCCTTTCCGACCTTAGGCGTTGTCTATGTCCCTATGGTCTCTCCGGTTTTAACTATAAGCGATTCGAAGGTAAGAATATATCTGCTGATTTACTTGAGGAAGCTGTTGATGCACTTCCCTCCTTTGCATCAAGAACATTGATCGAAATTCATGATTTTGATATTTTTAAAAGCGATAATAAGCAACACCTACTAAAAATACTTTCAGAACTCCCGGATTATGTTTGTGTATTGCTAGTCTACACATCAATGATTTTCAAGCCGGATCGCAGGGTCAAAGCCGATGCTGAACTGTTAAAGCTTGCTGAAGTTATTGAGTTTTCCGTCCAAGAACAAGATAAACTTGTTAAATGGATCAGACTTCACTTTAGGGACGCAGGTAAAAATATAGCAGTTAAAGATGCCGAATATCTTGCATTTATAACCGGTGGATATATGTCAGTTCTTTATGGTGAAATCGGCAAGACTGCTGCTTATGCAAAAGGCGATACCGTCACACGCGCTGACATTGATGCTGTTGTTGTGCCCATCCTTGATACGGTTGCATATAAACTGACTGATGCAATTGCGCGGCGGGAACATGCCGGGGCATTAACGATAATGGATGAACTTTTACAAATGAAGGAAGCTCCGCATAAGCTGCTGTTTAGCATAGCACTAAAAATGCGGCAATTACTGGCTGCTCGCGTATTAATTGAAAATCGACTAGGGAAAAATGAACTAATGGATATTTGCAGTATTAAGCATGAATTTCAAGCTAGATCTCTGATAGATACTGCACGAGTTATGACTTTGGAAAAATGTCGCGATGCAGTTCTTCATTGCTCCCAAACGGCTTATGATCTAAACAGTTCGCCGGAGCCTGAGGCTCGTCTTACAGAACTTATTTTAAAGCTCGCGTTAAAGTAGAGACGAGCAATGCTTGCTCGTATATCGATTGGAATTGGTGGATTTGAAAAGAATTAAAGAAGTTGTAGTCGTTGAGGGTCGGTATGATAAGAACGCTGTTTCTCAAGTGGTAGACGCAACGATTATAGAGGTCTCCGGGTTTCGTATATTTTCCGACAAGGAAAAAATAAACCTGCTTCGAAAACTTGCAGAAAAAAGAGGGCTGATCATTCTCACAGATAGCGACAAAGCCGGTTTTTTCATAAGGGGACGACTGCGTGGAATACTTGGCGAGACAAATGTAAAACACGCATATATCCCCGACATTATGGGGCGAGAAAGACGTAAAGCTGCATGCTCTAAGGAAGGCAAGCTCGGCGTGGAGGGTATGAATCCAGAAGTTATCACAAAGGCATTGGAGCTTGCAGGCGCTACATATGAAGAAAATTACATGAGCAAAAAGTGCCCCGAACCGATAATAACTAAATCCGATTTGTTTGAGCTCGGGCTGTCCGGAGGAAAAGAAAGCTTAAAGAAACGCAGCGATCTATTAAAACGACTTGACCTTCCCGAAAGGCTTTCGGCTAACGGTCTTTTAGATGTATTGAATGCTTTATACACTCGTGATGAATTTTTTGAAATCTTTTGATATACAAAATGTAGAGATTCATGGTATAATTCCCACAATAAAGTGAAGATATTGGAGGTTGGCTTATGAAATGTCCATTTTGCGGTTATTCAGAGAGCAAGGTCGTTGATTCTCGCCCTGCTGAAGAAGGTGCTACAATCAGACGTCGTCGTGAGTGTCTGAGTTGCCAAAAGCGCTTCACGACATATGAGATTATGGAACGCTTACCGCTGATTGTGGTGAAGAAGGACGGCAGCAGACAGACTTTTGACAAGCAGAAGCTGATAAACGGGATGCTCAGGGCTTGCGAAAAACGACCGGTTCCGATTGCTGATCTGCAGAAAGTCGCTGACGAAATCGAACAGGATCTACAAAATTCACTTGAACGCGAGATAACAACTACCGAAGTCGGAGAGATGGTCATGGGCGGATTAAAATCACTCGACGAAGTTGCTTATGTTCGGTTCGCTTCTGTTTACCGCCAGTTTCGCGATATCAATACTTTCATGGATGAGCTGAACAAGCTCTTGCAAGAGGACAAAAAATAGAAGGAGTAAAAATCTTATGTCGTTACATGAGGAATGCGGGGTCTTCGCAATATATGACGCGCAAGGAGACTGCGCACGTAGCACCTATTATGGACTGTATGCTCTTCAGCACCGCGGTCAGGAGGATTGCGGTATTGCAACTATTAATGATCTGGAGCTCAGTTGTCATAAGGGACCGGGTCTTGTCGGCGATCGATTCTCGGAGGCGCTCCTCAACGAGCTTAACGGCACAATGGCTATTGGACATGTGCGCTACGCCGGTTCGACAAATTTGCATTTGGAAAATGCTCAGCCTCTGACACTTACTTATATAAAAGGCTCGCTAGCAGTCGCACATAACGGCAAACTCATTAATAGTGCCGAACTAAAGCGAGAGTACGAGTACAAAGGGGCCGTTTTTCATACCACGACCGACTCTGAAGTTATCGCATACATTATCGCCCAAGCACGCTTGCACAGCGGTAGTGCGGAAGCGGCAGTAAGTCAGGCTGTTAAGCGTCTCAAAGGTGCATTTTCTCTGGTCGTAATGTCATCACGCAAGCTCATTGCTGCTCGTGACCCTTGGGGGTTTCGCCCAATGTGCATCGGTCGCAAAGGCGATGCTATTATCTTTGCTTCTGAAACATGCGCCCTTGATGCGATTGCCGCTACTTTCGAACGAGATATATTGCCAGGTGAAGTCGTATGGGTAGAAAACGGCATTTTACACAGTAACCGTGAAAATTGCACGAGCACCTCAAGTCTTTGTATATTTGAGCACTTGTATTTCGCAAGGCATGACTCCGTTATTGACGGACAAAGTGTATATGAAGCTAGAATAAATGCAGGCAAGAGCCTTGCGCGTGAACATAAGATAGACGCTGATGTTGTCATTGGAGTGCCTGATTCTGGTCTTGTCGCAGCAAAGGGGTACTCCCTAGAATCTGGAATTCCAATAGACGATGGTTTTGTTAAAAACCGATATATCGGGCGTACATTCATAAAACCCGAGCAATCCACGCGAGAAGAAGCGGTTAAAATAAAGCTAAATCCTCTGCGTGCGACGGTAAAAGGCAAAAGGGTGGTCATGGTTGATGATACCATTGTTAGAGGTACAACTGTCATTCAAATTCCAACACTACTCAGAGATGCCGGCGCTACAAAAGTACATGTTCTTATTTCTGCCCCAAAATATATCAGCCCCTGTAACTTTGGAACAGATTTTACGATCAAAAAGGATTTGTTTGCATTTAATTACACCACCGAGGAAATGCGCGTGAAAATAGGCGCCGATAGCCTTGGTTTTTTGAGCTTAGCAAGTCTCAACGAAATCGCTCCAAACTCTAAATGCGGTTTCTGCGACGCTTGCTTTACCGAAAATTACCCGATTAAATAAATGATTTTATCATCATACATTATTAAAAAATACAATTTTCATCATGGAGGACTAAAATGTACCAGGAATTTTCAGTACCCGCACCAATAGTTTCCGGTTGCGGAGCAATCAGCATTCTCGGCGAAAGAGTTAAAGGCATGGGCTGTAAAAAGGCTCTGCTCGTTTGCGAAAAGGGCATCGAAGACGCCGGAATTATCCTAAAGGCTATTGAAAGTCTTGAAGCATCCGGTATTGCTTATGCCATTTACAACGGAGTCGTTGCTGATCCGCCTGACAGCATTGTTGATGAAGCCGGAGATATAGCAAAAAAAGAAGGCGTTGACTGCATTGTCGGTATTGGAGGCGGCAGCAGCCTTGACACTGCTAAAGCTACTGCAATCCTCATTACAAACCCCGGACCGGCTCGAAAGTACATCTGCGCCCCTCCGGTCGCTGTCGATACAAAGGTGCCACTTATTCTTATTCCGACAACCGCCGGAACAGGCAGTGAATGCACCACAGTCGCCATCATTTCCCTTCCGGATTTAAACGTTAAATGGAGTGTTTTCGTCAACGTTACCCTTTCAATCGTCGATCCTGAGCTAATGCTCACAGTTCCAAAGTCAGTTACTGCGACAACAGGCATGGATGCTTTTGCACATGCTGCTGAGGGAATGACCACGATTCTCACAAACCCGCACTCTGATCTCTTTGCCGCGGCAGCTATAGAGAAAATCACAAGAAATCTGCCTGTCTGCTGTGAAGAGCCAAATAATATTGAGGCAAGAAGTGAGCTGGCATTAGCTGCAAGTTGGGGCGGACTATGTATAAACACCCCTATCGTTCACGTTGGACACGCCCTAGCAGACGCACTTTCATGTAACCTTCACACGCCGCATGGACAAAATTGCGCACTGGCACTACCGGAGGCAATGACTATAATCGCACCTGTTGTCCCTGAGCGCATGCGCGTCATCGCAATGTCCATGGGCATTGCGCTCCGTGGTGGTGAAACCGGTGAAGAGCTTGGAGCGTTGGTTGCAGACGGTATCAGGTCATTAATGCGCAGGATTGGTATAAAATCACTTAAAGAAATGGGATACTCCCGCGATCAGATCATTAGCTTCGCTCCGGAGGTCGTCTCAAACGTGTTATCGACATTGTGCCCTGCGAAAATCGACGAAGAAGCCGCGAAGAAGCTTCTTGCAGCCGTTTATGATAATTATTAATGGCTAAATAAGGCAAAACTGAACATATTGGGGCAGACACTGGTAGTCTGCCCTAATTTTAATCTATATCCTCAACGACAGTCTCAGGCGGTTCATCCAACTCATAAGGTTTTCGTAACAAACTTCGAAACAACTTGAACGCTTGTGAAAAATAGAAACCATCGCAGCAACGCTCATCCATAACCATCTTATAATCAATATACTTGCGCTCAACGACCGATCCATCCAACTTCACTTCACGAGCCTTTCTTTTTGCTCCCAATGCTAAAAACACAGGCATATTCCCGAAATTATACAGATGATGGTAGATTGCCGGAAGTCCAATAGATCCAAGGTCGGTTATTATAATACTACCATGAAAAGGGCTTGCTTTTAGTATAGCTTTAGGCATCTTTCCAAAATAATCCAAGACTTCAAGAATACTGACAAACATCTTTAAAACAAGTCTGGGCAGCTTCATAAGAACACGAGCCAGAGTATCCGTGCTTGTATCCTCACCCTTGCTCTTTACTTTCCTGATCTCCTCATTCAGCTTATTATACACATCATAGATGGTGTCAGTAGTTTCGAATGTAACCTTTATCGACGTTTCCGACGCGTTCAAACGCATTTCCTTTTTTATCGTCATTACGAATTCGATATTTTTTCGTGCATATATCCGTTGTCCAGACACAAACCTGTTGATTGCAGGATGCATCGCAGCGGTTCTAATATAAGTGGCAATAAAAAGATGCAGCAGCCCCATTCCTGGATAACCATGAATCCTCTTTGCTCTCAAATATCTTTCCGTTTCGGTTATTTCAACAGAATCTTCAAAACTATTACTTCCGCCATTTCTTGTCTTCATGATAAACGGAATCATAGCATTATACGGGTCAAGCGTACGCAGGCGTCTTCCGTCGCTTCTGTCACCAAATTTTCTTTTCCTGCTCTCCCCCATGCCTATCCCCTTTTCATATCCTTGCATAATTGTACTATACTATCGACTATCAATCAACAATTGTTTTTCGTAGGCGCATATGTTTGAACGACGAAATTGCAAAAATACATGCTCTGAGCGTAAGCGCACGCATACCCGCTGGAACAGTAACACATTAACAAAGTTTGGTATATCCAAATAACTTTTTTTATTGACATATGCTGGATAATACTATAAAATTCATATTGCTTCTTTACGCACAAAAAGTGCGTAAAGCAAAATAATCACTTAGGAGGAAATAAAGTGAAAAAAAGAAGACCATTACGACTTATTGCAATTATCCTTAGCCTCGTTATTTGCATAGGACTTATTGCAGCCTGCGGACCCAGCACACCAGCGACACCAACTACTGCCGGTGGTGGAGACACCGCAGAACCACCGGCCCAAGGTCCGGCAGCCGCAGTAGGACCCGGTGAAGACGGCGAAGTAGCCCTGCCTGAGCTTGATCCCGATGACGATGTAAATCTCGCAGATTATATCCACATAATAGTAGACAATAACAACATCTCCGTGCTTGACCCCCACATGCCGGCAGCGGCTCCCACAAGCACAAACTGGGTCTTTACCATGATCCACGACAGACTGATCCAAAACTTCCCGAATGAGGCTGGCTTTAGAGAAGGTCTTGCAACTCACTGGAATACAGAAGACAGTCAGACATTCACATTCACTCTGCGCCAAGGCGTAACATTCCATAATGGCGATGCATTTACAGCAGATGATGTTATTTACACAATCGAGAGGGTTCAATCTGTCGGTATGGGATCCCCTGCGTTTGACATTTGGCGTCCCGTTGCAAGCGCAACAGCTCCGGACCCATACACCCTCGTGCTTGTATTGGAAGATGTCGATGTTGACTTCCTTTTCGGTATTTCCAGACCTCCGGCTGGCATTTTAAATCGTAGAGCAATTGAAGCTAATTCCGAAACAGGTCCTTGGGTTGGTACCGGCGCATTCTCTGTTGATGAATTTATGACCCTTGACTTTGCACTTCTGCGTGCGAATCACAACTACTGGGGCACAACTCCGCTGACTGAAGTGGTGCGCCTGCGTTTTGTGCCTGAAATGGCCGCAAGAACGACTATGATGCAAACAGGTGATGCACACCTCAGCTTCGGCACACCAGCTGACGATATGCAGTGGTTCCTTGACAGCGACGATTTCCTCGTGTTCTCTACAACAAGCAACGATCCGCAAGGACTTGCATTTAACCTCAATGACCCAATCACTGGTTGCTATTATTTCAGGCGTGCAGTTGCTCATACGCTTGATCGTCCTGCGATCGCATTCGGCGCTGCTGGACTATGGGCGGACGGCGATCTCGCCGACGGCGCTTTCTGGGGCTTTGGTACTGAGTTCCGCAACACAAGCATTCCGTTGCCGGAGCGCAACCTTGACCTTGCACGCGAGTACCTTGAAAAAAGCGTTTATAATGGTGAAGAAGTTGAAATAGCTGCTGCTATCATCACCTTCATCAGAATGGCGCAGGGCATAGCAATGCAGCTGTCCGAAGTTGGCATAAACGCTGTTGTCAACGAAATGGACGCAGGCGCTCTTGCAGCCCATGCACGATATGGCGGCAATCACCAGATGGTTTGCTTCTTCACGTTGATCAATCCATCTGCTGGCAGCGCACGTCATGCCTTTATTGAGGGTGGCGCACAAAACAGAGCTTCTTTCAATGACCCGCACGTAACTGAACTGCTCGACGAAGCAAGAAGAACAATTGATGAAGCTGAAAGAGCAGCTATGTACATGGAAGTTCAGGCAATCGTTGCTGAATCATTGGCATACCAGAACATTCTGTGGCGTGTATTTGGAAATGTTGCGGCTAACGGTCTCAGCGGTATAATTGCAAATCCGGATCCCGCATCCCACGACTTCAGAAACATCTACATGATCGTTGAATAACAAAAGTTAACTGCGTTCTGTCTGGGGGGTGTCGCCGAGACGCCCCCCAAAACTATAACCACTCGCTATCAACAAACTAGGGAGGACTAAGATGCTTCTTTTTATCCTCAAACGGATACTTCTTCTGATTCCGGTAATAATAGCTGTCTCCTTTGTTGTGTTCGCACTCTTGGAAGCGGCACCAGGCGACATTGTTGACGTTATTATAGCACGTGCGGGTGAGCTTACTCCCGAGGACATTGAACAACTCAGGGCTGAGCATCACACGGATCGCACAATGTTTTTCCGATATGGGGTATATATGAGCAATCTATTGCGCGGCGATTTAGGTGTTTCATATATTACCGGATTAAACGTTTGGAATCAATTTATGCAAAGATTGCCGAACACACTCTTATTGTCATTTACTGCGCTGGTTTTCGGGCTTGCTGTGGCTGTTCCAATGGGCATAATAGCTGCTAGACATTCCGGAAAAGTAGCGGATAACATTTCGACAGTTTTCACTCTGATTGGTATGAGCATGCCTGTGTTCTGGATTGGGTTGCTCTTAATCATCTTTTTCTCTGGGAATCTGGGATGGTTGCCGACGGGAGGCAACGAAGCTGGAATCCGCAGTCTCATCTTACCCGCTTTTTGTTCGGGACTCTCTCTCACGGCCTCTACTGCCCGGCAGACGCGCTCATCTATGCTTGATCTGTTAAAAGCTGATTTCTTACGAACTGCAAAGGCAAAAGGCGTACCTGAAGAAACAGTTATAAGAAGACATGCGCTGGGCAACGCTTGGATCCCGATAGTAACGGCAGCTGGAGCCTCATTGAGCGCACAACTCGCTGGTTCCGTAGTTGTAGAATCAGTTTTTGCATGGCCCGGAATCGGACGATTGGCGGCAGAGGCAGTGTTTAATCGCGATGTAAATATGATAATGGGCACAATTATTCTCACAACGGTACTTTACGTTCTAGTCCAGTTGGTCGTTGATGTTCTTTATGCATTTATAGACCCACGGATAAAGGCGCAATACGCCGGCGTAAAGAAGCCTAAGAGGAAGGTGGCTGTGGCATGAGTGCAGTAAAGGAAAAAACAAATTCTGACGTTCTTGTTTCGCGTCAATATCAAAAACGTGGTCAAATGGCTGACATCATCTATCGTGTATACAAGAACAAAGGAGCTTTGGTTGGAGTCGCCATACTTCTGATGATGCTCATTATGCTCATAGTATCTTTTTTCATGCCACTGACGCAGGTAACAATGGGCGACCCATTTATAAGGCTAACTCCCCCAAACCGAGAGTTTCCATTCGGTACAGACTTTCTCGGACGAAATGAATTTTACCGTGTCATTTACGGCACCAGATACTCAATTTCTCTTGGTTTCGGTGCTGCAGGACTAGGTGCGATTCTAGGCATTACTTTGGGCTCAATCGCGGGGTTTTTCGGTAAACTCATAGATGAAATCATCATGCGCTGCTCTGATACATTAGCGTCTATCCCCGGAATCCTGTTGGGAATGGTTATAGTAACCACCTTGGGCAATGGACTGCCTCAGCTTATTGTAGCTGTCGGCGTTGCGTCCATCCCATTTTTTATCAGGATAACGCGAGCTTCAATACTTGTTGTGCGTAACCAAGAGTATGTTGAGGCTGCTCATGCCATAGGTCTGGGCAAGCTGCGCATACTGTTTACTCAGGTTCTGCCAAACGGACTCTCGCCTATCATAGTTATGTTCACAGTCATTTTAGGCATGTCCATAATCACCGGTGCATCACTGTCTTTTCTAGGCTTCGGCATACCTGTTCCACTTCCTGAGTGGGGCTCAATGATTGCTTGGAATCGTGAGTTTATGCACACTGCCCCTTATCTGCTAACATTTCCGGGGGTATTTATAATGCTTTCTGTTTTATCATTCAATCTTATCGGTGACGCTCTGCGCGATGCGCTTGATCCCAAGCTCAAGAGATAGATAGAGAAGCAAAAAGCACGTCTGATGCAAATTATGTTTAACCGGGAGGTGGTAATGTGTCGCTTGATATGCTAAAGATCGTCTGCGCGGCTGAGGAGGAATCTCGTCTGGCCGTAATGCTTGTAGGGCAAAGAGCTCAAGATATGGTGGCGCAAAGTCACAAGGATGGGGAAGATTCGATCGCATCTACAATCAGTCGTGCAGATCAGGAAGTTGAACATCTTATGCGTATTTCAGACCAAAAGGCAACCGCAGACGCCAAGGAGCTCGCTTCATCGATTGCAAATAAAATCGCGACACAGCGTGCGCGTGCCGAGAGAAGGCTTGACGAGGCTGTAGACTACATAGTCGAAAGGATCGTGAATAGTTGATGACGAGATCAAAGATGAAGAAGCTCAGCATTTTGGTTGTTCGCGAAGATTTGAAGAATCTCTTGCGTGAGCTTATCTCACTCGGTCTTATACAATTGACAGAGCCAGAAGAGTGGCATGATGCTTCAACACCACATGGAATGGTGAAGCGCGAGGTCATCGACATTACGGATTATGGTGCAAATCTGGACACATTAAGTGCTTTAGGAACACATTTCACCATCTATTTCACGGGTTGGATACAATCCAAATCTGAACCAGAAATGGTAAAGATGCTGAAAAACCACACTTGCGCTTGGTGTCTTGGCGAACCAACGCCTGATGAAGCTCTTCTGGCGCCGGTCGAGTTGCGTTTCCCTCAGTTTTTAAGTAAATATCGCTTAGCAGGGCGTGGCTTGTTTGCCCCTCTAAGGTCGCTGCGGTACATTGAGCCTGAAGGCATGGATTCGGATGAGACGGAGTAATACTATATGAATGAAATTGATAAAGTCATCTATTACATAAGGTCGCAGTCCGAGAAATCATGCAAAGAAATTGAAGAACTGGCTGCGGATGAATGTGCACGTATAAAAACAGAATATTCGCACAAGGAGCAGGACAAATACTGGGACTCGATCAACGCGGGTACAAAGGATGCTGAAACGCGACTCGAAAACCTAAGCAATCTGGCAAAAATTGAGGCAAAGAAGCAAATCTATGCAATGCAGCAGGAGCTGCTCTCCGGTGCATTCGATCTGGCTACCGTTAGGCTCAATAATCTACCAGCGGATAAGCTCGCAGGAGTTTTGAGCAAACATGGTATTCCTGTCGGCAGTAATGCTGCAGCTGTAGTAGATATGTATAGAGAGCGAATGGCTCGGGCAATCATGACAATGCTTTTTGACTAAGTTAAAAAAGTGTCGCGTAAAATTAAAGCTTTAAAGGGGCAGACCTCGTGTCTGCCCCTGAAACGTTTATTAACTTATTAACGAAACCGCGAGTGCGAGCTTATGCCTGTGTAAGAACAAATGCCCAATGTCTCGTAATTTCGACCTCCGGTAAATTCTCGAGCCAATCACTCTGGTCTCTCATACTCATTCTCTCGGAAGCAATAAGGTCCCTAACACGCTGACCATGCCCCATGAAGAATACTAAATGGTATCCAGAAGCCACAGTGTACACAAGTTCATAGTCCCCAATCTGCCTCGCATCATCAAACAACCACTGCTCCAGCTCAGGCGCAACTCTCACAACAGACACAGGTTCAGTTGGGAAACTAAACCTTGCAATATTCTCATATAACCCGCCTTCTATTGCAGAGTCCGAGAAATCAGGCATCATATCTATAAGAACCTGCTCCGTGGCTCCGCTAACCTCAAATACCGCCAACGCCGCATCTGCCCTCTCTCTCAACACTTCGTCAGCTACCGCACGAGCAGCGATATACTCTTCACGAGCTGCAATATAATCAGGATCATCTTCACCGTATACAAAATCTTCGGCAAAAACAAGCTCCACATCATCTCTCTCGATAAGGATTTGACGCATTGACGTCATAAAGTAATCCCCGCTGTCGCGCTCAATGAAGAATAGCACATAGAGACCGAAGTGCGTTTCGATGACTTCTGTATCGCCAAAGGTGCGTGAATCATCAAGCAACCAGTCCATAAAATCAGGCTCCATCACTTCGCCAATGTGTTCAATAAGTGTTGACCTCTCATCACCAAACATAACAGGATTGAGCTCACGTGCGGCATTTATAAAGTCATCCTCAGTTATAACTGTCGCAGCTATATTCGCAGCAGTTTGCCAAGCCTCCACCTGAGCAGCTTCCTGGGCCTCCTCAAGCTCTGCTCCTGTCTCAAAGTCCAATGGGTCCTGATGTTCAGCTTGGATCCATATAACACGGTATCTGAAAACATCAATATCATCCCTATGTTCCAGATGAAACGCATCCATCTCAGGCACAGAGTATTCAAAAGACTCTCGCACATAGTCGAAGTACGATGACGCAGTGAATATAAACTCAATTATATCTCGCAATGTGCTTTCATTAATGCTGCTTCCATAGACCGCCTGCAAATAGCTCATCGGAGTCGGATAGAACTGCGGGTGCGCCCTTGCATTCATTTCAGCGTCCATCATAAGCCAGTTAACCTGCTCCTCAATCTCCGCACGAGTTTCCTCCGCAATAACAAAACCGGAGGCTTGCGCTGAATTATAAAGCTGCACCAACTCGGTCATGCTCTGCTTAGCGCGCTCAGCGAAAAAGTCCGCCCATGTCGCACCGGTTTCAGTATTCTGAATTTGGCTTCCAAGAGGTCTTCCGCTCACCGGAAGCATAGCGCTCGCAAACTCAGGCATCTCTCTATGAACAAGCTCCGTATACTCGAAAATAGCGCTATTAAAAAAATAATCAAACTCTGTCGCTGTGAATTCCCTGCCTCCGATCGTAACGGCAGGTAATGCCCGGCGAATAAAGCCCGAATTAATGATTAATGCGCACACGAAAAGCACGATAACTGCAGAAACTACCGAAACTGTAATAATCCTCGTCTTCTTTCGTGCATCCAGTTCTTTCTGATTTCTTACATTTCTTTTGTTAGCCACATCTGTTCTTTTGTCAAATAATCCACTCATAACGCTGTCAGTCCTTTTGATTTTCTAAATAATATATAACATAGCGTCCTGTATTATACTGCACTCAGTCAATATATGCAAGGTAAACTTGCATATATATTCCCCGCCGTACCGTGTAAGCCCATTTATAACCTGCACCTGTGGGCAGGTGGGTCGCTTCCTTCCGGCTTCTCGCTTCCAACATCCAAGGCATGTCATGCATACCCCGGGAGGCCTGCAATTCACAAGAAGAGATTGGCATCCCTTATTATAAATGTGGGTTTAAAAAGACCTATCACGAGTAGAGCAGGGAAAGATAAACCCTTATTCTTCCACTTCTTCCTCGTCAGAAAGAAGCTCAACAAAGCTCTCAAATACCATGGCAAGCTCATCCTCATCATCTACTGTGGTTAACACTTCCTCGTCATCTTTACCAACTGCTTTCAAAATGACCAGTCCAAAGTTTTCATCGTCCTCGTCCATGTCAGCAGGTAAGAAAGCCATGTAAACTTCCCCTTCTATGTCGAGGGTGCTAATATGTTCAAGTTCAAACTCATTGTCATCGTCATCCGATACTGTTATAAAAGTACTTCCGAATCCATCGTTCATAATTCCAACCTCCAAGCAAGTCTGCTTTAATATCATAATACCCCAGTGCAAATAAAAATGCAAGCGCTACTGAATTTCAATTCTTCTAAATCTTCATTAACTTGAAACAATAATGATACATCATTCAGATAAATTTGACATATTAAATTATAATGGTTAAAATATCATCATTAACTTATTAATCTCCCCCGAGGTGAAATATATGACTAAAAAAACAAAACGAATTGTAACGAAAGTCGCTAAGAACGGCGCATGGGCAGTCTCAGACATATTCTTCCTTGCTTTAAAGGGCGTTGGAACTGCATTGCTGATCGCACTGACGACAGGCGCTGTTTTCTCATGTATCTTACTTATATACCTAAGAACAAATATATCCACCGGTCTTGATCTCAACACCGAACACTTTGAAATGAGCGAATCCAGCGTAATTTACTATATTGATACCGAAACCGGAGAAATGCGTGAACTTGTAACTCTCCAAGGTACCCAATTCCGTCGCAATATAACTTTGGATGAAGTCCCTGAGCATTTAATACAATCGCTCGTTGCTATCGAAGACCACAGATTCTTCCGGCATAATGGAGTTGACTGGTATCGAACAGCCGGGGCATTCATGAACATGTTCCTCAGTATGCGCGATACATTTGGAGGATCAACAATAACCCAACAACTAATAAAGAACCTCACCCACGAGGATGATGTAACAGTACAAAGAAAGCTCCAAGAGATCTTCAGAGCGCTCGACTTTGAAAGACAATTTACCAAAGACGAAATTCTCGAGATGTATTTAAACCTCGTCTATTTCGGACATGGGCGCTTCGGGATAGGCGAAGCTGCGCATTTTTATTTCGGCAAGCACGTTTCCGAACTCACTTTAGCTCAGAGCGCTGCAATAATAGGAATAACAAACAACCCATCACGATTTAGCCCATATGCAAACAGAACAGCTAACAAAGAACGCCAAGAAATCATATTGCACAGGATGTTTGAACTTGGATATATCGAAACCGAACAGGATCTCAGAAGGGCTATCAACGAACCTCTTAATTTCCAGCGAGGTGTTGATGAAACATTCCAATTTGTCGTATATACATGGTTTGAGGAGGCAATAATTCGTGACGTAACTCGCGATTTGATGAGGAAACACGATTGGAGCGAATCCATGGCAAGGATGCGCCTGTATAACGGCGGCTTGAGGATAGTCTCCACCATTAATATGGAAATGCAGGAGATCGTTGATAACATATACCAAAATCGGGAAAATTTACCGCGTGTTACCGGATCTACCCAGCCCCTACAATCCAGCATAATTGTCGCCGACCCATATACCGGCGAGGTTTTAGCGCTGTCCGGTGGAACCGGCAGAAAAACGAGAAATATGCTTTTAAACCGCGCCACAATGACCCGCAGACCACCGGGCTCCGCACTTAAACCGATATCAGTATTCGCCCCTGCAATGGACATTGGATTGATTAATCCAAACACATTATATAACGATAGCTACAATGTCCGGTTAACTGGAACTACTTGGATGCCTCGAAACGCCGACAGATCGTATAGCGGTATGGTTACTGTCAGAACAGCATTGCGCCGTTCACTCAATACCGTACCGGCTGTAATCCTTGACGAGATCGGACCTTCACATGGATTCTCCTTCCTGAGTGATGCTTTGGGCTTTCAGCTTAATCCTGCCGATGAGGATTATGCGCCACTTGCTGCCGGACAGCTTACCAACGGTGCAACTGTTCGAGAAATGACTTCCGGATTCACAATCTTTCCAAACCGTGGCGAACGTGTTGAGCTTCGCACATATTCAAGAATCTATCTTCCTAATGGTGAGATATACATTGACAACACTGTCAGCAGCGTAAGAGTTATCTCCGAAAGCACTGCAAACATGATGACAAGCATGCTCTATGATGCAGTAGTTGCCGGAACCGGCGGCGCTGCAAATTTGGGGCGAAGGATGCCAACAGCAGGTAAAACCGGTACATCTACAGGCAGTCAGGATCGCTGGTTTGTGGGGTTCACTCCATATTACATCGCTGCAGTCTGGACCGGATTTGATACTCCGGCAAGAATGTCAACACAAGGTAATCCTGCGGCACATATATGGCGGATGGTAATGGAACCTATTCATGCAGGACTTGAGACACGTCAGTTTGATGACTTGGTTATAGTGCCGACCAGACCCGGAATTACTACCTCGACACCTTCTGAATCACTCACAACATATACAATCACGCTTCTGGATGTTAACGGCAATGTAATTCGGGAGGAGCAAAGAAGTGCGACTATCGGCAGGGATTTAACAGTTGCCGCACCCTCTCTACAATATTATGAGATTGTCGGAAGCACTCAGTCAACAATCAGCATTTCGCGCGATTCAGGAAGAAATCAAGTAACCTTTGTATACCGATGGGTCGGGCAACCTGTGGACCCCGGAGACCCCGGTGCGCCACCGACCCCTGGACCAGGTTCCGGACAGGATCCGGACGATTCAACAGTTCCGGCAGATCCAAGTGATCCAGGCGATTCAGGTGATCAAAATGATCCAAATGTTCCACAAGAGCCTATCTGGCCGGACTCTACGGATACCCCCTCTCCGCCGCCTGATAACGATCCACCACCTGATGACGATCCGCCGCCTTGGTTATTTCCGGAAATCCCAAATCCACCTTCTCCGGAACCGACACCTCCCGGAGATTCCGTAGATACTCCGGATGAATAAATGTTGAATATTCCACATCTTTAACATATTATTATTCCAGTAATTTCACAGATTTTGTACAAACTAGATATTGCATTTTATTCATCATTAGTGTATAATTATTCCATAACTTAAATTGGAGGACAGAAATAAATGAAAAAAATACTATTCGTAATTCTTGCACTGATCCTGGCTCTTGCGGTTGCCGCATGTGGCGGGGATGACGACACAGTCACTATCACATCAATAGACGATCTTGCAACTGCGACAATAGCTGTACAACGCGGAACAACCGGACATCTTTTTGCAGAGGACAATTTTCGTGATGCAACAATAGACGATTTTCCTGCTGCCGGTGACGCAGTTTTGGCCCTTCTCGCCGGTTCGGTAGACGCCGTCATTATTGACAGTCTCCCTGCAGCTCGCTTTGTCTTTATAAACGATGGATTGAAAATTCTGGAAGAGGAACTAACATCAGAGTACTACGGCATCTCTTTCCAACTTGGCAGCCCCTACACAGAACGTTTCAACGAAGCAATTAATACGCTACGCGCAAATGGCACTTTAGAAGCAATTTACGACTACTGGGTTCGCGAAAATCCGGAAGCCACTCGTTATTCCAGCCCTCCGGGCACAACGCATCCTAATGGATTGTTGCGAATGGGAACAAACGCCGGGTTTGAGCCGTTTGAGTTCTGGGAAGGAAACTATATAGTTGGTTTTGATGTATGCCTAGTAAATGCAATCGGTGATGTTCTGGGCTATGAAATTGAAATCGTTGACATGGACTTTGACGCAATCATACTTGCAGTACAGACCGGGCAGGTTGACTTCGGTATGGCGGGTATGACAATAACTGAAGTGCGTCGTGAAGCTGTTGATTTCTCCCAAGGTTATTTCAATGCTTCTCAGGTTGTGATTATCAGAGAGCCTTAGGTAACCGCTGATTAAATCGCGCTCCTCGTCTTTGCGGGTCTTTTTCCGTCTGTTTTCCGCATTTTTCAGTTAAATACTGCTAGTATTCGCCCTCAAAATCCAAAAAACAGGCGAAAAAAT
>Ga0131853_10001964_pt1 | contig 36785 bp, 35 predicted proteins | sample TergutLab28metaG_FD_92764 | JGI IMG/M metagenome (GOLD analysis project Ga0131853, IMG submission 92764) | Labiotermes labralis P1 segment gut microbial communities from Petit-Saut dam, French Guiana - Lab288 P1 (version 2) (version 2) | ecosystem: Host-associated > Arthropoda: Insects >... | reverse complement strand
CAGTGAATCCACCACTGAATGAAGCTCGCCTTTGTGCAGAATTTCAATCGACTCATTTACCGCGCTCAACCGTTCGACCGTAAACGCATCGCCACGCACGGTCACAGCAAGTAAATCACCGTGGTAATTAACTTTGAAATTCAGCATATCATACTACAAGCAATCACTATCATTAGAAAATGCACTTACAGTTTTTAAAAATGAATTTGAATAAGATTCTTTTAACTACAATTTACGTGACTCTTTAAGCATAATAAATCACCCTTTCTTATCGATCGTTTCATCGTCCATTCGCGATCGATAGTTTCAAACTCTCATTTACACAAAACTATTGATCAATATATTCACAATTTATAATCTTCCTTAATTTTAACAAATTCACCTGTTTGTATGAATTTTCTTCTATATAACAAAATGAACTAAGAGCAAGCTATCACTTGAAACTACTCTCAGCTCTTAGTTCAACATTTTCGGTTTTTTACTTTAGCCGAGCGGACTCCGAAAAACCACTTTATGTCTATTGTATGAAGCATATTAGAGTTTATGAGTTAAATCAAGTTTATTTTGTTGGATTGTGTGTGTTTTACTTGGGAATTGCATTTGACAAATTAGTAAACGATTTTCTTTAGTTTAACATTCCAAAACTCTTTTGACCTTTTAAACGAATTATGAAACAAGTCATCTATTTATTTCATAACAAAAAAGTGATATAATTGTTAATATAGCTCGAAATATCAAACATTTTATATTATAATTGCGAATAAATATTTTAAAGTGAGGCGATGAACAATGACTGATGCACAAAATGTTAAAAAAGCTTTTCAATCAATTTTAAGATCAGATTACATCTCAATAGATGATCCTGAGCAGCTACAAAAATTAGAAGACTATTACGTTGATACTTTTAATAATCTTCCAATATTTTTGAGCAATCAAGATAATTTCGTTACTGGGAGACGTGGAACTGGAAAAACAACGTTGCTAATGAGAGCGTATTATGAATGCCTAAAAAGCATAACTTCTAAAAAAGCTAGTGCGAGCAGATATTTAGGAGCAGATAGGGTATTACCAATATACATAGATTTGAGCCAATGCAAAGAAATTTTCGAAGAAGAAAATGAAGAAAAGATTGAAAGAACCTTTATTAGCGAAATTGTTACCGAGCTAAAAAGACAACTAAGTAAGATGTTTGATTCAGAACCTTTTAAAATATTAAAAAAAGATAACTCCAAATTAGAAGAGTTTGACGAAATTTTGCATATTTTAAAACACGGAGTAGAGTTAAAAAGTGGTATCAGCAAAGAGATAGAGCAGTCCCGACTTGGAACAAAAGAATCTTATTCAGGTTCTATTTCTAAAAAAGGAATTCAATTATCTGCTGGCCATGATAGAGTGACAGAATTAACTGCAGTTCGTAACATAGAAAAAATTAGTGGCATCAGCGTTCAAAATTTTTTAGATACCCTAAATACAGTTAGGATTAAAAGCAAAATAGATTCTATTTATATTTTTGTCGATGAATTCTCAGATTTATCAGTTTCTGAGCAAGAAAAATTTTCTTCTTTACTAAAAAAACTCTTAGGTTCAAAAAACAATATCTTTTTCAAAATAGGAACTATTACTAGCCGGTACGATTTTGGAAAAAACATTTTAATTGGACGCGATATATTCCCAGTTTCACTCGATCTCAATGACTTTGTCGAAAGATACGATGGAATTGTGGGAGCAATCAAAGCTTTAGAAAATTTCACTTCCAATCTAATTGAAAGTAGATTAAATTCGTTTAACCCCGAATTAACATTTGACAAAATTTTTACTGGTAATCAAGACATTATTATTCAAAGAATTACTAGAGCATCAATGGGCGTTCCAAGAACAGTTGGATTGATTCTACAAAATGCAATTGCTGAATTGAATAATGCTGATTCGAAAATTCGCTTAAATGATATCAATTTAGGAATGAGAGCGACCCGTAAGATATACATGCAGCAGTTCCAAGGTGCTATCAAAAAGAGAATTATACCTGGTTTTCATATGGACATGTGGAATAGCATTTTAGGAAGAGCACTTGATGAAAAAAATAAAAAAGGCGCTCGCCCAGCAAGTCACTTTATGCTAGATTCTTCTAGGAGTAAATATCTAGAAGTTCTTCGTGAAAATTTCGTTATACACTTGTTAGAAGAAAATCGGAGTTCCAAAAGTGGTGGTAATTATTTCCTATACGCACTAGACTATGATATTTGTATGGATAACAATATTCCATACGCAGAAACCAAGGATGAATTTACTGCTGTTCGATTCATTTATGACGCGGTTATGGCCGAATACGATGCTTATTTCGCCAAGGATTCTCTCAAAAGTTATAGTTGCTCAGGATGTAATGTTGTTTACCCTGAAAAAGATGTAGCTATGATGAAAACCAAACGTTGCTTCGAGTGTGACGAAAAACTTGATGAAATTATTCACCGAGAAGTTTCAATTCGGGAAGGAAATTACACAGAGGTGGAGATTAAAATATTAGGATTAATTGCTTCACTAGATAAAGATGCTGCAATGAGTGCAAGCGAAATTTCAGAGTTTGTTGGTTGTAGTGTACAAAAGGTTTCTCTTTGGTGCACTAAAGTCGCACATAGAAAAAGACTAATCAGCATTGATAAAACAGAAAAAAACCTATACTACAACAACGAAGATTCTGATTGAACAGATAGCACAAAACAAACCATGCAAGTACTTACTATTCTAAGTAGTAAGTAACTTTCATGGTTTATTCCATACTATTCACCAAATACATCGAGAGAAGTGTAATATCTATCTTTCTAAATGCTCCTCCAACGTTTTCAGAAGATTTGTACATATTATTTGATAAATCCTTTTTTGGATTTATCTCATGTTTATTTTTCCTTTTGTGTTATCCTTCCCCCATCCCACCAAACAACTGGATCGCCGCCTCAACAGCATCTCCTCCACTCGCTGGCAAGTCAAACACCACCATAAATTTTGCGTCTTTGAATAGTACGCGTACGAATTTACCTATTTCGTGAGCCCTACCGTAAAGCGCCTTTACATCCATCTCCGCGCTGATATCAGCCTTTAACACAAATTCCAGCGTTGTCTTTGTTACTTTTGATTGCTCTGTGACCGGGTTGATCAAATTCTTTAAATACATTAAATCTACCAGATTTTCCACGCCTTCCGGCATTTCGCCAAATCGGTCGGCGAACTCTTCTTTCAACGCAGCGTACTCCGCATCGTCACGCAACGCTTTCATCTTCTTGTACATCTCAATTTTTAAAGATGCATCGTCAATATAAGCATCCGGAATATAGCGGTCAATGCCAATCCCAATGTCCAACTCGCGCGCCGACTCCGCCAGCATTTCCGTTGTCAAATCTTCGACGCTCAGCAGTGCCTCTTCAAAATCAACCCCTGCTTCTGCAACCCTAATGGCCTCGGCTAACATCTTCGTATACAAATCTAATCCCACTGTGTCAAGGAAGCCGTTCTGTCTGGTCCCGAGCATATCACCTGCACCTCGAATAGCGAGATCTCGCATCGCGATCTTGAACCCGGAACCAAGCGCGGTGAATTCACGGATCGTCTGCAGACGCTTCTCCGAGTTCTCTGTTAAAACGTAATTTCGCGGGTACAAGAAGTACGCATAGGCAATTCTGTCGCTTCGCCCAACGCGACCCCTTAGCTGATACATCTGCGATAGCCCGAGCCGGTACGCATCGCCGACGATCAACGTGTTCGCGTTTGGAAAGTCGATGCCCGTTTCAATAATGGTCGTACAAACCAACACATCAAATTGACGATCCTCGAAATCTTGCATCGTATCCTCAAGCGCCTCACGCGACATTTGCCCGTGTGCGTAACCAATCCGAGCGTCCGGCACCAATTTCTGAATTTTTCGCACGTGCGACAGCAAACTCGACACCCGGTTGTGCAAATAAAACACCTGTCCGCCACGCGCCAACTCTCGCTCAATGGCATCGCGCACCACGCTATCATGTGCCTCAAGCACATACGTCTGCACCGGATAGCGATTCTCAGGCGGCGTCTCAATCATCGACATCCCACGAATCCCAATCATCGACATCTGCATCGTCCGCGGAATCGGCGTCGCCGTCAACGTCAACACGTCCACGTCCGTCTTCAACTTCTTAATCGCTTCTTTATGCTCAACCCCAAATCGCTGCTCCTCGTCCACAATCAGGAGCCCTAAATCCTTGAACTTCACGTCTTTAGACAACACCCGATGCGTCCCAATCAAAATATCCACTTTCCCGAGGGCAACCTCACTCAAAATCAGCTCTAAATCCCGTGCGGAAACGTGGCGGTTCAACACACGAATCTCCACCGCATGATCCGCAAAGCGCTTCTTAAAATTCTCATATTGCTGACGTACCAAAATCGTCGTCGGCGCCACATAGACAACTTGCTTATGATCCACGACTGCCTTCATCGCCGCCCGCATTGCCACCTCAGTTTTTCCGTATCCCACATCACCAACAAGCAGCCGATCCATCGGATTCGGCTTTTCCATGTCCGCCTTAATCTCCGCCGCCGTCTTTAACTGATCGGCCGTCTCAACATACTCGAACGCCTCTTCAAACTCCCGCTGCATCGCCGTGTCCTTCGAAAACGCAAAGCCCGGTAAATATTTCCGTTTCGCGTACACCTCGATCAACTCGCGGGCAATGTCCTTCACCATCGCTGATGCGGCTTTTTTCGTCTTCTCCCAATCGCGTCCACCTAACCGGGACAATTTCGGCACAGCCCCCTCCGAGCCAACGTACTTTTGCACCAGATCAATCTTATCAATCGGCACATAAACACGGTCGCCCAACTTGTACTCAAGGGTTAACACATCACGCTTTACCCCCAACATATCAATCGTCTCCACCCCCACGTACCGCGCAATCCCGTGCTGCAAATGCACGACAAAATCGCCGAGTTGCAATTCATTGTGATCCTTCACGCGCACGCCGTCTCGCACACGCCCCTTATAAGCCGCCTTTCGCTTTCGCTTGCCCGGCCTGATCTCCGCATCCGTGAACACCACAAATCCCTGGTCAATCAGCTCAAACCCAGCCTCAATCGCGCCGTGAGCGACGTTCACAATCCCCTTTTTAAACGCATCCTTTTGCGTGTCAACCGCCACAACTGGTGTCCCGGCTTCGGTCAACCGGTGCATCACACTATTCCTCAAATCAGCACTGTCACTCACCACCACAGCGGTTTTACCAAGCGCAATGAGATTCCCGCACTCAGCGGTGAATAATTCAAGATTCCCGTGATATTCTTCCACTCCTTTTGACAGGAAATTCAACATCTTAGCTAGTCGGACGTCTGCTAATCTACGGGTGTGCTCGCTGAGGAATAGTTGCTGCTTGGCCAGGTCAAACGTAAAATCGGCCTGCATGTTGAAACCGGCAAGCACCTCACCGCGAGCCGTTGCTGTGCGTTGCCAAACTTCGATTTCATCGTCCGTCGCTTCTGCATGAAGGGCAATTTTATCCGCGTCTACCCAGATGATGAGCGGGCTGTCGAGGTAATCTAGGATGGTCGCGGGATTATCGTAGACGAGACGCAAATATTTGTGCATTAAATCGAGGTCGGAGTATGACTTGATCCGTGCGATGTCTTTGTTAACTTCGCTTTGTAGGACGTCTTTACTTTCACCGGATAAGCCTGAGAGGTGTTTGTCTAGGAGAGGTTGGATGGTCTTAGTAAAGTTGGTTGCAGCAGAGGTTTCAAAATAGAATTCGTAGAGGAGCGTGATAGCGGCTTGGTCTATTTTTCGGGTGGAGCGCTGGGAATCGACCTCGAATTCGCGAATGGTGTCGACTTCATCATCGAAAAACTCGATGCGGATCGGGTGCTCGGCTTCTTTGGGGAAGATGTCGAAAATGCCGCCGCGCACGGAAAATTCGCCGACTGTGATGACTGTTGAGACGCGCTTGTACCCGAGCTGAACAGCCTTTTGGATGAGGTCCGCTGGTTCTTGGATAGCGCCGATTTCGAGTGTGATTTCCGCTTGATCGAGGGCAGTTTTTGGCGTGAGATACCGACGAACCGCGCCAACGTTTGCGACGACGACTTGGTTTGGCTGATCGGTTAAGGATTTCAACGTCTGCAACCGTTCAAATCGGAGTTCACTACTCGCTGATAGGACGTTCGCAGTCATAAATTCGTCCAGCAAAAAAGGGCTGATCGGTGCCGGTTCGTCGGGATCACTCATCTCAACCAGCGTGTCGTACAGCTTGCGCCCATCGTGCTCATTACGGGTGATCACGAGCACCGGCTGGTCGTGCGCCTTTTTCAGTGCGGCAATAAGCTGCCCTTGAAGCGTTGGGGTCACACCCGAAAGCAGCGTGTTCCCGCTGTGCAGTGATTGCCGCAGTTGTTCGAACTCCTCCGTGCTAGTAATAAAATCTGTGATTAGCTTCATTGCTTTTCCCTCAACTTTCAAATGCGAATTAGCATGCACGCCAGAAAGGGCGACATTTTTCAAAAACGTCGCCTTGGCTGTTGGTATGTATAAGTATAACATAGATGAGATGGGTTTGCAGTACCTATTTTTACTGTGGGATTAAATGTTTAAGACACCTTCTGCCACTAGAGCCTGTTTTTCCAAGGGTAAAGTGGCATTTTTGCCATCATTTTAACCTAAATATGGATATTATTTTATTTTTAACCCGATTTTAAGGGATTTGACATTCACTATAAGTCAATTTGTGCCACTAAAGCCCGATTTTTGAAAGAAAAGTGGCAGAGCGCGAGTAGCACAATCAGACTTCACCCTTAAAGTGCACTTTCAAAAGATAAAGTGGTGAAACGTAACGCTTGAATAATTCCAAAGTTGCAACTATCGTCATATCACTTCCATAATCGTCGCAACACCGCCTCATCATCACGAAGCGTCAACAAAAACACATCCGGATTCCCCAGCTGCTCCCAATATTGAAACCCATCTCCCGTGCCATAATGCATCAGCGCCAGTGATAAAAGACCACCGTGACTAACTAACACCGTGCCAGACTCTACTTCTTCGATCACCGCCAAAATCCGTTGCAGCGCCTCTTTACTCGTTTCACCATCGCCGTATCTCAACTCAAGGTCTACGAAAGTCGGTTGATACAATTCTAAAAAATCTTTTACTTGACCCAACCCTAAAACCCGCTCAACCAACCTGTCATCGGTTCGAAGCGTCAAATCGTTCTGGTTGCAAAAAGGAGTAATGCTTTGAATCGCCCTGACAAACGGACTAGACACCACTGCATGAATTTCAAAGTCAGCCAGAAATCCAGCCAAACCGCGAGCCTGCTCAAAGCCCAGCGACGTCAATTCATCGCCTTCAGATTGCCCGGTTGTTTCGCAATGCCTCACTAAAAAAATCTGCTTCATCACATTTACTCCTTACTCCATACCGTCAACTTGATCCCACCACCAGCCTTCTCGGTTGATGCTTACATTAACCGTGTCTCTTCTGCCGTACCCGAATGTTACATCGAAACCTTCGTATCTAAACCCAATGAAGCGATGATCCTCGCGTCCTAAGACGATGTGTGCCTCTATGCCGTAGTGGTCATAAAGGATTTCAACAATGTCTTCAAGGGATAGTCGATAGATTTCACTTGCTACTATGTCATCAAGATAGCTAGCATTCGATAAGTTGATGCTCTCCAATCTAGTGTGATCATCGTTCAAACGGAACATAATTTCGTGCCCATCTCTGCCATGCCTGCTTGTCCAAAAAGAGCTAGTCGTTGAAAATTGCTCGACAAAAATGGCCATTTCTTCAATTTCTTCTAGTGAATGGTCTCTGATCATCGCTTCAACGAGAAAGTCTAGGCTTAAAAAGTCGTCGTAGGAAATTTCAACTAAATCAATGTCTGGCAAGTTCTCAGCACGCGGGTCTGGTTCCCTTTCGATGTCTTCTACGGCATCTTCATCAATGAAAATATTTATGACGGTTCTTTCCTGATTGGCTTCTCTCCTAGCTGCTATAATAACAAGCACACCATCAGTTCGAAATTCAATGAGATCGTCGCGCACAAATTCGATTAGCTCAATATCATAATGTTCAGAAAAATGAGCCACTATCCTGTTCTGCCTTTCTACCAATCGCTCAGCATCAGAGAATGTGACATCAATGCCATCGAACACAGTAACATTCGAAAGACTGATATAACGTGTCCCAAAAGTGATCCTATCTGCGCCTAGCTCTAGCGAAGCGCGTAGAGGTGAGTCACCAATAAAATCTAAATCTAGGTTAAGCACTTCATTGTGATCTAAACCGCCGCTCAGAAATTCAATTACATAAGGCAGGTACAAAAAAGGACTGTATTCAACAACGTAATCCTCAGCAGGAGAAGTATCATGTGATGGTTCACTATTACTAATTCTAACCAAGAAAAGGAAAAAGATTCCCGCACTGATCGCCATGGCAATTCTAAACGGTTTTTTCCTTGCTGCTTCTTCGCGCTGTTCTTCTCTAAGAAATTCTTCGCTTCTTATTTCGGCTTCTCGTCTTTTTTCTGCCTCTCTTTGCTTTTTACCAAAAGCTGCTTTAATCTCTTCAACCGTCTTTTCCCTCCCAGCTATAATCTCGGCATCCAGACCTTCGTGATGCTTTAAAGCTGTGTCCATCCAAAGTCTATACTGCTCAATAATGGGCCACTGTTCACTTAATTGAATCCGCCCCTTTGAAAATTCATGTAATTTCCCCTTCGCATAAAAACGAGCTCTTGCTAGCCAATATTCTGCATGATGCGCACCGACCTGCCTCGCATCGTCATATGCGCCCATCACCTGAGGAAAACTTTTCTCTCCTCTTGAAAAATACAGCTCTTCATAATGCTCCGCAATCGCTAACTTTGCCCTAAACTCATGATTCTCACCGCTTCCACCAGTCACAGCAGGCTTCTTCACTTGTATCTCCGTACGACAATACATACAAAAAACTTTCGCTATTTCTTTGTCCACATGCACCGTCCCTTTACATTTCGGACATTCAATTGCCATCAATTCCACATGACTCAACTCCTCTTATAAATCTCTGGGTATCAATCCGAATCAATTTGGTGCATCTATTCTTATTTCAACTCCGTTATTAGAAAATCTACTTACTCGGAATGTCGCTGCTTGATAAGTAAAGATAACCGTCATAGATTGCAGACGAGCGTTGACATCATAATGCATATTAAAAATATAAGGGATATTATAAAGCCTAACGTTCTCCAGTTGGTATAAGGCTAATCCATCAAAATACCTAACATTTCTCATCGTCACTCGCGAAATAATCGCATCAGGTTCTGTTCCATCAAATAAAAAAGCAAGATTGAATTCTCTACTTCCTGATTCGGTACGAAGTTCGTTTTCGTTATGTGTATTAGGTTCCATTGCCAGCCCTAGCCGTTGTACCTCTTGACGCGTTGGTTGATCAGCTATAAACGCAATAACATAATCAAGATTCAAGAAATTATTGTACGGCGTATCTTCTAAATCCCAATTAGAAATGGTCATTTGTTGTAAATGGCTTGTGATAGTTTCGTGTCGCTCAGCTTCAGCAGCTCGATTAAATCGCGTAACGATGACGATTAGGACGACAGCAACACAAACGCTAATTGCAATAACAAAGGGCTTTTTCTTTTTAACTGCCTCTTCACGTGCACGCTCAAGCGATGCTTGCTCGTTCAAAAACTGATTTTTTCTTTCCTCTTTTTCTTTCAATTTCTTCTCAAACACGTCTTTAATCTCAGCAATCATCCTGTTTTGCTCAGCTAAAATCTCTGCATCCAGACCATCGTAATGCTCTAAAGCTGTCTCCATCCACAACGTGTATTGATCAATAATTGTAGCTTGCTCGTTCAATTGTACACGACCTTTTGAAAATTCATGCAACTTCCCTTTCGCATAAAAGCGAGCTCTCATTAACCAATATTCCGCATGATGGGCGCCTATCAATCTTGCTTCGTCGTACGCATTCATTACTTGATTAAAGCTCTTCTCATCTCTTGAGAAATATAATTTTTCATAGTGCGTTGCAATCGCCAGCTTTGATTTAAATTCATGATTCTCACCGGTTGTCTCAACCACACTAGGTTTCTTCACCTGTATCTCTGTACGACAATACATACAAAAAATTTTCGCTATCTCTTTATCCACATGTACCTTCCCTTTACATTTCGGACATTCAATTGCCATCAATTCCACATGATTCAACTCCTTGACTCGTTTTAGGGTTGTAAAGCATTCATCACTTCATTATATCTCATTCTATTACAAACGTCTATCAATTATTTTTGACGCTCTATCGGAGATTGATGGCTTTTGTGGAAAAAACACTGGAAAACTTCTGGAGAAGTCGATTTTGCCTTGCCACTACCATCAAGCCAATCCAACAAAATCTGTGGAAAACCTTGAAAATCTTGTCGTTTCATGTCGAAAAACAAAACCAAGAACAAAAAATTAACGATAAATTTAAAAAAAACCTGCTTAGGGGTTGCATTATGTTTGAAAGTGTACTTTAATAGTAGTTGTACAAATAAAACAACCAAATTCAGGGGGTAAAGAAATGAATACAATAAAATTATTAATCGCAGACGACAACTACGACTTAGCAACACCGCTAGCGGAGTTTTTGAATTTACAATCGGACATGGAAGTCATTAGCTGCCACCAAAACGGTGCACAAGTGCTTGACGCAATGAAGGAACACCAAGCAGATGTTTTACTTCTCGATGTCATTATGCCAGAGATGGATGGCATTAGTGTGCTAGAAGCCTTAAATGCCGATGAGTCAACGTATCATCGTCCAAAGAACATTATTATGTTTACCGCGTTTAACCAAGAAAAAGTCATGACGAAAGCCGCTGAGCTCGGCGCAAGCTACTTTATCATGAAGCCGTTTGAAATGAACAAAATTGTTGATACGATTCGTGACGTTCATCAAAATTTCTCTTTTTCACCTAAATCGGAAAATACCAATTCCGTGTTTGGTGCGATCAACCAAATGAGCGATACCTTCGATTTAGAAGCTGAAATTACGCACGTCTTGCACGAAGTAGGCGTTCCTGCGCACATTAAAGGGTACCTTTACTTGCGTGAAGCGATTGATATGATTTACCATGAGATCGAATTACTAGGATCGATTACTAAAACGTTATACCCAGATGTGGCGAAGAAGTACAAAACCACTTCGTCGAGAGTTGAACGTGCGATTCGCCATGCCATTGAAGTGGCGTGGAGCCGTGGCAACGTCGATGCGATTTCGAAAATCTTTGGTTTCACAGTGAACGTGAACAAATCGAAACCGACCAATTCTGAATTTATCGCCATGATTGCCGATCGACTCAGATTACAACATAAAAATAAATCAGCTTAATTAAAAGACCCTCATAAAATCACGAGTTTCTGTGATTCTATGAGGGTTTTGCTTTGCTCCTAACTCAAAACCTTCACAAAACCACAGTTTTACACGATTTTGTGAAGGTTCTATCCCGATCTCACCCAAAAACCTTCATAAAATCATGGCATTTCTGCGATTTTATGAAGGTTTCAATTTCAACCTACCTATGCGACGTCTTGTAGCACATCTTGTGCCGGTCCCACTTTGTAATTAATCTGTGATTCTTCTAACATCCACTCAATAAACACACCGTATCCCAACGTCGAATCGTGGACGAGCACGTGCGTCACTGCCCCGATAATCTTACCTTCTTGCACAATTGGACTTCCACTCATCCCCTGCACAATGCCACCAGTGGCCTCAAGCAATCGCTCATCGGTAACGACGTACTTAATTCCCTTCACTTCTTGGTTAGTTTGCTTGACAACCTCGATAATCTCGATATCGAATTCTTCAATGTTTTGTCCCTCTAAGACCGTCAATATCTTCGCAGGCCCTAGCACGACCTCGTCCTGGTAAGCGATTGGCATCATGGGCTTTGAATGAAACGACTCATTGGTCATGTTTCCGTAAATGCCGTACTGATTGTTCTTTTCAACGCTTCCGTAAATATGATCAAAATAGATTTCAGCGATTTTTTCTCCCGGATTATTATCCGTTGCCTTTCTAATAGAGGTTATGTCAGAACTTATTAATTCACCTTTTCGGATTTCAACCATGCGATTCGTGTCTTGATCGATGATTTCATGGCCGAGCGCACCGTATTTAAGGCTCGCTGGGTCAACATATGTCAACGTACCGATCCCGGCGATTTTGTTGCGCAAATAGACGCCCGTTGTGAATTCACCGTCCATATTTTTACAGCCGTTCATCACCACGTCAGAACTATTGCCATCGCGATCGACCGTTAGCACCATAAAGCCTTCGCCAATGATCAGTGCCTCTTTATACGATTCAATGTCGGAAACGATTTGCCCGTTAATCGCGGTAATGACATCTCCTTTAATCAATCCCGCTTCGCGAGCCGGTGATGCTTCACCACACTCCGTTTCTATCGTGTAGGTGTCGACCACAATGAGACCTTGCGTTTCAATGTGGATGCCGACCGCATCGCCACCCGGAATTAACATGTAACGATTCCCTTCATTAGCAAAAACTTCCGAACTTCCGGTGAATAAAAAAATAGTTAGCAGCAATACACCTGCTTTTAGTTGTTTTTTCATAACTCTCTTGACCCTCCTAGGTTGAGAAATGTATCTCTTCTATTGTGTGCGATTATGTGATATTTATACAATAAAATTAGTAAATCGACACAAAGGTAAAGATGGCATTATGATATCCAAAACAAAGAAAAAAATTCAACCGAAGTCGAATTTTTTCATGAAGATGATTTGCTGTGTTGCTTCAATAATTTGTCTTTCAAATCCCATAAATTCTGAGATAAATCCACATAATATTTGTGTGGGCGCTCAAAGCGCAAGCTTTCTTCCCAAAGCTTGCCCAGTTCTTTTTTGGAATAATTTCTGATTCCCTCGATGGTCGGTTTTTGGTAAACCAATTGCCCTTGCTGGAAAATTGGTTGTAACAGTTTAATCGCCTCAAAGTTTGTGATGACTTGTCGCTTCCACGTATGATTCGGATCAAAAATCGTGTACGGCTGGCTAGTGTCGATTTCTTCATCAAATAAGGTAATGACGTCCGCGATCGCCTTGTTGGTCGCCTTATTGAACAAGCGATGCACCTGTTTGAATCCAGGAGTGGTCACCTTTTCAGGGTTGTTGCTAATCTTTATTTTCGGTGTCATTACACCATTTTCTTCGGTCGCAACCAACTTGTATACGCCACCAAAGACGGGCTCTGTCTTGGAGGTGATCAGCCTTTCTCCTACGCCAAAACCGTCGATTGGTGCTTGTTGAATCAGTAAATCTTTAATGGTATATTCATCAAGGGAGTTCGAGATGATAATGCGCGTTGTCGTCAGGCCAGCCTCGTCAAGCATCGCTCTTGCTTTTTTCGACAGGTACGCAGCATCACCGCTATCGATTCTGATCGCGCCTGGTTCGTATCCGCCTGGGATGATGTGCTCTGCGAAGATCTTAATCGCATTGGGAATGCCTGATTTTAATGTGTCGTACGTGTCAACGAGCAAGGTGCATTTGTTTGGATAAAGCTCAGCGTATTTTTCGAAGGCTTCATACTCCGTGTCAAAACTTTGCACCCAGCTGTGCGCCATTGTTCCTAAGGCCGGTACACCATACAGGCTATCTGCGATGGTACAGGAACTCCCGTCTGTGCCGCCAATATAAGCTGCACGCGCTCCCAAGACAGCGCCGTCACTGCCTTGTGCTCGCCGAGCGCCCATTTCAATGACGGAACGGCCATCCGCGGCGCGAACGATCCGGTTGGCTTTTGTGGCAATCAAGGACTGGTGGTTAATATAAAGCAACGCAATGGTTTCAATGAATTGCGCTTGGATAATCGGGCCTTTGATGGTGACGATTGGTTCGCCCGGGAAAATCGGTGTGCCTTCTGGAATCGCGTAGACGTCGCAGCAAAATTTGAAGTTTTCTAAATAGCTCAGGAAACCCTCCGAGAAGATGTTGCGGTTGCGCAAATAGGTGATGTCTGCTTCGGTGAAACTGAGGTTTTCCAAATAGCCGATCAGCTGTTCAAGTCCAGCCATGATCGCAAAGCCGCCACGATCAGGTATGCGGCGATAAAATAAATCAAAGCAGGCGATTTTGTCTTGCATACCGTGTTCAAAATACCCATTGGCCATCGTTAATTCGTAAAAATCCACTAGCATCGTAAGGTTAATGTCTTTATTAGTCACAATCATCACTCCATCGTGTGTTCTTCATTCCAACCTATATTATACAGTATTTTTGCAAAAATAACAGCAAAAAAAAATCTGAATCCTGTTGTGGACTCAGATTTTTCACGAAATTAGATGCGGCGCTCTTTGATACGTGCTGCTTTAGCAGAAAGACTTCTGATGTAGTTAAGCTTAGCACGACGTACTTTACCAAGACGCGTTACTTCGATTTTTTCAATGATTGGTGAGTGCAGTGGGAAAGTTCTTTCAACACCGACACCAAATGAAATTTTACGAACTGTAAAAGTTCCGTTGATACCTGCACCGTTTTGGCGCTTTAAGACTAATCCTTCAAAAATCTGAACACGCTCACGATTTCCCTCTTTGATACGTACGTGAACACGCACGTTATCTCCAGCACGGAAAGTCGGAAGATCAGCTTTCAAGAAGTCTTGAGTCAATTCAGTAATTAATTGTTGGCTCATAATGATCCGCTCCTCGTTCTCAATATTCAATAACTAACTCTAGCTTGTAGTGTTAGCCAGCGGAATACCGGTTTTGTGCACAAATTTGCACAAAGAATATCATAACACACATAGTGCGCAATATCAAGGGAAAATCCAAAGAAATTACCCCATCATGCCTTGCATCGCAAAGACCAGCAACACCGTCGCCCCATTGTGCAACGCATGAAGCACAGTAGCGTACCAAATATTTTCATTTTTATGATAAATAACTCCGAACACAAGCCCCATTAAAAAATAAGGAATAATGTGGATCATACCGCCCACCATCACGTGCATCAACCCAAAAATTAAGCTACTAAAAACGATGCTAAACACGGGTTTCATTTTCAACATGTCCATCACCACTAACCTGAAAACGATTTCCTCTACGATCGGCGCAAAGACAATCACCGAAAAGACCATCGCAATCGGCATCACACCGATAGAAGCTTCGACCGCCGCTTGATTCGCTGCAGGCTCCGTGACACCTAATCGTTGCAAGGCAAAGCTACCCACCGTGGCTGCTGCAAACGTGAACAATAACCCAACGGCCATCTGCAAAGTAAAATTCGACCACGACTTGATCTTCGCGAAGTCCTGTTTAAACACATCTTTCGTGATCCAAAGTAAAGCCGCCGTTAATATCCCATACGAAACCACGATCGCCGTGGTCGTTAAATTCATTTGTTGTTCACGTGTCATCGTTTCAGGGTTTACCCCGCTTATTAGGCCCACCGTCATCATAACAAGCATCGGCAAAATAATCATGCCCACCACATAAATTATAATCGCTAAAATGTTTTTCTCTTTTGACATCATAAAAAAGCCCTTCTTTCTTGAAAAATTCCTCTTTATATTATATCATAGACTTATCTAAAATAGAATGAGGTTGATGATGAATGATCGATTATTTAAAGGTAGGAAAGATTGTAAACACACACGCGCTGCAAGGCGAAGTACGCGTTGTGTCAAACAGCGATTTCAAAGAGGAACGTTTCAAGGTGGGTGCAGAGCTGTTCATTGATCATAACGGCGAGCTCATACCGGTGAAAGTGAAAACACATCGCACGAATAAAAACTTCGATTTGCTGAAATTCGTGGACCTGCATCACATTAATGACGTGGAAAAATATAAAGGCTGCGAATTGCTCGTGGACGCGATACATTTGAGCGAGCTGGAAGACGAGGAATTCTACTACCATGAAATTATCGGTTGTCAGGTAAAAACCGCAGACGGTGTGATGCTTGGTGTGATCGACGATATCCTCCAAACCGGTGCTAATGACGTTTGGGTTGTTAAACGAAAAGGTGAAAAAGACGCCCTGATCCCTTATATCGCGGACGTCGTGAAAGAAGTTGATATCGAAGAGAAAACGGTCACCATTGAGTTGCTTGAGGGGCTGATTTAATGAAGATCGACGTTCTAACCCTCTTTCCAGACCTATTTGAAACCTTTTTTTCGACCTCCATTATTGGGCGAGCAGTGGCTGATAAACGGGTGACGTTAAGCGCTGTCAATTTCCGTGACTATTCAAAAAACAAGCACCATAAAGTCGACGATTACCCGTACGGCGGCGGGCAAGGCATGCTTTTGACACCCGAACCTATCTTCGATGCAGTGGCTGATATCACGGCTTCAGCTATGCAAAAGCCCCGTGTGATCTTGCTATGTCCACAAGGTGAACGGTTTACGCAAAGCAAAGCCGAGAAGTTGGCCAAGGACGAACATCTCGTCTTTATCTGCGGCCATTACGAAGGCTTCGATGAACGAATCCGTGAACATCTTGTCACAGAAGAACTATCACTCGGCGATTTCGTTTTGACCGGTGGAGAGACGGCGGCAATGGTCATGATCGACGCGGTGGTGCGGTTGCTCCCGGGCGCTTTATCGAAGGTCAGCTCACACGAGGACGATTCCTTTTCTAGCGGGCTGCTCGAATTTCCACAGTATACGAGGCCCGTTGATTTCCGCGGCATGAAAGTCCCGGATGTGTTGGTATCAGGCAACCACGCGAAGATCGCTACGTGGCGACGCACAGAATCACTGCGCCGAACGCTTCAAAGACGACCTGATCTGTTAGAACACGCAGATTTAAGTGAAGCGGATTTAAAAACACTTGCAACTTTGCAATTAGAGAAAAAATAGTTTATTGTCATGAGTTGTGGTATAATAGTAGAACGTAAACTAACAGGCGGTGATAACATGGAAAATTGTATTTTTTGTAAGATTATGGCACGGGAGATTCCAGGTCACGTGTTGTACGAAGACGAGCACGTCTTAGTCTTTTTAGACATTTCACAAACCACAAAAGGTCACACGTTGATCGTACCAAAGGCACATCGGACGGATGTTTTTGAAATGGCACCAGAGGAGATGGCGCAAGTTTTTTCAATTGCCCCTAAAATTGCCACGGCGCTACAAAAAACGTTTAACTGCACGGGCATGAACATCGTCAACAACAACGGCAGCTCAGCTGGTCAAACGGTGTTCCATTACCACGTACATTTAATCCCACGCTATAATCGGGATGAGTTTGGCATCCGATTTATCAACAACATGGAAGATTACGATAGTAGCGATTTGGCTGCTTTAAAAGAGAATATCGTACAGAACTTGGAGGCATAAGCAAATGAGATACAAAGTATTAGCACTAGACATCGATGGGACACTAGTCGGATCTGATCACAACATTTTACCTGAAACGAGGGAGGCTCTCATTAAAGCGCAAGAAAAAGGCTTAAAAGTTGTGCTAGCGTCTGGCCGTCCTACGCCAGGCATGATGGCTTTGTCCAAAGCGTTACAGCTAGAAAAATTCGGTGGGTTTGTGTTATCGTACAACGGCGGGCGCATCACGAATATGAAAACAGAAGAGATCGTGCACGAGCAGTTTTTGACGCCTTCGGAAGCACACGAGGTTTACGATTTAGCAAAGGCGCTCGGTGTGAATATGATGGCGTACGACGGTGGCGAGATTTTGACAGTGGATCACGATCAGTACATTCAGCTGGAGTCGGACATTAACGAGATGCCGTTGCGCCCGATTGACGATTTTAAGACGGCGGTGGTGAACAATACGATTAAGACGCTGACGACGGGTGAGCCAGAGCGGATTGCCGAAGTGGAAACCGTGTATTTGGAGAAGTTTGGTGATCGCTTTAGCATTTGTCGCTCGATGCCGTTCTTCTTAGAAGTGATGCCGCAAGGGATTAACAAAGCCGCGTCACTCGGAAAATTATTAGATGCATTAGGATTAACCCGCGAGGACTTGGCTGCCTGTGGTGACGGGTTTAATGACGTCGAAATGATCCGCTTCGCCGGGTTAGGGGTCGCCATGGACAACGCCGTCGACGAAGTCAAGGCCGTCGCTGATCATGTGACCCGCTCAAACGATGACAACGGCATTGTGGACGTGGTTGAACAGTTGATTTTTGGATAAACGTTTAAAAGCAGGATCTCGATTCGCGTCGAGAGTCCTGCTTTTCCTATGCTTTTGAGAAAATATTGGTGTAGTGCACTTCCCCTCGCTCCTTAAAGTGAAACAAAATATAAGAATTATAATTTCATTACAGGTTTTGATCATTTTAATGCGTAAAACCTGTATTTTTGCAATGTCAACGTATTTTACAACTCCCAATTAATCGGCTGCATCCCTTTATGAACGAGAAACGCATTGGCTCCCGAGAAGGGCTTGCTTCCAAAGAACCCACGGTGAGCCGAAAGCGGTGATGGATGGGTCGATTTAATCACATAGTGTTTATCCGTATCGATGAAGCGCATTTTTTTCTGTGCATGAGCGCCCCAGAGAATGAAAACCACGGCTTCCCGATGATCGTTAACCAGCTGCAACACCTCATCCGTAAAGGTTTCCCAGCCGAGATTGGCATGTGACATCGGGGTTGCTTGTATGACCGTCAATGTTGTATTTAATAGGAGCACCCCTTGCTTTGCCCATGGGGTTAAGTCCGTGTTCACGGGTCGTGGCACATTTAAATCTGTGCTCAACTCTTTGAAAATATTAAGCAACGACGGCGGCATCTTCACGCCATTCGGGACCGAAAACGAAAGCCCCTGCGCTTGCCCCGGCCCGTGGTAAGGGTCCTGCCCGAGAATGACGACCTTGACCTCCTCAAGCGGCGTCACCTCCAATGCCTTTAAAATATCCTTGTGGTGCGGATAAACGGTTTTCGTATTATAATCCTGTAAAATCTTCTCTTTCAACCCTTTCATATAGGGCTTTGCGGTTTCCCGTTCAAGTAATGCTTTCCAACCTGGAGATGTCATCGCATGTGCACAACCTTTCACTATTAAGATGGGGTAATCATACCACAATCGACAAGAAATTCACAGATAAAATACAAAAAAAACCCGCTACAATAGCGAGCTTTCAAATCTTACAGATCATCAATGTTTCTACCGATGATACTTTCCGGGTTAATGTAGTTGCCGCTTTGAATGACTTCCAAGTGAACCACGTTGCCTGAGTCCGGCTCTAATCGCGACAAGCCTGTCACACCGAGTACATCTCCCTGATCAACATCATCCCCCGCAACAACGTTCACGTTATATACGCCAGTCAAAACGGTTCTAATCCCTTCGTCGTGGTCAATCGTCACAATCGTTCCGCGAACCGGGTCGTTATCAATGACACCCGAAACCGTCCCCGACAGTGGCGCCACAACGTCTACCACATCGCCGCTCGTCGCTGAGAAGCTAGCGCCATTCGATGGGTGACTGTATTTCCCAGCCCCGATCTGGAAGTAAAAAATACTACTTGCCAATGCCGCAGCATCCGTGCTTGCTTCATCAAAGAACGTCGTCGTAATAGTAAAATCACTTTCTGCAATCGGAGCAATAAAGCTTTCCGCTGGTCCAAATACAGGAACATCAACCGGTGAGAAAACTGGTGCATCAGACTCGATCGGCGTTGATGCAGGTCCCGTTACAGGTACTGAATCGCCCCCTGTTCCTGCTATTTGTACCCAAGCGAAGATTGAGCTAACCACAAGTAATCCTACTAAAGCCATGGTCACTGGATCAGCTTTTTTAAAAAACTTTTTAATTCTTTTCATTTCTTATCACCTCGCACATATCATGAGCAAGATGATCAAGTTTTATTCATCATTCGTTAAAAAAACTTCGACCAGTTCAACATCTTGATAAAAATGTTGAAGAATCTCCCGGTAGTCGGCACCGTTTTGGGCCATCACGTTAGCCCCGTGCTGGCTCATCCCTACCCCATGGCCGTTACCGTAAGTGGTAAAGAGGATACCCCCTGGTGCTTCCGCTACTGAGAATGAGGCCGAGCGCAATCCGAGTATTTCTCTTACGTCACGTCCGGTGAAAATTTCGCTTCCCACTTGGACTTGCGCAACATTGCCACCGGCGCTTTCTTCTAAGATAATAATGTTATCGATGGTGATGTTGTCATCACCGAAAGCGGCTCTTAAGTTTTCGATACTAAAGCCTTCTTCCACAGCGAAGCGGTCGTGATCCTCGTACCCGCTGCTTGCTACTGATCTTAAATAAGGCCGTTCGCTTGGAAAGACATCTTCCGAGTTTTCCGTGGCACCGTTACTCATCGCAAAAAACATCGGCGTAATCAACTCGCCTTCATGTGTAATCACGATCCCTTGCGTCGAAGTAACCGCCTCTTCGATAGTCGCAAAATGAACATCAAACGCATCCCCCCAACGATCCCTGAGTTGATCATCGTCCAGAAACACCTGATGCATGACCGTGTCTAAAATGTAATCGTCGTGTGCCAAAATCCGCATCGCATACGTCCGCGCCGCAATCGCCTGCGCACGCAAAGCATCCAGCTCAAACAAAGCTGGCATTTCCGCTGCAACCACGCCAATCAAATAACGCTCAAATTCGATTTCCTGAAACTCAGAAGTTTCTGTGCGATACACCGTGATATAAAAATTGTTCGGCGCCTCTTCCAGCACATCGTCAACATCGCCCGATAGAAAATCAAACGATACCCCTACAAACGACGGCGTATCCACCGTTGACGCAAACGACATAATCATCATCGGCATCAAAATTAAAATGCCAATAAAACCCACCACAATTGCCAACGCTTTTTTTGTCTTTCGATCTAACTTCATCATAAAAACCTCCGTCTATTGCTTCATCAAAGTACTTGTACTCAGTAAGCTTATGCGAGGGAGGTTTTATTTATTACTATTAGCACTCATAACCTGAGCCCTCTACAGACCCAAAAAGATAAGGTAGTGGTTAGGTGTTAGCTGCATGCTCCAAGACTATATCGCAATAAATTGCGAAGTCTTGAATGCCATTCGCTACATAAAAACCGGTGCAGGTAACACCTCATCACTACCCCAGTAAGCCAAAAGGCACCACAAGCTTAAGAGAAATAAACAAAAACAATCACAAAACTAAATTAAAGGGACGACCACAAACTAATCACCGAAAAATACCTAAAAAACCTCCCCCAACCATCCAAACACCGCCACAAAATACCCCACAACCAACTGCGTAATCGCAATCGTCAACAACACATACATCAACACCATAAAATTCGGTGGCGTCTTCCGCTTAAACATCTCATCAAGCCTCGTATACTGCAGCACTTTAAATACAACCGGTAGCAGTACAATATATAAAAAAACAACAAAGAGTGGCGTCGGATTCATTACTGCCTCCCTAGCTCACGCGTCATGCGCAGCAGCTCAATTTCTAAATTCGCAATCGTATTATCACCGGTGCTCCCATTTTTTTCCGTGATTGCCTTGCGCAACTGTGCAAGATTTTTTTTAGCTTCATCCTTGCTATTTCCCACAACGCCACTATCAATAATCAAGGAAACTTCGTTGTTTAAAACCTTGAGCGTGCCGGTACCAGCAGCGACGTATGAAAACTCGCCTGCTTCGGTTTGAATCGTTGCCACAAATTCTTTTACAACCGTAATAAGGGGCGCATGATCGTTCAAAATGGAAAATGATCCCGTGCGTTCTGCTAAATTAATACTTTCGGCTTCGCCATGAAACAGGGTGATATCTGGGGTAATCACTTTAAGTTTCATGATAACGTCCCCGCTTTTTTGATCACATCGTCAATGCCACCGACTAGACGAAACGCCTCTTCCGGTAGATCGTCATGCAGACCGTCCAGGATTTCTTCAAACCCGCGGATCGTCTCTGAAACTGGGACATAAGTCCCTGGCATACCAGTAAACTGTTCCGCAACGTGGAAACTTTGCGATAAGAACAGCTGAATACGACGCGCACGACGTACGACTTTTTTATCATCTTCCGAAAGCTCATCCATTCCGAGAATCGCGATGATGTCTTGTAATTCACGGTAGCGTTGCAACGTCATCTGAACACGCCTGGCGATATCGTAGTGCTTTTCACCGACGATATGCGGAGCTAATGCGCGCGACGATGAGGCAAGTGGATCCACGGCTGGATAGATTCCCATGGCCGCAATGCGACGCTCTAAGTTGGTCGTCGCGTCCAAATGGGCAAACGTTGCCACCGGGGCTGGATCGGTGTAGTCATCGGCCGGTACGTAGATCGCTTGGATCGAGGTGATCGAGCCGTCTTTCGTTGAGGTGATACGCTCTTGGAGTGACCCCATCTCCGTTGCAAGGGTCGGCTGATACCCTACTGCTGATGGCATCCGGCCAAGCAGTGCTGATACTTCTGATCCGGCCTGCGTAAAGCGGAAAATGTTATCGATGAATAACAGCACATCTTGATTTTTTTCATCGCGGAAGTGTTCAGCCATGGTTAACGCGGTAAGGGGTGTCCGGAGGCGCGCACCTGGCGGTTCGTTCATTTGCCCGAATACCATAGCGGTTTTATCTAGAACGCCCGAATCTGCCATTTCGTGGTAGAGATCGTTTCCTTCGCGGGTACGCTCGCCGACACCGGCAAACACTGAGATTCCACCGTGATTCGTAGCGATGTTGTTGATCAGCTCTTGGATTAAAACCGTTTTACCAACGCCGGCACCACCAAAGAGGCCGATTTTTCCACCTTTGATGTACGGTGCTAATAAGTCGATCACTTTTATCCCTGTCTCTAAGATACTGATGTCACTTGATAAATTCTCAAATTTTGGGGCTGGTTGGTGGATCGTGTTGTAGGCGACCCCCGTTTCAGGCAGTTCTTTCTCGTCGATGGGTTGTCCTAACACATTAAAAATGCGTCCAAGGGTCACATCTCCGACTGGTACACTGATTTCTTTACCGGTGTCAATGACGTCCAGACCGCGCTTGAGGCCATCCGTCGAATCCATGGCAATCGTGCGGACCACGCCGTTTTCTAGTTGGAGCGCCACTTCAAGTGTGACTTCAAGCGTCTGGCCGTCCACTTCGAAATGACAGATGAGCGCGTGATTGATCCCCGGTGTTTCGCTTTCAAATTTAACGTCAACAACCGGCCCGATAACCGTTTCGATTTTCCCTATGTTTTGTTTAGTCATAATTTTGACCTCCTTTCTAGTTTACCGCGTTCGCTCCGGCGACAATTTCATTTAATTCCTGCGTAATCGCGGCTTGTCTGGCGCGATTATAAAGTAGTTTTGATTCTTTGATGATATCCTCTGCATTATCCGTTGCATTACTCATCGAGTTCATCCTTGCGGCATGTTCAGCCTGATTAGCGTTTAAGAAAATTTCGTATAAACTTGCCATTACGTATTGGAGCAGTAGCCCGTCCACCACGTCTTGTTCAGATGGCTTGATCTCGTAGTTAGGATCCTTGGCTGTTGGCAAGTCGCCGAAGTCAAGCGGTAGCAGTTCCGTTTTAACTGCGGCTTGCTCTAATTTTGAGACGAAATCTTGATGTAAGATCACCACTTCGGTGATCTCACCGGTTAAGTAGTCGGTAATCAGTTTCCCAGCAAGCGCCATAATGTCTGTATATTGAACTTCATCTGGAAATAAGAAATGCGTCGTACAGGGTGCCGGCAATTCGTTCTTAGCAAAGATTGCGCCTTTTTGTCCGGTCATGTAGAAACGGAAATCGTCATCTGAAGCCACTTTTTTATCCACGAGCTTAAAGAGTTCATTGTTGTAGCCATCCCCGGTTTTTAGCATTTTAAACAAGCTGTTATTATAACCGCCGACTAAACCGCGGTTCGAGGTAATCACCACGCACCCGATACGATGTTGCGTTTTTTTGTCATGACCCTTTTTAAAAAGGTGTTCAGTGACGTATTCAGAAGCTTGCAGCGTAGCTAAAATAGTTTTCAGCTCAGCGTAGTAATCTCTAAACTGCTGAACACGATTTTCCGTTTTACCTAGCTTTGACACGGAAACCATCTGCATCGCCTTCGTGATTTTACTCATGTTCTCAGTGGCAGAAATTTTCTTTTTAATATCGTTTGTAGATACGGACATTTATTGGCACCTCCTTTATACTCTTAATCCTCCGTTCTAAAATTCTCCTTAAACGCAACAATCACAGCTTTCAATTCCGACTCATCCGGTAAGTCACTCGTTTCAACAATGTGCGCCAAGATTTCCGGATGGGCATTATCCAAAAAGTCATAGAAATCCCACTCGAAACGACCGATATCGTCAACGTCAACGTCATCCAAAAATCCATTAACTAACGCGTACAAGATACAAACCTGCTTTTGCACAGGAATCGGGGCGTTAACTGGCTGTTTCAGCACCTCTACAATCCGTGCACCGCGTTCTAATTTAGCAACGGTCGCTGGGTCTAAATCCGATCCGAACTGCGCAAACACCTCTAGCTCACGGTACGAAGCTAAATCTAAACGCAACGTTCCCGCTACTTTCTTCATCGCTTTAATCTGCGCCGCCCCACCGACTCGCGATACCGATAACCCAGCGTCAATCGCCGGGCGAACCCCTGAATGGAAGTAATCCGACTTTAAAAAGATCTGCCCGTCGGTAATCGAAATCACGTTCGTCGCGACGTAAGCCGATAAATCACTGGCTTGCGTTTCAATAAATGGCAAGGCAGTAATTGATCCGCCACCTAAAGCATCGTTCAATTTCGCAGCGCGTTCGAGTAGCCTTGAATGCAAATAAAACACGTCTCCAGGGAAGGCCTCACGCCCGGGTGGTCGTTTCAACAATAACGATAATTCACGATAGGCTGCGGCTTGCTTCGACAAGTCATCATAGACGATCAACACGTCACGCCCCGCATACATAAATTCCTCCGCCATCGTACAGCCCGAATAAGGCGCAATATACTGCATCGGCGCCGGCGTTGAAGCAGAGGCCGATACCACAATGGTATAAGCGAGTGCGTCATGTTGTTTAAGCGTATTGACAACCGACGTTACCGTGGATTCTTTCTGGCCAATGGCCACATAGATACAGATGACGTCTTTGCCTTTTTGATTGAGGATTGCATCAAGGGCAATCGATGTCTTCCCGGTTTGACGGTCACCAATGATCAACTCACGTTGCCCGCGACCAATCGGTACCAACGCATCGATCGCTTTGATCCCCGTTTCTAAAGACTCGTCCACCGACTGACGCGCCATAACGCCTGAGGCCTTCACCTCAATCGGGCGCGTTTTGTCCGTGTCGATCAACCCAAGCCCATCAATCGGCTGCCCGAGCGAATCCACAACACGGCCTAAAAGAGCCTCGCCAACCGGCACCGACATAATGCGCCCCGTCCGACGAACCTCATCCCCAACCGCAACGCCCGAGAAGTCACCAAATAACACGATCCCGACACGCTCAGCCTCTAAATTCTGAATCATCCCAAACGTTCCTGAGGAAAACTCGACGATCTCCATCGACATCGCATCACCCAGACCGCTTGAAAAAGCAATCCCATCCCCCACGTTTAAAACTGTCCCAACCTCAAACACACCGAGTCCAGGTTGGAACTCCGTGATGTTTGATTTGAAACTTTCTAAACCAGTAGAAATTGTAAAATCATATAACACGTCATCAACGAGTAATTTATACCCACCGATGATCGTTTCGTCAATCTGCACGTCAATGGTGATCGCCTTGCCAAGCTTGTCAGACATCACCTGCGTTAGCGTCGCAATTTGCTCAGGCTTCAACGTCACTGCACTATAAAGAATACCGCTATTCATTTGAACCACCTACAAGTCCGACAAATTCAGCAAATAAATCAGCATGCACTTGCTCGTCAATTTCTTTTTTAATTAATTTCTCAGTGGCAGACGTCGCGATTTCGGCGATCTCTTTTTTCGTTGTCTCTAGCATATTCTGACGCTCACGCTTAATATCCTCTTGCGCGCGACGCATTTCTGCTTCTGCGTCCACACGCGCTTGTTCGAGAATCGCCTCTTGCTTCACATCCGCTTCACCTTTGGCTGCCTCAACGATTTGATTCGCATTATCTTTGGCAGTCATCAACTCAAGCCTAGACGCTTTTTGAAGTTGCTCCGCTTCATTTTTTGCCGTTTCCGCTTCATCAAATTGCCCCTGCACAAAAGCATGGCGCTTGTCCATAAATGCTTTCATTGGCTTTGTAAAGAAAATTTTTGCCACAATAAACAACGCAATCGTTGCCGCGATCTGGATCAAAAACGTTGTTAAATTAGGATCTAAACTTATCATTGCTCACCCATCTCCTTTTAAATAAAATTAAGTTTTAGGTTTAAACAAATGGGTTTGCAAAAATCAAAGCCATCGCAACAATCAGCCCGTAAATACCAGACGTCTCCGTTAAAGCAAGACCCATGATCAACGTACTTCTAACCTCTCCACCAGCTTCCGGTTGACGACCAACGGCCTCTACCGCTTTTCCAGTTGCCAAACCTTGCGCTAAACCAGAAGTTGCAGCTGGTATCATAGCAATTGCCGCTGCCAATACTGACATCCCGATAATAAATCCTTCAGTTGTAATTCCATCCATAATCAATCATTCTCCTTTAAATCTCATTATTCTCATGTATTATATTTCACAATAAACGCCCCTAACTCTCACTCTCAACCGCCGCCCTAATCCACATCGTCGTCAACGTACAGAAAATAAACGTCTGCATCAACCCGGCAAAGATATCGAAGTAAGCATTAAGCGCCGGTAACAAACTGACACTAAACGCACCACCTACAACCCCGCCAAGCGGAACTAACACAGTAAACAACCAGCTAAGTAATCCCGTCACAAGGGTAAGTAATAGGGCACCACTCACAATGTTACCAAACAAACGAAACGATAGTGAAATAATCTTTGATAGTTCTCCAACAATGTTAATCGGGATAAACAATACCAACAAGAATCCACGTACACTTCCCATGTAATTGTCCTTCAAATAACGCAACAAACCTTTTGAGAAAATTCCCGAAAACATAATGTATAATAGCGTGATAACGGCCAATGCTACTGTGATGTTAATGTTAGTGGTCGGTGCTGTCAATCCTAACAATCCAATCAGATTCGCCACAGCTAAATAAAACACGGCCGTGACCACGAACGGAATGAATCTTAACGCCGCATCACCAATGGCATTACTAGTAAAATCGTGTAGGGCACTATAAACGAACTCAATTAAGCCCATGAATCCAGTGGATGGTTTTGTCGGATCTGCTTTTTTTATCACCATACTACAAATGATAAAAAAGATCGTTAATCCCACAACGACTAATAGTGAGTTCACTATCGTAGGTTCCAAAACAATATCACCAAATGTTAATGTTATATCCATCCAATCACCTCCTTAAAATATTATCCGACAAATGAATCGAGTTTAATCACGATTTGTGACATTTGTACCCCGATAAATGCGGCAATGAGTGCTGGCAAGTCGCCTAATGTCACGGCCCCGAGCAATACCACAATGTATAGGCAATAGCGAATCATTAAATTCGGCATGATCGTTGCTTTTTCGCCCGCTTGCTTTTTAGTAATCATCCGGTCTGCACCTTTGACAATTAAATGAAAGGCAATCATGTTGGCAAACGTGGCTAACCAGAAAAAGCCTCCCACAACAAAAAAGTTAAACTCAAATATAAAGGTTGCAGCAAAAATTAACAACGTGATAATGGGTGCTAGGATTAGCACACGCCTCGGTACTTCTTTTGCGGGGTTATCCCTTAACTTAGACATGACGTTTCACCTCCCGGTTCCGACACAATGATCGCAGTTTAGCACGGCAACTTAAACTGAATATTAATTTGACGCGCACTCATACGCAGCAATCTTAGCAACGCGCCCTGCATGATGCTCGCCCATAAATGCCTCTTCCAGCCACGTCTTAACAATAAGCAAGGCCAATTCATCACCGATGACACGACCGCCCATCGCTAACACGTTCGAATCGTTATGCTGACGCGTCGCTTTGGCAGTAAACACATCGTGCACCAACGCACAACGCACCCCTTTTACTTTGTTCGCTGCAATACTAATACCGACACCCGTTCCACAAATCAAAATCCCGCGGTCAAATTCCCCGCTCACCACTTTTGATCCAACTAAAAAAGCGTAGTCTGGGTAGTCAACCGCGTCGCTACTCGTAGGTCCAAAATCGGTGTGTACCAAACCTAGATCAGCAAGTAAAGTGACGATTTTTTGTTTCAGCTCAAAGCCGCCGTGATCACTTGCGATTGCAATTTTTAACGCCATAAAAAAAGCCTCCTTTTACTATGCCTTTATTATACCAGAACTTGGCTAAAAAATAAACTTTTATTTAATAGAGATACCCTATAGACATCCCGCTTGTTTCGTGGTATCATTACCCATAAATTAAATAGTTAGAGGTAGCAATGCAAATGAGTAACGTGTCAGGAAGAGGCATCTGATGATCGCACGTGAAAGGTAACCATTGCCGAACAATTGTTGAAGGCATTCAATGGTTGTGGTATGATAGGAAAGACTTATTATACTCCCATTTCTTATCGAAGTGGTGGCGCTAGTTTGCATGGCATACTTTCTGGTATGCGTTGACGTTAGCGCCGATGAACGAGGCGTTTTTTTGTTACTTCTAAATAATCTGGAGGCTATCATCATGTCAGCAATCTTAGAAATCGGCGGGGTTAAAGCAACGGAGCTCGCAAACCAATTTAAAACACCCCTTTACGTTTACGACCAAAATCAAATCGAAGACACGCTCACTACCTTTGTGGAAAACTTCAAATCCGAAGCATTCCCCACTAAAATCATCTACGCATCCAAAGCGTTCCAGGCCGTCCAAATGGTCAATCTCGTGGCAGACTATGGCTTAGGCATCGACGTTGTAAGCGGTGGTGAATTATTTACAACCCTAAAATCAAAGATGCCCCGTGAAGGCATTTACTTCCACGGTAACAACAAAAGCCGCGAAGAGCTAGACCTGGCGTTCAAATCGTGGGTAAGCCATATCATCTGCGATAACATCATGGAATTGAACGTCATCGATGAGCTCTCCCACCAGTACCAGCAAAAGATGAACATCATGCTCCGGCTAAACGTTGGCATAGAAGCCCATACGCACGAATACATTATCACGAGCCACATCGACTCAAAGTTCGGCTTCGCCTTCGAAAGCGAAGAGTGCTCGCAGTGCTTGGCTCTGCTAACGGATCACCCGTATTTAACATTCGAAGGCGTTCATTGCCACATCGGCTCGCAAATCTTTGACCTCACCGCTTGGTACGCCGCGATTGACAAATTGGTATCAGCTTTAAAAACATTCGAACAACCCCTAGTATTAAACATCGGTGGCGGCTTCGGGATCAAATACACCGACGACGATCAGCCGATTGAACTCGCTGAATCGCTTAGGCTTCTCATTCGTTATGTGGAAACGGCGCTCCTTGAACAAGACGTCACCATCACGGCATTAATGATTGAGCCCGGGCGTAGTATTGTCGGTGGGGCAGGTAGTACGCTCTATACGGTTGGTTACCAAAAACAAACCCCTGAAAAGTTGTACTACTTTGTCGACGGTGGGATGAGTGATAATTTACGCCCGTCGTTGTATCAAGCGAAATACGCGTGCGACCTTGCCAATAAGCTGGACGCGCCGAAAACAGAGAAAGTCACGGTCGCCGGGAAGTGTTGCGAATCGGGAGACATTTTGATCACCGAGTGCCTGTTGCCACCTGCTGAGGAAGGCGATTTGCTCGTCACTTACACAACCGGGGCATACGGGCATTCAATGAGTAATCAATATAATAAAAATTTAATCCCAGCCGTCGTGTTCGTCAAGGACGGTGTCGCGCGGGAAGTAATTCGCCGCCAAACGTTGGAAGATTTGTTACGTTATGAAATGTTAGATTAATACACATTAATTGGAGGAATAAAAAATGAACAAATTAACTGGAAGCACGGTGGCACTCGTCACACCGTTTCATGCAGACGGGAGCATCAACTACGAAAAATTAGAACAGCTGATCGACTACCACATCGAAAATAAAACCGACTGCATTTTAATTCTCGGCACAACCGGGGAATCACCGACCATCACGTTCGAAGAAGAGCAAGTCATCGTTGCACATACGATTAAATATGCCAACGGACGCGTCCCGATCATGGTAGGTAGCGGCAGCAACGATACCGCACAGGCCATCGTGTCGAGCCAGACGTTTGAAAAGCTCGGTGCGGATTATTTGCTTGTCTTAACCCCTTATTATAACCGGACCAACGAATCGGGAATGATCAAGCATTTCGAAGCGATCGCCGATGCGGTCACGATCCCGATTATGATGTATAACGTTCCCGGGCGTACGGGTTGTGCGATCAGTGAGCAGGCCGTGGAAGTGTTAGCGAAGCACCCGAACATCATGGGGATTAAAGAGGCGAGCGGGGATTTCAATTACATGACCCGTATTAGCCGTTATGTATCAGACGATTTCGCTTTGTATACCGGCAACGATGACACGGTTGTCCCAGCGCTTAGCCTCGGTGCTTCAGGGATTGTCAGTGTGTGGGCGAACGTGATGCCACGGGAAGTCCACGATTTAGTTGACGCTTATTTGAACGGCGATACTAAGAAAAGTCTGGCGATTTTGCACGAGAACTTGGCATTCATCAACGCCCTCTTCATCGAAACGAATCCGATCCCAGTGAAGCACGTGATGAACGAACTCGGCTTTGAAGTTGGCCCTTTCCGTGCACCACTGGATAATCCGAGCGAGGCATGCCAAGCAACGCTACAGGCAGCGATGAGGAGTGTGAATCTGAAAAAATGAACATACTAATTGTTGGAGATGGCGCGATGGGGTCTGTCTTACATAAGGAATTGACGGCGAGCGGGCACCTTACCACAGTTGTCGCAAATTTAAACTTCCCTGTAAACGATGAGTTTGATGTGTTAATCGACTTCTCGCACCCGGATAGCCTGAGGCACATCGCCGCCTTCAGCCGGTCAAAAAAAGTCCCGGCTGTGATCGCGACAACGGGCTACAGTGATGAGCAGTTAGCAATGCTTAAGGACCTAAGCCAAGAAGTACCCGTTTTATATAGTGGTAACTATAGCCTCGGTGTTATTCTGATGGAACGCTTGGTTCGTGAAGCCGCAGCTGTGCTCGGGAGCGACTTTGACATTGAAATCATCGATAAGCATCATCATCATAAGATCGATGCCCCGTCTGGAACCGCGAAGATGTTGCTACAGGCAGCCAATGAAAAGCTCGATCATCAGGTGATTTATGGTCGTGAAGGTATCTGTAAACGTGAAAAAAATGAGATCGCGATTCACACGATCCGGGGCGGTTCGATTGTTGGCGAACACGAAGTCTTGTTTGCCGGCGCCGACGAGATTTTTTCGATCAAGCACGAGGCCTTGTCGAAGGTTATTTTTGCTAAAGGGGCGATCAAAGGCGCGGGCTGGTTAGTGGGACGCGCCGCTGGGTTATATAGCATGGAAGATGTTTTGTTTGGAGGTTTTGAGTGATGAGTATAAGTGGAAAATACGACGTGTGTATCGTGGGCGCGACTGGGTTGGTCGGCCAAACGTTTTTAAAGGTTTTAGCGGAAGCTGATTTTCCGATTGATCGGTTAAAATTGTTGGCTTCTGCAAGAAGTGCGGGGAAGGTGCTTGAGTACAAAGGGCAGAAATTGACCGTGAGTGAATTAACCCCTTCTTCTTTCGACGGTTATCACATCGCCTTCTTCTCTGCTGGTGGGGGTATCTCCAAAGAATACGCCCCAATTGCAAAAGAGAAAGGGTTGGTTGTGATTGACAATTCCAGCGCTTGGCGAGAGGACGACGGGGTTGGGCTGGTTGTCCCAGAAGTTAATTTGGCTGATTCATCGTTAAATAAAATCATTGCGAACCCTAATTGTTCAACGATTCAGTCGGTTGTGCCATTAAATGCTTTAAAGCCATTCGGGCTGAAAAGTGTGACGTATTCGACGTATCAGGCGGTAAGCGGGAGCGGTGGTTCAGGGCAGGTTGATCTTGCGCGGACGCTCGCTGGTGCTGAGCCTGAGTTTTATCCGCATAACATTAGTCAGACGTGTATTCCGGAGATCGATGTGTTTTTGGACAACGGTTACACGAAGGAAGAGATGAAAATGGTGAACGAGACGCGGAAAATTTTGCATTTACCGGATTTACCGGTTTCGGCAACTTGCGTGCGGGTACCAGTGATGAACGGACATGCGGTGAGTGTGCGCGTTGAGCTTGAACGTGAATTTGAGATTGCCGATGTCATTGCGGCATTTGAGGCACACGAGGGCATCGTTGTGGCCAATGATGGGGCGGCGCACGTTTATCCGACATCAATAATGGCTGAGGGATCTGGTTCGGTATTCGTCGGTCGTATTCGCCGTGATTTGTCTGCTACCAATAGCTTGCTGTTTTATTGCGTAGCCGATAATATCCGCAAGGGTGCTGCGACGAATGCCGTGCAAATTGCCTTGAAAATGATTGCAGAAAATTTGATTTAACAGGAGATTTCTGATTATGCTAGTTTGTAAATTTGGAGGTTCTTCCTTATCCTCAGAAACGCAATTTAAAAAGGTTAAGAATATCATTGAAGCTGATCCGTTGCGTCAAGTTGTCATCGTTTCAGCGCTTGGAAAAGGGAATCCGAGCGATAATAAGCTGACTGATTTGCTGTACGTGATTTACACGCACGCGCAACACGGCATTTGCTACGAGGCTCTTTGGAATGAAGTCGCGTCTCGTTTTATTAACGTAAAAGAAGAACTTGGATTGACCTTTTCGATTGAGGCTGCGCTCAGCGAGATCAAGGATAACCTTGCAGCGGGGGTCTTATCGGTGGATGACTTGGTCAGCCGCGGCGAGTACTTGACCGCAAAATTGATGAGTGAATATTTGGGTTATGACTTTCTGGATGCTAAGGACATCATCATTTTCTGTGCCAACGGAGAAATCGACATGGCTTCCAGTCGTGAAAAATGTTCTAACCTTGCCAAGGGTAGCTGCGTCGTTATCCCTGGTTTTTACGGCGCCTATCCAAACGGGAAAATCAAATTGTTCGGACGGGGCGGCAGCGACATAACTGGTGCTATCATCGCAGCAGCTATGGGGGCCGACAAATACGAGAACTTCACGGACGTCTCCGGCGTTTTGGTTGCCGACCCGCGCATCGTGGAACATCCGCCTGCCATTTCTAGCTTGACGTACGAAGAATTAAGCGAACTGACTTACATGGGGGCGAATGTGCTGCACGAAGAAAGTGCCCACCCTGTCCGAGATGCCGGTATCCCCATTCACATCAAAAACACGAACGCACCGGATGACGCCGGGACGATGATTTGCGACGATTCACCGGATGAGCGCGAGAAAAAAGTCATCGGGATTTCAGGGAAAAAGAATTACCTGTCGTTCACGATTTATAAAAAACACATGTCGACTGAAATCGGTTTCCTCGAAAAAACCTTGGCCATCTTCTCCAAGTATCACGTCAACGTTGAACACGTCCCAACCGGTATTGATCACTTGGGCGTCGTGGTCACTGCTGAATCAGTCAACCACTGCATCGAGGATTTGCTCGACGTTTTGAGCAATGAACTACAAGCAGACGACATTGAAGTCAAAGAAGACATCGCTTTGATCACCGTGGTTGGTCGCAACATCGTGGACAACCCGTATTTTCTAGGCCAAATGTTCACCACGCTAGCGGATGCAGACATTGCGATTTCTTTTATTGCACAAAGTCCGAGAAAATTAAACATTATCCTCGGAGTTAAAAATAACGATTACATCGCAGCCACGATTGCGCTGTACGATACGTTGCTCGTTTGACCTGAATGACAGGTTTCACGACCCAACGCAATATGTTTTGTGACTTTAAAGGCGCACAAGCCAAAGCAAAAGTCATCAGATCGAAATTTCCATCGATTTGATGACTTTTTTGCGCTGTTTTGCCTGTTAAAATTTACTGCATAATTAATTGGAATCAGCATCTAGTGGCTTTTCTACTACTCTTCTTCCTTCTTCGCAAAGCTATGACCGCCAAACTGGTTTCGCAGCCCGGCTAACACTTTATTCTGGAACGCGTCGGTTTCCTGTGACAAGCTGCGGGTCATCACTGACAAGGCAATGACCGGTACCGCCACGTTTTTTTCCAGCGCGGTTTCCACTGTCCACTGCCCTTCCCCGCTGGCACCCACAATACCGCGATATTCTTCCAACTTAGGACTTTCTCTAAACATGTTTTCCGCTAATTCAATGAGCCAGCTGCGAATCACCGATCCGTTGTTCCACACGCGTGCCACGGCTTCGTTGTCAAAATCATAATCGCTCGCTTCGAGCAAATGGAACCCTTCGCCAATCGCCTGCATCATCCCATACTCGACCCCGTTATGCACCATTTTCAAAAAATGCCCCGCACCCGCTGCACCCGCGTACAAATACGCATCGTCCGATTCCGCGATCGCTTTAAACAACGGCTCGACCGATTTAAACGCGGCCTCGTTCCCACCGATCATCAGACAAGCACCGTTTCGCGCCCCCGATGTCCCGCCAGAAGTCCCTACATCTAAATAGTGAATCCCCTTCGCCTCGAAACGCTCAGCGCGACGAACCGAATCCGTGTAGCGTGAATTACCGCCTTCAATGACAATATCCCCCGCGTCCAACCGCTCAAACAGGACATCCAGCACACTCTGCGTGATATCACCAGCTGGCACCATCACCCACACCGTACGGCGCTCTCCCAACGCGTCGAAAAATAAATCATAACCATCGTAAACGGAAAGCCCCTCAGCACTAGCCTGCGCGCGCACTTCCGCATTCACGTCAAACCCCTTTACATCAAAGCCTTGATCCTTTAGATTCAACCCTAAATTCAAACCCATCTTTCCTAAACCAACAATTCCTAACCTCATCCAATATTCCTCCGTCTTCTATAAGTTTTTCATTTGTGCATGGGCCGCGCTAAACGCCTCGACCAACCGCAAATACACAGGTATTAGCTCACGATATTTGCTCGCCACACCTGCAGCGGGCAGATGATGATGACTACTCGTTTGATCAGGAATCAGCTCTTCCAAGTCCGCCACCTCACCAAGCGCCAGCCGGCCTAGCATCACCGCACCTAAGCACGAACTCTCCACGTTATCCGGGATTCGTACCTCAACGTCAAACAGATCCGCCAAGATTTGCCGCCACAACGCGCTTCGAGCAAAGCCACCGGTCGCCGTGATCATCTGCGGCTCGCCAATCACATCGCGCAGACCATTCAGCACGTGATACAAGTTAAACATAACCCCCTCCAGCGCCGCGCGAATCAAATGCGCAGACTGATGGTGCATCCCAAGACCGAAAAATGAGCCCCGCACATCCGCATCCCACAACGGTGACCGCTCCCCGAGCAAATACGGGTGAAAAAACAACCCATCCGCACCCGGCGCCACTCCTTCCGCCAAAGCCGTCATCGCCTCGTAATCCAGCTGACCACCCAAAAGCGCATCACGCACCCATCTGAGTACAATCCCACCGTTATTCACTGCCCCGCCAACGACCCAATGCTTCTCGGTCAGCGCATAACAAAACGTCCGCATCTGCTCATCCGTCACCGGCTTGTCCACGACCGTCCGAATCGCCCCCGACGTCCCAATCGTCAACGCCACATCCCCCGGCCGAATCGCGCCAAGGCCCAAATTAGACAACGGCCCATCACTCGCACCAATGACAAATCTTGTGGCAACCCCCACCCCGAGCAACCGAGCTACTTCAACGGTACACCCTGTCATCACCTGCATGGTCGGTACCGGCGTTGGCAACTGCTCTGCTGTGAGACCAGTCAAGCTCAGCGCTCGTTCATCCCAAGCCAACTTTCCCAAGTTAAACATCCCCGTCGCCGAGGCTAAACTGTAATCAATCACGTACTCGCCGAACAGCTTGTAAAGCACGTACGCTTTAATATCGATAAACTTATGAGCACGGTTGAAAACCTCGCACTTCTCTTCTTTTAACCACAGTAATTTCGTCAAAGGTGACATCGCGTGAATCGGCGTTCCGGTTCGTTGATACAGAGCTAACCCCTCGTCACTTCCCTTCAGCTTAGCAGCCTGTGCACTAGCTCGCGTATCTGCCCACGTGATCGCCCGCATCAGCGGCAAGCCCGCTTCGTCAATCGGAATAACCGAGTGCATCGCACAGCTAAATGAAACAAGTGCGATCTGCTCCGGATCTACGGCTGATTTTTGCACCACTTCTCTGATCGTCTTCATCACCGCTTCATAGATTTCCTCTGGATCAAGCTCAGCAATCATCGGCTCCGGTGTGTATAGCGGATACTCCACATTGCTTGTCGCGATATCCTGATTTTGGTGGTCAAACAGCACACTCTTGGCACTTGTCGTCCCCAAATCGACCCCGATGTAATAGTTATTCATGGCCTGCCTCCTCGTTAATCAAACAATTATAGCATTTTTCACGGCACATTAAAAGCCACAGGGCTAAACCTGTGACTTCCGATTTATTATTACTGTCCGAATGGGACACTTGAGTGGTGTAGTTGTAGTCTTAAGTTACCGTCAGTTCCTCTAAACCATGCCATTGATTTTTGAACAACCGTTTCGCCACCTTCACCGTCAGTGATCGTTACCGTTCCCATACCGATGGCTGTTTCACCGTTTAGTACGAACGTCCAGTCGTCTTCAAAAACCACATTTGTCCAAACGTTTGTTGCAAAACCAGCTGCGTCTT
>Ga0131853_10001962_pt1 | contig 36794 bp, 37 predicted proteins | sample TergutLab28metaG_FD_92764 | JGI IMG/M metagenome (GOLD analysis project Ga0131853, IMG submission 92764) | Labiotermes labralis P1 segment gut microbial communities from Petit-Saut dam, French Guiana - Lab288 P1 (version 2) (version 2) | ecosystem: Host-associated > Arthropoda: Insects >... | reverse complement strand
TATCAGGAACTTGTCCCCGGCGCGCCTTGTAAATTCGTCCGAGAAGGGAAGCTCATCGCGGAACCTGTCCGCAACGTCGTTATCGACCTCGAAAGAATCCGGGCCGATAGAAGGCCCAATGGCCGCAACGATATCGGCAGGGTCTGTTCCAAACTCAGCGGCTATTCGTTCGACCGTCACCCTGGCTATCTCGCAAAGCGTACCAAGCCAGCCCGCGTGCACAAGACCAACGGCCCGCCTCACGGGGTCGGCCAGAAAGACCGGTACACAGTCGGCGTGAAATGTCTGCAAAACAACGTTTTCGGCGTTTGTGACAAACGCGTCGGTATCTTTGACCGTACTTGCGCGCAGGATGCCGTTGCCGCGGTCGTCGGCCGTCGCTCGGTGAACGTTGACATCATGAGTTTGGTTTGAAAACACTACATTGCGCCAGTCAAAACCGGCAGCATCGGACAAACGGCGATAGTTTTCAAGCACGTGTTCGCGTTCGTCTCCACGGTTGAGGCCAAGATTGAGGGACGAAAAGCATCCCAAGGACACGCCGCCCAGCCGCGTGCTGAAGGCGTGGTTTACGAAGCCGGTATCCGATATGTTGTCGAATGTTATGTATTGCAGCTCACCGCAGCGGTTGATTTTCATTGTAAGTCTCCGTTTCTATCTCGCGTCAAATGCGTTTGGGATATGTTCTATTGAGTTGCCGGAATCTCCGCCGCCCAGGGTTATGCTGATAACATCGTAGCGGATATCGTCGTCGGTAATATTGTGTTCGGAAATATAGGACATACTGGCCTGCACTATCCGGGCCTGCTTAGTGTGACCCACGGCCTCGAAACCCTGGCCGAACGTGCTGTATGTCCGCGACTTTACCTCCACAAACACCAAACAGCCATCCGATTCGCGGCATATTATGTCTATCTCGGCTCCGTTGCGGCGATAGTTTCGAGCCAGCACCCGATAGCCTTTACAAGCCAGGTAATCCGCCGCGATATCCTCGCCGATCCTGCCTAATTTCCGCCTATCTTTTGGCGCTTGCATTTTTGGCCGCCTGCTCCTCCAGCTTGTACCTGTCCAGATTTCCGATAAACACCAGTATTTGAGCGACGACCTCGTAAAGTTCCGGGGGAATGTTGTCGCCGACGTCAACCTTGGAAAGCTCCTCGGCAAGCGCCGGATCATAGTGTGTGGGTATGTTATGTTCGCGAGCTTTGTCCAGTATTTTCTCGGCAAGATAGCCGCGCCCCGAAGCCACAACCTTTGGCGCCGGGTCGGACGACGGATTATATTTCAGGGCATAGGCTCGCTTATGTATGTCGGCCTTTCCGCCGTCCTTCATGCGCTCTCCCCTCTTTTCTTCAAATATTCTTCAAGAACGACAGCCTATGTATGTCGCACGCTCCGTACGCCCTGACAGCCTCGATATGGCGCGGCGTTCCGTAGCCCTTGTGTGCCTCAAATCCATATGCCGGGTATACTTTAGCGAACTCGCACATAAGGCGGTCTCTTGTCACTTTTGCAACAATGGACGCCGCCGCTATCGTGACCGACTTCTGGTCTCCCTTCACAATGGCTCGCTGCTCCAAATTCAAGCTATTGAATGCCTCTCCGGTCACAGGGTATCCGTCTATCAGCACAATGTCGGGCCTAATGGACATTTGCGACACGGCTCGCGCCATTGCGGTATGTGTGGCGGCCAGGATTCCCAGGCGATCCACCTCGTAATTGTCGCAAAGACCGATCCCCAAGGATATGGCGTTGTCGCGCACTACCACGGCAAGTTGTTCACGCTTCTTGGGCGACAGCTTTTTCGAGTCGTCGATCCCAAGCGGCAGTACGCCCTTCCTCAGAATCAAACAGCATGCCAAAACAGGCCCGGCCAAAGGGCCCCGCCCGACCTCGTCCATACCGGCTACAAGCTCGTAGCCTTGCATATATGCTTCATGTTCGTAACTGTACATTGCTATGTCTCACTCTTGAACTTTCCGAATTTGTAACACGACTTGCAGAAGTCGTAGTTATAGGAGCCGTCCTTGTTAAATGACAGGCTCATGCGCGAAACAATAGGCATTCCGCAGGATTGGCAGTATTTTATCATGACGCGCCTCCTTTTGCAAGACAATACCCTTAGAACCTGCGGTCAACAACGCTCAACGCCGTCTAGAAGGCCGAACTCCACCCCACGAAGCCAGAAGCGGGCTTCGCGAGGACCCCGGGCATCGCCGCTTTCTAGATTGGCAAAAAATCACCACTTCCAGCCAGCATTTCGGTTATTGACCGCAGGTTCTTAGTATTACCACGCGGTCAGGATTTATTTCAATTTAAACAGCGTAAATGGATACAACTCGTCGGGAAACGTCTCGAATTCCATATTATGCCTGTTGCGCGGATGGCGAAGGCTTAGGCGCAGCGCCCACAGCGCCAGAATCGCGCCGTGCCTTCTCCGCTGCTTTGGGCCGTACTTTGTGTCGCCCCATATCGGCATACCGGCGCTTGCCAGCTGCACGCGAATCTGGTGATGGCGTCCGGTCAGGAGGTTTATTTTGAGAAGATGTACGAGCTTACCGTCTCTATCCGGCGCGGATGCTGCCGGTTCATAGCGCAGTACGGCTTCTTTTACATCCTTTATATGCGGCCCGTCGGCCACAAATGACATATTCAAATGTTCGTTCTTGACAAGAAAATGGCGCAACTCGGCAGCCTCCAAAGGCTTTTCGTCGGACACAACGACGGCCAGATAGGTCTTGCCCAAACCCTCGTGAGCCTGCTGCGACATCTTTGCATTCGCGGCAGGATTTCGCGCGAAGGCCATCACCCCGCCCACGGGGCGGTCAAGCCTATGGACAAGGCCGATATAACCTCCCAATGACTTGCTAAGCGCAGACACGGCATCTTCCGCTCCTGTTTTATCGGGCTGGCAGGGCATTCCGGGAGGCTTGCGCACAACTACCATGTCGTCGTCTTTGAAAAGTATCTCAATGCTTCTCAGTTCGTCCATGACTAAGCCTCCGAGGTTGCGTCGGAATTGCGCAGTCTGATCTTTAGCTCCTTAAACTCCCTTGTTATAAGAACGACACCAATAAGCCCCGACAGCACCTCCGCAACCGGCATAGCGAACCAGAAACCCGTGAAACCGAACAGGCCGGTCAATATCAAGTACGCAGGTACAAGGATAATCAACTGACGCAGCAAGGTAAGCCATATTCCAAGCTTCGGACGCCCAATCGCAGTGAAAAAGTTAAATGTCGGCATATTGAAGCCTACGATAAAAGATATTCCCATGAAAGCACGCAGGCCGAATACGGCTGTCTGCCTTATGTATGGGTCTTCGGTAAACGCAGCGACAATCGTGTATGGCGATATCAGCACAATTGCGCCGCCAATGGTGCATATGCCTATTCCGTAAATAATGCTCCAGGAGTATGCCGACTTCACGCGCTGATAGTTCTTGGCGCCGTAGTTGAAGCCGACCACAGGCTGCGTTCCCTGGTTAATTCCCACGACGGGGGTCACAGCAAGCTGGAATATAACATGAACGATAGCCATCGCGGCCACGGCCAGATGTCCGTTGCCCTCGCCGAACTCTATCTCGCCGAAGCGGGTCAGAACAGAGTTCATGAATACATGTACGGCGCTTCCAAGCAGTTGTATAAGAAACGACGAAAAACCAAGAGCCACAATAGCAAATACGACTGCCTTCCTTGGCACAAGATTAAAGAGGCGCAGCTTCAAAGTCGATTTGTCCGTAAAGTAGTATGAGACAATGTATAATCCGGCCGTGGTCATGGATATCATCATCGCGGCACCCGCTCCTGCCACGCCCAGTCCCAGCCAGATTATCAGGATCGGATCAAGGACTATATTCAGGCCCGCCATAAGTATCTGAGCCTTAGCGAAGCGTACCTGGTTGCCGGCCGCCCGTATGGGATGATTCAAGCCATAATACATCATTACGAGGAAGATTGAAACTATATGGAATGTGTAGTAAATCTCGGCAAATTGGCGTACATCCGCGGGTACGCCCAATATATCGAGAACTTGATTCCTGAAAATTAACCCCAGCAATGTGAACGTGCCGGAAACTATCGCGCTGATTGAAAGCACATTGCCCAAAACCTGCTCGGCGCGGGCACGGTCGCGCTTGCCAAGGCTTATGGAAATATTTGCGGCGGAGCCGATGCCCACAAGCATAGCAAAACCGAATTTAAGCAGCATAATCGGCAATATGTACGACACGGCCGCCAGAGCCTGGGGGCCGATTTCAGGTATGCGCGATACCCAGAATCTGTTGGACGTGTTGTAAAGCGAGAACATCATTATACCGAAGATGGTCGGAATGGAGTTTTCAAATATGAGTCTGCGAATGTCCATGGCGGCCATGCGCTGCTCCATCTTGTTATAGCTTCCGGAGCCGGGAGGGGCCGGCTCACTTTCATTGCGCTTTCCAGCTTCTTCGACGTCTACGCGTTGTTCGTCGATGTTGCGTCCGTTGTTGCCTTCATCCATCCTAAACCTCCGGTTTAGAGCCTACTTACAGCCGAAAATCGCACCCAGCCGCAGGCTGTTTCCTCTTAGGAACTCGCCCGCCTGGAGCCTCTTACCGTTTTGACGCTGAAGCTCGTGGATAAGCAGCCCGCCGCCGCCGCCGGCTACTTTGATGCCGTTGACGGAGTCCGCCGCGAGAATCTCGCCGGGCGTTCCCGCTGTGCCGCTCTCACCGGAGCAAACTGTCGCGGAGTATATCTTGAACATTTCGCCGTCAAGCTGTGTCCAGGCGCATGGCCGAGGAGAAAGCCCCCTAACCAGGCCGGCGACTCTTTCCGGGTTCTCGTTCCAGTCTATGCGGCCTGTCTCCTTGGTCAACATAGGCGCGTATGTGGCGATGGAATCATCCTGCGGCTCACGCACCGCCCTCCCTGACGCCATCAGGGTCAGCGCTTCCGTAAGCGCATGAGCTCCAAGCTCCGCAAGCTTGTCATGCAATGAACCCGCGTCGTCGGAGGGCTCTATGGCGACCGGCTTGGCCAGCAGCATATCCCCCGTATCTATACCCGCGTCCATTTGCATAATTGTAATGCCCGTCACCGTTTCACCGTTAATGATCGACCACTGAATGGGAGCGGCTCCACGGTACTTGGGCAGCAGCGAAGCGTGTACGTTAACACAGCCCAGGCGCGGCATGTCCAGAATCTTTTGTGAGAGTATCTGACCATAGGCGGCCACCACGAACACATCGGCGGAGAAGCTTTCAAGCATCTCCATGGCTTCGGCTGACTTTACGCGCTCCGGCTGCAGGCATGGTATGCCAAGCTGCAACGCCCGCGCCTTTACCGGCGAAATAACCGTCTTGCCGCCGCGACCGGCCGGCCGGTCGGGTTGCGTCACTACGGCTGTAACCTCATGCCCGGCCGCGGCTGCGTCAAGCGACGGCACTGCGAAGTCGGGCGTTCCCATGAATACTATTTTCAATATATCCGCCATACTAAAACCTTGCGATAATGTCCTTGTTCAATTTACGTATCACTTCAACGGCCAGAGAGATCGACGATTTGTAGTCTTCGAGCACTGCATAGGAATTGTGGGTGTGTATGTATCTGACAGGAATACCGATTACGATACACGGCACGCCTTCACCCCATACATGTACCTGAGCGGCGTTGGTAGAGCCGCCCTTGCGTACGGCTTCTTGCACGGCGATACCCTTTTCCGCCGCTATATCAAGGGCAAAACGCTGGAAGCGCGGATTGGTTATCATGCGGTCGTCCATGTGGCGCAGCATGGGCCCCTTTCTCAGCGCGGTCTGGATCATGTACTCCGGCGCAAAGAAGTCGTCGGCGGGGCTTCCCTCGAAGAATATTGCGATGTCCGGCTTAACCGCGTTAGCGGCCACTACCGCCCCGCGCAAGCCTACCTCTTCCTGCGAAGTCAACGTACCGACAAGGTCAACGTCCAGAGCTTCGCCCGAAAGCTGCTTGATAGTCTCCAGCACACAAGCACAGCCCAGGCGGTCGTCGAAAGCCTTGCCCAACATAACCCCCGTCTTGTCGTTGTAGCTGAAGCCAACATCGGGAACGGCCGGCGCGCCTACGCCTATCTTGAACTCCTCACGGGTCTGAGCGGCCGAGCTCGATCCTATGTCCAGCATCATTTCGGCGATCTCCGGGGCTTTGTTCCGCTCGGCTTCCGATTTGAAGTGCGGCGGGATCGTCGCTATAACTCCGCGTACCAGCTTGCCGTCCGAGTTCTTTATCATTACCGTGTTGGACGGCAGCGACGAAACAACCCAGCCTCCCAGCGGATGAACCTTGAGCATCCCGTTTGGCATGACGCTGTGTACCATCAGGCCGATCTCGTCGCTATGCGCGTCAATCATCAGCACCGGCTTGCCGGATTTTGGAGGTCTGCCGCGCCTTGCGCCTCCGGTATGCTTAGGTTTGATGTATAGATTGCGAATATTGCTTTCGGACAGATTTGCGAAGCTCTTGGCGTATGCCGCCGCTACCGCTGTTACATCCTCCTCGAATCCGGGAGCTCCAAATGCGTTTGACAGCCGTTCAATCAATTTGATGGAATCCACATTAAATCTCCTTTACTCACGTAGTTGTAGTGACTCAATTGTATATTTTTTGCGACAAAAAGTCAACTTCATTCAGCCGAAACATTTGCGCGGACAAAGAAAAATGGTATAATGTGCAAAGCGCCGCACACACAGACACAAACTGAAAGAGAGTGATAACCGCGTGAAGATATCCGTCCAAGGAATGATTCCATACCTGCGCGACAATAGCATATCCGATAAAATTCTTGTGTACGATTCCCTTGATTCTACCAACGAATACGCCAAGAAGCTGGCTCGTTCCGAAGCCGGGCACGGAACAATAGTCATCGCCGAAAGCCAGACCTCGGGAAAGGGAAGGCATGGCCGTAAATTTTTTTCGCCTCCGGGCCACGGCATATACATGAGCATGATCCTGCACCCGCGGAAGCACCGGCTTGATCCGGCGCTTACCACGCCTTTCGCGGCCGTAGCCGTGTGCGAAGCAATCGAAGCTGTTTCCGGCTCAGAGCCACGGATAAAGTGGGTAAACGACGTATTCATCGATGGAAAGAAGGTATGCGGCATACTGGCGGAATCAGTGACAGACCCCAACATTCCCGGCTATCAACTGATAATACTTGGAATAGGGATCAATTTCAGTTGCCCTGAAACCGGCTTCCCGGATAGTCTGCACCAGGTCGCGGGGGCGATATTCACATCTTCGACATCCGTCACCAGAGACCGTCTTGCAGCCGAAGTCGCAAACCGTATCCTTTCCCCTCAATCCACACACAGCGAGAACCAAATAATCGAAAAGTACAGAGCCCGCCTGCTTATGCTGGGCAAAAAAATCATGGTCGCCGGATCAGACGAAAGCTACGAAGCTACGGCTATAGATATTGACGACTCAGGAAGGTTGATCGTACAAAAAGAAACCGGAGAAACCGTGAGCCTATTTTCCGGTGAAATAAGTATTCGAGGCGCATTGACGACATAAAACCAGAGCGGAGCATCTCTTGATACTCCGCTCTGGTTGTCTTCATGCAAGGCGCCACCCAGATTTGAACTGGGGGTAAAGGATTTGCAGTCCTCTGCCTTACCACTTGGCTATGGCGCCAAATGACCCGTATGGGACTCGAACCCATGTTACAGCCGTGAAAGGGCCGTGTCTTAACCGCTTGACCAACGGGCCACGATGCTTGTTGGCTACAGTAAAGTATTATATCAGAATCTGCGAAACTTGTCAAGTATGAAATCTCTTAATTCACACCATCAGTTTACCGTGCGATTCCAGGAATCATCGAAGAGTGGCGGAAGATTGACCGTCAATACTACGTTTCTGTGAGTTGAATACAGGTTCTAAGGAGTACCGAAGAAGCGCTTTGCCAGCGCTATCCCTTCCATGGCGTCCTTTGCGTAGTAGTCGGCTCCGACGAGCTCGCGGTAGCGTTCGCTCATGACGGCGCCGCCCACGATGAAGCTGCAGTCGTGTCCGGCCGTGCGCGTCGCCGCTATTGTGTCCGTCATAGATCCTACGGTGGTGGTCATGAGGGCGCTTAGACCGACTAGGCGGATGCCGTGTTCGCCTACAGCTTTCACGATCTCACTTGGTGGAACGTCCTTACCGAGGTCTACGACGTCATATCCATAGTTCTCAAGTAACAGCCGTACGATGTTCTTGCCTATGTCATGGATGTCGCCGTGGACAGTGGCCAGCAGTATCTTTCCCTTTGGCCCGCCGCCAGTTTGATCTGAGCACACTATACGGTCGCGTATGACCGTGAAACCGCTTTGAGCCGCCTGAGCCGCCTGCATAAGCTGCGGCAGGAATATTTCGCCCTTCTCGAAGCGTTCGCCAACCTTGGACAGCGCCGGAATTATGTAAGAGTCAATCACGTCAAGTCCCGACATGTTCTCAAGCAGCGCCCGAACCTTTACAGCGGTTTCATCGCGGCGGCCTTGGCGGATCAAGTCGTCCAGAGAGGCGTCCGCGTCGACGGCTTTTGATGTGACGGCGCTTTGGCCTGCGTAGCGCTCCGTGTAGCGCGCGGCGCTCCTGTCTTCGCCCGTAATTACACGGAACGCGTCCACGGTCTCACGATATTTTTCCGAAAGAGGATTTATGATGGCAGCGCTCAGCCCCGCGCCGAAAGCGGCGGCCAGGAATGCCGCGTTAAGTATTTCGCGCTGGGGCAGCCCGAACGAGACGTTGCTCACGCCAAGCACCGTATGCATACCCATTCCGCGGACAATCTCGATTGCGCGGAGAGTCTCGGCGACTTGATCCTGCTGGGCTGACGCGGTAAGGGTCAGGCAGTCGACAAGAAGATCGTTAGGCTCTATACCGTACTTTGCGGCCTCAGCGACGATCTTGTTTAATACTTCGACGCGCGCCTGAGCCGTTGCGGGTATTCCGTTCTCATCCAGGGTCAGGCAGACGACCAGCGCCCCGTACTTCTTGGCGATTGGGAATATGGCGTCCATCACGGCTTGTTTGCCGTTTACCGAGTTGATTATGGGCTTGCCGTTGTAGACACGCGCGGCCGCTTCGATGGCGGCTGGGTCGGCGCTGTCAAGCTGCAACGGAATCTGGCAGATCGCCTGTACCTCCTTGGTGGCGCGGGTCAACACAACCGGCTCATCAAGTTCCGGCAGACCCACATTAAGGTCGAGCACGTCGCTTCCGGCCTCGGCCTGAGCAACGGCTTCGCCCAGCAGGTAGTTCATGTCTCCTGACCTAAGCGCCTCTTGAAGACGCCTTTTCCCGGTAGGGTTCAATCTCTCGCCAATTACCGTCGTACGCCTGTCGAAGAATACCGTACCTGTTTCGCAAGTACAGGCCGTATATGGCTGAACATGTCGCTCCTGCGGAAGAGTTCCGTCCAGCGCGCTCTTCATCGCGGCGACAAATTCAGGGGTTGTTCCGCAGCATCCCCCAACGATCGACACACCCGCGCGAACCATATCAAACATTTCGACGGCAAACTCAGCCGGAGTCGTGATATACACAGCCGTACCGCCGCGCATTTCCGGTATTCCGGCGTTTGGCTGCACCATCACCGGCACGCGGCCGTAGCGAAGCAATTCATCAACCACCGGACGAAGCGCGGCCGGTCCCAGAGAACAGTTTGCCCCAAGCGCGTCGACGCCAAGTCCGCTGAGCGTAACGGCGGCCGCAACACCGTCGCAGCCCATGAAGCTCCGTCCGTCAGCCTCGAACGACATTGTACAGAACACCGGCAGATCCGAATTTTCCTTAGCCGCAAGCAGCGCTGCCTTGACCTCGTAAAGGCTGGACATCGTCTCGATTAAAATAAGGTCGGCTCCGGCTAGTGCTCCTGCGACAACCTGCTCGCGGAACAACTCGTAGGCTTCCTCGAAGCGTATAGCCCCGAACGGCTCCATCAACTGACCCAGCGGCCCAATGTCCAAAGCGACGTACTGCGCGCCGCTTTTTTTGGCACATTCAATGCCCGCCGTCACTACCTTGTCCGGCGTCTGCCCCGCGGGGCGCAGCTTCAAAGCTCCCGCTCCGAACGTGTTTGCCGTTACGACCATCGCGCCGGCCTTAACATACGCCGCGTGTATATCGGTAATGACGCCGGGAGATTCCAGGTTTATAACCTCCGGGAGAATTCCCGGCCCAAACCCTCTCGCCTGGAGCATCGTACCCATCGCTCCGTCAAAGATTATGATTTCCTTGCCAAGTCTCTCCCGAATGTTCATGCCAAGCCTCCGTTTTTATATTCGCGCATAATTGCAATTGTGCCGCATATCGCAGCGGGAACAGTCCCGTTCCGGCGCTTGCGCAGCACTGTCAAATAAACCGATTAAAGCCGTCACAGACTTTCGCGGCGTCAGCGCGTAGTTGTCGGTACAGCTCAGCCCGATGCTCCGCTGTGCGTCCAGCAGCTCCAGCAAGTCCGCCGAAAGTTCAAGTGGCAAGCTTCCATAACCCGGACTGAAGCGGCTTCCCGGGTACAGTCCTTCCGCCGTCGTCTGCACGCACAATGCCTCCCCAGCCTCGTTACAGACCTCGTCAACCAGTTGGGTTGCGGCGGCGTCCAGCATGAGTGCATAGGCTATGTCGAAGTACTGTTCACGCGCGATTCGCGCCTCTATCTCCGTACCAAGAGTTACCGCCATAACCGCCAGTTCCCTGGCATCAGGCAAGTAGTCCCCTACCTCATTGAGTGGAAGGATCAGTCCGGCATCAGCCAATAAAAGCCCTGAGCCATCGCGTACAAGAGTGAAACGCCGCCATATGCGGCGCGGCCTCGCCACATTCCGGCACTCGGCCATTGCCGTCTCTATGCGCGAAAGCAGCTCGGGCTCGACCGCCTGCCCCCGGTGCCCAAGGTAGCGCAGCACCTCGGCCTTTGGGTCCGCTCTCATGCCCACCCAAGCGCACTTGCGCACGCCTCGGCGATTTGCGGGCGGTTCATGGTGTATATGTGCACTCCGTCGGCTCCGTGTTCGGCAAGGTTGCGAACCTGGGAACAGGCGTACTCTATTCCGGCCGCGCTCAAAGCTTCGGGGCTGTGCTCGTACTTGTTCAGCATCTTTATAATCACCGACGGCAGGGACGCCCCGCACAGGAATATCATCCTCTGTATCTGCGAGCGGCTGAGTATGGGCATTACCCCGGCCGATATAGGCTTTGTGATACCGGCTTTCAGCGCGCGCTCAATAAATCGGTAAAACATGTCGTTTTCGAAAAATAACTGGGTTACGAAAAAGTCGGCGCCGGCTTCCTGCTTGCGCCGCAAATGCTCTATATCGAGGGAAATGTCGTCGCATTCGATGTGGCCTTCCGGGTAACACGCCGCTCCAATGCACAGGCTTTCCTCACGCGCGCGCAGATCACGAATCAAATCCTCGGCGTAGCGATAATCCGGGGATGAAGACATGCCTTGATCAGTTGGAATATCTCCCCGTAACGCAAGCACATTCTCAACTCCGCGCTCGTGCATGACCGCCAGCGCCCTGTCCACATCGGCGCGCAATGCAGCGAGGCACGTCAGATGCGCCATCGAAGGTATATCATGCCGCTTCTGGATATAGTCCGCTATGTCAACCGTCTTGCTCTTGCCGTCCACACCGCACGTTACGCTCACAAACGCGGGCGAAAGCCCCGCAATCCGCGCGAGCGTATCATACAAAGCGTTGACTTCGGCTCCCTCCTTCTTGGGCGGAAACACCTCGCATGAAAACACTGTCCTATGCTGCCGATATACGTCACGTATGTTCATAATTATTACCTCACTTTTTTATTGGCCATATGTATGGCCACAGGTCTAATAGACCTGTTCTGAAACCGGACAATGCCGCCTCTGCGGTCAATTTTCCGCAATGCGTCGTCACTTCCTTCTTGCGAACCGCAAGGGTTCGCGGCGGCGTCAGTTCCTAGCCTTGCAAAAAATTGCCTCGCAAATCCCACATTGTCCGGTTTCAGAACAGGTCTAATAAAATCGCCATCAGACATGATGGCGATTAGGGTTCTTAAACAGTTTTAAGCTTAAAGAACGCAATCTTCTTCCGCAATTCCTCAGCTTGGAAACTCAATTCCTGCGAAGCCGATGCGGATTCTTCCGCTGTGGCTGAAGTATTGGCAATGACTCCGGTTATCTCTGAAACACTGGCGTTTATATTTGATATGGATTCTAACTGCTCGCCGGAAATATCGGCGATATGGGAAATAAGCCTTGAAATCTCGTCTATCTCGGAAGCGATTGTCTCGAAGGACGCCACAACTTCTTCCGCCGCTTTCATGCCTTCTTCCACAAGTTTTGTATCGCTGTCTATTATTTCTGTTGTATCGGAAGCGGATTGCTGGCTTCTGCCCGCCAGGGTACGCACCTCGTCGGCTACAACAGAAAAACCTTTGCCATGCTCGCCTGCGCGCGCCGCTTCGACGGAGGCGTTAAGAGCAAGCAGATTGGTTTGAAAAGCGATGTTTGTAATAACATCAATAATTTTTGCGATACCTTCGCTGGATGACTTTATCTTGTCCATGATATCCGTCATCGACCCGACAGCTCCCCGGCCTTGTACGGTACGCTCTTGAGAGCGCCTGGTATTTTCATCCGCAAGAGTTGCATCACTGCTTGCCAATGTAGCTTGTTCGTGAATAGTCGTAATTGAACTGCTTAATTCCTCAATCGAGGCAGTCTGTCTGGTAGCTCCCTCCGCCAACTGAAAAGCGCTCGTAGATATTTGCTCCGCCCCTGAAGCTACTTGGTCAATTGTAGATCGGACATCCGTCATTGTGTTGTTAAGAGATTCCACAATATGGTTCATCGCAACTTTTATAGGCGCATATGAGCCCTTGTAGTTTTGCTTGGTGGAAACAGTCAAATCACCGTCTGCAATAGCGGTAAGCACTTCCGAAATTTCGTTAATAAGGGAAAAAGTACTGCTGTTGTTGAGATTGCAGGCATCTTTAACTACTTTGAAATGTCCCTGGAAATCGCCTTTTACCATTGAAAAGTCACCATTAGACATAAGAACAACGTTATGCTCTATCTCGCTCAGAGGTACTTCTATTGATTCCATCAAGTAATTTAACGTATCTGAGACATCCTTCCAACTGCCTTCAAACTGACTGTTGTCTATCTTCTGATCGAAATTGCCTCCCGCCGCACCTTTTGCCAACTTATCAATGTCATTGACTATTCTTTCAAGATTGTTCTGCAACAAAGACATATTCTCCGTATATACATGTCTCTCATTAGGGAAATCCGGCACGTTAACATTGAAGTCACCATGCGCAAAACTGGATAGAAGAGCTAAAAGCGCTTTATCCTCTGCCGCAATGGAGTCCAGGAGATTATTGGAATTTTTCGCCACATTCGCAAACGAGCCCTTGTACTTGCTGCAATCCAGCCTGTGAGAGAAGAAACCCTGCATCTGCCTGGATGTTGTATATTCCAAATCTTTTGTCAAATTGCTTATCGTATCCACAAGACTGATTATGTCAAGCGTCAATGTTCCTATCTCATCTTTGGAAATATCTGCCTTACTTAGATTGACATTGAGGTTGCCATCGGCTACTTTTTTAACACTTCTTGTAATGCCTTCTAAAGGTTTCAAAGAAGCCGTAATCAAGTAAAGTACCGCCGCCGCCGCCATTACGGCGCTTACAATTCCGATAATAATCATGGTGAGCCGTACGGTGGCAATGGTGGCGTAGGAGTGTTCTTGAGAAACACCAAGAAAAATCATGCCGGACGGATTACCGTCCGCGCCGTGCAGCGGGAAGTAATGAGCGATATAGGGCAGAGTACCAAATATGTTCAACTCCAGAGTAACGGGTTCTCCCCGCCCTAAAACAGCTTCCGCGATATGCGGCGCAACGGCGGTTCCTACGGCGCGCTCACCGGTTTCCGGGTGAATAAGGGTAGATGAAACCGAAGTGTCGCCGGCAAAAACCGTAGCATCCACATCAAATACATTGTGAAGCCTGTCTACAAATTCATTGATTCCGAAATTTATATTTGACGCAACGCTTCCGATAATTCTATCTCCATCTAAGATTGGCGCTGAAGTGGACATGACCATCGGAACCGTAGGCGTTACTGTGTATATCGTCTGATTTAACCCTTGCAGTCCTGCCCCTATTGGGGCTATGTGTATGATGTTATCTCCATATAAATCCGGTACATGAGACCGTACAAGGGTTGTGCCCTCGTGGTCGGTGACAATAAAATAGTCTATATCAAATATCTCCGTTTTTTCAAGCAAGTATTGTAAAATCGCATCCCTGTCTCCATCGTTGACATGTCTTGCCAGTTCTCCGCTGCTGCCGACTGCTGACGCAGCCACGAGCGTTCTAAGCTCATAGCTGTCAATATAGGCGCGTACCGATTTGGCCGCCGAATTCATCCTCTCGTCTGTAAAATTTTCAACGAGATTTGCCGAAGAAATAGATACATATACGACAATAGCAGTTATCATTAAGACCAATATTCCGATTATCGGGATGGTTATCTTACTTTTTAAGCTGTTAAACATAAAAAAATATCCTTCCATTTACGAATTTGATAATACAATATTTAAAATATTCCATTAAATTTTTCACCATGTCGTGATTATACTCTTTATATTATCTGCTGCAAGATACTATTTAGCCCCTCCATTTTTTGCTTCCCTTTAAATTAAATAAAACGATCTGCCGAGTTATCAAATTACATGTAAGTTGAGGATACTAGCTCCTTTCGCTTATTTGAGCATACGGCCACACAATAGTATAGCACAAAACTTTCGGTAATTTCAAGCAAATTTAGACCCAAGGCTCATATCTCTATGCTATATCGCCAATACAACCTGATCCCAGAATAATTCACTGAGGCGCTGTTCGTTTTGCTCCAGCGACAGGACCATAGCAGCGGCATCTTTTTCTGGAATGATGACGCAGCGCTGACCTAATATTCCATTGAGAAAGCTTACGTTATTCTCCGTATCCACCCAGAAATGATAACCATAGTCAAATGAGCCGCCGCCTTTTGTAACGAACAGCGGTACGTCGGTCTTAATCTGCGGAGCCAGCGCCGCTTTACAAAATTCCTCCGACACAATACGCTTCCCGTTGTAAACTCCGCCGCGGAGCATCATTTCACAAAAACGGCCCATCTCGTCAATGTTGATGGCCATACCGTTAGCCGCCACAGTATGACCTAAGGGGCAGGAGGTCATATCCGGGTTTCCGATCCCCAGCGGTTCAAACAGCCGATACCGCATATATTCCAGCAGATTTACGCCGGCTTTGCGCTCCACAAGGCATCCCAGCATGTAAGTGTCGGCATTGTTGTATAGGAACTTTTCGCCAGGAGGCCGCAGGAATACACTTTGTTCGTAGAAGTATCGAGGCCAGTTACGCACGGTCGCCCGTTCAGGGCTGTCTCGGAAAAACATGGGTTTCTCTACGCCGGCCGACATAAGCAGCATGTCCCGTACCGTAATATCCAGTGCGTAAGGGTTGGTTACATCGTAGACACAATCCGGGAAGCTGTCGGCCACCTTTTCGTCCATACGAATCAAACCTTCGTCCAGCGCTATACCAGCGCCAACGGCTGAGAAGCTCTTAGCCGTGGAGTATGACTCGAAGCGGGAAACTCCGCGAAAGCCGGTTAGCCGGCTTTCCTTGGCCTCAAAACGCGACCATGAATCCGTAACCTCGCCGTGCTGTCTGATCTGTGCATACAGCACGGTGAGATTCTCCTCTTTTATCGAGCTAATAAAGCTGTCGAGAAGTTTTTCCATACTCTTTTGCCAACTCCATTCCTTAGAACCTGTGTTCATAGTTTTTATACGCATTCAAGCCAAACCCGAAATCAAGCTTTATGACGGTGTCGCGGCCAGATCACCTTCGCCGTTCGGCACATCGATATGGGGTGCCGCCTCATCTGTCCTCTGCTCACAAACTCCATAGCCGCCGCGCAAAATAATTTCCTAAACAGAGTTTATCATGTTACAATAACGATGGCAAGATATAGTTGTATGATATTAGAACCTGATAATGCGGAATGCTTTATTGACGTTCCATTCGATTGCCGAAAATATGAAATGAAAGGATGATTGCTCCATGAGTATCAGTCTTAGACTGGAAACCCCTCGTGATTACTATAGTGTTGAAGAGTTAACCCGCGAGGCATTTTGGAAATTGTTTTGGTACAGCGACCAACAAATCTGTGACGAGCATTTGTTAGTACGCAGACTGCGCGAATGTCCATCCTTTGTGCCGGAGTTGGACTACGTAGCCGAACAAAACAATAAGCTGGTTGGACATATCATCTATACCACCGGCAAAATAGTGGATGAAAGTCAAAAGGAACATACGATGCTAACCTTTGGCCCTCTTTCCGTTCACCCCAGCTACCAGCATAGAGGCATCGGCAAAGCGCTTATGCTTCACACTTTCGGAGAAGCGAGACGAATGGGCTACCGTGCCGTTATTATCTTTGGTCATCCCGACTATTATACCCGTGTGGGTTTCCAACGGGCAAGCAGGTTTGGCATAACAACCTCCGACGGCAAAGTATTTGACCCCTTTATGGTGTATCCGTTATACGATGGTTCCTTGGACGGAATACAAGGGAAGTACTACCTTGACCCTGTATATGATACCTTGAAACAAGACGACGCTTTAGAGTTTGACAAAATATTTCCGCCTAAGAAACGTCATATCCCTGCCCCCATCAACGCTTTATTAAATCGCTTGGAGCCGGATGCGAGGGCAGCCATACTGAGCTTGGATTTTAAAACTCTTAACGCCTTGCAAACCATAAGCGAACGTGAACTGTCAATGTTGAATGGCATAGACGAAAAAGCGCTTAAAATCATCCGCGCAGTTATGCTGGAGCATGGATCAAAATGGGGAATCTTATAAATTATAGTACAAAGATTACCGGCTGATTAGCATTTTATAAAAAATATGAAGGAATTTGCGGCGTTTTGTGTTATAATGCAAACAACTATATTGTGGTGGTGTGAAAATGAATGAAATAGACGCTTATATCAGTAATTTTCCTGCTGATGTACAGGAGAAATTAACCGCGATCCGTAAAATTATCCGAGAGATTGCGCCGCAAGCTGAGGAGCGGATATGTATGAGGATGCCTACTTATGATTTGAACGGTAAATGGCTGGTTCACTTTGCGGGATTTGCAAAACATATCGGATTTTACCCCCAGCCGGAAGGCGTTATTGCTTTTCAGGATAAATTATCCGGCTATAAGACAACCAAGGGCGCGATACAATTTCCTCTTAACAAACCGCTGCCGTTTGACTTAATCCGTGAAATCGTACAGTTTAGGGTCAATGAGCAGGCCAATAAAAAACCAGCGGACTCAGAGCCTCGCGCGGTTATTGTGCCGGATGAATTGACAAGCGCATTGAAAGACGAGGGTGAAGCGGCAGCCTTTTGGGAGAGCCTTTCAGACGGATATAAGCGCGGGTATTGCGATTGGGTCGGAGGGGCGAAGCAGAAAACCACGCGGGAAGTACGGGCTGGGAAAGCGTTAGTCATGTTAAAGAACAAACAAAAGACGCTCAAAACCTGGCTTATAAATCCAGAAAATTACTAAGTATGAAATGAGGTTAAAAGACAGGCGCAAGTATCGGGAATCATGACCACCGACTGAGCCGGCGGTCATGATTAATCGATCCTTAACTGTGATAGAGTGCGGAAAACGTTTTCCATACTTTAAAGAAATATATCATCTATCTCTACAAAAAGCGCCAGTAGTCCATAAATTATAAGAGCAGACCCGGAAATAACATGAGTCAAAGTCTCTGGGATTTGCTTTATTCGTTTTGTCCTGGCCAGGTGAAATGTGGCTGTAGAGTATACAAAATGTGCAAAAGCAACTATAATGGGGATGATTATAGTTGAGTGTGGAAGGAAAACAAGAGTGATTCCCATAGTTATTAACATTGCCTCGAGACTCATTACCAGCCCGACAAGGGCAATTGATTTTATAGAGACGCTCACTTCTTCCGAGGTTCCTTTGCGTTCTTTTATACGTTTAGATACAAAATAATGCAAGATAGTCCAAAGTCCAAGGGCAATAAACGCAAAGCCTACAACATAGTCAGGGTCGATAGGAATAAGATCGTATATTTGCCCGGCGACAAAAAAACCGATAATACACAGCACAAACATAAATGCGTGAATAGCGTGGATATACCAAAACTTGCATCTTTGTTGCAAGCCAAGTGAAAACCCGATAAAAAGTGCATCCACCGACACAACAAGCCCTGATACAATAGACATTAACATGAATCAAGCCCCCAGAATTATTTTAGCTTCAAGAAAATATTTTTCCCTAGGCTAAAATATTATATCATCTCTTAAATCGTTATGCAAGTATTTTTTTAAGGTTGTCCAAACGAGGTTTCACGTGGTATAATATAACGATTTCACCACTTTAATACGAAAATTCGGACAATACAATAAATTATCAAACTTTTCTTGAGATGGAGGTATAACATGTCGGAAAACAATAAATTTTATACCTTAAAAGGTTACGCTTTGCTAGACGACAACGCAATCACAGCATGTATGGAGGATTATCTGGAGATGATTTACAGAATACACTCCAGCGGTGAAGTAGTGAGGATTGGAGCGCTTGCCGATAACCTGAACGTCAAACCTTCATCCGCAACAAAGATGGTAGGCAATCTAAAAAAACAGGGATTGGTTGCGTCTGAAAAATACGGATACATCAAGCTTACGGACACAGGGGAAGAACTTGGAAGGTATTTGGTATTCAGGCATGACGCCCTCCACAAATTTTTATGTTATGTAAATCAATCTCAGAATGAACTGGAGCAGGTTGAAAAGATTGAGCATTTTTTCAATGAAGAAACGATACTGAACATTGAAAGATTGTTAGATAAATTAACATAGTAACGAAGTGAATACAAAAATACCCAACAGGCTGTTTGCTCCGTCGGATATTTTTGTGTTTTGAACAAGTTAACTTGGGTAATCCGCTATTGTTGGGAAAGAGAAGCCTAACAATACACGCCAATGTCTGTAAAAATCGAATATGACATCAGCAAAAAAAGTTTTGAGCGCCTAAGTAATTTTTACCGGCAGCACTTTACCTATTCAACTGTCAAACCGTTTTTGCTTTTTTCATAGATTGGGCAGATAGTAGGGTTTACATGAACCATACAATGCTTTACCTTTGGGAACTGCTCCTCAATTGCGTCATGCACCTTTTGGGCTGTGTTGTGGGCATCGCTCAAGATAGTAGATGAGTTAACGCAGATATCAACATCAATATAAATCCTGTTTCCAAAAACCCGTGTCTTTAACTGGTCTATACCATCCACCGAATCCTGGGCTAGAATAATCTTGCGCATTTCGTTTACCGTTTCATCATCACAAGCCCTGTCCGTCATTTGTCCAATTGCACCAAGCATAATGCTGATAGCTGTCTTGATTATAAATACACAAATTACAAGCGCCGCAATGGAGTCAAGTATGGGAAAGCCAAGCCGAGCGCCAAGAATACCTATAAAGCTGCCGATAGACGACAACCCATCCACTCGGCTATGCCATGCGTCAGCCATGAGCGCGCTTGAATCTATTTTCTTTGCGACGGCACGTACATACCAATATACGGCTTCTTTAACTCCAATTGAAACAATGGCGGCCACAAGAGCCAGGATACCCGGCACAGCTAACGCGCTAAGATCGCCGGAGATTATCCTTTGCACACCGGCCAAGCCAATGCCGATTCCTACAACAAGTACAAGCATACCTAGAAGCAAGGTCGCCACGCACTCAAACCGTTCATGTCCATAAGGATGTTCCTTATCAGGCTTCTTGTTTGCCAGCTTCACACCAACTATGACAATTACCGTACTTATTAAATCAGCTATAGAGTGTACCGCGTCGGAAATCATTGCGGCTGATTGAGCGACTATTCCGGCAAACAGCTTGAAAGCAGATAAAACTATGTTAATAATAATGCTGTTACGAGCCACGGTTAAGGCAATCTGTTCATTTGACTTTTTCATAAACTTATCCCCCTGTGTTAAAGTTGTTTAGGCATTGCACAGCATAATAACATCCCTCAACACATATAAAAGCGTATCTACGGGACACATTACTGTCCCGCAGATACGCTTTACGCTAACCCGCTGCCGCATAATAGCGGCCCAGCCCCACAAACTCATAAGAGTTTATCGCCTGCTCAGTTTTTATTATTTAATTTGGTATAATGCAACAACCTGTTTACAGTTAATATAACATATGCGATATCTACTGTCAATGACACAATTATGACAACTATTGAACCGTAAGGTCAGTGATTGTGTTGGATTATCTTTACCTCCCCTTTTTCAGCGTCTACCAAATTCTTTAATCAAGCGGGATCAATGATATTTTAGGGCGCTTCGCATTCGCCGTTATCTTCTGCACAAGGCTCTTCGTAACAAACCTCCGCACCAAAGGCAACCGGCAATTCAACTCTGACTCTTTGAGTGAGCGTATACTCAAAATTACGCGGTGGGTATGGACACGGCACGTGTCCCTCACTCAGCGTCATTTCACCAAAGCATATAATCTCGGGTGTCTTTCTCCTTATGAATGGTTTAACCGTAAACGGCAGAGAAATTGTGTATATTTTACATATAGCTTTTTCACAAGAATCTTCATCACATCCACAGTCCTTGATTATAACCGGAACGGGATTTGAATTTTCTCTTGCGGAAATTGGTTCGCCATCGTCTGTGAAAGTTCTGAACTCAATATTCGCAATGTTTATGGCGGGATTGTCAGATGGCACATGGGTTGCTTCAGCAGTAAATCTAACCTCTGTCATATCTCCGGGCATGATGTCGGGCAGTGGGAAACCTTGGTATGGGTTTGCATTTGCGTACGGTATTCCGCCAATTATTACACTACCCTGCTGGAAGCCAAGCCCTTGAGGAATCGCGTCTCTGAACATGATATCCATAAGTGGCTGTGTAGTAATATTTTCGATTGTTATCGTATAAGTTACGGCAGTTCCTAAACAGGCTTCCGCTGTATTGGTACGTTTTTCAAGCCTAGCAAAAATTCCGACCGGCATATTAATTCGCTCCATTCTGATTTAAATATATTCAATCATTCGTCACCACATCTGCCTAGTTCTTCCGAGCAGTAATCCTCGTAGCAAATTTCCGCGCCAAATTCTATTGGGATTTCAACATTAATAATTTGGCTTATAGTAAATTCATGGCTTTTTCTTCTGCCGTCACACCGTTTATGGCCATGCCTGATTTTAGCCCCGCCTCCACAACACGCGTCAGGTTTGCCAGGTAAAGCGTAAGGTGTTATGGTAATTGGCAAAGAAATCTCAAACGATCTGCGAACATTCCTATCGCAAGCTTTGATATCATAGCAAGCTTTGTTTTCATCACACTTGTTATGTCTATACTTACTTGACAATGCAATCTCTCCTCTGTCAGTCATCGCACTGCGCTTATTACAGGTTTCTGAATTTCTTCGCTCACTCCAGGAGGCAACTTCTCTGTCCCAATCCCAATTAAACGACATTTCCTTCCCTCCTTGATTTATTTTAGCATGTACATAATACTAGTCTATTGTATGTATTATATTGAATTTGGTTACAAACCTTTAAACCAGAGGAGATGTCATTCGACACACCCTCTACTTGCGTGAGTTTAGGTTTGCCCTCTCTTTCGCACATCGCTGAAACGCCTTATTTATGCCGTGAATTAGCCGACAGCCATGCTATTTTTCTCAAGCCCCTTAATAGCATAAAAAAGGATATAACTATATTTGCATTGTTAAGGTTGAACATTCCACGCTCTACATATTAGTATATTGTATACAATTTTACGAAACCCTATTGACTTTCTCGAAAATGATTGGTATACTAGATTTTAAGGGGAAGCGGTAACCTTCACATTCTTTGCGTTATCCATATTTCCTCTACAACCTTATTGTGAAAGTTGACTGCTTCCATGACTCTTGAAAAAATTGACGACTACAACTTATTAAGTAACCGTGTATATGAGTCTATAAAGAACGCCATCAACAACAATAACCTCAAAGCCGGCGAAAAAGTAACCGAGACAAAACTGTCGAAAGCGTTGGGCGTCAGTCGTACGCCGGTGCGTGAGGCGTTGCGTATTCTGCACAGTGAGGGCTATGTGCAGCTTACCCCTAATTCCAGTTTTATTGTGAACCAGTTCGACGTGCAGGACGTAAGAGAGATACTGATAGTTCGTGGCGCTCTTGAAGGAGAAGCCGCTAGACTGGCCGCGCGGTTCATCACGCCTGAACAAGAGCAGCAGCTCCTCCAAATACACGAGTGTATTTCAAGTGTTTCTACGCTGGTTTGTAACGAGGGGGAAGCATATGAGTTTTATCTTGCGGACGTAAGCTTCCACGATAAAATAATAGAAATTGCCTGCAACAAACAGATCACCGCCATTTCGCGGTCTTTACGCGACCGAATGTACCGTATGCGCATAGCGATAGGCAAAATGCCGAACAGCGTACGCATTTGTGGTATGCAGCACATGGACATTATTAAGGCAATCTTGGCTCATGACGAAGAAGCGGCCGCAGTGCTGTCGCGTTTTCACACCAACTATATAGCAGAAACTGTTCTTCCATTATGCATAGATTCAATGTAGATGTTTGGTTTCCATTATCATTTACATATGCTTAGGAAGACAATTTTTTGACTATATATTGTATACAATATATAATATTCAACATACAAAATCAATTATTGTAATCTTGTTTCTCTTTCCGGTTCGCAAATGCGATCTGTATTGCAAAGTTGTCTTTTCGTAGCGGACTGGCATTATATATTAATGAAGGAGGTACGAGAAGTTGAGTACAAAGCAATTTACCAAGGGCAATGAGGCAATCGCGGAGGCCGCAATACGTGCCGGTTGCATGGCGTATTACGGTTACCCGATTACACCGCAAAACGAGCTGACGGAGTACATGGCCAAGCACATGCAGCGGCTCGGGAGAGTCTTTATTCAGACCGAAAGCGAGATTACCGCTATTAATGCGGTGTTTGGCAGCTCGGTGGCCGGTTTTCGCACGATGACATCCTCAGCCGGAACCGCGATGGCTCTCAAGCAGGAATGTATTTCGCACATGTCGTACATGGAGCTTCCGGGAGTTATTGTGGACGTAATGCGCGGCGGCCCCGGCCTCGGCAACATTCTGTCCACACAGGGGGGTTACAATCAGTCCAAAGGCGGAGGCAACGGCGACTATAACGTTATAGTGCTTGCGCCGAACTCTGTGCAGGAAGCGGCCGACCTGACCGCTCTGGCTTTCGATCTGGCCGAAAAGTACCGCAACCCGACGATTGTATTAGCCGACGGCACACTCGCACAAATGATAGAACTTATCGAATTTGGCCCGGAAATTGACCCGGCCTCGCTGCCGGAAAGCGAAGAAGCGCTGACCGGATGCCACGGGCGGGAACCGCGCAAGGTTGCGCCAAAAAACTCCGCCATGGATCTTGAAGCGCACAATATCCGGCTCCAGCGTAAGTTCCATAAAATGGCCGACAGCGAACAGCGCTGGGAATCCTTGCATACCGACGATGCCGAAGTTGTAGTGGTAGTTTTTGGTACTCCCTCACGCATGGCTTGTGAAATGGTGTACGAAGCGCGCGAGCAAGGCATAAAGCTCGGTCTGTTCCGCCCAATCACAATCTGGCCGTTCCCTGCGAACGCCCTCCTTGAAGCCGTTAAGAGCGCCAAAGCCATTGTTGTGCTCGAACATAACACCGGGATGCTGACGCGTGATGTCCGCTTCTTTACGCAGGGTAAGCTTCCGGTATACTACCACGGACGCATGGGGGGCTGCTTTATCGACATTGACGAAGTATTTAGCAAAATTAAATGCATTTTGAATGGTAATGATAGCGAATGGGGGGCTTTGAATGAGCAGCAAGGTTTATGGAAGACCTTCTAGTTTAAACGATAAGGTATTCACCTATTGTCCCGGCTGCGGACACGGCATCGTACATCGTCTGTTAGCCGAGACATTAGACGAAATGGAAATCACCGGGGATACAATAGGCGTAGCGTATGTCGGCTGCGGCGCGATGCTCTACGATTTATTCAACATTGACTTTGCCTTCCCGCTGCACGGCAGGGCGCCGGCCGTAGCAACAGGCATAAAGCGAGTACGCCCCGAAAAAATCGTCTTTACATACCAAGGGGACGGCGACCTTGCCGCTATAGGCACCACCGAGATAGTACACGCGGCTTCGCGGGGTGAAAACCTTACGACATTCTTTGTCAACAACGGCACTTACGGCATGACAGGCGGACAAATGGCTCCTACGACGCTTATCGGTCAAAAATCGTCTACATGTGTGGACGGGCGTGACGCCGACTACCACGGCAGACCCATACGCATGTCGGAAATGCTTGCGCAGCTTGACGGCGTATGCTATGTGGAACGCGTAACAATCGATACCCCAAAACATATCAACGACGCGAAAAATGCGATCAAAAAGGCGTTTGTTAATCAACAAGAGAAGAAGGGCTTTTCGATGGTCGAGATCATCAGTCCGTGTCCAATTGGCTGGGGTTACAACCCTGTAGACGCGTACGCGCATATCAAGGAAGAGGTTTTGCCGTTCTATAGCTTGGGCGTGTTCAAAGATCGATAAAGGAGGCAAATCAATGGCATATAAAATTGTAATGGTTGACGATATCCTGCCAATCACTGATGTAGAGCGGAAAGTACTTGGCCAGCTTGACATGACGCTTGAACAGCACAACTGCCTTACTCCCAACGACGCTGAACGTCTTGAGCGCCTTGAGCGCGTAGCCGGGGACGCCGACGCCGTCATGACGGTTGGAGCCAAGCTTGACCGTGAAGCGTTTGCACGCCTTAAAAACTGCAAGGTCATCGGACGCTACGGCGGCGGGATCGATAACATCGACCTTGAGGCTGCCACCGAAAATGGCGTTGTAGTGACATATGTACCTGTCTATTGTCAGGAAGAGGTAGCTGCGCTTGCGGTTACTCTGATGCTTGCCTGCGAGCGCCGCTTGATCCAGGCCGACAAGGTCGTCAAGAGCGGCGACTGGAAAGGTTCTATAAAAGCGTGCGCGGGTGCGCGCAGTCACCGCGGCAAAACTTTGGGCATCGTCGGTTTCGGAGCTATCGGCCGTACTCTTGTTCCGCTTGTTAGGCCGTTCGGCATCGAGGTTATCGCGTACGACCCGTATATCAACCTCGAACACTGCAAGGAACTTGGCGTACGCGCGGTGGAACTTCAGGAGATCATTGAGACGTCCGACTATATTTCGCTGCACGTTCCCCTAACTCCGCAAACCCGGCATATGTTCGGCGACAAGCAGTTCGATCAAATGAAAAATGACGCCATTCTTATCAATACCGGGCGCGGCGCGGTCGTGGATCAGAAGGCGCTGTATACCGCTCTGAAAGAAGGCAAGATCGCGGCGGCCGGTATCGATGTGCTGGAAGCTGAACCACCCAACCCGGAGGATCCGATTTTTACGCTGGAAAACGTAATCACAAGCGGACACATAGCCGCAGCGACAAACGAATCGATAGAGCGTTTGCGCACACTGGTGTCGCAGGGCGTGGTCGATGTGCTCAGCGGTAAATGGCCCGGGGTCATCGCCAATCCGAAAATTAAGGAAAAATTGACGCTGCAATAAGGGGAGAATATGTCTTGCTTGAAAAAATCAAGTCATTTGACCAGCTAGAGGCGTTGGCGTTACAGGGCGAAAAACAGACCCTTGCGCTGGCCGGCGCCGACAGCGAAGAAGCGCTTCTTGCTGTTGAAATTGCCCATAAAAGGGGCATTATCAACGCCATTCTGGTTGGCGACGCTTCAAAAATTTCCGAGATTTTCGCAAAAAACGGTATCTCAAAGGACGATTATACCATCGAAGATGTGCCGGACGTGCGTGCAGCCACCGCGCGCGCGGTCGCGCTGGTCAGGGAGGGCAGAGCCAGCCTGCTAATGAAGGGGCTTGTCGAGACCAGCGATTTTTTGCGAGCCGTTATGAACAGCGAAACCGGCATCAAAACCGACCGGCGCATGTGTTCGGTGGCTCTGCTTGAGTGCCGGGCAAAGCATAGACTGATCGTGTTGGCGGATGTCGGTACCAACATCGCTCCCGGCATTAAGGAGAAGGCCGATATTATCACCAGTTGCGCCGAGGTTGCCAAGGCCATCGGGATTGAGGAACCAAAGGCGGCATTGTTGTGCGCCCACGAGAAAGTGCAGCCCGAAGCAATGCCGATAACCGCCGAAGCCGCGATACTTTCCAGAATGGCTGAGCGCGGCCAGATTCCGGGCGGTGCGATCGTGGACGGCCCGATTTCGATGGACATCGCCATTGATGCGCATTCAAGCGAGATCAAGAGATTCGGCGGAAAGATACACGGCGATGCCGACATACTTATTGCCCCGGACCTTGAAGCCGGCAACATTCTTATCAAGGGTCTTATGTACTTGACGGACAACATACGCGTCGCCGGCGTCGGCATGGGCGCCAAGGCGCCCCTTGTACTAACCTCGCGCGGTGACGACAACGCCACAAAGTATTACTCGATCGTGCTGGCAAGCCTGATAAGCCGGCAGATCGGTTAGGATGGAACATATGAATATCGCATTATACCCCGCGCAAACCCCGCAGGCACAGGCGCTGACGGCGGCTGTCTATGACGGGTACAAACGTGTGATGTGCGCCGAAATCGAAAACCCGGACTACTCAAAGCTCGATGATCTTGCGGACAAAGTGCTGGAGGCGCTTAAAGCCGATAAAGTCGAGCGCGTCATTTGTCCCGGCGGGCTGCTGCGGCCAACCCCCCCAGGCGTTTACCCTATCTGCGCCAACGCTTTGTCCGACGCGAAAGAACAGACTCATGGCGATCACCTGTACAACTTGGTGATGGCGGTTGCGGAAGCGATTGCGCGAAAATGCGGCGCTGAAGCACTAATGATCGATCCGATTTCAAGTGACGAACTGTTGCCCCTCAATCGCATGAGTAGCCTGAGCAATGTACCTAAACGCAGCCGTTACTATGCCTTTGAGCACCGTGCGGCGCTGGCCTGCACAGCCAGAGAAGCGGGAGTTCCCGCCGAGGAGCGCAATGTGATCGTTTGCAAAATCGACAGGGAAACATCGGTCGGCGCACACTTGAGCGGCATTTGCATCGAAGTAAACGACGTGCTTGGCGGTGAAGGCCCTATGGGCTTCACCAGCGCCGGCGACGTTCCCGTAGCGCAGCTAACCGCTCACTTTTTCGACCTTGGCAAAGACCTTGAGAAATGCCGCGCGCAGTTGACCGAAGATGGAGGTATTTGGGGCTATGCAGGCGCGAAAACATCCGAAGAGTTAACAAGACTGATTGAATGCGGGAACGATCAGGCAGCAACCGCCGCGCAGCTTCTGGCCTACCAGACCGCCAAGTGGATCGGCATGTGCGCGATGGCGCTTAAAGGCGATGTGGACGCTATTCTCGTAATTGGAGAAGGCGCACTCAGCCCGCATATCTTGGACGCGCTGCGCGGACGGGTCGGCAAAATTGCGCCGATACAAACGCCGCGGCTCGACTACCTCGATCATCTCGGACTAGCCGCCTATACGGCGCACACCAATCTGCGCCCGCCGGTCTGCTACTGATTAAGGAGAGAAGCCAATGTCTAAACGTCTGCTCTGTATCAATCCAGGATCCACCTCTACGCGTATTGCGGTGTTTTGCGACGATCAAAAGGAATTTATTACCAATGTTAAACATTCAAATGAACTGCTTGAAACCTTCGATGGCGTTCAGAACCAACTGGACTTCCGCTACGGGCTAATCAAAGAAGAACTGGATAAAGCGGGGATTGACACCGCGAAGATTGACGCAGTTGTCGGCCTTGGCGGCGCGCTGCGTACGGTGGAAGGCGGTGTCTACTCGATAAATGAAGCGATGCTGACAGACTGCAGCACAAGCAAGTACGCAGAGCACCCCTGCAACCTTGGCTGCCAGCTTGCGCAAAAATTCGCCCTTCCCAACAACCTGCCCAGCTTTGTTGTAGACCCGCCGCTCGTCGACGAGTTTGATGAACTTGCGCGCATGTCCGGCCTGCCGCCAATCAGCCGCCGCAGCGCATTCCACGCGCTCAACGAAAAGGCGATAGCCAAATTCATAGCCGACAAACTGGGACAACGCCTTACCGATATCAACATCGTCACGGCGCACCTGGGCAGCGGTATTTCGGTGACGGCACATAAGCGCGGGCGCTGCGTGGACAATAACTACGGCTCCGGCGGAGACGGGCCGTTCTCACCCGAGCGCTGCGGGCGCTTGCCTGCACTGAGCCTCATCGAGACCCTTGCGGCCGATGAGCAAACTTCCGCCGCAGACTGGAAAAAATCGTTCTCCAAAAAATCGGGGGTTGTCTCGTACACAGGCATCAACGACATGATGGAGATGGAACGCCGTATGCATGACGGAGATGAGCTTGCACGCGACATATACGACGGGATGGCTCACTATATCGCACGCGAAATCGCAGCCTATTGCACCATCCTTGATTGGGATGTCGCCGCAATCGGCATCACCGGAGCTATCGCAAACAGCAACTATATGTACAGCGCCATTGAGCGCAGACTTTCATTCATTTGCCCGGTGCTCCACTACCCCGGCGAATTTGAGATGGAGGCATTGGCCGCGGGCGGAATCCGTGCGTTGGATGGCATCGAAGCCGTCAAGGAATATTAGGAAAATATGAAAGGAGCAACCATATGGGTATAAAAGAAAAAGTACTCTTTGCAGGATTTGGCGGCCAAGGTATCCTATCATTGGGAAAATTGTTTGCGGATGTCGTCATCGAAAACGGCCTGAACGCTTCATGGCTCCCCTCCTACGGCCCGGAAATGCGCGGCGGCACATGTAATTGCCAGGTAGTTATGTCGGATGAAAAAATATTAAGCCCCATCTTTACCCGTCCGTCCATCGCGATTATCATGAACCAGCACTCGCTCAACCGCTTTGCGCCAAACATGCGAAATACCAAGCTCGTTTTTATTAACACAAGCCTGGTTGAACTGACGCCGGAGCATGAAGATGCGCTTTCCAACGCCACAGTCGTCAAGGTTCCCGCCACCGACACCGCACTGGAAATCGGGAACGTGCGCTTTGCGAACATTGTTATGCTCGGCGCTTACGCCAAGCACAGCGCAAGCCTTCCCTTATCGATAATTAAGGAGAGTATAGCCAAGAAATTCAATGAAGAAACGACCTTGAAGAATACGATGGCGCTGGAAGCCGGCTACAACTTGGTTTGATAATCAATCCATATTGGAGGTAGGATTTATGTCACACGTGGTTATTGACCCTAAGTTCTGCAAGGGATGCCTGCTATGCATGAGTAAATGCCCTAAGAAATGTATGGCTCTTTCAGGACGCACAAATGCCGGCGGCTACGAATATGTGGTCTTTGCCGGTGAAGGCACATGCATCGGCTGTGGTATCTGCCGTTTGACTTGCCCTGATGTTGCGATCACGGTTTTCAAAGAGTAGCGTGTTTATCAAATGCCGCATAAACACTAAACAAGTATAAGAATATCCTCATAAGACAATAGAAAGGGTGAAAGTATCTGATGAAAAAGACTACATCGATATTATTGACTACTTTTCTGATTATTGCCATACTTACCGGTTGTGCCGGCGGCGGCGGAACCCAAGCGCAGGGAGGAAGCGACGGAGACTTAACGATTTGGAGGTTTGCCGGTATGGGAAGCGAAACCCATCCTGCCTCATTAGGCGCGATGAGATTCGCTGAGGAGATTCACGAACGCATCGGCGACGAGGTCGAAGTACAGATTTTCCTCAACGGTGTGCTGGGTACGATACCTGATCAGCAAATCAATGGACTGCTCAATGAGATCATCCATTTCTGCGATATTACCTTGAGCAATGTCCCAGAATTTTCCAGCGCCTTTATCCCGCTTGATGCGCCATACCTGTTTTTGGATCGTGAAACTGCATTTAGTGTGTTGGACGGTGAAGTCGGCGATATGATGCGGCAACGCTATGAGGAAGAATCCGGCATCCGCCTGATCGCCGTATTTGACCACGGATTCCGCCATGTCACAAACTCCAGAAACCCGATTTATACCCCGGGGGACATTCAGGGCCTGAATATCCGCACACTGGCAAACAACATTCACATGGAAGCGTTTTCGAGCTTTGGCGCGCTGCCTACCGTAATGGCTTTCGGCGAAGTAATGACCGCATTGCAGCAGGGTACAGTGGACGGCCAAGAGAATTCCATTTCAACAATTTGGGATGCCAATATGCACGAGATGCAGAATTATCTTTCTATGACGAGCCATGTTTACGGCTTCTTAGGCGTTCATATGAGCGCGGCATACTACCACAGCCTGCCTGAACATTGGAGGGTGGCTATTGACGAAGCCGCCGCCATAGCCGAGGCGTATCAGCGCGAAATTGCCTACCGTGACAGTGTTGCGGCGTTGCAGTACATTGAGGAAAGCGGCCTTATACAGATCAATCATTTAACGCATGAACAAATGATGGCATTTCGTGATCTTTCCCAGTCCGCTTGGGAGCTGGCCGCAGCGCAAAGCGGTCAGGAATACTTTGACACAATCGCGGCAGAGGCAGGCGTCAGATAATCCGACGGCAAAAGTTCGGATTCATTGGTAAACATCAACTGCGAAGCTGTTCTCATAAGTAAGAAACATCTGCCTGGACTGTGTTTCGATCTCTGAGAACAGCTTCTCAAATGAATTGATTCTAAAACCAATAGGAAAGGAAGCTCTTATGAACATTTTGCGATGGCTTGATGAAAACATTGAAAAATGCTTCATTGTTGCTATTACAACTGTCATTACCGTCTGTCTTTTCGCGCAAGTTGTATTTAGGTACTTCCTCCACCTTCCTCTTGCCTGGACAGAGGAAATTGCGATATTTTTGCTGGTGTGGCTATGCTATTTCGGCACATCCTACGCGGTTTTACGGCGCGCTCATTTGCGCATCGACATCCTGACAAACTTCATGAAACCACACATGAAAGCGATTTTTCAAATCATATCCAATGCCTGTTTCCTTGTGTTTACAATATTCGTGCTCAACCAGCTCGCATTGCTTACAGCCGAAATATATTACAGGGGACAAAATACCCCCGTGCTCGGTATGCCTCGGTGGATTATCTACATGGTCGTCATAATCGCGTTCATGCTTACCGCATTCCGACTCGTCCAGGATTCGGCGCGCTCTGTGCGTGAGTATAAGGAAGCCAAGCTTATTCAAAAGGAAAAGGGGTGATGCGATGGACGCTGTTATTCTGCTATCACTGTTCTTTTTATTTATGTTCCTGAGTGTGCCGATTGGCGTATCAATCGGTTTAGCTATCATCATCACACTGACTATTAATCCTATTGTTCCAATGGCGTTTCTTGGTCAGGCAATGATAAACAACCTGTCAAGCTTCCCGCTATTGGCCGTGCCGTTCTTTATGCTGGCGGGCTTTGTCATGGAATCAGGCGGGTTATCCAGACGCCTGGTGGCCTTTGCTAAGGCTTTTGTCGGCAACCGCACGGGCGGCCTTGCAACCGTTACCGTCCTTACCTGCCTGCTTTTCGGCGCTATATCCGGCTCCGCCCCCGCTACGGTAGCCGCCGTAGGAACGATCATGATCCCTTCAATGGTCAAGGAAAACTACTCGAGGGAATATGCCGCAGGACTTACCGCGGTGTCCGGGGGGCTTGGCGTTATCCTTCCGCCGAGCATTCCGTTCGTATTGTTCGGCCTTGCCACAAACGCTTCTATCAGCCGGCTGTTTTTAGCAGGCGTACTGCCGGGGCTCTTGGTTGCGGCTTTGTTGGCTATCACTTCGCGCATAATAAGCGGCAAACGTGGATACCACGGTACCGGCGAAGAATTCAGTTGGAGGAGGCTCGGCGCCGCCTTTTGGGATGCAAAGTGGGCCTTGTTTGCGCCGGTCATAATCCTCGGCGGCATCTACGGCGGCATCTTCACCCCGACCGAAGCTGCGGTTATGGGCGTGGTATACGGCCTCGTAGTCGGCAAATTTCTGTATAAAGAGCTCACTTTGGAAAAGCTGATACACGCTTTTGTTGAAAACGGCAAGCTTGTCGGCGCGGTTATTATAACTTTCGCCACGGCTATAGCGCTTGGTACAATTTTGGCTCTGTTGCAAATCCCGCAGCAAATAAGCGCCGCTATAGCCAGTATTTCCACCGAAGTACTTGTCGTTATGCTGATACTCAACATATTCCTGCTGATTATGGGTCTGTTCATGGACACTGCCGCCGCGATTTTAATTCTCGCGCCGCTTTTTGCGTCGATACTCATTCCCTTGGGTGTTGATCTGACACACCTTGGCGTTATTATGACCGTTAATCTGGCCATAGGATTCGTAACGCCGCCGGTAGCGGTCAGTATATTTATAGCATCCGGCGTTTCTGGGGCATCGCTTCTTAAAGTTGGAAAGGAAGCTATGCCGTTTGTCTTAGCGTTGCTGGTCGCGCTTGTTATTATTGTGCTTGTCCCTGAACTTTCCTTGTGGTTGCCTAATTTAGTTATGGACTAGAAAGGAATGGTCTCAATTATGAAAGTATGTATGGTGACAGTCGGCCATGCGCCGCGTACAGACCTCTCCCCCGATATGATCGGCCTGCTAGGGGATCGCTACGAGGTTACGCAAATGGGCTCGCTTGATGCTTTCAGCGTCGAGGACGCATTGTCCTCCCTCGCACCGCAGGGTGATGAAGAAACTACCGTAACGCGGCTTAGGGACGGCACGATGGCCACGTTGTCCACGAAGCTGGTGCTGCCATATCTGCGCGACGTCATTAAAAGAGCCGGGGAAGACTCGCAGGCGGTAATATTGATGTGTACCGGCAAATTTCAAGCTTTAGAGTGCCCCGTACCGCTGCTTGTGCCTTACGAGCTGATGCACAGCATCGTTCCTGTGATCGCGTCGGGCGTCAAAATCGGCGCGTTGTTTCCGATGGAGGAATACGCCGAAGACATGCTCAACGGCTGGCGGAATCACGGCCTCGATGTTGTATACGGTTGTATGCGCCCCCCCGGTACAGAGGACGACCTACGGGACGCCACCGCGAATATGAAGGATATCGGCCTTTTATTGCTTGACTGCATCGGCTATACCGCACAAATACGCGACACAGCCTCAGACATGCTGGGCGTACCGGTGCTGCACCCGAAAACATTGATGGCTCGCGTATTGGATACACTGGCCAATCAGCAGTAACACTTCGTTACTTTAGGTTTCCTCAAAATTGGTTATCATGGCCGGGGCTGATCTTCGGTTGGTTCCGACCATGATTTTATGTACCTAAATATTGTATACTATATACAGAAAGGAAGATAGGTATTGATAAAAAAACCTATTGATAGAAAACTTACCGTGTTCGACGGCTGGGCTCTGGGCGCGGGCGTTATGATTGGCGCTACTATATTTGTCGCAAGCGGTTATATGTCCGGCATTGCCGGCCCTGCCGCCGCGCTTTCGTTTGTACTGGCCGCGTTTGTCACAATGATTATTGCAGTGTGCTACTGCGAGCTTAGCTCCGCCTTCCCGCGCTCGGGCGGCGCGTACATTTACCCCAAGGAGACAATCAAGGGCCGGCCGGGCATAATAATTTCGTTTGTCACGGGATGGGCGTTTTACGGGGGGCAGGGTCTGGGGTCGGCCGTTGTGGCGCTCACCTGCGCGTTCTATATCAATTGGACGCTTGAACTGGTCGGCGTTATTAATCCAATTCCAGATAACATTTTTGCGATGCTTATTATTGTTTTCTTCGCAATTAGTAATATCATCGACTCCAAGTTTGGCAGACTGATTCAAAGCGTTTCCACATTCATCGTTGTCGGAGCTCTTACGCTTTTTATTGTCTTGGGTGGAGTAAACGTCGATCCGGTCCTACTCACACCATTTGCGCCATACGGGTTTTCCGCAGTCGTAGCGGCCGGCGCAATTGGATGGGCGGCTTTTGGCGGATGGTCCGCAATACCGAACATGTCGAGCGAATTTCGCGACCCGGCACGTGACGTCCCCAGAAGCATGTTGCTTTCGGTGGCTTTTTGCAGCGTTTTGTTCGCTGTTGTTGTTGTAGTAATGAACGGCCTGATGCCATACACCCAGCTTGCTGTCGAAAACGCGCCGTTAGCGGCGGCAGCGGCAACCTTTACAAGATACGGCGCCATTATAATTGCCTTTGGCGGAATATTTGCCTCCGCTACCACCCTCAACGGCTTGATGATGGCCGGTTCACACATGCTTGCTTCAATGGGCAGGGAAGGTTCGCTCCCCCACATCTTGTCCAAAAAAAATGAGCGCAACGGCACACCAAGGATTGCTCTATTTACCACCAGCATCGGTATGCTGCTCTTAGCCTCTACCGGTCTTGCGCTGATTATCCTGCAAATGGTCGCCTTTGTTACGGCGTTTAGCTGGATAGTCGCTTGCTTGTGCGTATACGCCTTGCGTATAAACCGTAAGGACGTCACATCCCTTTACAGAACCCCGCTATACCCCGTTACCCCTATTGTGGCGGTTTTACTGGCACTGATAATGATGTCGCGCATGTCGCCTATAGCGATCATGGTCGGTTGCATATGGATTGCCGTCGGCTTTGTACTGTTTGTGTTGTTCGCTCATACACCGCTCAAAAATCTCTGCCACAACGATCAGCAGCAATAAGCTCTTTTTGATGCGTACCGCGATAACTTCTATCGTTATGCTTGTCCGTACCGGTAGCCCAAACCCCGTCACCTCAAACTTGAAGTGATGGGGCTTATTCTGTTTATATATGCATAACAAAAGCGATACCAAAGGATAGCGCGGCTCTTTATCCATTCGCGGAAGTATCAGAGCTTGAAGTAAGAAACAAGCTGTTTTAGCGTTTCAGCCTGAGAGTTAAGTTCTTGGGCGGAAGCGGCGGATTCCTCTGAAACAGCGGCATTACTTTGTACAACACCGGATATTTGTGAGAGACCGATGCTGACTTGTTGGATTGCTTGCGTCTGGTTTTGGGAAGCGCCGGAGATATCGCCGATAATATCCCGTACTTTGTTCGCGTTTTCCACGATAATATCCAGCGACTTCGCTGTAGATTGAGCGATGTCGGAACCAGTCTCCACTCTGGCAACGGAGTTTTCAATCATCTCTGTAGTTTCGGTAGCGGCGGTTTGGCTCCTTGTAGCAAGAGAGCGTACTTCTTCGGCCACTACGGCGAATCCCTTGCCGTGTTCGCCGGCCCGGGCCGCTTCTACCGCCGCGTTCAGCGCAAGCAGATTCGTCTGGAACGCTATATCTTGGATTACTTTGATGATTTTGGTGATGCTGCCGGATACCTCTTTAATACCAATCATTGCTTCAAGCATTTGTTTCATGGCATCGTTGCCTTCCTGCGCGCTATTGGCGGACCCACGGGAAATGTCACTGGCATTGTCGGCGCTTTCAGCATTACTTTGTGTCTGCCGGCTAATCAAATCAACAGATGCGCTCAACTCCTCGACGGAACTTGCCTGCGTCGTAGCCCCGTTGGCCAAATACATCGCGCTGGAAGTAATATGTTGAGCGCCATTCAACACCTGGGCCGCGGCCACGGAAATTTCAGACATAGTGTTATTCAATGTTTTTACAATATGGTTAATGGACAGCTTAATATTATTAAATTCTCCAACAAAATCCATAGATATCGAGGAAGTTAAGTCGCCGCTTGCGACAGCGCTCAAACATCTGTCAATCTCATGAATATATTCAGCCATATCGGTGATTGTTAAGTTAACGGCATTCTTAATTACTAAGAAGTCGCCTTCACTTTTTTTCCTCCGGTACCCTCTCAATAGAAAACCGGCTCTCACCGCTGATCTCCGATTCTTAAATTTTCGCCGCCATATCCTCAAAATCAGGTTCGGCAAGCTGCCGCTTACGGCGGCTGAGTATCACAGCCCTTCGGGTTGAAAGATTTATAGCGGTATAGACATACAAGCCGCTGTCTGTTCGGCGTTCCAGTAAAGCGCAGCCGTATGCGGCAAACAGGAACGAGCCGTTATTGCCTGTTACGGCACATCTTTGGCTATCCGGAATTTCATAAAGGACTTCATTTGCGTGGTTCTTTGTGTCATAACCGATAACAATAACCCCCTCCTGTGTGGTATTAATTGACTGTTAGCGGCTCGATGGGGCAGACAAAGGAACGTAACCGCGCCTTTGTCTGCTATATTCCAACCGCTAACCGAAGATGGCGCTTCCGGTTATTGGATTGTTGTAAACAGTTTTGTTACATTTTTGACGTCACCGAGCCTTGGCATTACGCCTAGCATGGAGTCCGGCTGCATTCTATTTCAAACGCAGAGGGACATCCCCCGCTTGCTCCTACGTCGCGGGCCCTTTACAGTCAGGTTCAGGGAAGTATCATTATCGCTTTACGCTTTATGTCTGCCGGACTTTAAGCCCATATCGCGGCTGCCCTAAACGGACAGCCGGATTGGGATTAAAGCGCGGGCGCTCCTGCTCTTATATGGAATAAATCCATCAAGGCGATCCTCGCGCGCAGCGTTTCGCGGTAACGTACCCGGGGGTCGTTTATGACCGTCCTTGCGGAGCGGTGTTTTTCAAGGTGCGTATCGGGGTGATTCACCCCTCAGAGGGAAAATGTTTAATCCTCACATAAGGGGTCGTTCTGAAAGCACACCTTGGTC
>Ga0131853_10001960_pt1 | contig 36798 bp, 29 predicted proteins | sample TergutLab28metaG_FD_92764 | JGI IMG/M metagenome (GOLD analysis project Ga0131853, IMG submission 92764) | Labiotermes labralis P1 segment gut microbial communities from Petit-Saut dam, French Guiana - Lab288 P1 (version 2) (version 2) | ecosystem: Host-associated > Arthropoda: Insects >... | reverse complement strand
CCCAAGGATAGGGCCGAAACATGTAGTTGTAACCTCCTATAATAGCCAATAAAACAGTTGTGTTAGACATAAGTGCCACGCACTAACATTACCAAACGATTGTACAACACACAACGGGGATGATGCACATAAGAAAATTATTTGGATTTTGGAATGTGGAAGTTAGTTGAAGTCAGCCATGGACAATTGATATCTGGATGCTGGAATTTGTTTTTGGGCCAAGTAATTCACCATACATTAATTATAATCATGTGCATTGTTATGATTCAAAATTTAAATGTGTAGTCAGTAAATGCATATTGATAGTCCGCTTTATTAAGGTATAAAATAGCAGCTTAGCATGGTGTTGACGATTAATTTTGACATATAGTTTATATCATACTCAAGTATTTTTGTGGAGTAAGGTCTCTTTTAAAACTTGATAAATATTCTTATTATAATTGAATTTATATCCTCTAGTGAGTAATCTAGCCACTGTGACAGGCTTTTATGTTAAATGTATGACAGTGTTTGCAACAACAGACTGTGCCATGAAAGGAGGCACTGCCTGTCTTGTCTGTATGCTTGTACAAAAAATCCAGAACATTAATATTACATGTCTCATGCAGCACAGCATATTATTGCAGGGCACAATTCATTGAAGAAGTCAGAGAGGTAATGGGTCTCCCTGAATGGATGCTGACAGTTGACAGCCGTAAGACAAGAACTTTACATGGTGGGACATGTATCCAGTTTCTGTTACATTTCAAAGGTATTACCATATATGAGATCGGAGGTTCTCTCAGTGGTGATGAATGTTCAGGTCTTCTGAGGTATGACACCATTTCCATTAGTAAATAGTTCCCATTATTTCAGAAAAGCTTGCTGCCTCCAACTTTAGGGTCTTTGTAAGACAAGAGAATATTACTTCTTGGGCCGTGACTATGAAGGCAACAAGATTGTCTGAAACTTTAGTAACTGTTTACCACTCAACATAGTGCCATATCCAAGAAGACTTGAATCTTTGTAATACTATGTTTTCAAGCTTTATGGTGAAAGTGCTGGGGTATGATGCCACAGAAGAAATGATAGAAATACATCCTGTGATATGTTTGTACTGAATTACTGTTCATTTCTGAATTTATATAATGACATACAGTATCTTCTACAGGGATGGCCACAAGTCCCAAATCATGCACTTTTCTTAAAAGTTTTGTCATGAATGCGAAACACAAGAGATGATATTTGTTATGATGATTAGTATGAATGGCAGGTGAGGCATTTTAAAGCAGAGGGAGAGTGGAGTGGCATCACACCACAGCTGCGGTCTCCAGTTTTGTGGGGGATTTTCCTTTTGTGAGTATGTTATTTCAAGCCGGTTTTACAACAATAACAGTGACATTCTCTAGTTTTCATAATATTCTGACATGACTTCCATGACAAATCTTTCACTATACACCATCTGTTTGTGGCCACCCTTTTACAAAGATTATATAGCACCGAACTAGAAGTGGCACATTACCACATTTCCCACACCGTAATTTACACTTTTTACTAGAAAATAATGTATAAAATTTGGTTGCATCTTACAGTCGAAAGGTGCTTCAGTATGATAGACACACCAACTGAGATTCCTACCTTTGCATCTGGGTTATTATATTATTTTCCCTGGGAGGGAGAGAAACAAAGCTTCAATTTTCCACGTACTTGTTTTTTAGTAGCATGCATTTTTGTGTAGCATTCAGTGACAATACTTAAACGTATTTGTTAAGTACCAATAACATTAATCACAGTTTGTGCCACAAGATTTATTATGACATATACATTTTGATGCTTATACTAGTGTCATCATTGGTGCAAATTTGCTAACTTTGGTTCCGTCTTTTTACTAATGAGTTCATTCACATACACTTGTTCTGCCTCAGAATGCATGGTAAACACACAAGGACTCCATATATTGTTTGTTTAAAATTAAATGTTATGCAGTAAGCAAAATAGCACAGTAATAGGACAGCTGAAAGATGTTTTGGTCCACTTGCAACCAGTAAAATGATACATGAATGGAGAAGGCAGGAGGAAGGATTATGGCAGTTAGGGAAGAAAAAATACCCTTGTCATACACATACTGCAAATACCATTAGCTAGAAAGAGAGGTGAAAAAACTAGAGAACATACCACAGACAGGATGGAATTTCTCTGTCTGCAAAAATAGTAATTTGTGGAGTGATAAAGATGAGTGGTCACACACAGCATCACTGATTTTTTTTGCAACAGCTTCTTGAAGTTACAGATTTATGAAAAGGCATAAGCTGTAAAACATGGGACAGTTATGAAGTCTTTTTTAAGGAACAAAGATTCACTAATGTCTCGGTGGTACTGAAGATGATTTGCTGTTCAGTTAATAACAATAATAATGAGGAGCGTGATAGCAGCGATTAAGAATTAAGGTGATTCTACAATGAGCATGCATTACGTATAGTGTACTGTAAATCTGTTGAGAACTTGTTTCTGATTTTGAACTTCAGATGTGAATAATGAACTTTTTTCCCATAACTTTGCCTTCTAAATTTTGGTACATCTTATGGTTTGGGAAATATGGCATGAATACTAAATTTGAAATGCTTTAAAATTAAGTTGGCATGGCCTGATTAAAGGTACTGTTTCAGAATTTGTTCAGGAAGTCTGGAAAAAGAATCCTTTTAGTCAACATAGTCGTTGCTGAGTTAAAATTTAGCCAGGTACTTACCAAATATTAGTTAAAGTTACTGGGTTAAAAATACAAATGCAAAAGAATTAATAATCAATATATTGCATGTAATCAGCTACCTCAGAGAACAAGTGATTTCATTAGGCCTCAGCACCCTCTAACTCCTCACCTTCCCCTCCCACTTCACTCCATGTACCACCATGGCATACTTTTAAATACAGTTGTATCTTACACTGCTGCTAAATAAGAACCAAAATTAACTTTGAAATGTTTAATAACAGACCATGTAAGCTGTGACATTTATGTTTGGTTTACAGGTGTGTATTGATATCTTGATTTTAAAACATAAAATTTGGAATTGAGGCATTTATGAATAAGGTGCATTGGCATAGTCAGTATCAAGGCCACAGCCAGGATGACTGAATAATCATTCAATTCCCAGCAGAGGCAAGAAATAGGCCTACCTAGACCCTAGCTCTAGCAGGGCATCTTCCTTGTGGTAAAGTAGACAGGTAATGAAGCTGACCATTTAAGAATGTGTGAAGCTAAATGTACAGTCCTCCATATACTTTCATGGCATGCACAGGAACAACTGCACCTTTCTGCATTTATGAATAAAGCTGTAGTTCAAAGTGTTGACAGAACAATGCAAGAATTATTGCTTCAGTCTGGCCTCAATTCTCCAGCACAGTCAATGACTGTCTTTTATGTATGTGCAGCATATTTTCAAATATGTATTCATTTTGTTTCTCTGCCAGAGAGCAGATTATCTGAGTGGGGGTTTCTTCATTGCTTATAGGTGAATTTTCCGCCTGTGACAACTGCAACCAGTTTCTTCAGATAACTGTATGCTCACCAAATCTGATCATTCTCTCATTGTATGAAACTGCTACCTCATATTATGATTTGATACTGCCAGTAATTATTTAGTACATATTTCTTTCTCTTTTTGTTTATTTTATTTTGTCCATTAATCAATCAAATTTTCTACTTTTTCTTTTTATACTCATGTATTTTGTCCATTAAATAGTAGTCTTTGTTCTATTTCAATGAACAGGACCACAAGCAAATCAACTAGAGCAGGACTTCAGTCGGTTATTGGCTAATGGGCATCTTGCATCCCCTAGTTTGTACAATCCTGGCTACATGCCAAGCAGCAAGAGAAAGACTCACCTCTCTTACAGACCATGTGGATCAAGAGATCCAGATGATAAAAGTAAGTGTTTTTGCTTTTTTGACTGGAACTATTTCTCTTTGTACTATGAAAGCAGTGGAATTTTGCCACCATATGGTCTTACTTCTGTTGCCTTAACATTTTTCCATCTGATGTCCATAGATGCAACATCACCCTCAGCCAGGGGTGTAAGACCTTCTAGCAATCTCTGAATTATTGTGACATCTTTGCTGCACATTATTAAGTGAGCAGTAATTGATTCACAAGAGTTTTATAAGTCAAGTCCTGCTTTCATCTTCAGGAGACTGTGTGTAACATGATACTTGTTTGGTTGTGACAAGAGGTGGTATTTAACCTAGAATTTACAATATCCAACCAGAATCATATCATAACTCTGTTATATTTTATGAATTTATGGTCTGATCCAAAAGACGTAGTATCAAACAAAGGGAAGAATTGTAGAAATTAATGACATTATGTAAAGATGTATTTACCTTTCACATTTAAATTAATGCCACTGCCACCCTTTCATGGCATATTAAACCATTATCTGAGTTTCTTCATTATCATGTTGAAGGACTTTTATTAGGAGAAAGCTAATAAAAACCAAAATGTTATTTATGATGTAGTACAGAGAAAACTGAATGGGAAAAATGTTACAACCATTCAGTTCAGAATCCTGTTTTTCCATGCCTCTCATTCTGGAAGACTGCAGGGTGAGGGTGGTTCAGAACAAACCACTGAGGAGAATAATTATATATGTGAGATATGAAATGGTAAATGTCTAAAGAAAATTACATAATGGGGAACTTAATAAATTACATTCTTCACATTCAAGAAAAATGAATTGGTCCAGTTGTATAGGAGATCTACAGCATATAGATTTTTGGTTGTCAGGAAAATATTGAATTGGAATTTATAGAAATGGGATGTGGAGGATTTAGCAGCCTGGGGGTTCATGGATTGTCTTTTGTGAACATGGACTGTAAAAGCACAATTTCTTCATATGCTGAATAACTAGCATTTGTTCAGAGTAAAACTTTTTACCAAAGGAGTCAGATGGTTAATTAGTTGGGTAGTGGACTTTGATGATTACAGGATTGAACCTTTGGGTTTCATTACCAAAGAGTCCCTTCACACATGCATTCATCTATCCAGTCACACATGCATTTATTGATTTATTAATTTATGTTCAGTCTGCACTTTTTGTTGGGTCAACTTCAGTGTTATGTTTTATGTACTGTGTTGTATTGTCCATTTTTAGGTTTCAAGAAAAATTGGGCTGTTGCAGAAACACCTACAGAGTTAGTACTTTTTACAGTTATTTTTATCATAATGAGACATATTGTGTGAACATTCCTTCATTCATTTTTGTCATTGTTGTATAAGTGAAAGAATGTAACTGAGTTTTAAACTACTACATGTATTCATATTTATTAAATACAAGATTCTGTCTTCTTTTTGGCCTGCTTTTTTCTATTTTTCATGTCCAGTTTGTAATTCCTTCTTGTATTTTCATCTATATTAACTCCAGGACATGTTTATTGTTATGATAATACTGAGTTTGAATAATCAGTATAAATCACAATAAAGCTGAAAGATTTTATTAAAAACTAAGTCAGCTGTGATAGATGCTATTATTTTATGTTCAATTTATAAAGAGTTACCATTAAGTGCTACCATGCTTTGATAAAAAAAAAATGGCATACAAGTGAATAATATGCAAGTGTTCATGAATATTCACATGAGGAACAGGTGTCATAAATTAGCAATAACATGTGATGTAGGATATTCAGGCATTTTGAGGTGGGCATTCAAACATGTACTGGCTCACTAAATCTCCCTTTCTGTCTTGCTAAAGCAATGGGTGAAGTACTGTCATCTGTCCTTTTTTCTCAGGACAATCCTGGCTCTTCCAGCTTAATCCTAGTGTCTAGTGTCCCATTGAATGTTCATTGGGATGCTGATTTGTGCAGGGTTTGTTGAGAAGTCCACAATTTTTTTTTTTTTGAAAAGGTTTATTGCTCTGAATTTTGTGGTACAGAGATACACCTGAATACAAGAGTAACAAAATGTTCCCATTCACCATTTTACATGAGTTATGTCTCGTCTAGTGGGTGATATGAAGGGGTTTGTCGTGTTAGGTGTTTATAGGTTGACAGTGAAAAAGCAGAACAAGGAAAAAACACTGCTATGGGAGGTGGACGTTAGAGGAGAATGTGTTTAGGGTGTTTGTGGATGTATTTTTTATACTGATAACGTAGATCAGATAAGGAATAGTTACCTATGGAGCTGATGAGGGGGTTAGGATGGTTCAGACATCTGTTGTAAAACGTTTCGGTTAAGTGATAGATGAAGTCGCGAATTGAGAGGATGTTTAAATTAGAGTGAATCAATGGGATGGGGGTGCATCTGGGGTAGTTGCCGACCACTTGAAGGCATTTGGATTGTGACACCTGTAGATGTCCATAGTTGTAGAGGGATGTATTACTCCAAACGGGGGCGGCGTAAACGAGTATGGGGCGGATGATGAGTTTATAAAGAGTGAGTTTATTGGAGAGAGATAACGTTGAATCCCGGGCTACTAAAGGGAAGAGACGGAGGAGAGCGCTGGAGGCTCGATGAGTGACTATAGTGATATGTCTGGCAAAAAGGAGTTTGGAGTCAAGGATGACACCAAGGTAACGGATGTGGGAGCTCCACAGGATGGAGGTGTGTTGAAAATGGACTGGGGTAAGGATAGGAGGACAGCGTTTGGTGAAAAGTATTGCTTCTGTTTTGCGGACGTTGATGCTCAATTTCCATTTGGTGAAATACCGAAGAAGGGTGGTTGAGGCTTGGGTGAGTCGGTTGACGATAATGTCTGTACGCCAGGACTGAGTGAGGATAGCAGTGTCATCGGCGTATAGAGCTAGATGAGAGTTAGGAGGATGAGGAATATCTGAAATGTAGTGTGAGAAAAGTGAAGTGGACAGCACCGCTCCTTGTGGTAACCCTGCTGTTGTAGTTTTGATAGAGGAAGACTCATTGTTTACGTGGACCGTGAAGTTACATCCTGTCAGAAACGCCTTAAGGATCCAAAGCAGATACGTCGGTACTTTGAGGGAAATGAGTTTGTACAGGAGACCAGTTATCCATACAGTATCATAGGCTTTCTCAATATCAAGTAGAAGCATGCCTGTATGCTTGTGCAAATTGAAGCCATTTGTGATGTAGTCGGTAATGCGAGCGAGTTGGGCGACTGTGGAATGCTTCCTACAGAAACCGAATTGGAAATGGGGAATTAATTGGTGTTGTTGGACAAAGGAAGTAAGCTGGGCTGCTATTATAATTTCGAATAATTTGCCAAGAGTACTGAGAAGGCTGATTGGTCGATAGGAATTTGGATCGGTATGGGGTTTGTCGGGTTTGGGGATGGGGATAACTTTTGCTGACTTCCAGATTGTGGGGAAGTGGCCCAACCGTAGAAGATGATTGAAGAGCTGGGTGAGGTGTTTTAGAGCGTTGCGAGAAAGGTTACGTAATATTGGAGGTGTAATGCCGTCGGTTCCTGGGGCTGTTCAAAGTTTTAGGGAAGATATTCAATGTTTAACTTCGTAAATATTAGTGAGCTGTAGAGATGGGGTGGAAGGCATGGAGTTTTGAAAGAATCTATCGACGAAGTGAGAGACCTGAGCTGAGTGCCGAGGGGAGCCTAAAGTGAGAGTGAGATGATGAGAAAGTTCAAACTGTTAGGCTAAGACTTCAGCCTTGAGCGAGGAAAGGTAGACTTGGTCTCCTTGGTGAGTGAGGGGGGGGAATGGAAATCGGAGATTTTGAGAAGTATTGTGTAAGTTTCCAGAAATGTGTAGACTGGGGGTGGAGGGAGTTTAAAAAGGAAGTCCATTTGCCGTTTTTGTGGAGTGTAAGGTAAGTGGAAAAGATCTGCGCAAAAAGGTTGGTGGGTTAGCGCTGAGCATGTATGTTGAAATTGTCGTCGGTAGTGATTCTTGATTTTCCACAGGAGGAGGAGATATGGGGGGAGGGTAAGGTGGTTACATCTTAGTGGGTGTATAGGGATAGCTTGAGTTGCAGCCTGAAGGATAGATTGTGAGAAGTTGGTAGTGGTTTGTTCGAGTTTGGTTGTGGTGTGGAAAGGGGCATTTGGATCGAGAGTAAGGTCTAAGGAGGCTATGAAGAGGGGCCAGTTTGCGTGGTTGTAGTCGTAAGATGGTTTGGGGGTGCGTAGAGCGGGGCGGAGATGGATTTTAAATACGATGGGGTTGTGATCGGATGAGAGAGTTGGCACAGCTAGGGGTTTGGAGGTGGTGCAGTTTTGAGAGAGCGCTAAGTCCAGGACACTTGGGGGGGGCGTTGTGAGGGAAGTGTGTGGGTCGATTCGGATAGTTGATTGTGATAGCTTTGTTGAGACAATAAGAAAGTAGAGTGTTACCGTTCTTATTCGTGGAAGTGTTGTTCCATATTGCGTGTTTACAGTTGAGGTCGCCGGTGAGGATAATCGCGTCTTGTGATGCGAAGATGGCTTCTAGATCCGACGGAGATAAAGTGGTTGATGGCGGGAGATACGCTGAAGCCAGTATCAGATTATTGTGGTTGTGAAGCTGAATGCAGACTGCGGTAGCTTCTAGTCCGGTCATCGGGGGCAGGGGGAACGAGTCGTTGTGTAGAGTGGAGTTGACTAGGAGCATTACTTCACCTCCAAAGCGATTTCTGTCAAGTCGATACACTTTGTATCCTGGTATGGAGAATTGATTCGTGGGATGGAGTTTGGTTTCACTTATGGCTGCGACGTCGATGTTGTTGGCTTGAAGGAAGAGTTGAAGTTCAGCTTTTTTACCCGCGACAGAGTTGGCGTTCCATGTGAGTAAAGTCCACAGTTATATTAATAATTGTATATTGTATTTAATAAAAGCTGTCTAAAACTGGGCTGTACATGCAGTAGAAGAAATAATGTCCTAAGAGATTTAAAAATTCATTTAATTTATGTTTTGGTAGCTAACACATGTTGGTAAACTTCACATCCTAATATGAACTGTTATCTGGGAAACTATGCCATATAACATGATGAATGTAAATATTCACAATAAATACATTGTTATTTTTTACTATCACAAATGATGTGAGTGTCCTTGTGACAAAGCTTGCTGAACTTAGTTTAGGGATAATATATTCAGTGGTCTTTTCCCAACTGAAGTTAACGTCAGTTTGTAGGTCAAGGTGTTTAATTTTCTCTACTTCTTCAGTTGTTTTATTATCATAACCTGTATTTTGATAAGCAGAAATTTTATTGGCAGTGGAAACTCTTACAATTGCTTTATCAAAATTTCATTTAAATTTATTTTAAAATCTACAGAAGACACTGTCAAGCGGTTTGAAACTGGTCAATTTATAGGTGTGAAATAATAATATTGTAACAGTACTATCTTCAGAACACAAAGGTTTTGATAGGAAATTGTGGTTGGGGAATGTCCTGAATGTATATATGAAAACATAAAAACAAATCGGACCAATTGTTGATCCAGCTGGAACTGTAACCTTTGTATTCTATAACTTGCATCGGTTTTTTTTTTATTTCTGTCACGAAGTTATTATGTAGACAATTACCAAGTTCATATTGAATTCCATAAGAAACTGGTTTTGATAGGCATAATTCATTATTTACATAGTAATATTTCAGGATCATGACTGAAAAGTATTCCACCAACACTTAGTTTACATTTTTTTTCATTGATTCAGTAGAGCCTTTCCTGTTGAGAAATGTGTTTCTAAAATGAAACTGTGTGTCTACAAGGATGGTCAAGGGTAAGAAAGCACTTGCCATCATATGAATAATTTCTCAGATACTTTACAGAATGTTGTCAGGAATGAAACTGGCTTGTAATTGTGTTTCCAGGATTCTTTTTGCCATTGAAGATCCATTCTTCAGGTTCTAGATTCCCTTATCTTGGTGTCTGCAGTAATAGCCATTGAAATTTCCAATTTCTGAAAAACAGGAATCCTGTAACTGTTCATATGCAAGGTATTCAACAAAATTATACTTCAACAATTTCTTTGTTTTTGTTTTTTTTTGGTTCATTAAGATATGGTTGTTACGTCTCTGAAGTGTCAAAATTGACTCCCCCCCCGCAATTCAGTGGCCATAGTTTTCCTAGGGGTAAATAGGCCGCAGGGTGAAACTTTCCACTCACCTCTGTACAGTGCCGATGTTAGGAATGAGTAGAGCCGTACCACCAATATTACATATGCCTTTATGATATGCACAGCGACAACTTTGTTTACGCCCTTGCATTGTATATAACGGTTTAATTATTTTTCAGGAACGTGCAATTAGAGTGTGAATGATTCTTTACGTCTTCGACCGCTTGCCTTCATATCCCACTTGCAAATATGGGGCAGCACGTGTCCCGCAAAATTTCGCACGTACTATTACCAATTGAACATAGGTGAAGAATACTTGTGCACGAACAATCTCCAAAATTTGTGGCTTATATAGCAAATCATTTACTAGATGTAAGGGAAGTGTATGTTAATCACCTACACGCGTCCATCTCATTCCCAAAGGACTACTTGAAATAACGCAGAAGCTTTCTGTGTGTGTGTATGTGTATATACTATTCGTGGCACGGGAAGCATTGACGTTCTATTTAGAGGTTGCACAGAGTACAGATTACACAGAGTTTATATGTGCGAAAATCCGTGTGAGCGTGTGCAGATAGCTATAATCTATGGCTGTGTGTGTGTGTTGGTGTCTATTATGGAGAACGAAGTGAGAATTGTTGTCAAATGGAGTGGAAAGGAATATGAAATATGTAACTTATCTGAGAGTGATTCTGTTGGTACTTTAAAGAATGCAATTCATAAGGAAACTGGTGTTCGACCCGAAAGACAAAAATTACTTAATCTGAAATTTAAAGGTAAGCTTTTATATTAAACATTTTTGTTTAAATTTTAGGTTATCCATTATTTAAGAGGAAGTTGTTCAATATCAGCGGTGAATCTTGATCCCGAGGCCAGGTCCAGTAGCGGAAGGGTAAATGGAAGGCACTGTATACCTTTGCGTTAGATCTGACCCCCGGATGAGGTTTTGCCACTGTTCATTATATGCGATGAATACGGACAAATCATCCCAGGTACAGTTGTCAGGTAAGGGTGAAACTTAAGGGGTTGCGGAATAGTGAGATGACAAGCAGACTTGAAATACACTCGTTGCCAAATGCACCAGAATCCGACTGTGACCGAACAAAATATGACAAACCAACAGTGGAATCAGAAGTGAATGATTGTACAGTGTGGGGTTTTTCCTTTAAACCTTACATTTGTCTTTTTAAGGAAAAACGCCAGAGGATGGATGCCAGTTGTCCACACTTAAACTTAAACAAGGATTTAAGGTCATGATGATGGGTTCTCTAGAAGAAGACATTGCTGATGCATCAGGCCCTCCAGAAGACATTCCTGATGTAGTGAATGATCTTGATATTGAAGACGAAGAAGTTGCAATAGAGAGCAGAGAAGTGTGTTTCTAATTTCCATAAATTTACTGGATGATACATGTATCTAATAATATTTGTTACCAATGAAATGACCATATTGAAGCTCATTGCAATATTCGTTTTATAGGTGTACTTAGCAAAGATTGAACGTCGAATTAAAGAGTATAAAATCAATATGCTGAATGGGCCTCGACCCGGAAAGAAGTTGCTTGTACTTGATGTTGATTACACATTGTATGATCACCGATCTTCAGCTGAGACTGGTTATGAGTTAATGAGACCATTTCTTCATGAGTTTCTCATATCAGCTTACCAGGTGTGTGTGTGTGTGTGTGTGTGTGTATTATAGATTGCATGAGTTAATCCAACATTATTACATTTAGGCGTTTGGTGTGTGTTCCTAAGTTTCTTAACAACATGAAACTAATATTTCAATACCTGTCATACAGACCTAATATACATCCTTGACATAGTACCAACCATGTTCTTACATTAGATTTTGAAATAAAATTCTGTACTCTGAGTCTCAATAAAATATATCACTGAGGTTTTCCTTTGGAATCATTTTGGTGGTCATGACAGTCACTGTGCTTTAATTCTAAAATAAACTTTATGCTTGTGTTCAATTGCAGAAATGAAAATTATGGAATGAGATTATAAATGTTCTATCTGACAGTACACCATAAGTTTTTGAAAGAGTAAGGACAAGTAGAAGGGTAGTAGTAAGTGACACCAAAGAGGTTCTTAATATGGGAGCTGGACTGAATTGACATGCAGACTAAAGGGCTGTTGTGATAGTGATGAGGTGCCTGTGGGTTTTATAACAAAGAATTTTTCGAATAATAAAATGCGTGTAGGTTGTTAAGAAGATACTTTATTCTTAAAGGGTACGAGGATCTTCATTGAGTGATTCACCTTAACTTTCTGGGTTTCAAATGGAATGTTTTAATCGTTTACATTTTATGAAACTTGTACAACAGTCATGCTCATTGAACTGTCATTGGCTGTATGCTGCACTGTCTTAACAATGTGTAAGCTGGCGTGCATGCAGTTTTTCAGTTTGACCAACGTTCTTGTACATATTTTGAAGGTGGAAGAAACATTAAATGCTAGTAGGCCATGTTCTGAGACTTTATTAGCACCAAATGCTTATCACCAAAGATATCCAAAATATCTAACCAACTACGTCCATGGAGCCGATTTCTTCTTGAGAAGCTAACAATTCCTTGGCAAATGAAGCAGTTCACCACATTTTATTGAACCAGTGTTCATAGCCAGATTCACAAGCCTATCACTTATCCCTGTCCTGAGCTAGATTAATCCAGCCCATGCCTTCCTATTCTATTTTAGTATTATCCTCCCATTTGCTACTAGGTTTTTCAGGTGATATTCTTCCTTAATATTTCCCCACCAAAAACTTTTATACATTTCACTTTTCCTTAAACATGCAACATGCTCTGCCCATTTCATCACCCTTTATTTCATTACTCACATGGTATTCAGTGACAAGTTAAAGGCATGAAGCTCTTTATCGTGCAGTTTTAGAGAGTTTCATGTTACTTCTTCCCTCTGATGCCCAAATATCTTTCTCAGCACCCTATTCTTGCACACCCACAGCCTATTTTATTTTAATATGAGAGACCAAATTTCACACGCATGTTAAACAACACATGAAGTTACAGTTCTTTTCTGTGCCTTTATGCTCTGATAGACAATGGAAAGACAAATGATACTGGACCAAGCAGTAGCAGACATTGCTTCCATTTCCAGCTGCAATTAATTTCTTTGTGCATGCAATTTTGTTTTGTTTGTGCAATTCCCAGTTGGTTGAACTTAGCCTCATTTGAAAGTGATTTATTGGCTATCTGTGTTGTGATTTTTTCCTCTATTCTGTTCATGACATATGAACACATACTTAGTTTTCCTTGACACTTTCTTCTTCATCAGCCTACTTATTAGCAATTAATGATGCTTCTGTGTTTTTCTTCATAGTACGTATGTTATTGCCCACTAACCAAACATAATCTGCCTAGACAAGAAGCTGAAGTTTCCCACTTAGTTTCAGTCACTCTGGTTTGCTTGGACCTATTTAATGACAAATTTAGAACATAGTTGGAAAGCAGTGGTGATAAGGCAGTTCCTTCTTGCAGTCCATTCTGAATAGGAACTGTATCAAATGTGTGTCTATCTGGACTGTGCTGTATGTTTCTTTTCAACATATTTGTATTAACCTGCCTAGATCCATGGGAATACCATACACTTTGAAAACATAATACAAAATTTCCTTCCCAACTTCCTTGAAATCTATAAATATCTGATGTACTGCCCCTTTGTGCTTCCATTTTTTCTGAAGTACAGTTTTGACAAATGCAGCATACCTGATCAGCAGCTGGTCTGTTTTGATGAATCTAGTGACGATCTTCAGTACTTTTGTCTGCATACAGCATTAACCATGAGAGAAGAATGTTGGATAAAATTTTGTATGCAGTTGATAACAGTGATATGCCTGGATAATATCTGCACTCTGTTTTATTGTCTTCCTCCTAAGAGTACAGTGAGTTACTGCTACTGTTTAGGTAATTCTGCCTTATTCCAAACAGAATGAATAATTTTATGAATTTCAGAACATACCAGTCTGCCTTTTGCTTCAGTCAGTTATGAAAATATTTGATCAGTACCTGGTGATTTATCTTTTGAAATTTGTATTAGCCATTTCCTTCTCAAAGGCACATGCATGGGTATTAATGGCTCAGCTGTATGCATTTCTGTCTGCCTCACATAGTTTACCCAATATGCATTAGTAACTGACAGAAATGATAATATCCAGGATATATCACACAAAATTATAATTCTATGTAATGCATGTTAATGAAATTGTAAGGAATGTTTATATACTGTCTTCTTACTGTGTTTTTGATTTGTTTCTTAAAGGACTATGATATTGTAATTTGGTCAGCGACAAGCATGAAGTGGATTGAAGAGAAGATGAAGTTGCTGGGCGTGTCATCTCACAGTGACTACAAGATTGCATTTTATCTGGATAGCCTGGCCATGATATCCATTGTCACACCTAAATATGGAATTGTGCAGGTCAGATAATCGTTTTGAGTTAATTGTTTATAACGGCCAGAGCATGAAGCTGACCACTCACCTTCATCTGTACTAAGTTTCAGATGTGACAGTTTGTTATGCTGATAGAGACTTCATGTTGCGATGTTCATAGATCTACATCACTGTGACTGTCTTAACTGTGATGTCTCATGTTGAGCAGGACTTTCTTGTATTTATGCAACATCATGCACAGGCTCTGCCTCTTGCTTAAAGTAATGAAATGCTTTGAGAACTGAATCAATAGGTTGTCTTTGCAAAACCTGATGATTGTGTCATTGATCTTCCATTTTAAGTATACAGGAGAATGCAGTTGCCACGCTGCCCTGTAAAAGACCATGTACTAGGAGCAAAGAGTAAGTTGTGCCAGTGTAAAGTGTATGTAGTGTATGGAATATGAAAGGAAGATTAACAGGAACAGGAGGGTATGGAATCAGCAAGAAAAACAGCATGTTCTTCAGTGGGATTATGTTTCCATTCACTTTGCCTTTTATTATCTGTATTAAAAGTACACAGGCCATGACATGTTTCAGCAAGTACATTATGTTCAAGTGAGTTTTGCAATTTTATTTTTGTTGTCAGCTCTTTGTTGGCAAAATGTAAGTAGCCATTTGTGCCATTGTTTTAAATGGTTCCCTTCTTCGACATCTTTCCAATGCCTTTCATAAGACTGAAAGAACCTTATTAACTTCAGCCATCTATCAGATGCATTGTATGACAGCATTCTGTGTCAAAATTTTGATAAATTTTTGTGGCAAACCTTCCTAAATTTACAAGCCCAGTTAACCATTATTCCCACAAAGTGTATGAAACCATTTTCATTAATATTTGTGTTTCTGTGTCTCACCTTTGAACTGCTGAATGAATCCTCATTAAATTTGGTATTGAACTAATCTCCACCAATTCATGCCAAACAAATTTAACCTTGATCTGTACAGCCCAATTAATTACTTTACATGAAAGTCAGACCAAACTATTAGTTTTCGAAATATATGCATGTATAATCTGTTGTATTTCAGAATGGACACCTACCACTTCATATGAATTTCATCATATATTTTCATGTAAATTCTGTGTAAAACATAACAAAACTTGTACTCATGATGAAAACAAACACTTTTTGTTTTGTGTATGTTTTGCTTCATACCATATTGTTTTGAAGTGATGTGTTGAAGTTTTATTTCTGCATTGTTTGTAGTACACTGTGAAATTTGAATCATTTTTACTTTGATATATTTATGCAAGTCATACCTGTTTATTACAAGTCATAATTCTGTACTACAGGTTAAACCCTTGGGTGTAATATGGGGTAAATTTGAGCAGTATTCTTCTCGCAATACGATCATGTTTGATGACATCAGGCGCAACTTCCTGATGAACCCTGGTAATGGGTTGAAGATTCGACCATTCAGACAGGCTCACCTGAACCGTGATAAAGATAGGGAGTTACTTAAACTTGCCAAGTACTTGAAGGACATTGTTCATGAAGAGGATTTCAACAGCCTGGACCACAAACATTGGGAGAAATACCGGCCACGGAAGAAAGATAAACATACTGTGAAGAAAGAAAGTGGGGACTTGGGAGATAACAGAGATAACAGTAATGCAAGCTAGTGCATGCAGCATATGCATACAGAATAGTATATCTTTACATGATTATAGGATTGTGTTAAGGGTGGTTACTGATGATCAACATTGCACTTCCCTTCTGTTACTCCAAAAGTTGGACAAGTTATGCTCACAGTTTATTGGCTACTGCCTGGATCTGGCTAACAACAGCTGTTTTCAGACAAATGTGAATTACAGCTCTTGTGTCTTGCTTCTTAACATTCTTCTAAGTGGATTTCTCTGTAGAGTGACATTACTACTACTCAGCCAGTTTTTGGAGACTGTGAAGGGTAAGAAAATTTATTTATTCAGTTGTATAATTTGTTTCCTTTAAAGTTCATGAGGAAACAGTTTTAATAACATTTTTCGTTGTGTAATGTCCCCATGTTTATTTGATCCCTGTTGCTTTTAACATGTACAGTACAGAATAGTGAACAGTGCTTATGAGTGGCTGAAAATACCTGCAACATGTGATGTGTAGTAATCATGTTCACATATTTTTGCAAGTACAGTAACACATTTGACATGTTCCTTTTTATTTATATGCATGCATGTGCATGCATATGTGTATTTGAATCTGAAACAGAGATACTGACAATGCGTTAAAGGAGATAACGTTGTATTCGTCCTTCCTGCTGTAATGTTAAAAATTTAATAAGTAAGAGTATGATATTTGTACAAATGGCCATGGTATTATTATTCTCCATTTGTAGTCAAACAGACAACTCATACAGTTACATTGCAATTCATTAAGATGGCCCACAGTACAGACGAGTGGTTGGGAAACTGTGACTGTTGCAATTTTACAACAGTTGTCCGACCATGTTAAATATTTCCGCTGTTAGTAAATATAGTATGTAAATCTTAACTGTGATCAGAGAGACTGTAGAAGCAACTATTATTTTTTACACACCTATCATATGTTCTATTTCAGTTATACGTTTCAAAGCAGATGTAATATTATTTAGATTTTAAAATGTTGGGTATACTGTAGGACTGTGATCATGAATATTTGTTTGTTCTCTTGTGTGTGTATACACACACACACACAAACACACACACACAGAGTAGATGTGATATTTTTATATTGGTTTTTCTTTTAAATGGTATTGAGCTAATCTGGGGTCATTGATATGACCAGAACTGGGTATTGCAGTTCTGTAAGGGTTATAGTCATTACAGTTTTAGTTCTAATAACAACCTCTCTGACATACGAAGAAGTTTACTGCTGAAGTTCTGTGTACAGGCTATGTACAGCATTGACATGCAGTGTACTGAACCTGGTGATGTCTGAGAAAGTATATATATGTGCATATATATATTTAACAGAATGAGTACTAGAGAACTGATGGTATGAAAACAGAACATATGCTGTTACTCTAGCGCCAATGCCTTTATGGACCTTTATTCTTATAAGTACTCTTTCTTTTACACTTATCTCAGTTCTTCATATTGATGTCAGTGGGAGAGGGAGCACAGCACCCAGTGATGTCTGTGCCAACAGGCCTATCTCTGCATCGTATAAGGGTTTAAAGATGCTGTGATGTGTTCGAAGGATATTGTGTGATTTCTGTGCTAATTCCATCTTCCTGAAAGCTGACAATGTGAGACCTCTGTACTGGTTTAATAGGTCTTCCATTAGGTTTCTTACAATTGGAACCATTCTGTGTTTTATGTATACATGCAATTTTCATATTCATACTACCATAATCAAGCAAAAATATGAAATTATCATAAAGTACCTGTAATGTGTTCTCTTCAACAATCTTATTCAGTTTTGTTTAGATTTATTTTACTGTTCATATCAGATTTCTTCAGACTTGCATGGTGTTCAGTCCTGCATCATTCCCTGCACGTAAAGAATATGCACAAACATCAATGTTGTTTCTTATGATGAACTAGTGGGGATATCTGAAGGTCAAGCAATAATTTGAGGTACCACATCACTACAGATCAAAGTTGGCTGTTACTGGGGAAATGACAACAGCCACATATGTTAATATCTAATTACCAGTTATGGAGATCACTAGAATAAAACAGCTGGAATGGAAACACAGAAAATTCTCACACAACCTTTCCAGGGGCCACTTTGTTCAGGAGGTAAAGTATGAATATGTATTAGCTGGGCACATACTAGATATTTCAGATTGTACCTGGGACTATTTGTTATGAAAATACTAATAGATACTGACTGGAGTAGATGAATCATCTCAGCTGTGTAACAGTCTGTACACCTCAGGTTCTCATCTTTCATTTTGTTAAACTTCTGTACACAATCCTGTATATATTTTTATCAGTTATTTCAAGAGAATTGTAATACAGCTAGTGTAATTTTGATCTTGACTGAAAATATATGTATTTTACCATCTAAAACACAACATATGTGTGTCAATGCATTTATGAAATATCAATTACATCAGGGTTACATGTTTCGGGTGTAAAACAGCCATCATCAGGCCAATGCAGAACATATACAAGGTACAATATAAGCGTGCACTCTATGAAATCCCATATCGTTTACAATAAAGGTTAAAATAATTGAGCATCCAATTGTACAATGAAAAAACCAATTCAAAATGTAAATTAATTATGTAACTTATTGTATACGATATGGGATCCCATGGAGTGTATGCTTATTTTGTACCTTGTGTATGTTCTGCATTGGCCTGATGATGGCTGTTTTACAGCCAAAACATGTAGCTTTGATGTAATTGATATTTCATCAATGCGTTTATATACATATGTTATGTTTTAGATGGTAAACTACATATATTTGCTACTACACAATGGGATGGCCCATATATATATATATATATCATCAGTAATCTGTCAAACGACAGGTCCAAAGCCTCTTCCAAAATGATTCCTCCACACAGTGTGATCTAGAGCCTCCTCTCTCAATTCACAGTATCTTCTACTGTCCTTAAGGTTATCCAGTAACTTCTTACGCCTTCTTCCTCGTCTTCTTGTCACTTCTATCAGTCCCATTATCTTTCCTTCAGTAACTTGTTTTAGAAGGCAGTTTCTACGTAAGATGTGACCAATCCAGTTAGCCTTCCATTTTCTTATTTCATGTAGGATATTCCTTTGCTCATTGACACTTCTTCATTTCTCACGTGATTGGTCCAACTTATCTTCTCCATCCTTCTCCAGCACTACATTTCAAAACTTTCCAGGTGTTTCTGATTTGTTGCCCAGAGCGTCCAAGTTTCAGCAGCATACAGAGCGGTGCTCCAAACGTAGAATTTCATTAGTTTCTTCCTCAAATTTACGTCCAATTTACTGGTAAAAAGATTCTTCTTCTTGCTAAATGCAGCTTTTGCCATGGCAATTCTGGATTTAATTTCACACGTACACCTTCCATCTTCTGTTAACATACTACCCAGATATTTAAAACATTTCACATTCTTCAGTTGTTTTTGGTCTATCTTAATTGTTATGGGGATGGTTGTCTTGAAATTCTCATTGCTTTTGTTTTTTCCACATTCATTTCCATGCCGTAGTATCTACCAGTTTGAATTAATTTATCAATCATACCCTGAAGCACTGTTTCTTCCTTAGCCATTAACACAAGGTCATCTGCATATTTCACAGTGTGAATAATTTGCCCTCCAACTTTGAAGTCTCCAAGCCTATCCAGAGCTTCCTTGGTAAGACACTCACAGTACAAGTTGAACAGAATTGGTGACAAACAGCATCCTTGTTGAACTCCTCTTCCAATCTGCACACATCTTGTCTGTCCTCGGTCCATTCGTACTTTAACCTTCTGCTTCATGTACAATTTGCTAATCAATCTTCTTTCTCGCCAATCGATGCCAATTCTCTTTAGGATCTGCATTAATTTGGTCCAGTTTACACAGTCAAAAGCCTTCTACCAGTCCATGAAGCAAACGCACAGTTCTTCATCTATTTCCAAAGTCTGTTCTGCTATTATTCTCATCATCCCGATTGCATCCCTAGTTCCTTTCCTCTTCTAAATCCAAACTGATCTTCTCCAAGCACATCCTCAATTTTCTTCTCAATCCTTCTTCTAAGTATCTTTGCTATTATCTTGGCTGTATGTGCAATAAGGTTGATTGTGTGATAGTCGCTGCATTTTGTAGCTTTTGTCTTCTTCTTCAACGCAATCATTGTAACTTCTGTGAAGTCCTGGGGCCACTCTCCAGTATTATATATGGTGTTGCTTAGTTTTGACAATATATTCAAACCGCCTTCTCCCAATAACTTGAGCACATCTCCAGGTATATCATCATCTCTGGTAGCCTTTCTATTCCTCATTTTCTTGTTAGCTTTTTCCACCTCACTTTGTAAAATATGTGGGCCTTTCTCATCTGTTTTTACTTCTTCTTCAGGGTTTCTGGTCTGTTAGGTCGGTCGTATAGTTCTGTAATATAATTTTCCCAAATTTTCGGCACCTGCCTCTGCTCTACTATTCTATTCCCCTGGGAGTCTTTGATGCCAATACTTTGAATCCCTCAGGTCTCCTTCCAACCCAGTTCTTTTGTCTTCATATACATCAAATCATAACGTCCTGTTCTTTTAAATTCTATAATCTCATTACATATGTTCTCAAGGTATTCCTTTTAGGCCGTTTCTGTGGCTCTTTTAAATTCATTCCCCAGTCTCCTGTAGTTCCTCCTGCCTTCTTCATTGTTGACATTCTTCCATTTCTTTCTCTCACCCATTTTACTAATCATTTCCTGTGTAATCCATGGTTTTCTTGGTCTTTTCTCAATGTTACCCACCAAATCATTGATAGTATCGAGCATGCATTCTTTTATATTGTTCCACTGCTCTTCAGCATTCCCACTTTCACATTCAATTGAACAGAGTTTTTCTTCTAGGGTATCCTGCACTCTTTGTCTTTGAGTGTATAGCTTCTCCAAGTCCCATTTAGGTCTGCTCTTCTGGAAATATATATATAAAATTACTGAAAATGTTGTCTTGAAATCCAATTATATTTCAAGAATTTATGGACTGAAATCTTGGAAGTTTCAGAAAAACGCAATTCAAATAAGTCGTCAAATCTGTATTCACGGTAGATCTCATCATATAACAGTTCAGACTCAGATGTACACCTTAATAATCATTATGAAAGAGGAATGTCAAATGTTGTGATTTTAACTCATGTAATGAAAATTCTTAAGTCCTCAAAATTGGTAGTATTGAAAGCAATACAAGAAGTAATTAAAAAGCCAGTATGTAATTTTCAGCATTAGGCCTTGCACCAAAGGACATACCTTATTTGGAAAAGACATGTAAATATTGCTTCATATATTATAAGTTCATCGCACATGACCTGTACATGTCTACTTTCTCCAAACAAGGTCACACTGATGAGGATCAAAGCACAGAAACAAGACAAATCCTGAGGATGAATATGTATTTATATGTAAGAAATCATGCTTTACATTGTAATCTAAAATTAAATTTTACAGTAATTTCTGTTTGATTTAAAATATATTTACATTTATATTGCTAAGTAAATTAAAGAACTTCCAAGGCAAATTATGTAGACACGTCTTAAAATTTTTATCAGCTACACCATGTTTCAATTTGTTTGCATTTACCTAGTGTTTTCAAAAGAAGTCATGCGCATATTAAGCAATTTATAAATCTTGGCTTAAATCTGAGTAATATACTGTGTTCTTTAAAATAACATAAGAACCTTTAAAATATTACTGATTACTCTCTGTAGATCAGAGTCAAAGGTTGGTCATTATTCCAAATAAACACCCACATCTGTGCAAACCACTTTTATGAAGTCGGCTGATTGTTGTATGACAAACGCGAAAACATCGTTTGCGTTTGACTGCATCGCTGGGTTCATTAAGGGACACCCTATACTATAATGGGATTTTGTTTAAGCTAACGATTTTGAGTCGTAGGCTGACGACCTCAACTAGGGCACAGCATTATTTAGGGGGTATACTTTGGATGGATGGCCGGGTTTTGATTCCAGTCTGACGTAGACGCGAGCAGCGAACACGCGACTGTGGTCGGTGTCTGTTAACCCGCTGTGCCCCTTCTTTGAATTATACCCTGGCGTTTACCTTACAGTTCTGGAAAAATCACGGAAAAACTTTAGTCACGCGATAAAACAAATAGCCCTTGTTTCAGACAGCGCCCACTAATGAATTTTCGGGCGGTCTCGAATTCCGCATCACTCTTAACGCATTCGCAGACTCATATTTCTTGCAAACAAAGGCGTTAAGTTGATGACTTAGCAATTTTTTTCCATTTGTTCAGCATTATCACGAATTGGGCCTTCGCCTTTTCCAAGCTGTTTTATTGGATCTAATTTCTCTTAATGCAAGTTACATTTTTTTTTTATCACTGACAGACGTCAAATTTCCTCATCAAACTTGACGGGCATGATATTAACCACAAATCATCTACATACGGATATTTGTGGACTGTTATATCATCTCATCGGGTCAGTTATTATTCTCTTATCCGTGGGAGTTTACTTGCAAGTAGTCATTTTCGAATTGGTGAGACAGCACGCAGCGTATTCGTTAAGTGACAGCATTCAGTATGAGTGTCCTGTAGTGTCAAAGGATGATGAAATGTTTAGGAAGAATGGTAACTTACGATATTGTGTGAATTGTAAGTGACGGTTACGATAGTCGTAGGAGAACTCAAATACGATTGATCCGATTAGTTTATTCATTTTTTTTTAATTTCCCAGAAGTTCGTTCCAACAATATGTCGCACTTCTACGCCAGTTTTTAGTAGCATTCATTTGTTATATGAAGTCTGAACAGTCATCAAAACAGGTGTGTCTCGCATAAGTCAATTTATTAGAATTGGGTCTTTAGAATGTGGTACAATATGGCGGAGGTGGTTTCTATCACTGTGACCCATGGTTACCCTTCTCAACGGCCCTTACTCGTGTAGCGCTACGGGTGTTCGTCACTCACGTTTCGAGTGAGGGTGAAGGTCTGTGTTGGCGGTGTATTAGACGAGGAATTAAGCTGTGGTGTTATTCGCGCGCGCTGGTGGAGTTGCATAATCTTCGTCGCAGACGAACAAAAGTTTGGGGTGTGAGCACTTTCGATTCTGTTTAGGGGCTGTCTGTTACAGTCAGTGGTTTCTTTTTGAGCCGAGGTGGCTATTCCACTGCCACAATGATACCGCGTACCATTCATGTACACCAAATTTTCTCTCAGTGTCGACCAGCACTACAGCAAAGCCGTTCAAATATCATAGACAATAATATTGTATTCTCGACAGTGGCAGCTACTGGAAGTCGTAGACAGCATGATCGCAACGTCTCGTACTGGTCGATACTGTGAGAAAATTTGGTGTAGAAGAATGTTAGGCGATTCCATTGTGGCAGTGGAATTACTACCTCGGTTCAAAAAGACCACTGACTATAACACGGATAGCCTATACGGCAACAGAAGTCCGTCTCACATGTCTGATTCTCGTCCGTCACGGTACACTGAACGCACTTGTCGACCAGTACCACAGTAGCGCCACACGTGCCAGACTGGAACGTCAATGCCCACACATTTCGAGTAGATTCGTTTGAAATGTGGCAGTAGGCAAGTTTAATTCTGTGCTTGTTTGAATGATGATACTGGGTAGGCTGGTACTAACGTGCTGTAACAACACACTTTAGCCACTGTTTCAACTATTCTAATACTTAAATACAGCATTCAGTATCATTTTCATGCATCACAACCAAGCTTTCAGGCTTACAGAGCTTCAAGATATGTGAAATTACGAGTGAGTATGTGGTAAATGAGATGGATAAGGTGTAAGTCACTAACTATGGGCAGTAAAGTGTCACAACGTAATCACTGCAATTTTGATTTCTGGTCTTTATGAAAATGATCATGCCCATATGTTTTGGTTACAAACATACGTCCACAGTATAACATTTGTTTGCGAGGGTACTGTTTTCTACACAAGCAACATGTATCATGTGGCTTAGTAATGGATGCCAGAGCATCATAACCTCTGAAGTGGTGTATATAACCATCAGGGCAGCTGAGATATAAGTAACACCAGACTAGGCAGGTTGCTGAAAAGTGGGGCACCATGAAGGCCAAACGTATGTGATTTGCAGTGTCATATGCAGTAAATAGTGTTCAAAATTTTATGGGAATTTTGTGTGTGGGTGTTGCAGTAGTGATAATAGTTTATCTAAATGCAAAATTGCTTTGTTCACATTATTTGCTGGGAAATGGGGAATCAGAAAAGAAGGAAACATTACTGTAGCCACTAAGGAAGGAAGAATTTATAATGAAGTTTTCTGTTCATGCATTGCTACTTCACTGTGTTTTTGGCTGAAATCCATAACCATCCTACACATAAAAGAAATACCGATTTAATGGTGAGACTGATAGTTTTCACATTTTAATAGATTCACTTTTAATGTAATTTCTAAGAGTTACTTTATGTATTGGTAGTGTATAGTGGACAGTCTGGAATTTGATTCCTGGAAGGGGCAAGAGATTTTTCTGTTTTTTTCAAAAATGCCATACTGGTTCTGGGGCCCACCCAGCTTTCTTTTCAATAGGTATCAGGGTTCTTTCCCATAAACAGGGTTAAGAATAAGGAACTGTATTTCTGGTCCCCTATTTGCCCTGATGGTATGGGCAGGGGCAACATTACCTTCACCAAGTAGTATAGAAAGTATAGTTATGGAGGCAGAGCTCTCACAAAATGATTAAATTCTGGTAGTTGCATAGACAGGCACAGATTGTGAATGTTGGGTGAGATATGACTTATATACTAAAAAGGAGTTTGTTGTTAATTCAAAGTCATGAGAAGTTCATGTATGCTTATCAGAAGTTAATTATGGGATGGAGATTGATGTGAATGTCAAGACTAGCTAAAGAGCAAGGAGGTTTCCTGCTGACAGAAGTGAACAGTGTTTGCTGACATCACAGTACCTCATGTGGTACACAGGATTGTTCAGCTGACCCTGCAATAGAGTTATGACTGTAATTTAGATGATAGGGACTGAAATTGATCATTGACACTGGGTATTCAGTAATGCTTTTGGAAATACACTCCGTGCTGACACATACTATACTGCCATAAGTAACTGTGGATGCAGTAACAAACATATGGTTGTTACTTCTCAGGAATAGAACTTTCTCATATGACTTCTCATTCCCATGACTGTGGCCAGGACATGGCCAGCCTTACAGAATTCAGGAAGCAGGCTAGTTTTATGGCAGAAAGTAGTTCCTGCTGAAGTATTAACCCAGTATGATTGAATTATGTGTTGGCATGTGTTGTGTATTATCTCAAGGTGTAATTGTATACTGTGAAGTGTACCAAACTGTATCACCTTGTACCATACTACCTTATAGTACACCATGATGTCCTGTATAATGGCATGTATGGTCAGAATGCACTGTTTTATGTTTAGGCTGGCAGAAGAGGTTTGGACAGAGTGAACAAATCTACTTCTTCCTTCCAGCAAGTTTGCTCTCCATTCATTATAACTCGTTTCTCCCTTACAAGACTGAAAGTCAATAAATTCAAATCCCACCTCCTGAAAACCATTCCTTGCAGCACAATCTTTACTGGTGCTTTGTCAATTTTACACTATATTTATGGCCAGGTATTGGAATAAGATTGGCAGTTTCAAGATTCAAGCAAAATATATTGCTAAAGTAAATGTGGCAACTTGTAACACAGAAGTGTCTGTGAGTGGCACAGAACATCTTTGAGTCCTGATTTCACAAGCTCTAGACCATTTTCTTACAACTTGCCAGTGACACATTGTATGAACTGGCAGACTTTTGTGAATCAGTTTATTGTTAAATTGAACACATGAAAAATAGGCTTTACATAATTGGCAAATAAGCAGGATAGGTAAGTGTAATACAGCCAACCAAACTGTGTCCGTGTTGAAAGTTTTGAGTGACGTGTTTGGAGCTTGTGATATGAAGATGATGCAGGAGGTATACTGCCTCAAAATTATTAGTTATACCTGCACAGTACTTTTAGTTGAGCCATTACAGTTTGTATAGTATTCAATGCATTACTGAACTACTCCATGAGACGCCTCATTAAAATGTAAATAAATTCTCAGAATGAAGTAATGTACATACACAGATCACATCAGACCCCTAGAAGAACAGTGTCACAACTCAAAATCTGTGATTTTTCATGAGAAGCCTTTAAAGGTTGTGAAGTCTATGAGTGCAACAATGACACAACTGCTCTCCAGCGGTGAGTTTTGCAAACTGCGTTATGACACTATACCTGTTAAAAGTGCATCTGCAAACGTTTCTTTCTATACCAATAACTTGAAAATGCCAAATTTTGAGTTGTGACAGTGTTCTTGATATATCATGCATCAGCACAATGGTACAGACACTACAGAGAAAAGTTCATGTGAACATCAGCACAGTTCAAGAATGCCTAAAGGAGGTAGGCCTTCAGAGGTATGACTGCTTTGGACATGTAATGCTTGGGTAAGTATTAGGAATGACTCCACTGAAGAAGCTGTTGAATCAACCACATCATCAGATGTTATAACAATTTAAATATGACAGTTCATATTTTTAAATGCAGTTCACATGAAATTAACTCCTCCAAGACTATGCCTTGAATCATTTATTAAGAATATGTAGAGGACACAAGATGCTGAGATCAAAAGTCAGAAACAGCTGTTAAAAGTACATATGAATATAAAGGAGGAGGAGCACAGGCAGTTGTAAGCATTTATAGATGAGTCAGGAGAATCTGCAATGGAGTATTATAGGGGGTTGCAGGACAGTGAAATACATATGTGGCGGGTTATCAGAACAATTTGTGATAGCCATTAATAGAAGGGTGTTTGGTCAGTCTGTTTTACTCATTCATAGAGGAATGGCTGATGAGGCAATATTAATAGAGGGGTGTCAGGATAGTCTATGTTCTCAGAGTGGGTGTTAGAAGACTTAAAAACTTAACTCCTTCACATACAGTTTCTGAACATAGCCAGAAGTATAAAGAAACAAGCAATTTAGTGATATATATATGGCTATAATGAAATACAGGAGGAAAGAATAGCCATATTACACCAAGATGGTAAACGAGAATGCCGAATTCTCGATCAAATGCTCTTGAAACGACCTTCAAGGGAATGCAGTAGCCAATCAGAATCAAGAGGCGGGGCCAATTACGTCGCATTTGTTCTTCATGTACGATTTATGATGGACATAGAAATACAAAGGAATTTCCGCCTAAAAGACCTTGAACGACCTTCAGTGACCTACATTAGGGTTAAAAAAGCTTGAAGGGGATGCAGTAGCCAATCAGAATCAAGGGGTGGGGCCAAGTTAAACTGCATATACTGTATTTTGTGCTTCATGCACGATCTATGGAAACAGTAAGGAATACTATGGAATTTCCGCCTAAATGACCTTGAACGACCTTCAAAAGGACTAGTGAAGAATGTAAACAAAAGTCTCCTTGAACGACCTTCAAGGACAGTCCATTACATAGGGGTGTCAGGAAAGTCTATTAAAATACAGGGATGTCAGGGCAGTTTAGTACAGGTATTTTGGCAGGTCTAAACTGAGGGAAATCAGAGTAGCTTCAGTTTGGTTCATATTTGTTAATCAAATACAAATGTGTTTTATTTTATGCTGAAACTAAACTTTATTCATTTTCCACAAACAGGCACATAATACAAAACAGTGGTACATGATATGAAATATATAACACATTAAATTCTATAACTTTTATGTCATTTTTCCAATGTGTTAGGTACTTAAAAGAAATTAGAGTGTTCCATGAAATCTGTACTGACTGGTGCACTCCTTTCCACTCTTGTTTTAACAGCTTGGGAATATCCTGTAACAATAAATTTATTTTTATTTTCATGAAGCAATTGCTGAATCAATCCATTCATTATATACAGTACTTAGGCACTTGTTAAAGTCTTACAGATATGTCTGGGGGTTCTACATTATACTTTTGTAATCATAACACATCAGTGAAGCAGAGTATATGATATACAAGTGCATTTTATGGAACTTTAACTAAGGAATCTTGTCTAACACTAGCCACAAAATATTTGTTTCACAGCATGAAGGATGCTACTGGTCAAAGCACAATGAAAAAGACACAGGCCCAGACTACTTAATGTAGCCTTTAAGTGATACATCCCCATTGTGTTTTGATCAGTAGATATACTTATACTATAAACTATCTCGTGCACAACACATTCAGAAATTTCAAAGTGACTAGTTTTGGCCTACTTCCAGGCCATCGTCAAACATATGCATTTATTTAGAACATGTGAAAAAGCAAAAAAATCTTTGATAAACTTCGCAAGTCTATACACATGGGAAGTTTATCAGTAATTGTATGGTTTTTTTCATATGTACTAAATAAATGCATAGGTCTGATGATAGCCTGGAAGTAGGCCAAAACTAGTCACCTTAAAACTGCTGAATGTGTTGTGCATGGCAGTTTATTGAATAAATATACCTAATTCCTGTAGCATTTGTAAGTATTGTACTCAATCAAAGGGCCAACCAAACACATCTGTGTGCTGCAGTCACCCTACAGGAGCTGTCAGTTATACTCAGTAAGTTCTAGTAACACAGACCATCTGTCCAGCTTTGTCCAGCACTACCAGAACCAAATTCCAGTACTAACAACTCAAGAGAAGTTAGGTGATTTGTACAAAGGGTGAGTGAACTTTGTGTGGCATGACCTACAAATTTCATGAAAATATATACAAGAACATAGACTGGTGTTAAATTTGTTAACAACCTGTTGCAGATTTGTGAGATATGAGATCCTCTGAATGGTGTTGCTGAATATTCAAATCTTCTGGGTTGTGATACTTTGTCACTAGGTGAGTGGTTCCTGACATGTAAAGGATTGTGGTGCCACTGGTTCAAGCAGTCCATGAAGAATTTTTTTCTTTGGACGCCTGACGATGACAATGGAGGCACTTCATAGAGTGAAGTGGCATAAACCAGCAGCTACATAATTTTAAAAGTATTTACAAAAGGGCAAGGCACAGTCTATGGTACCAGTCGTCAATTTATACTCATGTATAGAGGGTGCCAGCAGTCTATGACAGTGATTAATGGTGTGTGTCAGGACATCCTATAATAGGCATATATTGATGGTTGTTATGACAGCCTATTATGCTCGTTCATAGAAGGGTATCAGGAAAGTCTATTATACTCATTTATAGGAGGTGGAAGAAGAGTCTATTATTCATTTATAAAGGGGTGTCAAGACAAGCTATTTTACTCACTTACAGACCCATGTCAGAACAGTTAATCACAGGCAGTTAAAGGAGAATGTTTTGACTGCTTGGCTCTGAAGATAGAGGCACCACAATTCCCTAAAACAGTGGGGGCCCCCCCCCCCCCACAAACAACTTTGTATCCCAAAGTACTTGTACCCTCAACCTCTAACAGATATGCCTACTTCAACAGACAAGACAAAGTGATTTTTATAAGAATGCATTTCTTTGCTGATTACTTGTTGCCAACACAAGAAGCTGTCTGTTGGCTGTAAAGCACAACATTCAATCAAACATTTGTAGACAATATAATTCCAACAGTTCTTTTACCATTTGTGACACATACCTGTTAAGCTGTGGTCAGTAGATAAATTTATTACACACTCATGCACAAGACAATCAACAAGTCTTCCAGGTTACCAGTTTTGGCCTACATCCAGGCTATCATGAGACCTCTTCACTAGCTAGAACTTATATATAAACAATACTCCATACATAAACCTGGGAAAGAGATCTCATTGCCAGGTTCCCAGGTTATTGTATGTTTTATTCAAAAGTTCTAGCTAGTCTATAGGTCTGATAATGGCCTGGATGTAGGCTGTAACTGGTATCCCACCAGAATTGTTGACTGTATACTAAATAAATATATTTATAGTTCCTTTATCACTCTCTTACGGATGTGATGCAAGTTAGTGCTTGGTAGACTAAGCTAAACTTGTGACAGCAGTTAACTTAGCAGTGGAATCTGGATGCAAATGTAATGAACACACATCTGTAACCAATATGGCCAAAGGTGAAATTCAGAATATCCTCTTACTGTGGAAATGCTGAAATTCAGCCTGAGCCCTCACCATTAATGTGGTGTAATGTGTCATTAGGCTGCTGTCTGCGAAGCTTCTTGTTGCTGAATTACAGAGATCTGCATTCACACTGCACTATAAATTGAAAAGTGCTGCCTCTACTGGTAGGGGAAAGGAGACAAGTGAACCTGCAAGAGATTCCCTATTTTAGATTCTGCGTTTACACCAAATTATTTATTTATGCAGACAACTGGGCAACACAAAATTCAAAACTTTACATTGAAACCATGTGTATATATTGCTCAGTGTTATCAGTTCACTAACAAACTCTTACACTATTCTTGCATAGGGGAAAGCAAAGAGTGGTTGGCACTGTGACAGTTATTGGCATCTTTTCATTTTTTTGGGTTGTAATAAGTTTTTCAGCTGCAATGGCGCCATGTCTGAAGGATATTCATTTTGAAGGGTATTTGGGTCTTTCATATGGTACCTGATTTACCAACCACAGGTTCACTGTTTAGCATCCTGGATGCTTCAAATCAGATGCTGTCAATGGCATGAATGAAGAAGCGTGTTTCCTTAAGGAAAGGTTTAAGCAAATTACTTTATGAATTTTATTTTGTATGGTACATGGCAGATTTATGAAACTTACATATTTTCCTGAAGAGTTTCTCTATGTGACCTGATGTAAATTTTGATGTAGTAACCATTATTGCAACACACACACACACACAAAAAGGGGGGGGGAGTGCCAACAACTGTAATGAAAAAATACAAATTAATAGTTGTTGGCATCTTATAACTGTATAAAACTGCCGTGTGTTCTGAAGTTATGTTTTTGACCTTTACTCACCAGTTTAATTCTCATGTTGTAATAACGAAATTTAACAGTAGTTGTGCCAACTACTGTCAATTCTATGGTTTCTAGCAGTGCCAAAAATGTTGCCTGATGACATTTTCTTTAGTCATCAACACAAGCAGGATCATACATGACAGGATTAAGAAGAAAGCAGGGGAAAAAAATGTGTTTACAGCCCTGCAGATTTAGAGGTGGCTTTACCAGAGATTCAAGATGGTATAGCTAAAAAAAGCAACAGCCAGATAGTAAAATATCCCAAGGTCCACCTTACAGTTTCGATTACGTAGCAAATTTTCAAAATCTTTTATGGGACCTCCATCAGTAATTAGTGGATGGGAAGAAAAAGTTTTAGTCAAAAGGACAACTGAGTGTTTCTGAAAAGGATTTCCTCAGAGGAAGCTGGGTGTCCAGTTGTCTTTTAAAGAATTCCTAACTGTAAAGCGGAGAAACACTTTTTAAAGGTAATGTGCCTGGAAATGGAACATTTTGACAATTCCTTCGCCATTATCCTATCTGGTCCACTTGCACTAGTGAAAATGTAATCTCATCCAGTGTAACACTGGGTGAGGCAGACGTCAGAAAATGGTAAACAAGCTATTTATTATGGTGGATTTTTTTTAGGTAGTCAGTGCTTCCCAACATATATTTTTCTTTTCCAAGTATAGTATACTTAGTCTGAAACCCATGGGGCATGACAGGTGCCGGATTATCACACAGTACCTATATTGACTCAAGTTCTAACAGGTAATTTTTATTGCTCGTATAGTTGGGGTGAAAAACTAGTCACAGCAGCACTGCATTTGAAATCTCCTTCAGCCATCAGGGTCACCTTCTATTGTCTGGAGTCCCTTCAGTTTCTACCACAGATTCCTGAAGTTCCAGGAGTCTTCATAGCCAAAGAAGTTGGCAGAGGAGTACTGATAGTGGAAGGTATTAATGCTAAAACTTCTGGACATAAGACCATTTTCAACTGCTTCAGTATCAGCATCCAGATTAAAAAAATCCTACTGTGGCTCCTTAAAAACAGAAAAAAGCATAGTTCACTAGCCTAGGAGAAAGATTGTAAGACCTCTGTTATTCACCAGCCATGGATTTCAAGTGCCTGTAGTTTTCAATGTGTAAATCAGTTTTGTCACCTGCAACAGTTCTATGCTTGTTAATGTGCATGTGGAAAAACGCAATATGTTCACCACTGCACATCCACATTCACTGGGAAGAGCAATACAATGACACCTGAAATTCTTTTAGCCTCCACACTGCAATTACAGGTCATTTTTTGAGTTTTATGTCTTGTGTTGGAACAGCCCACCATATAGGACATAACAAATGGCAACAGCAGATTGATAATCTTGGACAGTAAGAGATGCATGGAGCTACACCTCAATAAACATGGCACATTGTTGTATGAAACAAAGGGATAAATTTGGCTTTCCTAATCAATCCACTGTCAAATTTTATCCATACTCTTTGCAACCAAACTATGTTGTACCAATGTCACTTTACAATGACAATCACTGTGTTAACTAGCTACTCTGGCTGAAAAACTGTGATCTTTTTATCTACACAAGACTGTTTGATATATTTTGAATAATGGTATGTCTTGATGTTACAGACTTTACATAATCATTACTAACTCCCTCCTCACTTCAAACATTCAGTACAGGGCTGCAACATACATCACAATTTCATGCACTACAATTAATAATTCCTATTGAACCAGCTGCTGCCTAGAGATTTAAATTTACCTACCTTTAACCTCAGTTACATGGAATTCACATAACCAACACAGTTACTTGATTCAAGTTTATCACAACTGTCATTCCCTTTGAGCTCAAAACATTTCCCACCCTCCTACAGTCCAAATCTATGCCTTCCATAACTCATTACAATGAAGTGCACCTACCTTACATACTCATGCAAAGCACCAAACCTCAGTCATGCACAAGGTTTCAAACCATCACCTAATTACCACTACAGTTAACAGCTGTCACCCTGTGCCACACCCACATGCTAGAGCAGCAACTTTAGACTAACCACAATTGGTTATTACAACATATGCATTTATATTTGTTGACAGTCCTCTTCACCCACAAACCATAACAGAGCTGTGAAGGATCAAGAAGAAAACTGTATATGAAATCTGATTCACTGTAATGGTCTTCAAGTGTTTACTTTTACTATCTGATAAACACAACTATACAGATCTTGTATAGTAGTTGAGATTCAATAGCCCTACATGTTTCGGCTCTCCACTTCAGCCATCATCCAGTAGGACACTGATTCACAGAGTAAAAGGGAGAGTCCTCTCATTACAAACAGTAACACTAAGATAATTATTGTGTCTTGGCTTAGTGTTCTCTTCATTAGATTATCCTTACTCATCTTGCTTTTTAGGGCAATGACCTTCTGTAGGTGTTTCCATACAGCAATCAGTTACGTAGTCCAGTATTGTCAGATTGCAAGACAAGTTGAAAGATTTTTTATGCATATGTAGTGTAACAGACTGCATATGACCAAAGTGGTAATTACATGTTTTGTGTTGAGGAGATGAACCACTACTGGATTAAACAACTGATTCCTGTATAAACATACCTAGAAGGTCATTGCCCTTTACTCAAGAATACAAGGGACTTAAAAAGCAAGAAAAGGATATCCTATTCAAAAGAACACTAAGCCAAGACAGGATAATTATATTAGTATACAGACCATGGTCTATACCTCTGATGAATACAGGCTGCTTATGCTTTTGCACTACATATTTTATCTTATTTTATTATATTACTGGATTATAACTGTAAAGTCTCGCAACATAATCTACATATTAACATCAATGTCACTTATTATTCTGTTTTCAGAACAATTACTAAAATAATTTTAAAAATAACTTGGTTTTTAAGGACAGACCTCTCACCTTTTACTCTTTTTCTGAGCCAATGACCTATCTGATGATGGCTGAAGTGGACAGCTGAAACATGTAGTACTGAATAAAAACCAATGTACAAGATCTATATAGTTGTTTACTGCATAGTAAACTTAAACATTCCATTGATAAAAACACAATGAATTGATGTCATATAAGTACTGGTGTTCCATCAGCAATTATATGTAAATGTTCAAAGAATTGCATGCAATCTCTGAAGCCAAAGATCACTACAGAACCCTTACACTTATAACTATAATATAATATGCTAACGCTTAGTTGAACACAAAGTTTCAACTCTCCTAACACCAATACCTGGCAATAGACAGCCAATATGCTAATCCTCTGTCAGTCATACTCAGAAGTTCAACTCTGCTAATAAAAACACCTCCCAAATGACACAATCCTGAGCTTCCACTAGCCAACCTCGATGGTGCTTTCCTTAAGGTCCATTTTAATGCTCTTCTAGCATCTTCTTTTGTCTTAAAAGCTGCCACTTTCCACAAGATTCTCCACCACCTGTACGTATTATAAATAATATGGTAGTCTGCAGGATATGATTTGTAGGGAGGGGTTACTGTTCATCCTTTATTAAATACATGCAAGGCAAGAGGAAGGGGCACATTCACAACATAAACCTTTACAGAATTTATGAAATATTTTTCACATCAATAATATAAGACAAGATAGAGATCAGATTCATTCAGACCTTCAATAAATGTGCAAACTGATGCAGCATACTTACACATTTTGAATGGTATTATTAAGGATGCTCTCATAACACAAAATATATTATGACTGCTGGAAAGGAAACGCACAAAAGACAAAGCGGGAGCTGAAGGAGAATGACTGACAAGGAAGCTGAAACAGTGAAAAAAGACTAGGAAAGAGGTCAAGACAATAGCTTGAAACACAGTCCAATGGCTTTGCTGCTCCAGATTGGAGAAACAGGAAATAAGTCAACTTGAAAGGAAAACAAGTACAACAGACAGGCACAGTGCTGCCACAAAAGGTGCTTAACTTGTTCATATGTAGCTAGAATTAAGATCTACTGCACCATATGTTACACAGAATAACACTTCCTTTTACATAAGGAATATTTCATGTAGTAGTGAATAAATAATTACAACACTAACATCTACTAGGTCTGCCAAACACAAAACAATAAAATTCACACTCAATATGACAGCTGCCTAGATTCTATGTGCATCACTTTGCCGTACTGAGAGTTTTACACTTGCCAGTCTTTGATAACTTGTCTATGGAACATGGATGAGAATAAGCATAGCTCCTCACGTGTTCAACCAGCCAGATTAATTAGTCCAGTTCTCTTCCCTGTATCTGTCACAAAAGGAATCTCACTACTTTAAATCTTTGAAACAAACTGCTTTTAATGCACCACAGTGCTCAGACACACACACACTCATGCCTGGACAGAAATCTTCTGGTTAAGTACCTGAGACTGACACTTGTCTTTACAGACACAACCTGTTCTACTATCTGCTAGCTACAATATTCAGACAGCAGAAGCAGCCCCCCCCCCCATTTAATCTACCAAGGCAATTTTTCACTTTTCATTACATCTAAGGCATAAGGTTTCCACCATGTCATACATCAGTTACAAACATTTCTCAACAAATAAAATACAAGGTACACTGCACAAAAATCTGTTTCCTGGCTCACATCACAGCCATATAAGCAAGATGCTTTCTTCCTACTCTCAGCATGCCTTCTGCTGACAGTGTTGGCAACATACACAAGGTTCAAGGTACATGATACAGTAAGGCTTGGACACCATAAATTTTATTCTTGGTGAAGACTTTGAATGCATTTGCATTTCAAGGCATGATAAAGAGGAGTTGGCTGTCTCCTTAATTAAGCAGCAATTCTTCCCTACAATTCTTGTCAAAACAAATGTTCATCCTAACGCACAATACTTTCATGAATGCCTAAATGGATACCACCAAATGTCCAATCTAACTGTAACATATCGATGACAATTTCCTACCACTACTCTGGTGATGAAGGACATTTCCTGAATTTTTATGACATGCTACACAATCTGTTGTATTTCCCATAAAATGCCATCAATTTCATACTTTATTTTTTGGGTTCAAATAAAAGTAACTTTTTTTATAAAGAAATTGTTAGTATTTAAATATCCACACCATTCTTCCATCTAACCACACATATTCTGAGCTACTGACAAAATGAACTACATAAACAGTGAAGGTAGTGACATATTTTCAGATAGGATCTTTTTTGTAAGTTGTGACATTGTGAGGTTCTGTAGAAGAAGGCATACATGTTAGAGGAACAACCCTGAAAATGGAAGCAGATTGCTCCTCCAAAACATAGTATCCCCTACACAATTATATGGTCTCACAACCCAGAATTACAAGAACTGTGAATGAACATCACCATGAAAAGTACCTTACTTTATTCTTAACTTCACATGCCCCTGGAGAGGGTGAGGGGAGATCCCTTCCCCACCCTTTAGCCTATTATTATTATTATAGATCTGCTTGTTACGTCAGACCAGCATACGCCTACATTATACACAATACACATAGGATCTTTTTTGTAGGTTGTGACATTGTGAGGTTTTGTCTATGGAACATGGATGAGAATAAGCATACCTCCTCATGTGTTCAACCAGCCAGATTAATCAGTCCAGTCCTGATGGACAACCCTAACCTCCCAAATCCAAAGAAGAATGATGATAGTTCAAGTCCCATTCCAACTATAGTAAATGGTGTCACAAGTGTGAACCCGAACCAGGAACTCAAGCATGAAGATAGTGTTACATCCAGTGATCCATTTACCCTCCTCATAGACAATTTGAGGGAATCAATTAACATGCTCAACAAGTCGAAGAGTCCTCTCTCTGGAAACCACAGAATAGTTTTGATTGGGGATAGTCATATT
>Ga0131853_10001959_pt1 | contig 36802 bp, 20 predicted proteins | sample TergutLab28metaG_FD_92764 | JGI IMG/M metagenome (GOLD analysis project Ga0131853, IMG submission 92764) | Labiotermes labralis P1 segment gut microbial communities from Petit-Saut dam, French Guiana - Lab288 P1 (version 2) (version 2) | ecosystem: Host-associated > Arthropoda: Insects >... | reverse complement strand
TTGCTCTGCTGGTAGTAAGCTCTGCTCTTCCAAATGTGTGGAAATTCTTTTAGCTATTATTCCTGTTAGGGTTTTGTACATGGTCGTTAAGCATGTGATAGGTCGGTAGTTTCTGACTTCCTTATTATTATTATTATTATTATTTAGCGCATGGCAATGCCAGTTCAGTGTCTGTTTGAGAAATCATGAATTTGAGCTGTCATCTCACATTCAGAAGGCAGCCTGTGAAAATCCTGGTTGCCTCCAGCTGTACTGAATTCTTATTTAAGTAACTTTAAAATCAGATTCAAGCGTGATAAATGTATGTGTATGTTGTTATGAGCAAGGTTTTTAATGCTTTCAGAAGTGTTTCAAAGTTTTTTTAAGGATCACTGTGCAAACAGTGCCACTTTGCTGTAGTCCATGAAATTTGAAACATTCTGAAAATTTGTAGTGCAAGTTCCAGGTGGCAGATGTCAGAGTCAGTTGGAAATTTTCACACTAGGGTGGACTGTGTCCTGGTACTGGAGAGGTAGTTACTCTGTGATCCTATACAAAAAATTGCATTAATTCAAATGTAGAGATGTCATAGTCACTACAATATTTGTGGTTTTGGTTCTCACGGATGAAATTGAGGTTCTTCTCTTTCTGTTAAAGGAAATTGAGTTCCTTATAGATAAGACTGAGACAACATATTTTATTATGTGAATAATTTTGTAATAATTTGATGGGTGTTTTAAAAAGCAATTGACAGTTGTAAGGAACTTGGAAACAATTTTATTTCAGTGTAAATCAGTGCATCACTGAGTGTGATAATTACCTTATATGCTATTACATTATCAATTTATTGCTCTTTAGATTCCATCGTGAGGATATGCTGGCTACGTTATTGTCACAGATTGAAGGTTCTGGTTCAGGCGTGAAGCGGGTTCCTTCATATGTAGCTCCAGACTTAGCAGCAGACATCAGGCGGCACATGGCATCAACTGTCCGTCAACGTAAAGGCTCTTTCCCTTGTCACTTTGTTACAGAGCTGACAACATTTGCTTTGCCTGCAGGTTGGTGGTTGTCATTTTCTTTCTTCTCTAAGAACAGCATTGCAAATGGAAGTAAAATTGACAATGTATGTAAGTAGTAGAAGTACATCTATTACATACCTTTAGATTCAAGGTCCAAGCATACAGCTTAAATCTGCTGACCATGTGTGAAAGCCTTCATGTGCATAGTCTTCCACCATTCTGTCTTCAATTTCTGTTGAAGATATAGGGTAGGTTGCTTTTAATTTTAAGACATTTATAATGATGATAAACTTCTAGTGCTGCGGTCATGGAAGAGTAGAGCTATACCTGTACCCACCCTCTGGGCAACAGCAGGCCTGTAACGGGATCACTTTACCTTTTTATAATGTTGGTAGAACTGGATAGAGGCGTAGTGCTTTGGTACTGTGACAGCATGGAGGGGTTTTGTACCACACCCTAATGAGGACAGTTCTGATGGATGAGTTTGTGGTAATGTATGTATGTTCACTGGTAGTGGAAAAGTTTAGTGTGCTGAGAGAAGGACCAGTGTTACTTCATCTACAAATCCGTATATTTCCTGAGATTTGACATGTGTTTGCGTGGCAAGAAATTGGAAACTAGTTGCCTGAGCTGTGGCATGGCAAACATTTAGGATGTTCAGATCGGGGAACAAAAGTAGTGTGTTCTGAAATCTTCTCTGTGCACACACCGCATGATAGTAAATTCTTACTAGGTTTGTAATGCGTTGGGACGAGTCTTCACTACTGGTCATGTTTGGATCAACACTGGTGAGTGGGCAAATATATTTCTGGAGCGTGCATAATTTCATTAAGTCCACATTAGTTTATGATGGCAATTTTCTTGAAAGAAAGTTATTGTATGCAGAAAAGTAGAAATCATATCAACTACAGGCTGCAGATTTTGTCTCTGAAAAATTTTTTATTTATCATTTAATATTTAGTAATATTATTGCAGGATTTTTTGTGTTTTTTTAAGGCAGTTTTATAATTGTGCATACATTTTGACAAGTCAAACATTTGAAATGTGTGACACTACAGGTTTGTTCATTGTTTTGTCATGCTTGATAAAGATATAGGTTGAAAGCATGTGAAAATAAAGTACTAAGAAAAATACTTTGCCCAGAAGTTGGTTATGTGCATAGCTAATAGTCAAAATTACAGAACAAGGAACTTAAATAATATTGTATGGTCCAAATAGTGACAACTGGAGAGACAAGAAATACACAAGTACCTTGATGGAAAAACATTCTGAGGAGAGACTGCTTTGAAGTCCCAAGCATTGCTGGGAGGAGGATATTAAAATTAATATTAAGCAGCTAGTTAAAGATGGTACATAGTGGATTGAACTAGCTGACAATGGTTATGCCAGTGCTGATGAGCGTTTTGATTTCTTCATACCGTAATGGCCCTCTCATGTAGTTAATTTAAAAGTCTGAAACGTAATATTGGTACTGTCATTACAGAAGTGGAGGACTTGCCTCCTTCAGTGCAGGAACAGTTATTTGAAGAGCTGTTGGACAAGGATGCTCAGCAACAGTTGGAATCAGAGCCACCAGTGCTAAACTGGTCATTGGAGGTGACTGTGCGACTTGGCTCCAGACTGTATGCACTGTGGAATCGTTCAGCTGGTGACTGTCTTCTGGACTCTGCCATGCAAGCAACTTGGGGGGTGTTTGATCGTGATAATACGTTGAGGAGGGCCCTTGCTGAAAGTTTGCATCAGGGTGGACATGTGTAAGTCATGTATCTAACAAGTTATCACTTGAAAATGAAAATTACTTCTAGAGCAGAACTTGTAAAAGCTTCCTTATAAAATATTTTTTCTTCATATAACATAGTAAATGTTCTGAAGCTTTCTAATGAAAACTTTCTTATAATAACAGGAGTGCTGGGAGGTTAAATGGTGTAGTCACTGTACAAAGAACTGTACAAGTGAAGTTATGTCAGTCAGCATATCATGATATGCGAACAACCGTGCTTGGCACCATTGCCAGTAATGTCACAAAATTTGTACACACTCTTTCATGTAGTTGTGAGTGGGTTGTTTGTTTACATATCTGTAAACTTCACCGCACTTCTCAAATGATATTAAAAAGAAGTTGAATTGTCATTATTGCACTTGACGACATCTAGAAGCAACGGAAATTCTACTTTATACCCAAAAGAGAAAGAAATACTGTATACAAAATTAGAGAATGGTTGGTTGATGTCACTGGGAAGTTGAAAATATTATTGCAGGAAACATATTCATTACAGGCTACCAGATTGTAGAGAGTGTAAGCCCTTACCCAAAATTAAATATAGATGAACCTTAAAATTAAAGTACTGAGGCAAAGGTGTAAAATGTAGAGGCTTAGTGTAATAAGCAGCAATTCAGTCTTTGTCTAAATGTAGTAAATCATAAGCATACCTACACATTATGTGTAAAATATTGCTTAGAAGTCAGCTACTATATACATGGCAGTATATATAACTTTGAAGTTGTATCCATCAAGTTTAACATATGAAATTCTGTACTTAATGAGCTTTTCACATAAAAAATGTAACTGATGTGTAGTATTAGAAATGTAATAGGAAAGTAGGCTTCATTGTTCGTGCTTGCAGCTCCTTGTTGTTTTTTAAACTTAACAAAAGAATATAATTGTAGTTAATATTGTCATTATGTTAATAGATGATTGTGGCACAGATGGTAAGTTCATATGTTTAAATTTTTACTGCAGGGAATGTTCTAAGGAACTGTGTTATTACCGCAGCGTTTATGGTCTGAGGTTGTGAATGGAGAACCTAGAAACCAGAGAAAAAAGCTGTTCAGTAAGTTCACGCACAAACACACACACACACACACACACACACACACACGGACCACTCTTTAACATTGTGATGGTCACAAGATCATTGGGCTTGAATAGTAGACTGGATCCTGTTGCTATTGTCCATTCAGTCCTGTCACATTTTGTTGTTGAGTAAATACAGTTACTTGATTTCAAGAAAATATGCATTGGCAATTATTTAAAAAGTATTGGTAGGTCTAACAGTGAATCAAGAATTCTGCCTTACTATTTTATGGCATGTATGAGAAGCAGTGCAAAAGAAATTATCAGACCTTTGGCAGGAACACAGCTGGTTGCTTCACCATGACAACACTCCCATGCATACAGTGCTCTTTGTCCAGAAGTTTTGCATAAAAAACTAAATTTATGTGGTTTACAGCTGCCCAATAGCTCTAATCTCTCTGTAGCACACATCTCCTGTTTGGATGAATTTTTAAGAGGATGATTTGTTTCAGGAGAGGAAACACAAGATATAGTGCTAGAGCATCTAATGTGGATTTCTTCAGAACCATCTATGGAAGACCAGGAAAAATGTGAACATAATTGGAATTGTTAATGCAGAAAGGGACTATTTCAAAGGGAATAATGTTTAATAAATTGAATCTAATACACTTTGTGTTTTATTGAACTACACTGTGAACTTCCTGAACAGGCTGCATAAAATAATTATTTTGTTGTGTTGAATGGTCTCTGAGTTGCATGTGTTGACACAGTGCTGCTACTTACAGGTTTTATCCTCGCTGGAAAGAATATGAAGCAAGTCAAGCCCAGTTGCTTGAATTCAGTCTTGAGGAGGGACAGTGGGAAGAGGACTGGGCTGGCCTTCTTTCTCTTGCCAGTCAGCCAGGGTCCAGTCTCGAACAGCTCCATGTATTTGCCCTTGCACACATCCTCCGTCGACCCATTATAGTTTATGGTGTGAAATATGTGAAGAGTTTCCGTGGAGAGGCTATAGGCTATGCAAGATTTGAAGGTATCCAAAATAGTTATAACTAGTACATGGCAATGTGGACTCCTCACAGTCAGTACCTTATTGCAGTGGTGCCCACATAACATATTTACTTGTCTCTAGGAAAGCTTTCAGTTGTAAAACCCATTAACTGCATGGAGCAGTATTCTTCTTGAGAAGCTAGTAGTTGCTGAATTAAGAAATACCATGTCTTCTTGGAACTTGATTTTTTGTTACTACTGTGTTTTTTAGAACCTTCCCCTAGACCCTGTCCTGACCTACATGAATGGAGTCAGCATCCTGAAACTCAGTTCATGTCATTTGTGTTTTAATATTATCCACCAGTTAATGCCTAGGGCCACCAAAAGGTCTCCTCCCTTCAAGTATTGTACCTAAATCTTTACCTGCCTTTCTAATCCTACAGCATATCCCCTCATTTCATCATCTTTGATTTGATCACCCCAAGACTACAGTGATTCCCAGTTAAGGAAGTCCTGTTTAAAATGATTTCTACCTACAATGGTATGGTAAACTGGTTTGTTAGTATCCCCAACGGGACAGTGCTCTCTCTGTCTTTTGTTTGTTTAAAATGTTCCTGTCTAGTAAGACTGCCTGCTTAAGATGTAAATTTTTTAAGTTAAGTGTCTGAATTCATCTGATATGAATGTGTTAAGTAAATCACTGAATGTTGTTATTGAACCTTAGAAGTTGTAGTGCTTCTAAGCTTGTTGAATGAAAATAACTACCTTTGTTGTGTGTTGTTTTTACATCCAAGATCCTTTGCAACATAGTTTTCGTGCTTTCCCATTTCCTTATAGTGGACACCCAGCTATGCTGGTAATAACACATGTCATTTTCAGAGTTATGATTATGCTAATAGTATTATGTAAACGCAAGTGTCCTAAAAGTGTTGCTAGCTCTTGAAAATAAAAAAGATGAATGCAAGTGAAAATAATCACAGTTTAGGATGTCACTGTGCTGATAAGGCAACTTTTAGGACGCTGTGTTAAAGTGGTGCTGCGTATCGTCATGAAGCTATGCCATGTGGCATGATGATGTAATAAGTGCAGAGGTGTGAGCTGATGTGAAGACTAAGTTTCATGTAGCAGTATTATTCAGTAAGTAGGTAGAAGTGAATATTGGTTTATCTCATGTGCTGGGCAAGCAACTGAAAGGATGTTCTGGACTCAATAATATACAGTCATCAGTACATTTCAGACTTACTTAGTAGGTATTCTAGTCTATATTTTAATACAAAATTAATAGATGCCAGTTTAATAGATACAGTATTTTCTACATAAGGGACATAAATGTATAAAATATATTGACTTTTGCAGGTGTATATTTGCCATTACTCTGGGAGCAAAGTTTCTGTGTGCGGTCACCCCTAGCATTGGGTTACACCCGAGGTCATTTCTCTGCCTTGGTTTCAATGGAGCCCTACAGTAGGTTGGAGGGGGGCAATGCAGGAGGAGCAAACAATTTGGGTCCAGATGAGCTCCAGGTTACCTTCTTGCCATTGATGGACCGTGACCGCAAACTTCTGCCTGTACACTTCCTTACACAAGCTGAGGTCAGTAGTGAGTTATACTGTAACTTAATCTTTGTACTGTCATATTTCTGGTAGTGTTCACTCTTTACATCTATGTCATGTAGTTTTCCATCCCAATCATATTTTTTGGATACTTATTTTTTTTTGGAGGGGGGAGGGGGTGGTGGCGGTGGTGAATTTTTCTGTAATTCTTATGATATTTTGGTTCTCTGGGATAAATACCCACATAACCTCATTCTACTGTATGTATTGACTGTACTGCAAATTTTAATAACCAATTAGAGAATATTACAGGTTTGATGGCACAAGTTATTGTAAAAAATTTGATGTAGTTAGTATGCTACACACATTCGGGACATAGTACTGTATTTACTTGAATGCAAGATGAGGTTTTGTCCTTAAATTTCATTCGTAAACTGCCACAGTCTTTTTATTTTGGATATTGCCCATCTAATTTTTTAAAGAAGCACAATGTTTTGGAAACCGGCTATATTTTCATATGCAGGCAAAGAAGCACGTAATCTGGCAGGCTGCTTAGATCAAGCTGTTCTGTGACTGGGCACTGCAGAAACAGTAAACTTGTTAAGATATGCAACTGAGAACAGATCTTGTCCAGGGTAGTAACAGGACATTGGCTATTGAATAATTAAAAATTAACTACCAGGCTTAAAAATGAAATCTGGACCAATCCACAAATTAAAAACCATAAAAAGAACCATGAACTCTGATCAAACCACAGGCGCAACACAGAAATCCAGAATACATATTTAAAATTCTTAATACCACTAACACTGTCTGTGGAGAAAATTGTGATTCTTCTTCATGGGTTCAAGGAAGTTTATAAACCAAGAAATATAAATGTGTTATTTAGTCAATGTGGATCATAATGACATGGCAGTGCATCTCACCATAAATGACTGTGAAGTGCTGAATATCCAGTGTAATGGATGAGACTGATGATATGTTGTAGAATTGCAGTGAAAGAGGATGGGAATGTTAGGAGTGAGTGTGAGGAAAGGTGAAGGCACACTGATTGTGAAGATGGAAACAGTGTTACTGATTGGTGAAGGCAGATAAAATCTGACATGCTTTGTGTATTAAGTGTATGAAATTAATAGTAAAATATGTTTTATTTTTGGGGGTCTTCCTAGATTTGGATAAATATATTTTCCCTTGCTAGACATGTTTTATTTTGGGAGTTGTCGCAGAGTAGAGTAATCTTGCATATGGGTAAACACAGTACTTTAATCACTAGACCCTGTATCCACAAGTAACATTTTATTCTTAATCCTGTGCAGCAGTTTCGCTCTTAGCCTCCAAAATGTTTGTTAGAATTGCAGAGCACTTTTTTTTAATACTAAAATTTTTTCTTAAATGTAAGTAAAAGAATAATAAAAATTTGGATTTTCTGTTAGTAAATCGACGAAATGCAATTTAATGTAAAATGTTGTTCATGTGGAAAGAACCAACCCCCCCCCCCCCCCCCCACCATCTTTCATAGCAGGTGTCAAATGCATGTCTACTGTGGTAGCAACATTATCATGGCTGTAGCTGATTTCACCAAAACAATGCATTCATTCACAATTTTCAAGGCAGAGATGGGCATGACAGTCAAATACACCATAATAGGAATCATTGGCCATAACAGCAACTACACAAATTTGTAGGTTACTATCTGTACAGTTTTTAATGAATGCATTGTGTGATTAGCTTGCCACAGTTCCAGCAGAATGGTGGCTTTCCTGGAAACTTGGTAACTTGGAGTAGTTAGATACCTGGTGGAGTAAGATAGTAAAGATTCTAAATCTTAACATTCTGCAGTTTGCATGGTAATGTCACCTGTAAGCTGACAGGAGGAATATACAAACATAATTCATTGACAGCTACATAGTATTTTGAGTTCAAGATTGTTGTAGCAGTCATATGGTCTTTATTTTATGTTTCAAGATTTAAGGTTCTGACATTTTTGGAATGTGCTGCCTGTCAAGGTGCAAATGGTTTCTTACATTTTGAAAGCACTCATACTTGCACGACAGTACTGTATCCAATTCAAAAGACTCATCTCCTTTCTTAGTATTTCCTATTCATCTAGGTATGGTCTTTGATCAGTCTGTTCTTTACCCACTTCATAAGGTGAAAGTAGGAATCAACATTTTAGATTAAAACATTAAATGGTGGAATATCTTTTTTGCTCACAATAACGAGGTGATAAATGAGGTGATAGTAAAATTGACAATGATGGGAGGCCGAGTGGACCTACAGCTTAACATTTGATCGGAACTGGGATGTGTGTGAACAAATTGGGCACTGTGCCTAGACAGTTTCACATATGAAATCAAGTGCACAGGGTGCCACTGCCTGTTCCCATGGATCACCAGATGCCGAGTTCTATTTGTATTTCAGTACTGTCTGATTTCAAATGTTTCAGCTGGGAAGGGAAGAGAGTATTCTCCGGCAGTGGCTGGATGTTTGTGTCACTGAAGGAGGCATCTTGGTAGCACAACAGAGACTTCACAAACGTCCGCTTCTTGTTGCGCAGATGGTCGAGGAGTGGTTGAACCACTATCGTAGGCTTGCGTGAGTTGACAGAGTATCCATGAAACTAATTTAATGTAACACAGTCAGTTCATAATAAGACAGAACTAAATCTTCAGCCTGTTCTGTTGTTTGTTTGGTCACTACACATTTTTTTAAAATTTCTGTGATGTTTAGTGTGAAGGCTTACTCTTGAAGTCAGTGCAGCTGCATGAATACAGATACTCATCCCTTTAAAGTATTCATAATTAACAGTCGGCTGCACAAGTTACTGGGTAGTGCCACAGTATTTTCAAGACAACTAGACAAAGGTCATGATGTACAGCCTCCAATTTCCATAAGTATGCTACCTATAAGAGTTGTAACATGTATTTGTGCTTTGCAGGCAAATGACAAGTGCACCATTCACCCGCCCACCACCAGTCCAGGACTATTCCAGTGATGGAGGAGACACAGATGATGAATAGCAAATCCTCGCATCCTTCTTGACATCTGTGAACACACAAGACAAATCCAAGTAAGTGGTCAAGAATCAAAAGAAGATATATGTGAGAAGAAAACTGGAGGTTGAACACAGCAGATAATTTTATTTTACTTGTAACTCAAACCTTTCCATTGCATTAGGCTTTAGAGTCCTCATATTTCCTTGGAAACTAGAACATTCGCAGAATCATTGCTTTCTTTATAATTGTGAAAGTTAATAAAACTTATCTCATTTTTCTATTTATATTTGAATGGAGTAGTGCTGTCACTGAATTTGAAACGGCAGTGTGATACATTATAGAATCAGAGTGTAAACTGTGCTTAAGTAAGGCTATGAGAGTTCTGTTTTTAATTTTCCATGTGTTTCCTCTTTCTGATAAATTATGAAGGGAATTTGATTTGATGGCAGTGAGGCATTGTCAGCTGGTCAGTTACATGTATCTAGTATATGTTCCATTCTACTCACCATAATAATTTCTCAAGGGCATACATTTTTAAATGTTTCCTCTTGGCATCATTATGCATACAACCCCACATAGTACCTTAGTCAGTACATTACATTCTTTTAATATTGCTTTGTGCACGAAAGGACGTATAAAATAACGGTGAACTAAGCCAAAGAGTTGGAATTTTTTTATATACTTATATACCAGAATAATCAGTAGCTATATAATGAAGTTACTATATGACAAGATGTGATGAGTGAAGTATAATTGTATATTCAGTCATGTTTACCATCAATCCAGAAGGTGTATGTAAAAATTCAAAATTAAGATCTGGTAACCTTCAGCAACTACCAAAAGTGACTGAGGGTGGTAATAACAATGTTTCCCTTGTTTTCATCACAGAATGGGAGGGTTAGTTACATTGTTGTGTCTTTCAGGACTGTTTAAATGTACTAACTACTTGTTGAATGGGTACAGTATTCTTTAATGGTGTATCAGTGATGGTATTAATATGCCAGCATCTGTAATCATCTGTAGAGTTCCATAGTTACTTTTCATGATGCTGAAGTTTTGTGTACAATGATAAAAACCATAGTAATTCCTCAATTATATTTTCATTTCAGCCACCTTGTACTTGATTATATATTTTCCATTATCATTTTTCCAGTTGGCAATGTGTTTTATTTGCAAACTGCAGGAGCCATCAGAAGAAAATATCTCAAAGAGTGCTTCATAAATTATTTTGGTGTATGAAATATTGAACATGTTAGTGAAATTTAAAATGCCAGTTTACTTTATGACACTCATTGGTTGTTTTACATTTCTTTTGAATATTTTGGATCAAGTTTAGAGGTTACAAAAAATCTTGCTAGGATGATTACATGATTCTGAGAGAGTAATAGTTATTTTAATATAAAGTTATTGTGATCTTTACTTAGAAACATATTAATGGAATTTTAGTATTACTTACCACTGAAGTTATTATGTTTAATAGTTTTCCTCCAGTGTTCATGCACATATTAATAAAAAGAATATATTATTAAATGAGAACTGTTTAACTGTCAGTTCTGAGAAAGAGCGTAGTGCAGTACACTTATCAACTACCAGCAATGGCATTCATCTGGAGCTGTATATAGATTTAAGATCTGTTGAAGGCTTAGAGTCAGGTGTAAAAACATTATTTTCCCTTAAAAAACTTTTTTTATCTTTCTTTTAAAGGACATTACTGGACCTCTGATGAATAGCTTTATTGTAAATTTAGCAATACAGTTGATTTCCAGAAGTGCAGGAATTGTTATTTGGGTTGCCAACATGTTTTGAGTTGGAAAAAGTAACTGAATGTTCTGTTTAGTGTTAAGGGATAACTGGTGTCATTTATAATATAAATTTGCACATTCTGATGAATACATATATTACATAATTTAAACCACCCAGCTATCAATTGGAGTGTTGTGGTTTATCCTTTTGCTGTTTTCAACATTTCACTAAGCTTTAATTGTTGCCTGGAAACACAATTGAAAACTGATCTAATAATAAACATCATTTATGAATATCTGCTACACACTGTGACAGGTATTGCTGACACATAAACTTTTCTTGTTTTGAGTGAGTAATTTGGAGTGGAACTGTATATGTAAATGCATCTCCAAGTTTCGTATATCAGAGCGGAGAAAAGTATATTTTTAGTTAACTGTGTATTAAGTTGTCCTGTATATGGAGATCTCAGGTCTTTGCAGCAGTGATTACGAAGAATTTGACTTCTAGACGTGGTGCCACGTAGTCCAATAGAAGCCACTGGTTTGGAGCATCTTACTCCTACGTCATGTACCCTGTAGCTGGGGGCAGCTGGTTCCTCTGAAACATCGATAACTTTGTATCATGTCTCAGAAGACGCTATTCTTCATTGTGTTGGTTTCCATACTGTAACTTGTGTGTAAATGAGTCAGAATGAATAGACAATTGTAATTATATTTTTTCATTAATTAATGTTGATCTTGTGTTTGTATAATTTAATTGCATTTTTATATATAGGAACTGGGTTATAACTTTCAGAACTGTTTATTGCAATATCAATCATGTGGGAATTTGGACAAACACATGCAAGCCCAATAGCCTGAATGTTTTTGGCTGAAACATGTAAGTTCCTTTATAACTGGTACAGTTGTAAATAGGAATGTTAATTGTATCCCTGTTTCTATATGTAGATATCAGAAAACAGGATGCCGTTTTTTAAATTAATTGCATTTGTGTGTGTGAGGTTCAGCAGCAGCAATTTTTGCTGGTTGCTTGCTGTTCGATTTGTTGCAACAGTGGGCTAACATAATCATGAGTGTGAACATAACATAATTGTAGTCTCTGTTGTTCTCATTCTTGCTCTTCTTGGATTAGGCCTTTTGGCATTATCCTTGTTCTAGTCATCAATTTGTTTGTTTATTATTCTCTTTATGAATTTGTACTGAATTCTAATCTGACTTCTGGCATATTTGTTTGAGTTTATTAGGATGTGATAGAAGAAAGTACTGCAAAATCTGTCACCAGCAGTCTCGAACTCTCTTGCAAAGTAGCAGCTATTTTGCCATTTAGGTCAGAGCACTGCCTGGTCTGTAGGGCCATGCTACAATGACAGTGAAGTCACATGACTACTGAACACTATTTTTCATCCACTCTGAAATGAGCATTATTTGTATGTTATAACCAACATGTTTCATTGGAAGGTGTACCTGAGAAAGAGGGTGAATCTTGAGGTATCTGCTGTTTAAGTTGGAGTTGGCAACCCTGCTGAATGCGTACTGCAAATAAAAATCAGAGACAAAAGTATCAACGTGAAAATAAGAAAAAAATGGGAGTTCTTCAGGAAAAAAGAGTTGCTGTCAGTTTCTGTGTGCTGTCATTCTATAATCTGGTATGATATGTGCTGAAAGTAACATTAGTCTTGTCCTGTGTTCTGCAGTAAATGTTACACTTCTGGTCTGAAAATACATGGATTTTACCATCTCAATTATCTCAGTGATGCGAGGTGATCAATTAGTAGCATAACATAGTGTATTTGTACTGAATAATAGACCTGATTGAAGTGTGAGTAAGTTGAAAATGGAAAGAAGGGAGTATTTACAGTGCAGTATCTGAGACAGTGAGGGATTTTGAGTCTAATTCTTATGAGGGTACAAGTGATGAAATCAAGGAAGATTTCAGATGTTCACTTGTGAGCAGTACAGTGAGAGTAGATATAGTACTCCATGCACAATTTTTGCAGCAGAGACAATACAAGATGACATGTGGTGTTCAACAGCAAATTTCCAGAACATCAACAAATGTAATGAAAATGTTGTTGCAGTATTAATACCTGCTTTTCTGAGCTACCAGGTATACATTCAGTTTTACAAGGTACTGAAGACAGTTCTGCTGTGGATATATTTCTTGTATTTTTTGAGCAACAGAAACTAACAGATGTGTGCAGAAATGCGAATACTTGTAAATAGAATGAAGTTCTGTAAAACCAACATTATTCAAGCAAAAAATGCAGTGGAGCTAGAAAATTCTTTTTATGCCATACTAAATATAAGCAGCTTAAAAATATATCCAAGTACTTTTTGTACATTGATTGTTAAATGTTGTTCAGGGCCCACCTCCACCAACCTTGGTGGACAGGCCACCCCTGACAGAACGTTTGAATTTATGAATGCAACACAGACCAATAAAGGAGATATGGCTATTTTTTGACCATGACTGTTTTTATAAACATGAAATATAATTCTGTTTCTAATGCAAGCTTCACTGCTCACCAGATATTACTCAGGTGACCAAATAAGAGTGAGATGGTTGAGGCTGAGGGAAATAGACCACTTGGAAGACTGGACATAGGTGGAAGGATACTATTAAAATTAATTTTCAAGAAATGGGATGGCAAGACATGCACTGGATTGATGTGGCTCGGGTTACAGACAGGTGGCAGGCTCTTGTGAATGCCGTAATGACGCTCCAGGTTCCAGAAAATATGGGGCATTTCTTGACTAGCTGAAGACGTATTAGCTTCTGAAGAGGGACTCTGCTCTATATCCTTAATTAGTTCTGTAGTTAGGTAGTTAGTTATGCAAGCATAACTAAATGTCATATGCACACAGGAACTGTCCTTCCTCTTCTTTCCATTTTTTGACAGCTCTAGCTTGTTTCCTGTTTTATAATTTTTCCAGTTAGCACAAATAAGATGTTCCATGCCACTTCTGAAACACTATAAAATTCATTATATAATTTGTTATTGTGTCTTTTTGTGTTCGGTGTGTTTCATTGTAAAAGTCTGTGAGCCTGGACTTGAGTAAGTTTCGTCAAATGTGGGAACTCTGTCCAGTGTATATAACGTAGCCACTTATGCTTTGGGCTATACGATAGATCACGTGGTGTCAGTACAGGATGAAGCCATGGTGAAAAGAAATTTATCTGCTACCTATCTTTGTTTGCTTGTCTTTAAGGGGCAGAGTTAGTAATAAGTATGTTACCAGGCAGCTCACCAATCATAATCTTGTGTTCTTACACATATTTCTCTCTTGATAAGCTCATTTATCCAGCATTGGACTTCACTCACTACTGGACCTTTGTTTGCATGCAAGGTTAGAATAGCTTTAATTTTTGTATCTTTCATTTCATTTGTATAATTTCTTCTATTGTGATACAGCTTTATGAGATTGTTTCCATGTTCCCTGTGGTATGTTCTTGTTCTTATAATGATGAAAGTGACAATGGAGCCTCTGACATTGTGTTTTAAGCACTGTAGACTTCCTGATATGAAGATGCAACTATGTTACAGTACTTGTAAGAATGAGTATTGATAATATTCATGTTCCGTAGGAAGGGGCAGTTGCAAATGATGAGGTGGGACATTTTCCACATTCACTCTCCAGCGTGAAACAGGAAGGAGATGTCTGTAATAGACTATATGTATATTTCAGTTCTATTTGTTTTGTTTTAAGTATTGACAATAATTAATTATGATAAACAGAAAAGTAATAGTGTCTACTATATGATAGTGTCATTTGTTTTAATGTGACTTTTTATTCCCCTTCAGCAAACATATTCATCTTGTTTTCAAGGTTTTTTCCAAAGAAAATATGCATAATTCATGTGCTGGTGTTATTATCATTGTCCATCTCTGCTAATACTTTGGTTATCTTGGGCTGTGGCTTGCCAGACACTCTAAGTGATACAGAATGTACCACCTAATTGTGGCAGGGTGATTAAATCAATGAAAAAGTGATACCGCATGTACACCACATGCAGGACATGATAAATGCACATAAACTGTTGATTTTGAAATCTCAAGAAGGTATAGCTGGGATGATACAGTAAACCCTCACCGTTAGCAGGGATTACGTTCTTGCAAAGGCAAGCAAACAGTAAAACCGTGATGTGCACAAGACATGGGAAAAACAGAGTTAGGGTAACAAAAGAAAAAACATAATAATAGGTATAGCTGATGATTAATGAGCATGAAAATGCTAGTGTTGGTTTTTACAGGAATGTGGTTGGTGTTATTGGCTAGAAGGTGTCAGGTTGATTAAATAACATGTGTGTGTGTGACCGAGAGGGAGACAGGAGCCTTGTACACCTCCAGGCGTGGTGTGACAACCTGCAACTCGTGCTTAAATTTTAAGCACCTTAAAATGAAATGATGAACTCCAAATCGACTAAGTCAGCTGTTCAAGGTCTTCCTCAGTCAACTCAGTGGAGTGAGAATCAAGAACTTTGTGGATATCACTCTCCAAATTGGGGGATCCTTCTCTTGGAACTTTACAGGCCAGTGTGGAGATATTGTTTATTTGATTTGGCTGGTTGGGGGAATACCCAGAAGTCTGTAACTACTTCAGGCCAAAGCTACTTCCAGCAGCCATTCAGTGTTGTGAATATTTGCTTGTGCAGGGACACCTTTATGTTTACTGTGCAGTTCACTATGCTGTATGGCTTCTATTATTCCTTGATACTAAAATGGTGAAGTACAACAGAAGATTCAGGGAGTGTAATAACTTTTGAATGTTATCATGATTTTCTCGTCTAGCAGCTGCAGGTGTGTGGTGATGTTCTTTAGTAAGTACTCAACCTAGATATTTGGATGGATAAGACCCAAGATCTTGTGGATGCCCTGGGGGCTTATGAAGGTTTAGGAGAACTTTTGTTTCTAGATTCTAGGACTTAAGATTCTGCTCGACATCATGAAAGAAGCACTTGTTGAACTAGTCTACAATGATTGCTTCCTCAACCAGTGGTGTCATATTAGGCCTTATTCTTCTGCTTTAGAACCTGAAGACGTGCAAAACACTACATCAGCATAGGTTTTATAACCCCTCTTCTTCCCCCTCCGAAAGCATGGAACGCTTTATACAAATTTTGAGACCTTAAAACTTGGAAAAGTCTTAATTTTTGGATAAGAATGCATGTGATGCAATTTTTTTTACCAAAATGGGCCTGTCTCATTGAGGCCGAAGACTTGCTGTGGAGTGTAGTAATTCTCCTCGGTTATGTTCTTGAAATGCTCTGGATACTTCATGCTAGTGACAGGTTGAGCAGTGGCTGATTGTCCTATTATTTACTTGTTTTGCAGGCTTATATGCTTCTGAAAGTTTTGAAACCAGCCTTTGCTGGTGTGGACACTGACCTTTTCCTTACCTTCCAGCTGTACATAATTGCTGCATAACTGCATTGCCTTTGCACACACCACAGCACCACCGACTGACAACCTTTGTCTCATCTTCCAGTCATGCATACTGGGCCATTTCCGTCTTTTTGAGGAAAGGTCACAATGACCTGGACAAGAAATCTGTGCACTTCTTGGAACACTCGCCATAATGCTTCCACTGATCTTGTCTTCAACATTGTTGTTGTAACGAACGATTTATGTATTTACACTTTTATGACATTTGACCAGAGCAATGCTCATTCCCCTGTCCAAGTTATCCAACACCTCCTGTTTTCTGTCCTTTTTCCCCCTCCCCCTTCGTAGGCTCGTCATCATCATCATATGTCATACTTTCAAGACATATCTAAAGTATAGAAACAATGAGTAGTTCTAAAATGTATGAAAAGTACAGTTAGAATGAATTCCATATTGCACAGTATCTAGGTAGCTGTTGAGTTTACACAACTGTATAGTGGTAGTCAGTTGTGTATGACACTTTGCATCTATGCAATAGGGACTGCCAATGAGCAAGGAATCTACATTGCAATGTGCCAAGGTTTCCACCATAATTCTTCTGTGAATGTGCAAAATTGTGATGTGTACATCCTCAGACAAGGTTGATCCACTTTGATTTCAAAATGGGTATTAGAGAAAGAATATATGAAAGCGTAGACTGGCTGAGAATGGAGACAAATGAACTTTCACCTTCCTTAAAAGTAAGGAATTAGTTTCTTCATTGGCTGGGTAACAAGTGACTTCAAGAAACCTGGTGTGCTAAGCTGTATGTTGTATGAACACTCAGAACTTCATCCACATTCAGCTTGCTGCTGTAGGCCAGCTGATAGCCCTTGAAATGAATGTCACAACTAGACACGTTGAACCACATACCTCTTAATGTGCTGCTGTGAGGAAGATATTTCCTGGCCAACTTACACAAAAGTGTTTGGAGTTCACAAAACATAATATGAAACAAATAATACAACTAAGAAGATAAAATATAACAAAAAGGTGTTTCAACAATACAGGATTTTTTTTTGAAGTATTAAAGTTCTTTGAAGTTTTTTTGTTTGGATTACCTATTCAGGTATACTTTTGTTTTATTTTTAGGCATAATGAAAATTGCAGTCTTTATGAAATGTTGTGTGTACTTTGCATCTTGACATGTTAGACAAATCTTGAAAGAGGTTGTCCTGACTTTAAATCAGGAGTATTTAATTGTGTTTGTTCTTTATATAATGAGAAGGAATATCAGTAATCCAGTAGCATTAAATTTTGCCTGGCAGTAATCAGGGACATACAGTAAAACCCACTTAAGACATTTTTGGAAAATTTAACACTTGTGGCAACTTGAGTGGGAAAATGTCTTTAATGGGTAGGCCTGAAAATTATGTTTTGTAACTGTGTATTGAACTTGACATTCCCTTTACTGGGCTATTATTGTATATAATAAATTCTGCATTAAATTATTCAATATTACCATCAAGCCAGGATGCAAATCTTACCTTCTTTCTTGATTTTGGCACATTCTTGAATATGAGACATAAATTTTTCACAAGCACAACAGGTCAATGAAGAACCGATAATAAATGGCTCTACAGGACGAAGCTACTCAAATAAGCAGTTTGAAGTGAACACAGAAGGATAGTTATTAAATATTTTCATTTATTGGTTCAGAGACTTATCAAAATGTGAAATGTAATAGAATTATTTAGAATTTTCAGTAGGTATGTAATGAACTTTTCCTTTTGATTTTGGTACTTTTTTTGGGTGTTGGTGCTGTGTTGAAGTTGTTTTTCATTGCCATTGGTTTGGAGGCATATTCTGCTTGCATCTTCCCTGTTTAATTGGGAAAGGTGAGGATGCTGTGACCCAGTTGAATTCTCACCTGAACTCACTTCAAAGCTGAAGATATTGCTAGCTGTTTGTGTGAAACATCAGCAAGACAACCCTCTTCCATATGGTGTGAACATCAGAAAACAGGATCAGCAACAACATGCAATCACCATAAAAGCTGACTTCAGTAAGAAATTTATGTTTTAAATCGTATGTGATCTTTGGCCATTAATCTGAAAAGATTCTGTTTTAGAAGAAACATCTTTCAGCTAGGATTTGTTAATTGTTTGGAGACATTTGTGTGAAGATAAATCTTGATTCATGTACAGTATTTTTTTTTTTAATTCTGTGTTACAGATTAAAAATATAGTTAGGCATTAACAGTTATTTTTATTCTGGTTATGATTTGGTCACCAGCATATTTCCTTCCTGTTTTCAAAGTTAATTGTCACATTCTGTTCTGACCATTTTGATTGCATAAGAGATGTGAAAGTGTTTATTGTTTTCATCTTTCTGTGATATGTCTCAGCACTTTGGCAACTGCCCCAACATTTTTAACATAACACTAATTGGAGTTTGCCAGTAAGCAGGTTAGAAAACTGGGCTTGACTTGGAATCAAACATATCTTCCATCCAGTGTGAAAGCCAGTCTTCTGTCTCCTTTTGGATATCAACTCTATCCTGTCTGTAGTTGTATGAAGCTTTCTTTCTATTTCAGTACATTTGAACATTATAATCTACTTGTTTGGAAGGAAACTAGTTTGAATTATCAGTTTAGTAGATTATCAAAAATTGTTTTAAACAAATACCGTATTTAAACATGTAAACCCCATGTCATCACTGTTCTTTTTATGCTGCATTAAGTGTTTATGTTTTCCAATTCTTAATTTCCATACACTGTTTTGTGTATTTTTAAAATAACATACACAATTCAAATACTAGCACTAACTCATGCTATTCATACTGAAGGCTTTGAATGCATTGTACTAATATAGACATAAAAATTGGTCAGGAGGAATTTATTTTATTGATTCTGAGGTGACCCTGACATTTTTATATTCAAAAGTAGGGAAGTATAAATCCTTGTCTTAATTTCAGGTAGATCCAGTAACAAATTAGAGTACTGGTAGTCCAAATTGTGTGGTTAGGACTGAAACCATATTGTTAATTTATTCATGTAATTAGTAGTGAAATTGAATAGTAAGTTGATGAGCTGTACGTGCTTATGCTGTGTTGTGTTTTTGACAGTGGGTTTGCACACATTGTAATGTACTGTAGTAAATAGGAGAGAGTTTTATTTTTAAATTCAAAGTAATACTTTCATTTTCAAGACAGAATTATATTTGCATAATTGATATTTCAAATGCTTGATATTTGAATGTTCAGAGCTCTGTTCTTACTTTTGGTTGATTTATGTCAGCAAAAGCTTTGAGTGTTACAGCTTTTGTGCTTGTGATGGATTTTGATATCTAAAAAGCAGGAATCTTGTGTAGAGGTTGCCAGGTTGATATTCTAGAACCTTCGCTGTACAATGTGGAGAATTGTGATTTCTTACTTGTTGTCTGACTGCAATCATTTTATATCATGCTGGTTTAAATACTGTGTGTTTTGGTTAACTGCAAGGCACAGTACAGATGCAACTGAAGAAATCTTTCTGATTTGTTTTGATTATCAGAACATACTCTGTCTGTTTTCTGAGGCTTTTTTTGAGCTGAAGATGAATTGTGCAATGACATCCAAAACCTTGTGAGCTTTATACTAACACACAGAATGCTGTGTGTATTGATTGTTAACCAGAAGTGTGACAGAAAATTTTACAAGAGTTCTGGAACCCTCTTTTTTCCAGAAGAATTATGCTGCTATATTTTTGGTTGTTATCAATTGAGTATGCTAGGTTGTGTGGCATAAGTGAGATAGCAAAGGGTTTAATATATTTAATACATTTTATGCAGGTTTTAATCCAGTAATACTGACTCACCATTTCTTATCCAACTTTGTACTAGGTGTTTCTATAGCTAAAACAGCATTTGCTACTGAGAAAGGCACATTTAACTGTGAAGACTTTATTTTTACTGAAACACAAAACAAAGACGTGGGTGTTAATTGCGTTTTAAGTTAATGTTGTTAGGCATTCAAATAATAAAAAAGAATTATTCTGTACAGAATGTATTCATATTACCAAGCTGAATGATTTAGATTATGAGCAGTGTATTTGCAACAGAATGGAGAATTTTATAAAGAGAAGAGTAAACACTGCTGATCCCAGTGGCTGCACAGTCTTAAGGCGCAGGTTTGTGGCCACTCACCTTGTGAGATTGTGGGTTCAAATCTTGCCAGGGGCATGGATGTCTGCATGTTGTGAGTATTGTTTGTTGTCAGGTAGAGGTCTCTGCAATGAGCTGATCACTCATCCAGAGGAGTCTTTCTGACTGGTGTGTTGCCTTGTGTGATCTAGAAACCTCATGAATGTGGAGGCCATAGCCCACGTTGGGCCACAGTGCCAAAAAAAAAAATGGAGTGAACACTTGCATAACTTTTCTTTACAACAGAATAGTATGCTCGTATGGTACCTTAAGTTGGTAGTGTGTCTGTTTCCACATTAAAAATGGTGAATATTGGGAATTTTGTTTGGCCTGTACATTATGAGTTATACATTACCATGTATAGAATCAGAGTTGCTTATGAGTTGTGACAATGAGTAGGTTGGTGTAGTGATAATGCTGTAGACTTAGATTAAGAAGGTGCCTGTTTTGAATCATACCTAGCAGAGTGACTGTCATGAGTGTTTTATGGCGTTCCTCAGTCCATCCCAGGAAATGCCAGGGTAGTATCTTCATTGGGTCATTACTACTTCCTTCCAAATCCATTCAAATTTATCATTCACCAATCATATTTCCACTCATGTTATATAGTCTAAGACACTTAACAGATCATTCAGTAAACCATAAAAGTGAACTCTTGTGACGTGTATGTAGGCAGAAATTAGTTGTAGCTCTGTAATGGTTTGATTGCCAGTCACTTTTTGTCAGTGTTGTCCTGGACCATCTGTTGACTGAATTAGTGGGTGTGATTTCCGCCGTGTCTGGATGGACTCTGCTGCCAAACTATCCTCCTCTGATAGATGCCAGGGATGCCTTCCCTAGGGGTAAAGTAGCTGGAGCATGAGTGGGAGAGAAAGAGGAAACTGTTTTGTTTAATAGTGCTACCAGTTGCAAAGTTCATATAGTGTTGGTGGCAGGCTACTGGAATGTGGGTGTGGAGCATTGGTGAAATGATACTGAGCAGAAAACTGAAGTACTCAGAACAGAACCTGTCCCAGTGCCACTTTCTCCACCACAGACTCTACATGGACTGGCCTGGCATTTAATCCAGACTTCCGTGGTGAGAAACTGATGACTAACTCCCTAGACCTTGGCAGACTACCACTCACTTCCATATGGTACCAATTTAAATAGTGTAGAGAGCTAAATGTCCATACTTTCAGTGTGGTTACAGGGTACAAGGAAACTTTTAATATCCTCATTACCACATGATATTGCTAGGTAATGTACAATGTACAAGGTAGTGTGTATGATGAGAGATTTTAGATCCCTATGCAGTAAACTTTAAAATTACCACCTTCTTGGATGTGACAGTGTACAAATTGGTAGATATTTGCCAGTGTTTTGGGACATGGATGAATTTCTTTCAGACCACATAGTACAGTTATTACATCCCAGAAGGTGGTGTGCATGATGTTCAGTTACTTCTCACATTCATATCATCCGAACCAATCAGCCAAGATTCACATAACTCTCTATGATGATATTCTTCCATGTGTTCTTAGATCCATCACTATATGTTACCTGTTTCCCAAGGAAAAGAGCCTCAGGTTCCACACTGGATGATAGTGGAATGTGCCCAGAGTTAATATGGACATGTTGGCAAAGAGAAAAATTTTTACCATCTCTCCCCTACTATCAGTTTACAGTCTGATGTATCATGGTTCAATCATAGAATATTTAAAACTGAAAGTGGATATATTGACATCTGTTAGATTCTACAGATATCATGCGAGTCAATAAAACATTTGTACTATCTGTAAAGTGGGTTGGAAGATCCTGCTGTGTACTGAATTTTATGGCATGGTGGTCATATTTGATAAGTTGTCATATATTATGCCACATTTGAATCTCATTATGTCATCATAATTTCTAGAACTGCTTAAACCAAACACATCATGTGACATACATGTAAATTTCCCTAAGTTGGAGTGTACTGTCACTGGGTGTGGGATTCTGAAATTTTTTAAATGAAGATTTGAAAGTTATGCTGTTTTTGTCAAGGATTGTAAAATACATTGTAGTGACTGTGCAAAATACTACATTATTACCAAATTTTGTAGTAACTCATAAATCATTGTTATAGTACAATGGTGAGGTATCAAAATTGCTTAACTGAAACTTACTGAGGTGTCACTGTGGCAGTAATTGCACAGATGGTACTACCAACTGAGAACAAGTGATTATAGTATGGTCTGCAAGAGGACTTTTGCTTTGCTTTGCTTTGCTTTTAAAGGTAATAAAATCTTATTAAATGTAATTGAAGAAGTACAGTACCTAGAAACGTTTATATTTTCTCTGTTCTGGTTAAAATGAAGATTCAGAATATGCAGTACACAAATGGGGATGTACTTGAAATGGCTTTGAAATGGTTGGTGGTGCTGTGTGTTATGTTTATTTTCTTCAATGAGATTTACCAAACATACATTTTATAAACACAGTCATCTATACATACAGGTCCTGATTGACACTTGGACCCATATGAAATTTCCTTGTTATTTAGGGGTTGTCTTTGACCCACTGAATAGTGGATTAAATGATATTTGATCTTTGAAGTATATTTCTGTGAAAATGTTAAAGTTTTTTTTAAACTTAGGAAGAGATCAGTTTTCTTGTTTCAAGAAAAGTACTTAAGAATCACACATTACTGTAACCACTGGTACAGGTGTTAATTTTTGACCAGATACCACTATTTGATTAATTAAGAAATCGATCAGCCTGGCACATTTTTCATGAACTAATAGTTGACTGCTGCATTGATAACAAAATTAATTTAAAATATGGAAGTCCTAAATATGTTGAAACATACAGAAGCAAATGTTATGTATTTTTTGAACTTGAATCATGTGACATGATTCATTGGCATAAGATGTTAGTGAAATATAAAAGTTTCTTTGCTACTTTTTTTTAATTTGAGGACAAAATTTTTGTCATCATTAAGCACTGTTTGCAATAGTAATGGATGTACATGAAATTTGAAACTGAACTGTACGTATGGATTCAAATTTTATACTCAAATAGTTTTCTTGATTGTTTATTGTGTTGAATAAAATATTGGCTATTATTAATGAGACTGAGATGAATCAGGTGATGAATTGAACCTGAGTTTTATATGTCGGCTTATGAATCAGTCACAGGTGCGTGATACTTTTTTTTTCTTTCAGAAATAAAGCAATTAATATTATACAGTCCCAATGATAGGAATCACATACATGGAACAGAAAGGGGCCCTATTCTTTTTATTGACGTCCTGCATATGTGGAATTTTCTTTAAAAGCTGTTGATGAAATGTGGGGTGCCTAAGGAGTATTGGAAGCTGTAGTAATGAAACAGCACCTGTACTGAAATTTTAACTTAAGATCTGATATGTCTTCTGCTCTTGATCTCTCACAAAGCTGTGTAGTAATTCATTGTGACAGTTACTTGCACTGCTGGAAGATGTTGCATGCTTTCACCATTTTACAACAGACAAGATATTTAAAGTGGATTATATTTGTCAAACTTGATCTCAGGCATCAAATATTTACATTATTGTAAGGCTGAAACTGTAATGTGTCTGTTAAGGAACAAAACTCGGCATGTCATATGTAAATTACTTGAAAGTTATGTAAGTCAGGTAATAGTGTGGTCAGAATGGTTCCTTCTTCCACACAGAATAGTTTCTCTCTCTTTATTTGTTAATGTTTTAATTTGTCTTGGAGTATTGGTTAATCCAATGCTCTCTGCCCTCTTGCAAGTTTTGTAAAAAATGTTTATCTGGACGTGGGGCTGAATGAATCTCCACACGTTTTTAATTAAACTGCTATTAATCCTCTCACCAATATCTTGGATTTGGTTTCTGCTTATATAGTTGGTCAATGTGATTGAACTTGGGTTACCCTCTCATTTTTGATGGAGACATATTGTAGCAGTATGCTAATCAGTTAAAATAATAAAGTTGTCAGAACTGGACCACCAATGCAATTTTTCATCCATTCGTATATAAATATGCTCACTTGCTGGAATTGTGGGTTCAAATACCGCCGGGGGCATGGATGTCTGTCTATTGTGAGTATTGTGTGTTGGCAGGTAGAGGTCTCTGTGAGAGGCCAATCCCTCGTCCAGAGGAGTCCTACTGAGTGTTGTGTGTCTGAGGGTGTATGCGGAACCTCAGCAAGGCCTTGGCCCACTGCAGCTGTTGAGCCATGACAAAAAATATGTATATATTTCATATTGTTGCCTTTACATTCACATTGTCTTAGACACTAATTTCTGTAAAACTAATAGAAAGGTTCCATTTGTAACAGTATAAGAGTTTATGTTCTATGCATATTTGGCTTTTCCAACATCGTGGTGTTTCTGCTGGATTTGCCTTGGTGTGTTAGATCTACCAAAGATTTACAGTACTAGTTTCCTAATCTCTGCACATGTGAAGTCAAACAACCTGGTATATTTCACATTTTTTTTAACTTCTCATAAGTGGCTCAACATAGCAACAGAAAGATGCAGCATGAAATGGCTGATTAATATTCTTAACTTTTATATATATATTTGCCACTCTAAATGTAATATTTTGTTCATATCCACGGAAGTAATGAAGGCATTGTGAAGACCTAGAGCTGTATAAGAAACTTAGCGTGAGTGTTTTGGTATTATGGTATGTAATTATGTAGTTGGGTCAAGGTGGAAAGAAAGACATGTGACTGATTTAAATGTAGAGGAGCTGCTACAGCGTACCCCATAATTCTGGCGGTTTGTTGAAGCATTTGCCTGAATACATATTAATTGTGAACTTTGGATATATTTTGGTCCTGCCATGATGGTATCCCCCTTTCAGTATTCTGCATTTTTCATCAGCTGTGTTTCCCTTATTTAGACATTCTGCAGATGCTAGCAATTCATTCACCTGTGAGCAGTGCAGACATGGTTAACTTTCGTACTGGGTCATGTCTTGTCTAATGTCCTTATTTAGATGAAAATAAATTGGTGAGTGGATTGATATATTTTGTGTGCCTAGATATTCACTACATTGTACTGTTTCTGATGAATTATGTATAGTCAACATCATGACTGAATGAAAACTTCTGCAAAGGGATGTTGAACATACTGATATTGCAAGTGATATGGGAGAAGTAGTGGAATGTTATAATATTACAGAGTAAAAAAAGTAATTTATTTGTTAATAGAATAAGAAATGAAGTATCATAATGGATTTGTTGGAGAAAATAAAACAAATAAATATATTGTTAGTGTCCTAGAATAAGCAGTTTGCAAACCTTGTCGTGGATTTCCTTTGTTTCGGGATATATCTTGAGCATTCTTCATTCATTAGCAGTCCTGTCCAACATATCAGCACCTAAGCAACTTAGAAAACACATGTAGTGGCATTGCAGTAGAAGTTTAGGTGGAACAAAATACTGGTATAGTGCCAGGCTGCAGGCTAGCTGATTGAGTGGGAGTCATCGTTCAGTTCTGGGCAAGGCCAACAGGTTTGCAGTGAAGTACCCATTGGATGGTCTTACACATGACCTTGCTGTGTACTTCTGTTGGTTGTGATCTCCATCTCTGTCCATCTTTATCCTGTGTATCCTTCATGTCCTGTAATTTCCCACACCTTTTGACATTATTTTCTGCCTTGCAGATTACAGTGCTGCTTGCGGTACATTGTAGTTCTGCCTCATTAGGACATACCCAGTGCTTTACCTTTTGTCTTTTATTTTTACGTGTATTTTTCAAAAGAAGCTGTTAGCCTAGCAGATCAGACTGGCAGAATGAATAGCAAAGAATATATTTGAAAGGGTTTGGAAAGAGGAAGTCATACAAAATATGCAAATGACACCTGAAATCTTGCTGATATGTTATTTAATAAAATAAAATGAAAAATAATTTCTCATGCCAGAGCAACTTGGTGAAATGTTAGCATGCATTTATTTTTCTCTATGGTACATAAAATATATTATTTCAGAATGAGTTAAAGATACTGATTGTATGGAATTTGAGGTTCTCAGGGGGGTGACAATGAAGAATACTGTCTTCTGGGATGTGATGCCTTGTGGTGTAGTTGAAAATTACAGTTTCAGAGGAACCATCCACCACCACTGTGAGGGTAGTGTATGGTGTACTTCAAATAGTAAATAATACATGCAGTTACTGGAAAGATGATTTATGGTAATGTGAATCAATATGCATTATAATTACAAAAAAAAATTATTTCCCTGCAGGATTTGTAAGAGTGGGTAAAGAGTGTCTACAAAATGGATAATGTGAAAATAAATATTACATAAACTGGCTGTGTTGCTCTCAGCAGTAAAGTGATGTAGAGTAGAATTTAGTAACAGATAAAGAATTAGTAAGGAATAGGTGAAGATGTGAGAGTTCAATATTCTGCTGAGGTCTTCACCCTTCCAGGGTGTTACACAGCACAGGTTGGTAGCTGGGTACTTTCCAAATAACATTCTAATAGTTTTAGCAAAATTTGCAGTCAAGGCCACGTAGTTTAGAGATAGCCTTTAGATGGCAGGACGATGATGTTCCAGTAACATAGGTGAAATCCCAGTGAAAACGGGGTGTCGCTATTAGGTATGTTTGTGTGTTTAACCATCAGATGGCACGTTTGATATCACGGGTAGTATCATTTTGTTTTGGAATGAGTGCGCTACTGTAAGATATATTTTCGTAACTCATTCACCTAGAAGAAGACAAGGCAGGTGGTGACACTTTATTTGCTGTGTAAATTTCCTTCTTTTAGGCACTGGAAGCAGTTTTTGTCGCCTGTGAAGTTTGAGTGACAATAAACTTCATTTTGTGATCCAGGAAGCAGTGGTAAGCAGGGACAAGAATCGCCCCTCCCCCGACATTGAACTCGCCTATACGTCGGTGATGTTAATGTTGGTTCGTAAACGCTCGTTTGTGGGAATTTTTGTGGTTTTGTGCGTGTGACGAATAATAGTACGATTTATTGAGTTAATATGAACTTCAGGTGACCCAGTTTTGTGAATTTTATAACTTCTAGCTGACAAGGAACTCTGCCTTTGCGAGAAGATGGGTAAGTTTACGCGCCGGTCTGTAGAGTTGGAAATGCTTTTCTCGTTTTAGTAAGTTCTTGCTTGTACTCTTTCAGATGCACCTGCTGTAGTTACGGATAGCATTTTAATTACAAAATTCGTAAAAGGAGTTGTGTGTTCAGTTCCTTTCGTTCGATATACGCTTTAAGTGTGTAAAGGAAATGTACTGCATGTAGAAGTCACTACACATATTGCGACCCCTCCCCCTTTCGGATAAATACGTTTTGTCAGACGTCTTAATAATAGAACGTTAAAATGTTTGAGAATCGCATGAATATTTTGTTGGAGAACGTGGTTATAGAGGATTTGGACGTAACGTTTTGTATATTAGGACGTTGGTCAATTTTTTATCATTTGTAGGAGGTATGAGTCGTACATATTTCATTCTGCTATAAACCGAACAGTCACGGATATGTTTATATTCAAGGGTACCAATTCGTATGACAAATTGTGAGGGTCAAATTTCAGGATCTTAAAAGTGATTTTAATGTAAATTCACATTACACATGTGAAGAGAATGAAAGAAAGAAAAAGATTATAACGGTTTTTATTATTCTTGTTAATACCGAAGGAATTGTTAACAGAAATGGAGGCAGTACAGGAGGGAACACAAGGACAGTGTTAAAAATCTGCCTTAAATAATTAAAATTATTTTTATCGTTTATTATGATAGAAATGTAAACTGAACATGGCACGTATTACATTATATCATGTAGCTGATTTAATTGGTGTGAAAGTATTAATAAACAAACAAACGTATATGAAATACATCTGTCTTTAGAAATGTAAACTGAACATGGCACGTATTACATTATATCATGTAGCTGATTTAATTGGTGTGAAAGTATTAATAAACAAACAAACGTATATGAAATACATCTGTCTTTGTATTTTGTACCTTTATGACATATTTTACGTACATTTGTTACTTCTACTAATTTTGGATCCTGGAATGCATAATGTGTGTTTGTGCCTGCATGTGTCCTTGCATCTGTGATTGCATGTGTTTGAATCTGATAACTGATAATAGATGAAAAAATAGGGAATTATTCTTTGGAAAGTTGTATACATATTTTATACTGAAAAGGTTGTTTTTCATAAAAGTGATTCAGTTGGCTAGCAGTAGGTCCATTCAATTGCCTGTGACTCAGTTACACAGTCCGTGTTAGCAATGAAAAAATGCCATAAGGGGTGAAATTAAGATATAGGTGTGGCATGTTCATGAAGTTATGCTTCATCTTGGACCCTGGCTGTGGGTGTTTTGTTACTAATGCTGTGTAATCGCATTTTGTCCATACGAAGAAAAAAATTGTGAGAATAACAGTTATGCAAAAATAGAGTTTATTTTAAAATGTGTACAAAAATATGTGACTTAATTAGCAGATGAAGCTTATTAGACATGCCAGAAGATTCTGTTTAAATGGATGGAATGTTAGATGACAGTTGGAACAGACAGGATGATAGTTTTGGTCAGCAAAATAGCCACTACATAGGATGGAATGATTTTAGGAGCAGAACATGTTACAACCCCTTTCCTTAGTGTTTAATACCAATTAATTTTTCTGTACTTTTGTTGATGTTATGGCTATTAATTGGCATTCATGTGAACATGTTATGCGGTAATGTAGATAGAGTTTTAAAAGAATTATGTTACCAGTGACGACTTTTCTCACAGTGCCTGAAAATTTAATGTTACTAATGGTTAGAAGTTTTTGAGAAACTTGGTTTAAACAGAGGAGTTGGTGGAATACTGCATCACCTGGGTAGCACTTATGCTTGTGCTGGCCTTGCCATTAGGAGGTCAAGGTTAAGTCATCATCACACCCTTCCTCAGCTTCAGACTAAATTAAGCTGTGGGTGTTGGTGTCATGCCTTGTTGATATATAGTTACAAATCTGTTTTGGACTTCAGATTCAATTGCTTATTATCCATTTAACTATTACATCAATGAATTTTGTGGAATTAGGAATTAAGAGCAGTTAAATCTTTGAGAATTATTAATGCTACGAATGCAGTGCATAGACATAGGAATAAACAGATGTATCACACATATGTAATGATTCTGATTCAGTGATAGAAAAAGACTGCTGGTTTGTTGGAACTCTTACTGTGGAGTTGCATCGCGTTATTGAATGTGGCTGTAAGTAGTGTGTGTGCTTGTGTGTGTTTTACATTTATAATGTGAATAGTAATGCATCCTGAAAATCGCTGTCTGTGTTTTTTTAATAGCCCAGGCATGTAAGCTGCTCATTAAAGAAGTTATTGTTCAAGGTCATCCTTTATTTTGGGGGGGGGGGAGGGGGTGGTGCAGCAGGCTACTGGGACTGACTTTCATTTTCAATGCAGAACTGGTGTGCCTTGAAGCAAAGAGGGGAAAGAAGTGTTAATGTGTAAAACTTCATATGCATGAATTTGGGTTTTATTTGATGTTTTTGTTCCATCATGAACTACCTAAATTGGATGGTCACAGAACCGGTACACAGAATGTAATTTTCAGGTTCAGTTGCTTGTAACTTTGTTGTAATTAATGTTGTTAATCCTTTGTGCTAAATAAGCAGATAATTTCCTTTGTCAGCCATGGATGTTCAAGTTAGGTATGTGCAATACTATTGGATATTTTCATGTATAGAATATCATTAGGTTAAAGAAATACTTTTGCTGACTCACTGTGGGAAAATTAATGGGGATAGGTGGCAAGGCTGTAAGTACTGTGTGAAACATGCTGTAGGACTATGCCCATTTAATTTTCTTAAGTGCTTGCAAAAATTAAATTGTATCTATGGAACCTGAATGTCATTGCAGTTTCCTGTAAACCAGGTCATTCAGAATATTATGTTGTGTGACACAGAATGTTAGTAGCTGAAGCTGACTGTTGCATTGACTGTGGTTCAGTCTACTATATATTTACAGTATGCACCGTTGTATGTAATTGCCCCCCCTCCCCCACGGTGTGTTTCATTACTGTAGGTTTCTGTTGTCACCAGTGTTGTACAGGCCACTACTAACTCAGTTACTTAAGTGTTATGGCTGTGGACTGAATGGTTGCGGTTGGATTCCTGTCAGCAGCGTTAATTTCCAGAATATTTTGTGCACTTACCACCATCCTTTATCAGCGTTACCGTGGGTAATTTCACCTTGAGGAGATCATGCCAAGCATGATTGGACAATTTCGACCTGTGAAGATAAAACCTGTACTTGTCTCGAGACGTTGGGCGCCAGTCACTCAGAGGTACGGTGCTATATCCTAGCAGAACTTGAGACTTAAGCTACACCGATGCGAATGTCCAAAAACTCACAAGAAGCTGCCCTAAAGAATACGTTTGAGCTTACATCCATCCCCCTGAAATGCCTTAATGACATGATCTCAATCAGGGCAGTAACTTTTACACTTTATCATTATTTGTAAACAGTCTTTAACAGTCGGTTCAACGCACTTAACAACAACAGTACAAAAATTAAATTCCTAGACCTTCTCAGCAGTGGATTAAATCATTTGCTCTCCACTTGATTGCCTAACCTGGCATGTTACGTGAAGAACAAGTTGCATGTTTAACCTCCTCGTCTTCCACCAATCAGTAGGCCTGCACTTTGCGAATCCAGTCTGATGCGTCCAATCATTTTTAGGCGCGTTAGAAAAGATTAAACAGACGCCGCAGTAACATCTTTCAGAATGCTCAGAATCCACCTGGATGAGATGGCAGTTTCATTTGCTATCTGTTCAGTCGTTACGCGCCGATCTGGTGTTAGTGTTGTGCGAACTTCGGTCACATTTTCATCGTTTTTTGACGTTGTTGGCCCGCGTCTGCGCTTGTCATATGCTAGTATGTAACTCTTGGTCGTTTGTAAATGGGTGTACAGCGGATTATTTGGAGCTTCGTATTCGTAAACCGCAGTGAGGCTCACAAGAGTTTCGGCTACCGATATCTCTTGTCTGCAAAAGAACTCGATGTTTCCTTCCTGTTCAGACTCGTATTTGGCCGCGAACAAAGCCGATATATTTCCACTTACGGCCTAACCTTTTACATCGTTCTCCATAGATCCATAGATTGCTCACGGGCTACCCTTGAGAACTCCATCCCACCCGGTACCACTGAGGTCCGCAAACTTTTAACACCCCCCCCCCCCCCCCTCTCGTGAGAATAAAACGATAAACAGTAAGACTTTGTATAACAGGTCTGTAATTGGCTGGACTAAGTGGCACCGGTTTGAGAGCTGTAATTGACGGAAAGTAGTCGTTATTTTGCTGTCGTGTATAAATTACAAATTCGACGCTTGTAAAAGACTAATTAAAGTTAACCATTTGAAGAAAAATTAACACACCGCATCCCCAAATTATATCCATTTAATTCTATTTTTGGCAGTATTGGGGCCCCTGGCAATCAGACAGGACCCAGGAGAAACGTCATTTTGAGGTCCATTTGTTTGAAGACGTAAACCTATCAAAGGCGTAATTTTACATACATTTAAAAATTATGTTGTCGTCCCAAGTGACAGATAGTCCAGGAGACGAACTTTCCCAGATATCTGATAGAGCAGGAGAGGGCCTGGGGCTTGTCAAAGGAACAGGTCTTTACCTTTTGCCATCAGCTGTTTATTTCTCAATTTCTTAAACAAATACACGTATTGAACAAAAGTATTTTTCAAACACTTTAGTATTGCATGAGTGTAAATGATTTATTGATTAACGGACTAATACAGAACTTAACTATACAGTTAACTTTGTTGCAGCTGTTCACAGATTGAACAATTAAAATCGAACTCAAAGCTTTCAGCCAAGCCCGACAGCATGGCAGCACCACTTCTGCCGTGCTGATTACAGTGGCTGTACTGGAATTATCTAACAGCATGCCCTCCACGGTAGTTCTACTATTACAGTGACACCTTGACCACAGTCGAATTTGCAAAAGCACGTATATTATGCTCTGGTGTTAGGGGAGGCTGCACAGATCAAATGACAAATATTCGTCCGTAAGCATATTCATCAGTTTTTTAATTATTCCCATTTCCCACCTGGCACCTGTGTTCTTGGTTTTCTCGTGTTAAAATACGTCCTACATAGTCTTTAGTCGGCATTATTCACTCCCCGAAGCGATAGTAACGGATAATACAGACCCTCGGGCTAAGTTTGTGATTCGGTGAAGCACAATATGAACAGCGCGGTTATTTAAAAATGTAAACATTTATGACATGGGCCTCTTTTTGCAGAAGACCACCATGTACGAGGGTTATCCAGAAAGTAAGTTCCGATAGGCTATTAAGAAACAAAAAAAACAGCAATATATTACAAACCATGTATATTGCCATTTGATGTACATACCGTACACTACTTTTCGACATAGTTTCCACCATTGTTGAGGCACTTGTCATAGCGTTGCACCAGTTTTTGTATCCCTTCGTCATAGCATGATGCCGCCTGCGATGCATAGCAAGTGGTAACGGCTTCTTTGACCTCAGACATAATCTTGTGAAGAAGTGACCGTGAAATTTGAGGAAAATGCAGGGAATGTGGTGTAATGGTGAAACATCTGTTCTCCCTAATATTCTCTTCAACTGCACGCACCAAATCTTCATTCACCACAGACGGTCGGCCGCTCCGCGGGTCATCATGCACATTTTCGTGTCCTTCATTAAACAGTCGCACCTATCTCCGTACTATTGAACTACTCATGGCATGTTCTCCATACACGTCACAAAGTTGACGATGAATTTCAGCCGGTATCATGCTCTTTGAATTCAAGAAACGGATTAGAGACCGCATTTCACATGCGGCGGGATTCTCTATTTTCTTAAACATTATAAACACACAGCACGACGCGTAAACACTGTTCGAATGTCCGTGCCTTGCCACAGAATCAACAAACTCGGCACTCATGCGCACCATCGTGACTGCAGCGCTGCAGAGGCAATATTCGCAAACGGAACTTATTTTCTGGATAACCCTCGTATTAGTAAACCAAAAAATATGTGTAGGTTCTCGTGCCTATTTTAGACATCAAATTGTGAAGGTAGAGTTCAGTGCAGTATAATGACAGCGGTGTGTGCTACAGCATCAAGGCGTGGGAACGCTGAGATCTTCCCCTGTCTCTGGTTCTATTATATCATCTAACTTTTGGGGGAGTGTTCTTGAAAGTCTTTATATTGTGGATGTGTAATGCAGCCATGCATGTGGATGAATAACTACAGGAAAGATAAAAACATGCTTTGTTGTGATTTCATATCCCTCACCATTTTTTTGCAGCCTATTGTGCAAAAGCGTCGCTGTAGAAAGTTTCTAAGCTTTATCAGAAGTCTTTATTCAGCGTGTTCAATATTTGTGATATTTCAGGTTCTCACGGTGTTAGCAACATTATGGGTCTTGTGGGACGTGACGCGGTGTAGTTTAGGAGATGGCAGTGATGTTTCAAAGGAACTTTCTACCTTCTTCTTCTTCTTCAAGGTAGAGGAGTAAAAGTGACCGTTCATACCAAACGTTGGAAACCATCTACCAAACTACACGTCCTAATGTCCCAGAATACCGTAGTCTGGATGCTTAACACTGTAAAGACGAAGCGCAGACCGTTTTATTTAAAGACCCAGTTCGTACCGCGCAGTAAACACTTCATCTCGGTTATAAAAACCAGTCATTTTATGGTGTAAGTGGCACAAGTCGCTGTTTTTTTTTCCTCAGATAAATATAAAACACATAAATACAGTGTGGGCAGAGCGTACAAGTTGTTGAATGTTAAACTGGTGGTGCATCACGTAACCAGTAGGTTGTAAAAGGTAATACGTGTGCAGCTGCCAATCTTGCGATACCTTGAGCTGTGTCGAGTGGGGTTCATTTCCAGGAAGTCTGTAATGGTGGCTGTGGTGGTCACTTTCACAGTCTTGACTAGACCATTTAGTTTCCTTGCTGTTCGTAATAGAGTAGCTGACTACACCATGTAGGGACGTTCTTCAAAAGTCATTATTCATCTTGTCAAGCAATGTTCCTGCTTTTTATGGAAACGAAAGCCGACTGAATCTAATTCCCATCCCTCCATCTCTTTTTAATCTTAGCCTTCGTTCTAGCTGGCCCGGTAGCATACCGGTAGCGTTGACGTACACAATATATGTTTAACTCCGAAACACTTATCCATCCTTAATATGTTCCATATCCGTGCATTAAAGGAATATTTAAACTTACATAATAAAACCAACAAATTCACACGTATAAAATTTATACGTGTACTTTTGTTGGTTGTGTTTCCTACCCTGATGATGATCACAAAAGCGATCGAAACATGCTGGTAATTAATAATGTGTGATGAAACATGATTTATAGTGTACATTTATTGGTTTTATTACGTAAGTTTAAATACTTACCCTTCCATTTGTGTCTTGGTTTCGCAAGTGGTATTTTCCGTTGTATTTTCCTTTGCTAGCTGTTCCTAATTTGTATTTTTGTAGCGGTTTTTAATAAATTCCTGTAAAGTGGTTGAGTGACAGGACAGTTCGTGATTATTGTAGCTAGTTTTTAAGACAAGAGGCAGTTCGCTTACTGTCCACTCAGCGTAATTGTCCATATTCTTGATGTAAGTGTACGACAAAATGTTGCAGGAATAATGCAAAAACCACAGTTATTAAATGAAGTTGTTGCTGTTAAAATATATGAACCTCCAATTCGACAAAGAAATGACTGCACCTAATATCATGGAGTTTGGGATATGTCGTAATTGAGTAAGGTTGTTAAAAATATACGGAAGGGGAAGTGATAATGATTAGAATCATGCAGGTTGTGAGACGCGGCTGTTGGGTAATTCCGTACCTTGTTAAACTGAAACCCTGCAATGTTCGCTGCTTGTGTGTAGAAATGTTAAAGTAGCATTTGCTATTTGTAAGCAGCGAAGCCCACTAGAATTCCAGTTTGAGGCAGGTATTTTAGCCACTGTGGACTTGCACACAGCAGCACAATTATAGAACAGTGGCATGCAGTGCGTTCCGTGGGATCGATGTGTTCGTGAGTGTCACGATAAAGCCACATTAAACCGACCGCATCCAGGTTTGTGAATCATCGTCGGTCAAGGATTTGTGAATCATCGTCGGTCAAGGAATGATCCGGATTTACACCTCTGATTTTAGAAACACTAACATTGAAATTTTTATTCTTTGTTTTAACGTTAAAATGGATAAGAAGAAACAGTGAGTGTGTGGGCTGGAATCATCTTGCTTTTTGTCTGAAGTGGCCGTACGTCTGCAGCAACGTCATGACCCCAGACTAGCATAGATCCCTGCCTAGTGGCTGGGAACAGCTGCCGTTAAGGGGTGAGGGGTTCTTACACTGCAACACCCATAATGACTGTAGCCTACCCAGCCCACTAACCACTGTATGTGTGATTGTCTGTCTGTGTGTAGGTACCCGAGGCCCGGTACCTTGAATGAAATTGATTGCGCATAGTGACACGTTTCTTAGTTTACGTGCCTTTCTTTTCAGTTGTTCGTTATGATGAGAGTCTTGGGAAGGAGAGCTCATATTTCATAACCGATTGTTGTCACAAACCTAGCACGAACACCATGCACCCTTTGAAACCCCAGTAATCGTTCGTTTGGTTAGACATTTCCCGCCTTTTATCTATCCCAAAGTTTCAGTACTTTGTCCACAACATTCCGCCAGTAATCTCTGATCCAGATGCATCCAGACTTTTCTACGCTTAGATCTCGGAAATTATCTGTTCCTTTCAGAGTATCCAATTGAAATTTTGAAAGCATTTATCGTCTTTCCCTTGCGTGACGCATGCTCCATCCTCTTTTTATTTGAAAATGCTAATAATAACTGGTGAAGATCGCAATTATGGATCTTTTCATTGGGAAGTTTCTCCAACTTGTTTTTACTTTTTGTCACTTACTTTCGTTGGTTTTTTAAATCTTTGGGAGCTGCGTGAGTTAACGCTGTACCATAAATGACGGGATGGTTCTCTGTTGAGAAGACTATGATGAAAGCGGCCGTGACAAGTGGTAGTGACCGGTTGAAGTAGTATCCTGCTTTTTGTTTAAAAAATAACCAACACGATGTCACTTGTGGACTATCCTTTATTTTCGTGGGTAGTCGTCATTCACTCTCTACATGTTTCGAGCTTCCCGAAAGCTCGAAACATGTAGAGAGTGAATG
>Ga0131853_10001957_pt1 | contig 36812 bp, 39 predicted proteins | sample TergutLab28metaG_FD_92764 | JGI IMG/M metagenome (GOLD analysis project Ga0131853, IMG submission 92764) | Labiotermes labralis P1 segment gut microbial communities from Petit-Saut dam, French Guiana - Lab288 P1 (version 2) (version 2) | ecosystem: Host-associated > Arthropoda: Insects >... | reverse complement strand
TCCTGATCACGCACCACCGGGCGATACGAACGAGCCATACCCCATCATTTCCCGAACCCCGCACACGGTCGCGGAACCCACACGGCGATTTCGCAACAACCACTTGGTGCGAAGCCCACCACCTCGACCCATGGGCCAAGGGCGGCCACACCTCGGTCGACCGGGGAGCACTGCTCTGCGCACATCACCACCACCGCGCCCACGACCCCGCCTACGACCAGACCCGCCTGGCCAACGGCCAGATCAGATTCCACCGGCGGACATGAGTGCCTCGATAACCGGCCGGTAGGTACGATGCCCACCGGCCCGCACCCAGCGCTCACCGAGCGCGCGTTCGCGGAGTCGTCTGTCGCGTCACCAGGAGGAAGAATCCGTGGGAATCCGCAGCACGATCTCGGACTCGTTGCGCCGGACGGTCGGCCCGGAGCGGGCTGCCCAGATCCGCCGCCTTGAGGCGCGGACCCGCACGCGGCTGATCGACGTGCTCGACATCGAGGGCGACCGCCCGGTACGGCGGAAGCCGGCGCGCACGGCGCAGCCGAAGCCCCAACAGCCCAAGGCCGGGCAGGCTACGGGCGGGCAGCCGAAGGCCGGGCAGCCGAAGGCTGCGCCGGCGAACGCGAATACCGGGCAGCAAAGGAAGATGACCCGGGAGGAGCTGATCGAGGCCCACGGTCGTCAGAGCCCGGAGGGCATCTCGCACCGCGCCGAGGGCGGCATGCGATTCGCGTCATCGGACCCGTTCGCGTCGTTCCCGGAGCCGACGGCCGAGGCGCGCGAGTTCCTCGGCGGACTGCATGAGCGCCTCGCGCCGCGCACCTACCTCGAGATCGGCGTCTCGACGGGCGCGAGCCTGGCTCTGTCACGTGCGCGATCGATCGCGGTCGACCCGGACTTCAGGATCACCGAGCCGATCGACTGCGACGTCCAGATCGTTCGTGCCACCAGCGACGACTTCTTCGCCTCACCTGACGCCTTCGCCCGCTTCGAGGGCGTCCCGGTCGACCTGGCCTTCATCGACGGGCTGCACCTGGCCGAGTTCGCGCTGCGCGACTTCATGAACACCGAGAAGCGCATGTCGCGCGGGGGCGTCATCGTCGTCGACGACGTCATGCCGCGCAACGAGCTCGAGGCCTGCCGGATCCGTCGTACGGTGGCGTGGGCGGGCGACGTCTACAAGCTCCACGACGTGTTGACGAAGTACCGGCCCGACCTGACCATCATCCCGGTCAACTCCCACCCGACCGGCAGCTACCTGGTGGTCGGCCTGGACCCGGAGTCGACGATCCTCGACGACCACTACGACGAGATCGAGGCGCAGATCGCGACGCCGGATCCGCAGGTCGTGTCGAGCGAGTGGATGGAGCGGCGCACCGCCGTCGACGCGCAGGAGATCCTCGCGCTCGACGTCTGGGAGCGGCTCGCCGGGCAACGGACCTCCGAGCCGGCACGCGCCGATCTCGAGCCGCTCTGGGACGAGTTGCGCGTCCTGCGCCCCGTCACCTCGCGCTGAGCTGCCTCGGGTCCGCAAATCCGGGATCCGGCGACTCCGCGAGCACCGCGATAGCGACCCCTTCCGACGACCCCCGACCGGTGCACGATGAGGGGAGCCGGAAGGTGGTGGACGAATGACCAGCGCGAGCGCGCAGGAGGAGACCGAGACGAGCGCGGCACCGCTTCACATCCTGTGGATGAACGGCGGCCTGTCCTGCGACGGCGATTCGGTCGCGTTGACCGCGGCGACCCAGCCGAGCATCGAGGAGATCGTGCTCGGCGCACTGCCGGGACTGCCGGCGGTTCAGGTGCACTGGCCCCTCATCGACTTCGAGTGCGGGCCGGAGCAGGGCGCCGACAACTTCATCGAGTGGTGGCACAAGGCCGACCGCGGTGAGCTGGAGCCCTTCGTGCTCGTGGTCGAGGGCTCGATCCCCAACGAGGCGATCAAGGCCGAGGGCTACTGGGCGGCGTTCGGCAACAATCCGATGACCGGACAGCCGATGACGACGGCGGAGTGGCTGGACAGGCTCGCGCCCAAGGCCACGGCGGTGTTGGCCGTGGGCACCTGCGCGACGTACGGCGGCATCCACGCGATGGAGGGCAACCCGACCGGCGCCATGGGCGTGCCTGACTACCTCGGGTGGGAGTGGAAGAGCAAGGCGGGCCTCCCGATCGTGTGCGTGCCGGGGTGCCCGATCCACCCGGACAACCTGGCCGAGACGATCACCTACCTGCTCTACGAGGTCGCCGGCCAGGCGCCGATGATCCCGCTGGACGAGGCGCTGCGGCCCCGATGGCTCTTCGGCAACACCGTGCACGAGGGCTGCGACCGGGCCGGCTACTACGAGCAGGGCGACTTCGCCACCGAGTACGGCTCGCCCAAGTGCATCGTCAAGCTCGGCTGCTGGGGTCCGGTCGTGAAATGCAACGTCCCCAAGCGGGGCTGGATCAACGGCATCGGGGGCTGCCCGAACGTGGGCGGCATCTGCATCGGCTGCACGATGCCCGGATTCCCCGACAAGTTCATGCCGTTCATGGACGAGCCGCCCGGCGGCAAGCTCTCCAGCACGGCCAGCACGGTCTACGGCGTGGCGATCCGCAAGCTGCGCGAGATCACCAAGGAGACCCTGGACAAGGAGCCGAAGTGGCGTGCCAAGGGCACGGACCTCAAGACCGGCTTCGACAAGACCTGGTGAGGAGTGACATCGGATGACCATGACGGAGCACAGCAGGCCGGGCCACGCCGAGACCGACGTGGTGGAGATGTCGTGGGACCCGATCACCCGCATCGTCGGCAGCCTCGGCATCTACGCCAGCATCGACTTCAAGCAGAAGGAGGTGCGCGAGTGTCACAGCACCTCGTCGATCTTCCGCGGCTACAGCCTGTTCATGCAGGGCAAGGACCCGCGCGACGCGCACTTCATCACCAGCCGGATCTGCGGGATCTGCGGTGACAACCACGCCACCTGCTCGGTCTACAACCAGAACATGGCGTACGGCGTCGCGCCGCCGCACCTGGGGGAGTGGATCATCAACCTCGGCGAGGCCGCGGAGTACATGTTCGACCACAACATCTTCCAGGAGAACCTGGTCGGGGTGGACTACTGCGAGCGGATGGTGAAAGAGACCAATCCCGGCGTACTGGAGCGGGCGAACCAGACCGAGGCGCCGCACGCGGGCGACCACGGCTACCGCACCATCGGCGACATCATGCGCGCGCTCAACCCGATCGAGGGCGAGTTCTACCGGGAGGCGCTGCAGGTCAGCCGCTACACCCGCGAGATGTTCTGCCTGATGGAGGGACGCCACGTGCACCCCTCGACGCTCTACCCCGGCGGGGTCGGCACGACGGCGACCATCCAGCTCTTCACCGACTACCTCACCCGGTTGATGCGGTACGTGGAGTTCATGAAGAAGGTCGTGCCGCTGCACGACGACCTCTTCGACTTCTTCTACGAGGCGTTGCCCGGCTACGAGCACGTCGGCGAGCGCCGGATCCTGCTCGGCTGCTGGGGGAGCCTGAACGACCCGGCGTATTGCGACTTCCGCTACCAGACGATGAGCAATTGGGGTCGCAAGATGTTCGTCACCCCGGGCGTCGTGGTCGACGGCCGGCTGGTCACCAACGACCTGGTCGACATCAACCTCGGCATCCGGATCCTGCTGGGACATTCCTACTACGAGGACTGGGTGAAGTCGGGGCGCGAGGTCTTCGTGACTCGTGACCCGCTCGGCAACCCCGTGGACGAGCGCCACCCCTGGAACCAGCACACGATCCCGAAGCCGGCCAAGCGCGACTGGGACAACGCCTACTCCTGGACGATGTCGCCGCGGTGGTTCGACGGCACCGACCACCTCGCGCTCGACACCGGCGGCGGCCCGATCGCCCGGCTGTGGTCGACCGCGCTCTCCGGGCTGGTCGACGTCGGCTACGTGAAGGCGACCGGCAACAGTGTGCTGATCAACCTGCCGCGCACCGCGCTCAAGCCCGAGGTCACGTTCGAGTGGAAGATCCCGAACTGGTCCAACGCCCTGGAGCGCAACCGGGCTCGCACCTACTTCCAGGCGTACGCCGCCGCGCTGGCGCTGCACTTCTGCGAGCAGGCCATGGCCGAGGTGCGTGCCGGTCACACCGACACCTGGACGAGCTTCGAGGTGCCCGACGAGTCGATCTCGTGCGGGTTCACCGAGGCCGTACGCGGCGTGCTCTCCCACCACATGGTGATCAGGAAGGGGAAGATCGCGAACTACCACCCCTACCCGCCGACGCCGTGGAACGGCAGCGTCCGCGACAGCTACGGCACCCCCGGACCCTACGAGGACGCCGTACAGAACACCCCGATCTTCGAGGAGAACGGTCCGGAGACGTTCAAGGGGATCGACATCATGCGGGCGGTGCGCAGCTTCGACCCGTGCCTGCCCTGTGGCGTGCACATGTTCACCGGGGGCGGGGACGTGGTGGAGCAGCTGCACACGCCGTCGGTGCCGGTGAAGCCCTACTGACCTGACCACGATCCTGACCATGACAGGGGAGCAGCATGCACGAGCTGGCGCTCGCCGAGAGCCTGGTCGACCTGGTCGAGGGGCGCCTCGCCGCCCCTGACCTGGCCGGTCGGATGGTGGTCGCGGCCCACCTACGCGTGGGCCGCGACTGCGGGGTGCTCCCGGACGCGCTGGCGTTCTGCTGGGAGGCCGTGACGACCGGTACGACGCTGACCGGCTCGCGGCTGGAGATCCACGAGACGGACGGCGCCGAGCTCGTGCTGGCGTCCCTGGAGCTGCGGAAGGAGGAGCCGTGTGCGCCACCTGTGGCTGCGGTGATACCGGGTTGAGTTCGGACCGCGTGGTCGTGGAGGAGCGCCTGCTGGCCAAGAACGACGCCGTGGCCGCGCACGTGCGCGCCACGCTGGGCGCACGCCACGTCACGGCGTACAACCTGATGAGCTCGCCCGGAGCCGGCAAGACCTCGTTGCTCGAACGGACCATCGCCGACCTCGATCGGGAGGTCTGCGTGATCGAGGGCGACCAGGAGACCACCTACGACGCCGACCGCATCCGGGCGGCGGGCGCGCGGGCCGTCCAGGTCAACACCGGGGCCGGCTGTCATCTGGACGCCTCGATGGTGCATCGCGCGCTGCACGAGCTGGAGCCGCCCGAGGGTGCGCTGCTCTTCGTCGAGAACGTCGGCAACCTGGTCTGCCCGGCCCTCTTCGACGTGGGCGAGCACGCCAGGGTGGTGGTGATCTCGGTGACCGAGGGCGACGACAAGCCGCTGAAGTACCCGCACATGTTCGCCGCCGCCGATGTGGTCGTGGTGAACAAGATCGACCTGCTGCCCTACGTCGACCTCGACCTCGGCCGCCTGGAGGCGCAGGCCCGTGATCTGCGTCCGGGCGTCGAGGTGCTCGCGCTCTCGGTGCGCACCGGCGAGGGCGTGGAGCGTTGGTACGACTGGCTGGCGGCTCACGAGTCGGCCCACGAGTCGACGCACGAGTCGACGCACGAGTCGACGCACGAGTCGACGCACGAGTCGACACACACGCCGGCGGGGGTGCTGCGATGACCACCGTGCGCGAGGCGGGCGAGCGGATCGAGGCGCTGCTCGACGAGCTCGCCGCGAGCGCGCCACCGGCGACGATGGCGAAGGTCTCCGAACTGCTGCGCTCCGTGATGGCGCTGTACGGCGACGGCCTGGAACGCGTCCTCGAGCTGGCGCCCGAGCGGGTCCGAGACCTGGCCGAGGACGACGTGGTGGCGAGCCTGCTGGTACTGCACGACCTGCACCCGGACTCGCTCGCGGTCCGCGTCCAGGCCGCGCTCGACCGGGTGCGGCCCTACCTCGGCTCGCACGCGGGCGGCGTCTCGGTGCTCTCGATCGCCGACGGTGTCGTCCGGCTCCGGCTGGAGGGCAGCTGCGACGGGTGCCCGTCCTCGGCGCTGACCGTGCGCAACGCCGTCGAGGCCGCGATCTTCGCCGCCGCCCCGGACGTCGTCGCCGTCGAGACCGAGGGCGTGAGCGACCCGGCCGAACCCGCACTGCTGCAGATCGGCCGCTATCGGCCGGACGAGTGCCCGGTGCCGGCGGGCGGCGGGAGTGGGCGGCCATGAGCGGCCTCGCGGCGCTCCGCCGGATCGCTGCCGGGGAGGCGGCTGGAGCACCGCCTCCCGCGGAGCCCGGGACGCTGCTCGAGTGCTGCGAGTTCTGCGGGGCGCAGATCGCCGACCAGCACGGCCACGTCGCCGACGTGGTCGACCACCGGCTGCTGTGCGTGTGCCGTCCGTGCTACCTGCTCTTCGCGCCACGCGGGGCCGGCGGCGGTCGCTATCGCGGCGTCGGCGAGGAGGTGCGGCGGGTCGTCGATCCGCAGCTGAGCGAGGGCGACTGGGCCGCGCTGGGCATCCCGGTGGAGCTGGCGTTCTTCTTCCGTCAGGACGGCCGGTTGCTCGCGTTCTACCCGAGCCCCGGCGGCGCCACCGAGTCCGAGCTGGACCTGAGCGCCTGGACGGCGATCGCCTCGGCCAACCCGGTGCTCGAGGCGCTCCAGCCCGACGTCGAGGCGGCGTTGCTGCGGCGGCACGGAGGGCGCTGGCACGCCTACCTGGTGCCGGTCGACCTCTGCTACGAGCTCGTCGGCGCCGTACGGCGGCACTGGGACGGCCTGGGCGGCGGCGAGGTCTGGGACGTGATCGACGCCTGGTTCGGGGCGCTGGACGTGCGGGCCGAGGAGGTGGCCCGGCGATGAGCGAGCCGAGCGCCCGATGAGCGAGCCGAGCGCCGTGGTGCCACCGGAGTTGCAGATCACCTGCGAGGACGTGGTCGCGGACCGGTACGCCGCAGCGCCCACGGTGGTGCTCAGGCTCCGCGTGCGCGAGCTGACCGGGGTCGCGGTCCACGCGATCGCGCTGCGTTGCCAGGTCAGGATCGAACCGCTGCGGCGTACCTATGGCGACGCGGAGGCGGCGCGGGTCGTCGACCTCTTCGGCGACAGGTCGAGGTGGGGCTCGACCATGCACGCGCTCCAGTTGGGCTTCGTCGACCGGGTCGTCCCGGGGCTGCCGGGCCCGACCGGGGGCGAGACGACGGTCGAGCTGCCACTTCCGCTCTCGTACGACGTGGAGGTCGCCGCGCACAAGTACCTCACCGCCCTCGGCGACGGCGAGATCCCGCTGTTGCTGCTCTTCAGCGGCCAGATCCTCGGCGCCGGGCCCGCCGGCGTGACGGTCCAGCCGATCGGCTGGCACACCGAGACCCGGGCGCGGCTGCCCGTCGCGGTCTGGCGCGAGGCGATGGACGCGTGCTTCCCGGGCCAGGCCTGGCTGCGGGTCTCCCGCGAGACCTACGACCGGCTGGCGGAGCGCCGTAGTGAACTGGGCGTACCCGGTTGGGACGCCCTGTTCTCGACGCTGCTGGAGGAGCCGTGAGCCGCGCCCTGGTGCCCGAGGGGGTCCGTCGCCTGGCCGACGCCGTCCTGTACGAGGGCTACGTGCTCTACCCCTATCGCGCCAGCGCGGCGAAGAACCGGGTGCGATTCCAGTGGGGCGTGCTGATGCCGCCCGCGGCGACCGCGCTCGACGGCTCGGAGCGCTCCGCGCACACGGTCGCGGTGCTGCTCGACGGGCGCAGCGAGTCGGTGACCCTCGTGGTCCGCTTCCTCCAGCTGCAGCGCAGGTACGTCGAGGACGCCGCCGGCCGGCGCGTCGAGCGGCTCGAGGCCGGCGAGGCGACGTACGTGCCGTGGGATGAGGCGCGCGAGCAGGTGGTCACCCTGGAGGTCCCGCTGGGCCCAGGAGGTTCCGGCCCCGGAGGTTCCAGCCCGGCGCTGCGTGAGACGGTCCAGATCGACGGCGGGCAGGAGGTTGAGGACGTCGCCGGGGGCAGACTGGTGCGGGTGCGCGCGCCTCTGGCCCTCGACGTGGAGGTGGCGGTGGAGCACCCCGGCGGTCCGTACCCGGTCCGCGTGTTGCGGGTGCGGGTGACCAACGTGACCGAGGCCGGCCCAGACACAGCGTCCGCCCGCGAGGAGTGGCTGCGGCACGCGCTGGTGGCGCACCATCTCATCCTCGTCACGGCCGAGGGCAGGTTCCTCTCGCTGCTCGACCCGCCCGAGTGGGCCCAGGGCCTGGTCGAGGAGATCGCCGCCGGCCAGGACGGCCTCTTCCCGGTGCTCGCCGACGCCGAGGACCGGGTGCTGCTGTGCTCGCCGATCATCCTCTACGACCACGCGAGCGTCGCGGCCGAGAGCGAGACCGGCTTCTTCGACTCCCTCGAGATCGACGAGCTGCTCTCGCTGCGCACGCTGACGCTCACCGACGAGGAGCGCCGCGAGGTCCGCGGGACCGACCCGCGGGCGGCGGCACTCCTGGGGGAGGTCGACGCGATGCCCGATGAGTTGTGGAAGCGACTCCACGGGACGGTGCGGTACCTGGAGTCGATGACCGGCGAGCCCGAGGCCGCCTCGAACGACGTGCCGTGGTGGGACCCGGGCGCGGAGGGCGAGGTCGATCCGGAACAGGCCACCGTGCGGGTCGGCGATCGCGACGTCGGGCGGGGGAGCCGGGTGCTGCTGCGACCCGGCGCGCGGCGTGCCGACGCCCACGACCTCTTCCTGGCGGGACGCATCGCCACGGTCGCCGCCGTACTGGAGGACGTCGACGGCGGTCGTCACCTGGCGGTGACCGTCGACGACGACCCGGGCTCGGATCTGAAGAGCGCGCACGGTCGCTACCTCTACTTCGCGCCGGATGAGGTCGAGGTACTCGAGGTCGATTCCCTCGGGAGCGAGGCACCGCGATGACGCGCCTGCTGGTGGCCTGCGTGGGCAACATCTTCCTCGGCGACGACGGCTTCGGCCCGGCGGTCGCGGCCGAACTCCAGCTGCGCGGCCTGCTTGCCGGACTGCCCGGGGTCCGGCTGGAGGACTACGGCATCCGCTCGGTCCATCTGGTCTACGACCTGCTGGAGGGGTACGACGTGCTCGTGCTGGTCGACACCGTCGGCCGCCCGGATGCCGTGCCCGGTGCGCTCTACGTCATCGAGCCGGACCTGCAAGATCAGCACCTGTCGGCGGTGCCGTCGTTCGACCCGCACGATCTGCCGCCCGGCGGGGCACTCGCGCTGGTCCCCACCCTCGGCGGCCATGTCCGGCGCATCGTCGTGGTCGGCACCCGACCCGAGTCGCTGGAGGAGGGGATCGGCCTCGGCGACGTTGTCGCCGCGGCCGTCGCGCCGGCCGCCGAGCTCGTCGCCGCCGTCTGTCGGCGCGAGCTCGGCGCCCCGGCGCCCGTGCACGGGCGGGAGGAGGTGAGGAGATGAAGGCGCTGGTCTACCTCGCGATCGCGGCCGCGCTCGGTGCCGTCGGCTACGCGGTCGGTCCCGACGTCAAGCGCTACCTGCGCATCCGGAGCATGTGAGGCCCAACCCGGCTCGCCCCACCCCAAGCCGGCTCAACCAAGGGGCCCCAGGATCGGTGGGCACGCCGCCGGTCGTGGTGGGCGTCGCCGACCCTCGTGGTCGCCGTCCCGTGCGTGCGGACGGCTGGCCGGCGCACGGCGGCCCGGCCAGTGCTCGAAGTCCGGCTCCCAGCTGCGCGGGTCGTCGGTCAGACCGACCAGGTAGGTCAGCGAGCACTCCAGCGCGCGGGCGATCTCGGGCAGCTTCGCCACGTCGAGCCCGGCCCCGTGCTCGAGCGCGGAGAGGGCCTTGGCGGTGGTCGAGACGCCGATCCGCCGCAGCCGCGCGACCACCTCCTTCTGGGTCAGGCCGAGATCGCGGCGGCGCTCGCGCAGGCGCTCGCTGATGAGATGGTGGCGACGCGCCCCCAGCTCCTCGTACGAGACCAGCCGGCGTCCCGCCGGGGCCACCGGCTCAGCCGACATCGGGCACCTCCCCGCCGGTCGCGCCGGTCGGCCCCGTTGCCGCGAGCGGCGGCTGGTAGCCCATCCCGGCCAGCGGGCGGATGTCGTAGCGGGCGAAGTTGAAGACCGGCGCGGTCGCCAGCAGCTGCTCGAACTCCTCGTGGCTCGCCACGTCGTAGAGCCAGGCGCCCCCGTGGGCGCCGACGACGTGGTAGCGCATCAGCACCTTGCCCTGCTCCTCCAGCGCCGCACCGTAGGCGGGCATCCGCGCGATCGCACGCACCATCGCGTCGGAGAGCAGCCCCTGCTCGAGCTGCCACAACACCAGGAACTTCATCGCCACACCTCAGCAGATCCGCGGCAGCTGCTCGCCCAGCGGCAGATCGACCACCCGGGTCGCGCCGAACCCGGTGCGGGCCACGACCATGCCGGGGTGCTCGCCGACGCAGGTGCCGATGATGGTCGCGCCCGCGCCGTCCGGGCGTGCTCGCATGGCCGCGACGACCGCGTCGGCGTACTCCGGCGGCACGAAGGCCAGCAGCTTGCCCTCGTTGGCGACCTGCAGCGGGTCGAGGCCGAGGAACGCGCATGCGTTGGCGACGGTCTCGGGGATGGGTAGCGCTCGCTCCTCCAGCGCGATCCCGACGCCCGAGGATCGCGCGATCTCGTTGAGGGATGCCGCCACCCCGCCCCGGGTGGGGTCGCGCAGCACGTGGGTGTCCGGACAGACCTCCAGCATCGCCGCGACCAGGCCGGCCAGCGGCTGGGTGTCGCTGCGCACCTCGGTGCCGAACTCGATGCCCTCGCGCACGCTCATGATCGCCACGCCGTGCACCCCGATGTCGCCGCTGACGATGACGGTGTCGCCCGGCCGGGCGCGGTCCGGGCCGATCTCGACGCCGTCGGGGACGACCCCCACCCCGGCGGTGTTCACGTAGACACCGTCCCCGTGCCCGGATTCGACCACCTTGGTGTCACCGGTGACGATCTGGACGCCCGCCGTACGCGCCGCGTGACCGAGCCGCTGCGCCACGGTGCCCACCTGTGCGAGCTCGACGCCTTCCTCGAGGATGAAGGCCACCGAGAGGAACAGGGGCCGGGCGCCGCTCATCGCCAGGTCGTTGACGGTGCCATTGACCGCGAGGTCGCCGATGCTCCCGCCCGGGAAGAGCAACGGCCTGACCACGTAGGAGTCGGTCGAGAACGCTATCCGGCCGCCCGCCACCGGCAGGACGGCCGAGTCGCCGAGCCGGCCGAGGGTGGCATCGCCGTACGCCGGCAGGAAGAGGTGCTCGACGAGCTCGCCCGACATCGCGCCGCCGCCGCCGTGGCCCATCACGATCGTGGGGCTGTCGCGCAGCGGCAGCGGGCAGGTCCAGCCGTCGAAGTCCAGCGCGTCGGGGGTGACGGTCTCAGCCAACGGAGCTCACCGCCCCCGTCTTCGTGGGCCCGCTCGTGGCCGGACCCGGCACGGGTGAGACATCGAGCCGCCGGTAGAGGTAGTACGCCGCGCAGGCGCCCTCGCTGGAGACCATGGTCGCGCCGAGCGGGTTGCGCGGGGTGCACAGCGTGCCGAAGGCCGAGCACTCGTGCGGCTTGATCAGCCCCTGAAGCACCTCGCCGCTGCGGCACACCGTCGACTCCTGGGTGCGGATGCCGGTCACGCTGAACCGCTCCTCGGCGTCGTACTCGCGGTAGCGCTCGGCCAGGCGCCACCCGCTCCGCGGGATCATCCCGATCCCGCGCCAGGTGCGGTCGACCACCTCGAAGACATCCTCGAGCATCCGGATCGCCACCGGGTTGCCGTCGGGGGCCACCACCCGGGGATAGGCGTTCTCGACCTCGTGCCGGCCCTCCTCCAGCTGGTGGACGGTGCGCCGGATCCCCTCCAGGATGTCCAGGGGCTCGAAGCCGGTCACCACGATGGGTACGCCGAAGCGCTCGGCGAGCGGGGGATACTCCGAGGTCCCCATCACCGTGCACACGTGCCCGGCGGCGAGGAACGCCTGCACGCGGCAGGTGGGCGAGGTCATGATCGCCTCGATGGCCGGTGGCACCCGCACATGGCTGACCAGCAGGCTGAAGTTGGACACTCCCAGCTTGCGGGCCTGGTAGACCGTCATCGCGTTGGGAGGCGCGGTGGTCTCGAACCCGATGCCGAAGAAGACGACCTCCTTGTCGGGGTTGGCGCGGGCGATGGTGAGGGCGTCGAGCGGGGAGTAGACGACCCGGACGTCGCCGCCGTCGCTCTTGACCTGAAACAGGTCGCGGTCGCTTCCGGGTACCCGCAGCATGTCGCCGAAGGAGCAGAAGATCACGTCGGGACGCGAGGCGATCTCCAGCGCCTTGTCGATCATGGCCAGCGGGGTGACGCAGACCGGGCAGCCGGGGCCGTGGATCAGCTCGATGCCGTCGGGCAGGAGCTGGTCGAGGCCGTGCCGGATGATCGAGTGGGTCTGGCCGCCGCAGACCTCCATCATCGCCCAGGGGCGTGTTGCGGTGGCGCGGATGTCGTCGAACAGGCGACCGGCCAGCTCGGGGTCCTGAAACTCGTCGAGGTACCTCATCGCACGCCTCCCATCCGGTCGACGCCGTCGGGCAGTGGCAGTCCGGCCTGGTCGGCCGCGCGCCCCCACTGGTCGCCGAACTCCGCGTCGAGGTCGCCCATCGTGCGGAACAGCTCCAGCGTCTCCAGCGCGGACTCCTCGTCGAGGCGCTGCAGCGCGAAGCCGACGTGGACGATCGTGTACTCGCCGACCTGGAGGTCCGGGACGTACTCCAGACACACCTCCTTGGCCACACCTCCGAAGTCGACCTGGGCGAAGCGCGTCCCGTCGCGCTCGCTGATCTCAAGCACCTTTCCTGGCACCGCTAAGCACATCTCCGCGTCTCCTCGGTCTCGTCGGTCATCTCGCTACGTCTGTGGGGTGCGTCCGGTGGGTCAGCACGGCGACCTGGCCGAGCGCCACCCCGGCATCGCTGCACGGGACCCGCTCGTGCCGCAGCACCTCGAATCCGTCGTCGGTCAACGCCCGTTCGCACTGCGCGGTCAGGTAGGCGTTGAGGAAGACCCCGCCGCTCAGCGTCACCACCCGCTCGCCGGTCTCCCGGCGCGCGGCGACGGCGACCTCGCGGGTCAGCTCGACCACCGCTGCCTGGAAGCGCCCCGCCACGACCCCGGCCGGTACGCCGGCGAGCGTGTCCTCGGCGACCGCGGCCACGACCGGCGCGGCGTCCCACTCCTCGTTGCGCACGGCGAAGCGGTAGCGCCGGGGGGCGCCGCCGTGCGTCAGATCGGTCTCGCTCGTGTCGCTCCCCTCGGCCGCGCGGGCCAGGGCCTCCAGCTCCAGCGCCGGCTGGGCGTCGTACCCGGTGCGGTGACAGACGCCGATCAGCGAGGCGACGGCGTCGAAGAGGCGGCCCATGCTCGAGGTCGGGGCGCAGCGCAGGCCGGTGGCCAGCTGCCGGTCGAGCAGCCGCAGCTCGTCGGGGCCGCAGGCGGCCACGGCAGGCAGACGCGGATCCCAGGGTCGCCCGGCCGCGCGCAGGTGGGCCAGCGCCATCCGGCAGGGATTGCGCACCCCGGCGTCACCGCCGGGCAGCGGGACGTAGCGCAGGTGACCCAGCCGCCGATAGCGGCCGTAGGTGGCGAGCAGCAGCTCGCCGCCCCACGCCGCCCCGTCGGTGCCGTATCCGGTGCCGTCGAAGGCGAGGCCGAGCACCGGCGCACCAGGCTCGACCCCGTGCTCGGTCATCGTGGCCGCGACGTGCGCGTGGTGGTGTTGGACCCCGACGACGGGCCTGCCCTCGGCGTGGTGGAGGGCCCATCGCCGGGATCGGTACGCCGGGTGGAGGTCCGCGGCCATCGTGCTCGGATGCACCCCGGTCAGGGCGGTCAGCTGCGCCACCGCGGCGTCGTAGGCCTGGAGGGTGGCGAGGTCGTCGAGGTCGCCGAGGTGCCCGGAGAGCCAGGCGGTGCGGCCCTCGGCGAGGCAGAAGACGCTCTTCAGGTCCGCGCCCGCCGCGAAGGCGGCCGGTGCGTCGAACGGCAGCGCGAGCGGCAACGGAGCCTGGCCTCGCGAGCGCCGGACCGGCGACTGGCGCCCTACGACGACCCGGGTCACGGAGTCGTCGCAGGGGACGTGGATCGGGCGGTCGTGGGTCAGCCACGCGTCGGCCAGGCCGGCCAGCCGCTCGCGGGCCTGCTTGTCGTCGATGACGATCGGCTCGCCCGAGAGATTGCCGCTCGTCATCACCAGCACCCGCGGGCCCGGCGGGTCGCCGCGCAGCCCCAACAGCAGGTGGTGCAGCGGGGTGTAGGCCAGCATCACCCCGAGATCACCGCTGCCGGGCGCGACCGCGGCGCTGACCGGCGCCGACCCACGCCGGCAGCCGAGCAGGATCGGTCGTGCCCGCGCGTCGAGCACCCGCCGCTCGGGGCCGTCCAGCTCGATCAGCGCCTCGGCCTCGGCCACGCTCGCCACCATCAGCGCGAATGCCTTGTCGCCGCGCTGCTTGCGCTTGCGCAGCAGGCTGACCGCGGCGTCGTCGGCCGCGTCGCAGGCCAGGTGGTAGCCGCCGATGCCCTTGACCGCGATCACGGCTCCGGCAGCCAGCAGCTGCCGCGCCCCGCCCACCGCAGCGTCGGCGTACGACGTCGGCTCGTCGGCACGCTCGAGGCGCAGCGTCGGGCCGCAGTCGGGACAGCAGATCGTCTGGGCGTGGAAGCGCCGATCGGCGGGGTCGTCGTACTCGGCGGCGCAGGTCGGGCACATCGCGAACCCGGCCATGGTCGTCGTCGGCCGGTCGTAGGGGAGCGCCGTGGTGATGGTGAATCGCGGACCGCAATTGGTGCAGGTGATGAAGGGGTGACGGTGACGGCGGTCGCCGGGGTCGGTGAGCTCGGCCAGGCAGTCGTCGCAGATCGACACGTCGGGAGAGACCAGGGTGCGACCGGCGGTCCGCTCCGAGGTCCTGATGACGAATCCGGCGCGACCGGTGGCGGCGACCTCGGAACACGAGATCCCAGTGATCAGTGCGAGCGGCGGCGCGTCGCGTCCGACGCGCTCCCGGAACGCTGCGACCGCCGGACCGGGGCCCTCGACCTCGGCGACGACTCCGGTGGCGTCGTTCCAGACCTCGCCGGCGAGGCCCAGCGCGCACGCGAGCGCGTACACGTAGGGACGGAACCCGACGCCCTGCACGACGCCGTGCACCTGGACGCGTGCGGCGACGAGGGACCGTGAATCCCGCACAGAACCCTGCACACCGCTCACCTGCCACCTCGCATCGGTTGACGCGTGGCTGTCCGGGGGTCGGTCGGCGGGAATCGCCGTGGTCGTGCGGTCCGCCGTTCCGGCGAGGGCAGTCGCTGCTTGTCGTTACGTGTCGTTACGGGTCGTCGAGTCGGCCATCTGCGGCCGCTCCGTCAATCTACGACTCCGCGACTCGCAGCACTACCCCCAAGCCGGCCGCGAGGGGCCATGGAAGTCAGCCGGCACTCAGCCGGCCGGTTCGGGCTGGCCATGGCGTCGCCAGGACCAGCGCAGCGAGGCGTAGGCGACGGCACCGAGCGGGATCGGCAGCCAGAACGAGACCAGCCGCCAGGTCAGGACGCCGAGCACCGCCACGGACTGGCCGGTGCCGAGCCCGATGAGCAGGGGGATCATGGCGCCCTCCACCAGCCCGAGGCCGCCGGGGGTGATCGGGATCCAGTTCAAGGTGTTCGCGATCGCGAAGACCAGCAGGACCTCGCCGTACCCGACGCCGTGCCCGTAGGCGCGCAGCGAGGTGTAGAGCGCGAAGGAGTCGAAGAGCCAGTTGGCGAGCGACCATGCGGCCGTGCCGTGCAGTCGCTGTCGCTGGGTCAGGACGAGGTCGACCTCGGTGCCGAGCCGGGCGATGAACCGGCTGCCCCCGTCGTCGTGGACGCGCGGGATCCGCCGCGTCACATGGTCCAGCAGGTGGCCGATCGGCTCACGCAGCCAGCGCAGCAGGATGACGCCCACGACGACGAAGACGACCAGCGCCAGACCGCCGCCGAGCCCCACGAGATAGACGGGATCGGTGATCCGTCGCTGGATCGCGGTCGCCGCACCGATCCAGAGCAGCACCTGCAGGATGAGCGCGGCGACGACCCCCTGGCCGATCTTGGCGAACGACGCATCCGGGATCGGTACGCCGGCGCGGTTGAGCAGCCGGATGCCGAGCGCGGTGCCGGTCGCGCTACCGGCCGGCAGCGTGTGCGAGACCCCGATCGTGGTCAGGTCGATGCGCACCACGGTCCACAGCGAGGGACGCACCTCCGCCCTCAGGACCGTGCGGGTGGCGAACGCGAAGGCGACCAGCGAGGCGAGCTCGAGGACGACGGCGGCCGGCAGCCAGAGGCCGTCCACGTCGAAGAGAAGATGCAGGGAGCGGCCCGACCCGGTCAGCTTGGGGAGGACGAGGAACTCGATGAGCAGCGCTGCGACCCCCAGCTGCAGGCCGCCACGGAGCCACGGGACCCACCACCGGCGTACCCGAGGCGCCGAGACGGTGGGGTCGCCGGTGGAGTCGCCGGGGGTGTCGCCGGTGGAGTCGCCGGGGGACGCCTCGCCGCCGCTCGGGTTCATGCCGCCTGTTCGAGTGGGTCCGTCAGCGTCTCGGCGAGACGTGCGGCCATCTGCTGCCACGTCCAGTGCTGCTCGACCCAACGGCGGCCGGCGTTGCCCATCCGGCGCGCCAGCTGGGGGTCGTCCAGCAGGGTGCAGAGGGCGTCCGCGAGGCCCGGCACGTGGTCGGTGTCGACGACGATGCCGGTCTGTCCGTCGATGAGCGCCTCCGGCGCGCCGCCGGAGTCACCGACCACGACCGGCAGGCCGGTGGCCGACGCTTCCAGCGTGCATAGTCCGAGGCCCTCCGGCTGCAGACCGTGCCAGACCGTGCGGCACGGCAGTGCGAAGACCTCCGCCGCGGCGAGGTAGTTGGGCAGGACGGCGTCGCTGACCATGCCGGCGAACCGCACGTGCGCCGAGACGCCGAGGTCGGAGGCCAGCTGCTCGAGGACGCGCCGGTGCGGGCCGTCGCCCACGACCAGCAGCACCGCGTCCGGGTGCCTGCGGAGTACAGCGGGCCAGGCGCGCAGCAGCATGTCCTGGCCCTTGCGAGGCACCAGTCGCGAGACCGACACGACGACCCGTCGGCCCTCGAGCCCGTGGAGCGCGCGCACCTCGTCTGCGGAGGCGCCGGGGTGGAACTGGTCGACGTCGACGCCGCCGGTGAGCTTGCGCAGCTCCACCTCGGGCGCGATCACGCGTTCCATGTGCGGACGCGTGAACTCGCCGAGGTAGGTCAGGACGTCGATCGACCGCGACAGCGAGCGCATCACCGAGCGTGCCGGCGCGACGCGCGACCAGCCGACCTCCATGCCGTGCGTCGAGACCGTGACGCGCTCGATGCCTGCCCGGCGCAACACGGGTGCGATCGCACCCAGCGGCATGGCGCTGGTGATCCAGGCGGCTTCGCACTCGTGGCGCTGCGCGAGGTCGATCACCTCGCGGGTGAAGCGGGGGTTGGCGTACCACGGCCCGCGGATGCGGTGCACCGGGGCGCCGAAGCGCCGGTCCTCGACGTCGGAGGCACCCATCTCGTCGGAGCGGGTGAGCGCGGCCACGACGACCTGCTCGGGCGGCAGGTGCCGAGCCATCTCCGCGGTGAACCGCTGAACTCCGCCGTGACTGGGCGGGAAGTGCCCGGTGACGATCAGAGTGCGCGGCAGGGCGAGACCACCCAGTTCGCCGGTCATGATGGCTCCTCTTCCGAGCAGGTGCAGCGATGCACGGCGGCGTCCACGGCGTTCTCCGTCACAGTGGCGACCAGCCGGATCGCGGGATAGGGACTGTTGGACGGCCGTTCGCGAGGGTTTGCTTCAGGAAGTGCACCGATATCACCCCACTCGTGTCCAGCCGACGGGCACCAATGTATCAACGCTGTTGCACGGGCGTGGGTCGACACCCCTGGCTGCGGCGCCCGCTGGACCCTGTCCGCTGCCGGCGCTGGCGCTGGCGGGTGCGGGGATCGAGGATAGGCACATGGCCGTGATCGAAGTCAGCGATCTGCGCAAGGCCTACGGTCAGCGGACCGTGGTCGACGATGTGACGTTCTCGGTGGAGCAGGGTGAGATCTTCGGCGTGCTGGGCCCGAACGGGGCCGGCAAGACGACGATGGTGGAGTGCATCGGAGGCCTGCGGAAGCGCGACGGCGGCACCATCCGGGTCGCCGGGATGGACCCGGCCGACGAGGGGGTCGCGTTCCGGAGCGCGCTGGGGATCCAGCTCCAGGAGTCGCGCCTGCCGGACAAGATGAAGCGTCGCGGAGGCGCTCCAGCTCTACGCCAGCTTCTACCCCCGGCCGCATGACGCCGATGACCTGCTCGAGCGCCTGGGACTGGTCGAGCAGCGCGCGACCCACTTCGCGAAGCTGTCGGGCGGCCAGAAGCAGCGGCTCTCGGTCGCACTCGCGCTGATCGGCAACCCGAGGGTGGCGATCCTCGACGAGCTGACCACCGGTCTCGACCCCGTCGCGCGCCGCGAGGTCTGGGACCTGTTGGAGGACCTTCGCGAGACCGGCGTGACCCTGCTGCTGGTCTCGCACTTCATGGAGGAGGCCGAGCGGCTCTGCGACCGGGTGATCGTGGTCGACCACGGCCGGATCATCGCTGCCGACACCCCCGAAGGGCTCGCCGCCGGCGTACGGGCGGATCAGCGGATGACCTTCCTGCCCTCGGAGCCCTTCGACGTGGCCATCCTGGAGGTGTTGCCGGACGTGCACGCCGTCACCCTCACCGGCGAGCGCGTCACCGTCACCGGCAGCGACAACGTCGCGAGCGCGGTGATCATCGCGCTGCACGAGCGCGGGATCTCCGTGGGCAGGCTGCGGGTCGACCAACCCAGCCTGGACGACGCGTTCGTGGCGTTGACGCGATGACGAGCGCGACCCAGGGCGAGTCGGCCCCCACCCGCCGGCTGGTGCCCCGCCTCGACCGGCGGGCGACCCGTGCGATGCTCCGCAGCGAGGCGCGCCTGCTGGCCCGCAACCCCGGCGTCGTCATCTGGACGGCGATCCTGCCCGTCACGGCGTCCATCGTGCTGGGCGCCATCCCGCCGGTGCGGGGGCCGTCGGCGGCGCTCGGGGGCATGAGCTTCTTCCAGGTCTACCAGCCGATCCTGGTCTTCTTCGCGATCACGCTGCTCGCGATGCAGGCCCTGCCCGACGTGCTGACCCGCTACCGCGAGATGGGCGTGCTCAAGCGACTGCGTACGACGCCGGTCTCGCCCGCGCTGCTGCTCTTCGCGCAGTTGACGCTGATCCTGGCGGTCGCCATCGGGTGCATGGTGCTGATGGTCGTCGTCCCGGCGGTGGTGGGTGCCCCCTGGCCGCGCAATCCGCTCGCCTTCGTCGTGACCTACCTGCTGGGCGCGTGGGCGATGCTCGGCCTCGGCATGGTGCTCGCCAGCCTGTTCCACAACCCCAAGGTCGCCGCCGGCTTCGGGTCGTTCCTCTTCTTCGTTCTGCAGTTCTTCGCCGGGCTGTGGTGGCAGCGGCCCGAGATGCCGCCGTGGCTTCGGCACATCTCCGACGTGACACCGAGCGGGGCCGCCGTCCAGGGTCTGATGGATGCCAGCCTCGGGCACTGGCCGAGTGCCTGGTACCTGCTCGTGCTCGTGGTCTGGGGCATCGTGACCTCGCGGCTCGCGATCCGCTTCTTCAGCTGGGACTAGGGACCGCGGCCGAGACCAGGCCGGCAAGCGTCGCCGCCATCTCGGCCGGGTCGAGCGTGAGGGCTGCCTCCGTGACGACGATCTCGGTCTGGACCCGCCCGGGCTGCCGGCTCGGGAACCACGCCGGCAGCCCGACGCGGTGCTCCTCGACGAAGGCGGCGGTCCGCTCGTTGACGGCATCGGCATCGCCGGTGGCGAAGAGCAGGAACTGGTTGGTCTGCGGCACACCTGGCTGAACGGCGATCTCGGCGGGCAACGCGGCGGCGAACTGCGCGGCCCAGGCCGCGGTCTGGGGCACGAGGGGCAGCCGCTCGTGGAGCCCGACGAGCGCCGAGACCGCCTCGGCGGTCGCGTGGTAGACCGTGCCGCCGAGCCGCCGACGCCACAGTCGGGCCTCCGCGACGACGTCGGCCGACCCGAGGAGCGCGGCACCGGCCAGCCCCGCCAGCCCCTTGTAGAACGAGACGTACATCGTGTCGGCCAGGGCCGCGATCTCGGCCAGCGAGTGGTCGAACCACGGCTGAGCCTCCCAGATCCGGGCGCCGTCGATATGAAGGGCCACACCTCGTGCGCGGCACGCGGCCGAGAGTTCGCTCAACTGCTCCCACGTCGGCAGCAGACACCCGGCGTCGCGCAGCGGGAGCTCCGCGAGGACGGCGCCGAGCCGGCCAGGCACCGCCTCCAGATGGGTCGCCGTGGCGACCTCGAACCCCCGGGTCAGGAAGTGGATCTCGAGATCATGCAGGATCCGAGGGCCGTCCTCCTCGTGCACCAGCAGGTGGCTGAGGTCCGGCATCGCGACCCGTCGGCTCGCGGCGCGATCGCAGTGCACCCGCAGCGCGGCCTGCTGCGCCATCACGCCGCTGGGGAAGAACGCCGCTGCCTCGACGCCGAAGCGCTCGATCAGCTCGGCCTCCAGCCGCGCGATCGGGCCACCGCCGCCGTACAGGTCCCAGTCGTCGATCCCCAGCTCCTCACACGCCCGGGACAGGTCGGCGAACGTAGCTGCCGGCGAGCCGGGGCTGTGCCCCGAGACGGCCGTGGTGCAGCCACGTGCTGCGGTGCGGATGCGGGCGATCAGTTCCTCGGACGACACGCGGAAACCCTACAAGCGGTGACGCCGTCGCTGCTGCGCACGGGGGAGGCCGGGTACCGCGAGAGCAGGGAACGACAGGGGAGCGCTAGGGAGAACGGGGAGAACAGGGGAGAACGGTAGAGGAGGAAATCAGAAGTGGCACCGATGGAGCCGATTCCGGCAACCGCCGAGGCGCTCGACGAGCTCGATTCCGAGCTGGATGCCGGCGTACGCCTTCGGCGACTCCAGTCGCTGGCGGAGAACGCTCGTGAGCTCGTCCCGGACCTGGTCGGTGTGAGCATCGGCTATCTGGAGCACGAGCTGACCTTCACGCTGGTTGCGACGGCCACAGAGCTCGCCGTCCTCGATGCGGTGCAATACATCGCCGGCGGCCCGTGTGTCGACGGGGCCCATGCGCGCGAGGTTCGCGAATTCAGCGACGACGACGTTCTCGACGAGGACCGCTGGCGGCTCTTCGCCGAGGCGACGGCCGCGCGCGCGATCCGCAGCACGCTGACCCTCCCGGTGGTGAGGGAGGGCAAGGTCATCGGCACGGTGAACCTGTACGCCGCGACCGGGCGCGCCTTCGTCGGCTACCACGAGGCGCTGGCCGAGATCTTCGGTGCGTGGGCGGCGGGCGCGATCACGAACGCGGATCTCTCCTTCACCACCCGGGAGCAGGCGGCACAGACACCCGACCGTGTCCGGGCACGCAGCCTCATCGACGTGGCGGCGGCCATGATCGCCGTCGCCGACGATGTGGGGCTGGACGAGGCCGAGGCCATCCTGCGCGACGCCGCCGCTCGCGCCGGTGTCAGCGCGCTCGAGCTCGCCCAGCAGATCGTGGACACGGGCGAGGACGGCGATCGGCCCTAGGCGTCACGGCGACGGAGGAGCAACAGGGTGATCGTGAGCAGAAGGACGGCGAGCGCCGCGAGCCAACCGAACTCGATCCACTGGAACGCCCAGTAGCGCCCGGCGGGCTGATAGCTGGTCCACTGCGCATAGCCGCGACTCAGCAGATAGCTGATCGGGTCGGTGCCGCCGCCGGGCCCGGGTGCGGCCTGGACGGCCGTCTTCCCGCCGCTGATCTGGATCTGCGAGAGACCGGCGGCGCGCAGCACGCCGTTGAGCTCGGCGTACCCGACATGCGTTGCGCCCTGCTGCCACCACTGCGCGACGACCTGCGAGCCGACGACGTGATCCAGGCTGCGGGTCCGCAGCGGTGCGAGGTAGTGCAGGCGAAGCCTGGAGGCGGCGAACGCGAGGGCGAATGCCGCCACGACCGCGCTGCCGAGTGCCGGCAGCACCCGCCGCCACAGCAGCCCCGCGAGTACGGCGGCGGCGTACGCCGCGAGCCCCCAGCCGATGACCGCGACGCCGGTGGCGGGGAACTCCCCACCGCCCAGACGAGGGGTGATGTCGGCCTCCCACAGGGGCCGGTCATGCCATGCCACCAGCGCTCCGAACGCGCCGGTCAGCGCCGCGACCGCGACCGCGCCGCCGACGATCATGGCGACCGCCCACCGGATGCGTCCCGCGCCCTGGGTCCACGCGTAGCGAAACGTGCCGTGTTCGAGCTCCCGGCCGATCACGGGAGCGCCGACGAAGGCGCCGATGAGCAGCGGCGCGAAGAGGAACAGGGCACTGACGACGCCGGGATCGGAGTGCGTGTTCTGGAACTGGTCCCAGGCGAAGCTGCATGCCCGGGAGTTCTGCGGGGTGCATGCCTGGACGTCGTGCCAGGCCGAGCGCATGCTCAGGCCCGTGATGACCAGGTAGATCGTGAGTGCCGCCAGGACGGCGGCGATCACGCCGGCGGTCGGGCGGTGCCGGCGCCACGCCACCCAGATCAGGTTGCGCCAGGGGAGAGGGCGGGCGGCAGCGAGCGGGTCGCCTGTTGGGATGAGCCCGGTTGCGGTGCTCATCGCACACTCTCCAGGGGTGCGGTGCGGGCCGAGAGCGCGTCCTCCCGTAGGTAGGCCATGGCCAGCTCCTCCAGGCTCACCGGTCGGGCGTCCCATCCCGGACGCGGTGCCAGGTCGTGGGGCGCGGTGACGAGAAGCTGCCGCTGCGAGGCGGCGCTCACGTCGCGGATGACCCGCCAGCCGGGATCGGGAGATCCGCTGGCCGCTCCGGTGACCAGGCGGTGCGAGCCGAGCAGCGCCTCCACGGCACCTTCGAGGCGGACGCGGCCGCGTGCGATGAGGACCAGGTGGTCGGCGATCCGTTCGAGCTCGGCCAGCACGTGCGAAGAGAGCAGCACTGAGACGCCGTCCTCGGCCATCGCCGTCATCACGCCCGCCATGAAGTCGTGCCGCGCCAGTGGATCCAACGCTGCGGTCGGCTCGTCGAGGACGAGGAGGCGCGGGCGACGGGCCAGGGCGAGGGTCAGCGCCAGCTGGGCGCGCTGACCGCCGGAGAGGCTGCCCGCCTTGCGGCCCGGGGCGATCTCGAGCTCGCCGAGTCGATGCCGGGCATAGGCCTCGTCGAAGCGGTGGTTGAGGTTGCGGGTCAGGTGGATCATGTCGGCCGCGGAGAGTCGCCGGTACACCGGCGTGTCCTGGGCGACGAACGCGATGCGGTCCAGGGCGGCCGGCGACCCGGCAGGCACGCCGCCGAGCACCCGGACAGTGCCGCTGGTGGGCGTTGCGAGGCCGACCACGACGTTGAGCAGAGTGCTCTTGCCGGCGCCGTTGGGCCCCACCAGTGCGATCAGCTGGCCCTCGGGCAGTGCCAGGGAGCAGTCCTCCAGGGCGGCCACCCGCCCGTACCGTTTGCTGAGCCGGTCGGTCTCGACGACGTTCATGCGACCCCTCCTTGGACCCTTCGGCTGCCGCGGGCGGCGTCGCGCCCGCGGCGTTCAGTGAAATCCCGCAGCGTGCTCGAGAAGAGCGCCACCACTCCGTCGTAGTCGAGCCCGGCGGCGTCGGCATCGTCGAGCCACGCGCTCAGCGATCTGCGCAGGCCGGTGAGGCCGGCGAGGTCGATCTGGTCCAGGGTGCCCTCGATGAACGTGCCCTGGCCGGGGCGCCCGGCCGTCAGGCCCTTGCCCTCCAGGTCGCGGTAGGCCTTGAGCACGGTGTTGGGATTGATCGCCAGGTCGGCCACCACCTCGCGCACCTTCGGCAGCTGATCGCCGGGCTTGAGGTAGCCGAGCCGCAGGGCATGTTCGACCTGATGCACCAGCTGGAGGTAGGTCGGCACGCCCGAGCCCGGGTCCAGCGAGAACACGATCGGGGAGGAGCGCCCGTCGGTCTCGTCTGCTTTATCTAGACTCATAGATAAACGGTACGACGAGGAATCGGCGCAGGCAAGCCCCACGCGAGCGCTACAGGCGCTTCTTGGCCTGCTTCGTGGCCCGCTTCGTGGTGCGCTTCGTGGCCTTGGCCGCCCGGCGCTTCGCCCGTCGACCGCGCTTGCGAACGGTGCTCCCGAGGTCGTCGACGGCGCTCGACCCGCTCTCGCTGATCGCCTGGAGCGGATGCCGGACCTGACGCGGGACGACCAGCGCGCCCGCGGCACGGAAGAGCCGACGCGAGAGGAGGAGGATCGGGATGCCGAGCGGAGCGAGCACGATGGTCACGCACAGCACGAGGCCGACGAGGCCGAGCAGGGAGCCGACGAGGCCCAACAGGCTGGCGCCGAGCCAACGCAACGGTTTCATCGCGGCCTCCCTCCCTGCGGCCCGCACGTCCGGTACCCGTTAGGTCCCGGTGGAACCATGGCAGTGTGATCTCGGTGATCTCGCCGTCCCTGCTGTCGTCGCTGACCCTCCCCGTCGACGTCGTACGGCGCCGGGCCGCCACCTCGTTCCGCAGCCGCGTCGCCGGGGCCGACGCTGCCGCTCGGGCGCGCCGGATCTGGACGACCGAGGGCGAGCGATGGTTCAGCGCGGCGGACCCGATCTGGTGGGTCCACTCCGACGCCTCGATGTTCGCCGGTGGTATCCGGGCGCTCCTGCTCCAATCCCTCCATCCGCTGGCGCTGACCGCGGTCGAGCAGCACTCCGACTACCGGATGGACCCGTGGGCCCGGGTCGCGAACACCGGCGCGTTCATCGCCGCCACGACCTTCGGCACGGTCGAGCACGCCGAGGAGGCGATCGCCACGGTGCGGCGGATCCACGCAACCGTGCGCGGGACGGCGCCCGACGGCCAGCCCTACTCCGCCGACGACCCGCATCTGCTGCGCTGGATCCACCTGGCCGAGGTCGAGAGCTTCCTGACCACCTATCAGCGGTACGGCGCCCGCCCGCTCAGCCCCCGCGACGCCGACCGGTACGTCGCCCAGACCGGCCTGGTGGCCGCCCGCCTGGGCGTCGTCGATCCGCCGGTCACCGAAGCCCAGCTCCGCATCGAGCTGGACGACTTCCGGCCCGAGCTGGAAGGGACGCCGGCCGCTCGGCAGGTCGCCCGATATCTGCTGGTGAGCCCGCCGCTGCCGTGGCTCGCCCGGCCGGCGTACGGGCTGATCGCCGCGGGTGCGGTGGCGTCCATGCCGGGCTGGTCGCGACGGATGCTCGGCGTACCGCACCTGCGTGCCGCCGACGCGCTGATCGGACGGCCGATCGGCGTGGCCAGCACCGCCGTGGTCCGCTGGGTGATGGCCGATCCCTCGGTGGCCCAGTGAGCCGGCGCCGCCCGCATCACATCCGGCGGCGTCACATCCGGGGGCCTCACATCCGGGGTACGTCCTTCTGGGCGCGGAGCTCGGTGCGTGCGACCTTGCGGTCGGTCACCACGATCCATGCCGCGAGGGCGGCACCGCCCAGGAGGGCGACGATGAAGAGGACGATCGCGATCGCCGGATAGCCCAGGATCCGGTTGGACGTCGGCACCTGCATCAGCAGCGACGCGCCGAGGATCGCAGCGGCGATGACCACCCCGAGGGTGAGTCGGTTCGCGAGCCGCTGCAGCACCGTGTGCAATCGGGCCTCGTCCACCGCGTCGACCCGCAACCGCAGCTGTCCGTCGGCCAGGCTGTCGAGGATCCGGTTGGCCCGCCGGGGGAGCTGCGAGGTGAACTCCTTGGCATCCAGCGCCGCGGTCACCAGGTCGCCCGGCGACGTACGCAACCCGCCGCGCAGGATGTGGGGGAGGTTCTCCCGGATCGCCTGCGCCGCGTTGAACTCCGGGTCGAGGTGCAGGGTGGTCTGGTCGAGGTTCAACAGCGCCTTGCCGACCATCGCCATCTCCGGCGGTGGTCGCAGCCCGTGCACTCCGGAGATCCGGCTCAGCTCGACCAGCACGCGGCCGGCCTGCATGTCGGGACCTTCGGCGACCGCGTCGGCGACCAGGTGCGTGACGTCGTCCCTGAACGCGTCGGCGTCGTAGTCGTCCAGGGGCTGGCCCATGTCGGCCAGCACCCGGGCCGCCTGTTCGCCGTTGTCGTCGCCGATGGCGACCATGACGCGGACCAGCTTGTCCTGGAGCCTCGGCGGGACGGTGCTCACCATGCCGAGGTCGAAGATCGCGAGCCGCCCGTCCGGCGTGAGCTGGAGGTTGCCCGGATGCGGGTCGGCGTGCAGGAAGCCGTTGTCCAGGATCGAGTTCAGGTAGGCGGCGAAGAGCTGGTCGACGATGGAGCGCGTGTCGATGTCGAGCAACCCGAGCGGCCCGACGTCGGTGACCTTGCGGCCCTCGATGTAGTCCATCGTGAGGACCCGACCGGTGGTCAGGTCGAGGACCGGCTCGGGGACCAGTAGCAGGTCATACCGGCTGGTGAGCTCGGCGAAGCGGCTCAGGTTGCGCGCCTCACGGCGGTAGTCGAGCTCGAGGCGTAGCGACCGCTCGAACTCCCGCAGCAGCCGTGCGAAGCCGTAGGTCCGGCCCAGGTCGCTGCCCTTGTCGGCCACGGCCGCGATCCGCGCCAGGGCCTCGATGTCGGCGTGGACGCCATCGCGGATGCCGGGGCGCTGCACCTTCACGACCACCTCCCGGCCGCTGCGCAGCGTCGCCCGGTGCACCTGCCCCAACGAGGCGGCGGCCAGCGGCTCGGGGTCGAAGTCGGCGAAGAGATGGCGTACGTCGGCGCCCAGCTCCGACTCGATCGTCTGACGCACCAGCTCGACGTCGAAGGGCTCGACCTCGTCCTGCAAGCGGCTCAACGCGGTCGTGTACGGCGCCGGCAACAGGTCGAAGCGGGTCGAGAGTAGTTGGCCCAGCTTGATGAAGGTCGGGCCCATCGACTCGAGGTCCGCGGCGAACGCCTCGGCCTTGTCCGTCGTCTCCTCGGAGGCGTCGGTGTCGACCGCGTACTCGTCCAGGTTCGCACCGGAGACCAGGTCCGAGCGCCCGTAGCGGACCAGCAGCCGCGCGATCGCCGAGTACCTGCGCGTCGAGCTTTCGTCAGACAGCATGTCGAAAGCATGCCCGACGGCCGGTAGCGCCGGATTGATACGCCATGCCCCAATTTCGGGGACGGCACGGGACGGTGCCACTGCGGACGGCCTGCCCCACGGCACTCTGGAGGGGGAGCGGCGGATGGGAGCCTCGGATGACTGTCGACCACGTGGTGGTGCTCTGCCTGGAGAATCGGTCCTTCGACCACATGCTCGGCTTCCTGCGCCACCCGGACCCGACGTACCAGGGGCTGCTGGGCGGGGGCGTCCACGGCAACCGCGGCAGCGACGGCAAGCTGGTGGAGGCGACCCCGGACGCGAAGTCCGTCATCCCCTACGGGCCGGACCACTCCCACGACGCGGTGATGCAGCAGCTCGGCTACGCAGGGATCTCCGCCGCGGCGACCAACCAGGGCTTCGTGCGCAGCTACGAGCTGAAGGCGAGCGGACGCAGTCCGTCGACCAAGGGCGGCCTGATCGCCGACCTGATGCGTCGGTTCGAGCGGCCCACGACCAATCCGGCCGGGGCGCGCAGGGGCCCGCTGGTCATGCGGTGCATGAGTCCCGAGCGGGTGCCGGTGCTGACGACGCTGGCGCGCGAGTTCGCTGTGTGCGACAACTGGTTCTGCTCGGTGCCGGGGGAGACCTGGCCCAACCGCAACTACCTGCACGCAGCCACCTCGGACGGCGAGGTGAACATCGAGATCCGCCCCTATCGCAATCGCACCATCTTCGAGCTCCTCGAGGACAACGGGCGCGACTGGCGGATCTACCACGACGACACCCCGCAGGTGTGGGCCTTCCCCCGGCTGTGGGACAGCGCCGACCGGCACGCGAAGTGGTTCCCGATGGAGCGGTTCTACGGCCACGTCGCGGCCGGCGACCTGCCGCCGTACACCTTCATCGAGCCGAACCACCGGCCACCGGTGCACACCGTGGACCGGCTCTCCGGGGCGAGCGCTGCGGCCGCGCGCTCCGACAGCCAGCATCCGGAGAACAATCTGGTCAGCGACGCGGCCTACGACGGCTACGTCGACGACGTACCCACCGACTTCGAGCGCGGCGAGCAGCTGATCGCGCGGATCTACGAGGCGCTGCGCGCCAACGCGGCGCTGTTCGAACGCACGGTCCTGGTCATCACCTACGACGAGCACGGGGGCTGGTACGACCACGTCCCGACGACCGCGCGCGTCCCCGCGCCGGGCCGCGTGCACGCCAGCCTGCCCACCCGAGTGATGCACCGCCTGTGGCGCACCAACGCGACCGCCTTCGACTTCACCACCCTGGGCGTCCGGGTGCCGACCGTCGTCGTCTCACCGCTCATCGAGGCCGCGAAGGTCGACCACACCGCCTACGAACACGCCAGCGTCCCCGCCACCCTGCGGCGGATCTTCGCGCCGCACGCGGAGCCCCTGACCGCGCGCGACGCGGTCGCGGCCACCTTCGATTCCCTGTGGACGGGTTCCGTCGCGCGCACCGACCTTCCGGATCTGAGTCAGTACGCCGCCGGCCCCGCCGCAACAGCCCCGGTCGCAACAGCGGCAGTGGCGGCGGCCGAGCCGGGCGACACGGAGCGGGACTGGGTGCCCGACTACTACCGCGAGTTCGTCAGCCAGGCAGACGAGGTGCGTCGGCACCTGCAGAAGGTCCGTGAGCCGGAGACCGAGGGCCTGGGCCCCATCACCTCGCCCGAGGACGGACACGCCATCACGCAGGAGTTCCAACGGGCCGCCGAGCGTCACCGCGGCGCTCGGGGCACGTCTAGTGCGCGCCCTTGATGACGAAGAAGGAGCCGCGGATCGTGCCGGCCAGCTTCGACTTCTGCCTGGCGAACTTGAACTGCGAGGCGAGCTCGGCGGGCACGTCCATCCCGTCGGAGAGCTTGAACCCGACGGCGCGCTTCCCGCCGTCCTCGATCGTGTACATGACGTTGATCGACAGGCCGGACTGGTAGAAGACGTACGCCATCCGGATCCCGTCGACCTCGAAGGTCGTCGCCTCGAGCGGGGTGGACTCGATGACGAGGTCGCGTTCGGTCCGGAGGATCTCGTGCACCCAGTCGACGACGTCCGCGGCCTCGTCTGCGGGCTCGACGGTGAAGACGTGGGAGTACTTGTTCCGGAAGTACCTGGCCTCGTTGGCGCGCAGGCCCGCCAGGGCGGCGGCGACGGGGGAGGACTCCAATCCGGTCGTCGAGACGTCCTGGAAGTCGACGGTGTAGGACATGGCTGCTCCTTGAGGGCGGATCGGGTCGGTCACCACGATGGTTTCGTATTGTGACGACTCCGGGCCCAGCAATGTGACACGGCACTGTGACCGCGCAATGTGACACAGCCGCCTACGCGCGGCGCAGGTACCAGCCCTTCGCGACGTTGTAGACGCCGAAGCACGCCAGGCCGATGGCGACCAGGACGAGCAGCACCGTGCCGAACGGTGCACCGCGGAGACGCTGGAGTGCCTGGTCGAGGCCGCCCGAGTGGCGCGGGTCCTGAGTGATCGCCGCCCAGACGAAGAGGGCGCCGATGATGCCGAAGGCGACGCCGCGACTGGCGTGGCCGGTGCGAGCCAGGAACGTGATCGCCGTACCGAGGTGGCCGCGATTGCCCTGGGGGTCCAGCTCCTTGCGCCACCGGTCGCTGAGCCCCTTGTACACCGAGTAGCAGCCGTAGCCGGCGATCGCGAGACCGACGACGCCGACGATGACCGGTCCGCCCGGCAGACGCAACAGCCGTGCGGTCCAGCTCTGGGTTCCGCTGCTGCTGTGGCCGGACCCCATCGCCACCCGCGCCGTGCTGACGGCGAAGGCGGCGAAGACGATGGCCTTGCCCGCCGAGCCCAGCCGGCCGGCGACGCGCTTGCCGCCCTCCTGCTCGCGGTGGCCGGCGACGGCGTTCGTCGCCTCCCACAAGGTCAGGGCACAGAAGCCCGCGAACGCGATCCAGAGCATCAGGCCGCCGAGCGGCTGGTGAGCCACCTCTTCGAGCGCGCCCTTGCGCGAGACCGATCCCGAGTGGCCGCCGCCGAGGGCCAACTGGACGGCCAGCCATCCCACGACGACATAGACCACGCCGTAGACCATGAAACCGATTCGTGCGCCCCACTCCAAGGCCGGGTGATCCCGGGCCTCGGTGACCATCGCGCTTGCTCCATGAGCGGTCATCGCCCACCTCCTGGCTGCTCAGTTCCCCGCGGGTGGGCGCCGCACACGCTGCCGACCGTGCGGACTGGGCACGGGACGGCTAAGACTTCGTCCGCGGTCCCGACTGCCACGCCGGGTCGGTCGCGAGGCCAGCGCTGTGCTCGCGGCGGACGCGCCAGGCGTGCGGCTGGCGCCCGTCGAGACTCCTCGGCGCCCCCGGTTGCCATCCGAAGACCCCATTGCGGTCCGGCCACACGATGGCGAACGCCTCGCGCCGGCGGCGGTGGAACCAGCCGGACCACGTGACGGTCTCGAGGCTGGCCGCGGGCGTGGTGCATCGCGCGATGCGGGTCCATCTTCGGCGCTCGGCCAGACCTCGCTGTCGTACTCGCCGACCTGCTCGATGATCGCGGCTCTGGCGGTTCAGACCTAGACCAGCGTCTCGAGGATCTCCCGGATGATGCCGAAGAACTCGCCCGGTTCGTCGGTGTCGATGAAGTGGCCGGCACCCTCGATCCAGTAGAGGCCCTTCTGTGGAGCCTCGAGCCGGTTCAGGTGCTCCGCCGCGATCTCGCTCGAGGTCCAGAGGTCCTTGCGTCCCAGGACGTAGAAGACAGGCACGTCGTACTTCTCGATGCCGGTGATGTCGTAGTTGTGCTCGACCTCGGCCACGAGCTTCTGGGTCAGCTTGCCGCTCTTGGGGATCTGGGCGAAGTCGCGCAGCGTCACCAGCGGACTCTTCCTCAGCAGAGGCATATACGCGACCTTGGTGTACCCGTACTTCATCTCCAGGTCACCGAGCACCTTGACGCCGGTCGTGAACTCGTCGGCGTCGAGGTGCGGGTATGCGGGGTTGACCTTCTGGAGTGTTTTCAGGTCGCGCTTGTTGCCGCGGGCAGTGACCTCGTCGCGGATGTGCTGATAGAAGACCTCGCCCTGGCGGTTGCTGTCGGTGACGACGCCGGAGCCGACGAAGGCGAGTACGTCGTCGGGGTACGTGGTGACGAAGTCGTTGCCCAGCATGCTCCCGAAAGAGTGTCCGACCAGGATGATCCGGTCCGTGTCGTACCGCTGCTTGAGGTAGGCGACCGTCTGCCGCAGGTCCTCAAGGAGCAGGTCCCAACCGAGGTCTGCGGCGGTGGTCTTGCTCTTCAGCTGGGTCTTGCCGGTTGCGCGCTGGTCGTAATAGACGACGCTGCACATACGCGTCGGCGCTCCGTCACGGGCGTCGTAGAACCGCTCGTGCTGGTAGGCCATCACGGAGTTCGGGACGCCCGGGCCGCCGTGGAGCATGAGCACGACGTCGTTGCTGTCGGGGTTGGGGTAGTGCAGGAGGTACTGCGAGATGCCGTTGACCTCGACGTACTCCTCGTTGTAGACGATCTTCGGCGCCGAGGCGCGGGGCAACACTCGGCTGCGAAGCATTCCCCAGCGCCCGTAGAACTCCTTGAGGGTCGCCATGAGGTCACCGGACGCGACGCGGCCACCGCGCGAGATGACATCCAGGGTGACGCCGTTGAGCCTGCACCGATACCCCAGATCGTGGAAGCCGTTGCGTCGGTAGAACTCGCGGCCTTCCTCGGTGCGGCCGGTGACGAGCTTGTGGGGCGCGTGGCGCTCCACGAGCAAATGAAGGATCTGCGTGCCGTAGCCCTGGGAGCGCAGAGCCGGCACGGTCGCCAGGCGCCACAGGTACGTCGTGTCGCCGCGGGAGATCGCGTACGAGAGCCCGACGAACTCCTCGCCATCGAAGTACGCCGAGAAGTCAACGCTGTGACTCTCGGCCTTACCGATGAGAAACCGCAGCGAAGCCTGCTCCTCCTTCGGGAACGCCGATGCATACAAGGCGTTGATCGAGCCCAGCAGGTCCTTGTCAGACGTCAGGTCCGCGCCGAGGCGCTTGACTGTCAGCACGAAGGCTCCCGTGCGGGTCGCAAAGTAGTGGCTCTCCTCGGCGCTCAGGTCAGGCATCTATGCCGAGGTGAGCACGCCGAAGGAGGCCCCGGTCGGGTCGACCACGCGGAGGGCCGTGACGACGTCGGGATCCGATCCCGCGGGGTGCGGAACGGAGCCGGCGAGCGCGGTCACGCGTGCGGCGAACGCCTCGAAGCCGTCCGATCCGTCCGCCGAGAAGTCCACGATCCACGTCGACCTTCCGTTGGCGACGACCTCGGCCTCCCACGCCAGCATCGCGCTCGGCGCCGCCGCCCGGACGTCCTGGATGCCTGCCGACGACTCGGTGTACGGACCGTTGAGGGTGTACGCGGGGCCGTTCGACGTCGGTGTCCAGCCAGCCGCGGCCTGATAGAAGGGCACGGCGGCGGCGTAGTCGAGCGTCCAGTTCTCGAACCACACCGGCGCGCCGGCCTCGTGCATGACCTCAAAGCCATCGCGGCCCTCGGCCTCCCAGAACGACACTTCGGCACCAGCGGTGTCGAGGGCGCTGACGAGCACGCCGGCGCCCGTGAGGTCTGTGGGCCCGGAGGTGACGATGCCACCTGCGGTACGGATCGCCTCGACGGTTCCAGTCGCGTCGTGCGTGGACAGCGCAACCCGCCACGCGGCCGTGATGCCGTCGGGCGCTTCGATGATGCCGGCCGCGATCTTTCCGTTGAGCAGGAACCGACCGTTCTCAGGGTCGTGCTCCCAGCCGAAGAGCTGGGTGTAGAAGGCGGTGGCCACGCTGACGTCGGGCGTCTCGAGGAAGCACCAGACGGGCGTGCCGGCGGGCGTGAGGGTCGTGTCGCTCATGGCCCTCCTTTCGAACAGGATCGGATTGACACCACTGTCCGCTCTCCCCATACGCCCTGCCAAGCCCCCGTCGTTCATGACGAGGGCCGCGGTCTTGTCGAGGGCGCGTGATCGAGTGTCCGGGTGAGTGGTGTGGCCGTCGGTATGACGGCGCTGCCGCCCAGGGCCAGGACTCGGGGACCCACACAAGGTGCGCCTCGAGCAGGAGCGTATCGATTGGTCGTGGGCCGAGGCTCGGCTTGCTGGGATGCTTGGAAATCGTGATGCCTGCTGACTCAGTCTGTTGCAGGACTGAGTCCGTGAGGCAGGGGCCGTTCGACGACGCGCACCGATTCAGCCAAGGCGCACGGCCGCGAAGTGACGGCGGTCGAGCGTCGCGCTGTCCGTGACGCTGAGTCTCTCGGCCACGGCGATGACGGAGGCGTCCGTGGTGCCGAGCGGGAAGTCGTCGTACTGCTCGACGAGATCTGCCATCCGCGCGTCGTCCTCGCCTGTCACATCGACCAGTACGAAGTCGCCGTCGGAGACCGACCGCAGGAAGGCCGACTCCGACACTGGCCCGCCCAAAGCGTTGAGCATGTACCCGACGTCCGCCGTGACCGTCCCGGGGAGGAGGAGGCCACGGCGGGCAAGGCGAAGGCCCGTGAACAACTCGACGCAAGCGTGGTGCGAGGCCTCGCTCTGGATGATCGCGGCGACCAGCGGCGCCGTGTCGCACAGGATCTCGATCAGTCGCGGCCGAAGCCCTGGGCAAGCAGCTCGTCAACTCGCTCAGCGTCGTCGGATCGCCCGTTGTTGGCCTCCTTGACCATACCGATCCAGGCGAACGGCTCGGTCGTTCGTGGCGGTCGAGGAGTCGTACGTCGCTTGACGTCGGCGAGCACGGCGGCGACCTGATCGTCGGGCAGCTCGTCGATCAGGTCGTGAAGCCAACTCAGTTTGAGTTGTACTGATACGTCTGAATCAGATGTCGTAGTAGTGACTGGAGGACCCCTGCCGACCTGCGAAAACGTCGCCCGTCAGGTTGCTGGGTACGCTCTGGGTACGCTCTGGGTACGTTCGGCGAACGCGGGATCACAGCCGTTCTCGGCTCGCGCGGACGGTCGCGGTGACGTCGTCGAGGCTGATCCGTTCACCGTGGATGAGGGCCTGGGCGGCTTCGAATCCGGTGCGGATGGCCTCGCGAACCTCGGCCTGTGAGTCGAACGCTGGGCTGTTGGCGTATCCGCCGTCTGGGCGCGGGCTCCAGGAGAAGCCGGCGTCGTCGCTGCGGGCGTTGATGTCCTCCACCAGCTCGGCGAAACCGTCCTGGCCGAGCGCGTCGAGTGCGTCGACGACGGAAGGAGTGTTGAGGAGCCGGTCGATGTCGTAGAAGTGCCGACCGTGCTTGAGCAGGGTTGCGTTGTCGCTGCGAACGGCGGCGTCGTGAACGGCGGCGATCTTCTCCAGCAGTGTCCGCTCGGGCGCGAGCACGTTCACCTCGAAAGCGGCGAACTCATCCCAGGTGTCCTTGGCCTCTCCGAGTCCCGTGATCGCATACTCGGCGACCATCGAACGGTAGCCATGAGCCGCGGCGGGGTAGGTGCCACCGCGGCTGCCGAGTTCGAGGAGCACGCCTTCTTTGAGTCCCTCGTCGTACTCCGTAACTGGGTAGTGATAGGTGGTGTAGCGCTTCACGCCGGTCGTCGAAGCACCGACGCCGACGTCGCCCTTGGTGAGGCCGAGGTGCGTGGTCACGTCGGTGTCGACCTGCTTGAGGACCTTGTGGCGGGCGTTGGGCGCGGCGCCGGTCGGGAAGACCGCGAGGAGATCGACGTCCTCGGAGAACCGGTCCACGATCCCGAAGACGCGGCTCAGACTTGTGCCGCCCTTGAACAAGAACGTCACGGGCGCGGTTGAGTCGTCGGGCATCGCCACGACCCGGTCGACGGTCGCAGCGCGCAGCACCTCGGTGACCCAGAAGTCCTTCTCGACATATGGCGCCGGAAGCCCTCGGTCGGCCGCGGTCCGGGCGACCAGCGCATCGAGATCGTCGAGGTTGCGACGCAGCTGCTCACTCACGCTGCGACCGCCAACGTCTCCTCAAGCCGGGCGAAGTTGTCGCGCACGGCCCGGTTGTACTCGCCGGGCACAGCATCACGCAGTCGCGCGGCGCTGATCTCGCCGGCGTGCAACGAGGCCCGGACCTTCTCTACGAGCGTGTCCCAGCCTGCCTCGACGTAGACCTCGGGGGAGCGCAGCAGCTCCAGCAGCGCGATCTCCTTTTCGTTGAGGTCCGCACGGGCGAGGTTCTTGCGGTCGTGCTGAACCACCCCGTTGATGGGTTCGACCGTTCGCAGGGTCGCCACATGCCAGCCCGGCGGGACCTGCGTGGTCACGCCCCAGGCGCGCGCGGCCGAGTAGCCAGCCGGACCGATGCCGCGAGATCCGAGCACTGCACGGGCAACCTCCTCGGGCCGCGGTGCGATCACGCCGTAGCGGGTACGACGTCCCCGGTAGTACAGGCCGCGACGCACGGGCAAGAGCAGTCCGTCCTTGACTGCACGCGAGGCCGCCTTGCGGGCAGCAGTCGAGGAGCCGGGGAGCCTGTCCACATGGACGAAGGACTTCTCCGGTGTCTCTCGAATGACCGCTGCCGGCGACAATGTCGTCACGTCACGAAACTCTACCGGAAACGTGACATCGGCAAAAGCGGCACAGCAGACGACTCGGGCGGCCGGGGACGCATCGCGCGCCTCCGGACGACGGCAGCGGCTAACGAGACTAGTGGCGCGTGGCGTAAGTTCTGAAACGGTTAGTGATCTGAATCATGGCCGTATGGCGAACTACCCGGCGGCAGCGCTCGCGCTTCGTGATGGCGATAGAGAAGCCCTTGAGGGGTGGCTTCGGTCGCGGTCGGTGGGCGCGGGTCTGGCTAGGCGCGCTCGGATGATCCTGCTGGCCGCCGACGGGGTCGCGAATCAGGAGATCGCCGAGCGAGTCGGCGCGGGGCGGGCGAGAGTGATCCGGTGGCGTCCCCGCTATGAGGCGCGTGGCTTAGCCGGCCTCGATGACCGTGAGCGTTCGGGTCGACCCCGGGAGCTGGACCACCGCCAGATCGTGGCCGAGACGCTGAAGCCGCCGCCGAAGAAGCTGGGCGTGACGCACTGGTCCTCACGGCTGCTGGGCGAGCGGTTGAAGATCTCCAACACCTCGGTCGCCCGGGCGTGGCGGGCCTACGGCGTGAGGCCGTGGAAGGCGGAGTCGTTCCGGTTCTCCACCGATCCCGAGCTGGTTGGGAAGGTCACCGACATCTGCGGGCTCTACCTCGGCACCCACGCCGAGAACGGAGACATTCCGGCGAACGCGATCGTGCTCAGCGTCGATGAGAAGTCCCAGATCCAAGCGCTTGACCGCACCGTGCCGATCCTGCCGATGCAGGAGGGCCGCATCGAGCGCCGCTCGCACGACTACTGCCGACACGGCACCACGACGCTGTTCGCCGCCCCGGAGATCGCCACCGGACAAGTGACCGCAGCACTCAAGCCCAAGCACCGTCACCAGGAGTTGCTCGCGTTCCTGCGTCAGATCGAGCGGGCCTACCGCGACGCCGTCGATGAACGGGGAGAACCGGTCGAGCTGCACCTGGTGATGGACAACTACGCCGCCCACAAGCACAAGAACGTTCGCCACTGGCTCGAGCAGAACCCTCGGTTCAAGGTCCACTTCACCCCACCCACGCCTCGTGGATGAACCTGGTCGAGGTCTGGTTCGGTCTGGTCGAGCGCCAGGCCGTGCGCCGCGGGGTGTTCAAGTCCGTGCCCGACCTCAACACCAAGCTCCGCACCTACATCGAGGGCTGGAACAAGCGGGCCCACCCCTTCGTGTGGACCAAGACCGCCGAGGACATCC
>Ga0131853_10001956_pt1 | contig 36814 bp, 28 predicted proteins | sample TergutLab28metaG_FD_92764 | JGI IMG/M metagenome (GOLD analysis project Ga0131853, IMG submission 92764) | Labiotermes labralis P1 segment gut microbial communities from Petit-Saut dam, French Guiana - Lab288 P1 (version 2) (version 2) | ecosystem: Host-associated > Arthropoda: Insects >... | reverse complement strand
TAGTCAAACACAACTTAATCACTGAGGTGTATTTAATGACTGTGTGATGGAAACAACTACATGTTTCGGCCTGTATTGGCCATCATCAGGTTGTCTAGGGAACTTAAGGGCTAGCTATATGCAAAGGTTTCATTTTACTTCTGTATAAGCCTTCTAGTTTAGGGTGACAAGACGTCGAGTTTTCGTTGCCGCGATCTATTGTTCCGGCGAGTAGAAAATGCGAAGTATGTTGTCCTGTTCTTGTCACTAACACTATTAAGTAAACTTGTATAATTGATATTCGTAATTTAGAAGTATAGAATAAATAGGCTATTACAGTTCCCTTTGATGTTCTGTCCGTTTTGAATATCGTTTCATAAAGAATATACATTGGAAGATTTTTCACTGTTATGGTTATAGTCTTGTTTTTATTTTAATTTCCGGCCCCCCTGTCCTATGTACGTAAATCTCAGTTGTCCATGCGTGAAGAGCTGCGGTATGCGGTTGTCATTTGTTAGCAACAACGATCCGTGATGTACCAATAGTATGCGGGTTGAATCTTTTGTGGGACTAGGAACAAGAAATCATAACTTAAGTATGAATTGTTGTTGCAATGTTTCCCAAACTGGAAACTGAGTTCCCAGCAGGCTTTGAGGAATGTGTGATGAAGGTGTACTTGCCTTCATCGTTCCGATGGTGGTGGTGTGGTGTCGTCAGCTGGGAAAATCCGTGAAGTTAAAGTCGTCAATTTCGTTAATGTAACATAATAAGGTGGCGTCGATTACGAAGACATTGTGAAATACGATGAACGAAGATCGAGACAGAGACGACGACTCAATTGTAGACTTTTGGATAGCTAATTGGGAACAACAGTGCATCGAGCATCTTGAAAGTGAACCCGATTATGAAGGGCAGCTTCAAAGTGAACGAGACTTGGCACACCAAAAAGTGTGGTTTTCTTTTCAGAACACTGCTACAGCTATAGCACAGTTATACAAAGGTGAAAACCTGGTTGATATGCAAACGTCCATATTTAAAAATTGCTAGTAAAATGTCTGCCCATTTCTTCCATTTTGTGTTGTAGCTATTGATCACCTACACTGTAATTTTTTTTTCTGTACGTGCATTTCAGACCGACTTCAAGGTGTGTCGTTGTGGTTACCTTTTCAAACAGCCGCTGGTGCCGTAACGTCCTTATATAAAGGTAAATGTTAATTTCACAGTCTAATTTATCGTGTACAGTAAATGACCTTCAGTCGTAGGAGGACGTCTGATTTCATGAACGCCACAGCTGAGTCTGTGTTGAAACCATGTTCATATCAGACTGTGACTTTAAAGTTCTTATGTTTCAGACTCTTCGGATGCTATACGGCGTACAAGCGAATTGGGCATTCAGTGTGGCTACCAGCGGCGGAACAAGGAAATACTTAGTTGGGCCCGTAAAAAGCGCAGACACATTCGGCGCGAGGATCTCTTAGCATATTTAGCAGGAAAATCTCCTCCACCGCGACCCCACCATCATAGGTGATCAAAATATTTGCAGTTCATGAATGAATACATGTCTGTGTTCAGTATCTTGTGCAGAAGAATCAGTGTCCTATGTGTAATGGCTGCTGTGAAACACATTCTTTGTAGTATAATATGGACAGCTATGCATGCATTGTTTAAATTATCAGGCACTTTGTATTTTTATAATTGTATTGAAATTTGTGATTTTTCCATTTCTTGTGTGTTTTTAATCCATGGGCATGTTATTGTTTTTGAAGTGATAGCTTACTAAATTTGGAAGTAATTACTGCAAAAATGTTTAAGTTAAAAGAACGAAATGGTCATAAGTTTGTTGGTATGAACTATATGTGTATGCCAAGCATTTCATTAGTATAGCAGCAGAAAAGAAATAGTCACATAAAATACGTGCATGAAATCATATATGAAGTTACCTGATATGACATTTCCATAACTGATTTTTTATTTTAACTAAATGTTTTCACATGTGGAGAATGATTTTCTGTAACTGTACCAAATAGGTAGCTTCAACCATAAAAGTTGCTGTGATTGTAGGGTGTTCTTGCTGAAAACAAATTTTTTGGTGGTGATAACTTACCCTTTGCATTGCTGCAGTAGATGATGAATGTGGAATCATCAAATGTGAACACATTTTACACTGTGTAGCGTGTGACATAAGTTTACTTTTCAGAATTTCTAGAACTGTGTTACCAGTTTTATCCTCTAAAGCTTGCAATGTGTGTGGACTCTTTCTGCAGACATCTTGTTACATGTTTTCCCACAGATAAAAGATTCAGTGAGACATGATTACTGTACAGCTGTAGTCATTATTCATTTACTGAATGTACACTGGCAGCCATAGTCACATATTCTTTAGTAAGTTCTGGTGCACTGTTTAGAAAGCTAGGGTATATCTGTTCTTCAGTGAAGTCTGCAAAATATTATGTGCACAATGGGATGAATTGTGTCCTAGCAGATTATGAGGCCCTTTTCTTCAAGCATTTAAAGCAGACTACACCAGCTTTTTGTTCATCTGGTAGATTTAGGAAATTGTGTGGGTTTTTTTTTATCAAATTGCTGTATGTCTTGAGTTTATCTAACCATTGAGATAATGTCAGGCCTACTATGTCATAAAAAGAAGCTAATTTAATAAGTTTGGGGATATTAATAATTGGTTTAAAGTAAACCAATTAATATTAAATAATAATATAAAACACATTATTTACAATTTAATATGAAAAACAGCAGGGATTATGATCTGAAACTTAACTACCAGGGTAATTATGTCAAAAGCTCATAAAATACAAAATTTTGGGGTTTGATCATTGATGACTGCATATCGTGGAAGGCACATATAGACCAAATGATGTCCAAATTGAATACAGCATGTTTTGTAATTCGAACAATACAAGCTGTAATGTCTCGGACTTTAAGAATGGTCTATTTTGCACACATACATTCAATTATGAGTTATGGGATAATTTTGGGGGGAAATCAACCATATAGTGAGAAGATTTTCAAAATTCAAAGAAGGGTGTTTAGAATCATCACAAATTCGAGAATGAGAGATTCATGTAGGGAACTGTTAAAAAAATTAGAAATACTGCCCATATATTTCCAATATATCTTTACACTATCAATATTTGTGATAAAAAACAAACAATTATTTTATACAGATAATCGGATCCACAGTATTCGCACAAGATTTAAAACCAACTTACGTCCGCCCACAGCTAATTTAACAAAGTTCCAAAAGGGAGTGTACTACTCAGCAACTAAAATTTTTAATAACCTTCCTCACAATATCGAAGACACAGCTAATGAGATAGTACTGTTTTGGAATGTTCTAAAGAGGTTTTTACTCATAAATTCCTTTTATAATGGTGAAGAATATTTTAATTATCAGAGATATTCCATTGAAAACTGAATTGAAAATTGGTTTTAGGTGTTTGATTATTTGTATTTTATTAGTTATTACTAAGATTCTTCCAACACTGTTTATATTATGTTAGATAGCATGTATGTGACTATGTCTATATCCACAGGATTGTGTCCTAATTTGGATTTATAGAATGCAAATAAATTACAGTTACAATTACAACTGTGGTAACTCAAAAAGTTTAATTCTTGAAATGCGGTATGCAAATTGAATGTGGTGCAATATCAAGATTTTCATAGTTCTAGGAAGAGATCTGTTCAGAATGATTGCAGAGGGACGACTATATTTGACTCATTTTATTGTATTTACCTGAATATAAGATGTGACTTCATTAATTTATCATCTGGAAGGGGAGGGGAAGGGGATTTTAGAATTTTGTATGAAGTTAAACATGTTTTATGTAGATATTTTCTTGAAAATTTTATGATTGTGAACAGGGAGTCCTGCTTTATTTTTGTTTGGGGGGGGGGGGGGGGGGAAAAAAAATTTTTTTTTTGGGGGGGGGGGGGGGGGGTGTAAATAAAGTATGTTTTATGTGGAAGTCTTGGTGAGATTTTGGTGTTAGCGCAAGCCTTGGTAGATGTTTCTTTCAGGAACCTTGTTTTGTGCTACTTTTAAAACTGTGCAAATCATCTGAATACTGATGATGAAATTAACAGATGCATTTATGATATTCTTAACCAGAGGAACACATGCAGTACTGTATCTCATCACTGTTTGATACCTAATGGATGTTAACAAATGTCCATTATTCACAGAACTGAAGCACACTCTTCAAACTGGCAGCATGTATGTAAAAGGCTGCTTATGTTGACTCACGATTGTGCAGTATTCAAATTCTTCATTGCTATAGTAATGCTGATATTTAAACTTATCATCCTTAAAAATGGCTGGATCAGTTATTCATTGGTTCAAGATGTGCAATGAGCAATTTCTGTAGAGGCTTACAATATATGCGACAGTTACTGATAATTTTGTTTCTTGGATGAGTGTCTTGATTTGGATTTTAAGCTTTGCAGAAGTGTTGTTTTGGGTGACCTGAGGTTGTAGATATGAATTCAGTTTGGATTGTAGATGTTTTTGTTACACATAATGTCTGTTGGTAGAAGCCTTTGAACACATTTTATCTGTTGGTAGAGGACTTTGCACGCATTGTGTCTGTTGGTAGAGGATGTGCCACACCCTGTGTCTGCTAGTAAAGGACTTGTCACACATGGTGTGTGTTGGTAGAAGACTTGCCACATATTGTGTCTGCTGGTAGAGGACTTGTCACATATTGTTGTGCTTGATGAATGTAAAAATTATAGTGTCTGCAGTATAGAGTACCTTCTTTGTGAAAGAAGAGTTAGGAAAACTGGTCTCATAATTCACAGTTCTAGATTTTATCATTCAGCAGGGTTCAGAACTGATATACTGTTGTTGTTAAAGTGATTGTTCTGTTGTGTTATAGTGCATTAGCATCTATTTGGTCTAGAAGATCTTATTGAAACCTTTCTGTAAATTATTGTGTGACATAGTTCAGATACAGGTCACCATAGTGACGAGATGTTGTCACACTTAGTATTTTGGAAGATAACTATTTTTAATATATACCCATATGCTAGAGAATTTCTTATATGCAGCAGCAAGCAGTCTGAACACCAAAATTTTTGTTTATCAGTTGTGATCACTGTGTATATTATAATAATAATAGATGGATATTGCACTTGCTGTTCAAATAGGTATCAAGAAGATCAACTTGTATGCTGATGAGACAGTGCTGACCAACTGTGTAGATAACCTGCATATATCCTGTTTGTGAAAAATTGTTTGGCTCATAAATTTTTGGCCAGGCTACCAGTCCAGAAAAAAAAATTTGTTATGCCTAATTTCTTTTAAAATGCATTTGATTTCTGATCCACTTAGTGTGTGGTCAGACATTGTATTTTCCCATTAATTTAGAAGACACAATTTCAGCAACTTGAATTTGTTGTCTGTTCAGTCCTCTCAAGATGCCAGTTCTATCAAGAAGAGCAATTTTAGCTATCATATCTACATGTGTATTCAATTTTGGTGTTACTCCAGTCTCTTAAACAGTGAGGAGATTACATAAAATGCAAATGAGGGTCGGGTCCTGCTGTCACAGTGTTAGTCAATTGTTATTTATGCAGTTTTTATTGTAACTTGGTTTCTCACTTCATAGATACAATTATATGTTACCCTGTAATTATGTTCCTTGTTATTGCCTTGATTATGTAACACATTGTCTCACTAATGTCAAATACTGCAACAGTTCAAAAAGAAGGTGGTTTAGCTATATTATAGTGTCCTGCTTTAGTTTTGGTATATGAATTCTCAAAGTCTGCTTTTTATTTCGTCATGAAATTATTTGTTTACAAATGACAGTTGCTAATTTTAAAATAAAAGAAAATAGGGACTGTTGCAGTTGTTGCTGGTAAGATGATTGCAGAAGGCTGTGGCTGCCTGCTTTGTTGTTTATAAAAGTTGTATGTCATCTGCAGAGGTGTGTGACAGATTATGTGTCATTTTAAGTGTCTTGGGAGAAAGAAATGACATATCTGGCAGAATCTCTTTCTTACAACTGCCTGAAGGGACTCAAGGGTCAGAGGGAGTGTTCAAGAACATAGGTGATGTAACCAAAATTTGACAGGTTAGCCCCTCATTTATACTCTGCTACTTCATTTAATGTTCTTGTTATATTTTACTGATGAAGAGAAATCATTCACCACAATTAGTATATGCGAAGTTCAGGTCATTATAGTCCGTGGTAATAGTACTTACTCCATGGAGCAGAGTCTTTCTTGAGAAGCTAACCAGTTTGCAGCTAGTCAAGAAATTCCCTGCATTTTATGGAACCCAAAGGTTCGTTACCACATTTACAAGTGCCCACCACCTGTCCCTATCCTGAGCCAGCTCAATCCAGTCCATACCCCCACATCCCACTTCCTGAAGATCAATCTTAATATTCTCCCATTTGCACCTGGGTCTCCCCAGTGGTCTCTTTCCCTCAGGTTTCCCCACCTAAACCCTGTACATGCCTCTTCTCACCCCCCCATATGCACCACATGCCCTGCCCATCTCATTCTTCTTGATTTTATCACTCGCACAATATTGGTTGAGCAGTACAGATCATTAAGTTCTTCATTATATAGTTTCCTCCACTCCCCTGTTACCTCCCTCTTAGGCCCAAATATTCTCCTCAACGTCCTGTTCTCAGACACCCTCAGCCTACGTTCCTCCCTCATTGTTAGCGACCAAGTTTCACACCCATTTAAAACAACTGGCAAAATTATAGTTCTGTATATCTTAATCTTTAAATTTTTGGATAGCAAACTGGAAGACAAAAGATTCAGCACTAAATGATAGCAAGCATTACCTGACTTCAATCTGCTCTTAATTTCTCCCAGTATAGAATTTTGATTTGTTAAATTTGTTCCCAAATATTTGAACTCTTCCACCCTTTCAAAGGAACTATTATCAATTTTCATACTTGGACTTTATCCTGCATACAGATCTCGAGACATGACCATGTACTTAGTTCTATCTGCATTTACTTCTAGTCCAATCTCCTTACTAACCACTATCAAAGCTTCTCTGTTTTCCTTTACAGTATGTACCCTTCCTCCCAATATATTAACATCATTGGCATAAACCAGCAGCTGGTGTGTACCATTTAATTTCAAGCCATCCTGGTTTGCCTGAACCCTCCTAATGGCATACTCTAAAGAAAAGTTGAAAAGCAATGGCGATAGAGCATCTGCTTGTTTCAAGCCATTCCTAATAGGAAACATGTCAGACAAATTCTTGCCTGCCCAGACTGTGCTATATGTTTCAGTCAGACACATTTGTATTAGCCCTACCAGTTTCATGGGGATATCAGACTCAATGAGAATATTATATCAGACCTCCCTCCTAACTGAATCATAAGCTTTCTTGAAGTCTATAAAGAGCTGATGCACTGCTTATTGTATTCCCATTTTTTCTCAAGTATTTGACAAATGCAGACTATATGATCAGTAGTTGACCTGCTGTATCAAAATCCACATTGATGATCCCCAATACTTTCCTCTGCATGTGGAGTTAACCTTGACAGTAGGATGTTGGATAAAATTTTTTATGTAGTTGGCAAAAGTGATATGCTCCTATAATTACTGCAGTCTGTTTTATCACCCTGCGTATAGATAGGTACTATGATCGACTCCTTCCACTCCTCAGGCAATTCCTCCTTATTCCAAATAAAAATAATAAGTTTATGAATCTCACAGTGAATTGTCTTACCCCCTGCTTTAATCAATCTGCTGGTATTTGATCAGCACCTGGTGATTTGTGACTTTTTAGTTTTTTAATAGCCAGCTCAATCTCGGAGACATTTGGCTCAGGTACTAGTGGTTCTGCTGTGTGTATTCCTGCCTGCCTAACATCATTAACATCATGTACATTCAATATCTGGGAGAAATAGTTCCTCCTCCTAGCCAAAATACTGTGGGAGTCTGCAAACAAATCACCTTTGTCATCCTGCACTATATTAGTTCTAGGCTGGTAACCCTTCTTAAATCATTGATGTCCTTGTACAAGTCCCTAATATTTTTTATCTTACTGTTAGTTTCAAGTTCCTCAATTTTAGCTTTCAGATATGTCTTCTTTTTGCTCCTGAAATGTCTGCTAGCATCACATCTTACATTGTTCAGATTATCTACATTGCTTTGGCTTGGGTCATGTATCCCCTGCATTTTAGCCCGCTTCATTTGATCTAAAAAACCTAAACATTCTTCATCAAACCATGGTTTATGCTGCTTCGATTCTTGCAGACCTAAATTCCCTTTAGCTGAGGTTTTGATGTACTCTTTAATGTTCTCACAAGCCCTGTTTATGTCCTTGTCATCATTTAAGTTCTCCAAAGCTTCAGACCTGTTTGTAACCTCAATCTGATACTGTTTCCTAACCTCCAGCTCATTTAGCTTCCTCAGATTAAATCTTTCCCCATCAAACCTCTTTGCTGCTTGTTTGCTTACTGCCAATCTTTCCCTAACTTTTGCAACCACCAGACAGTGATCAGTATCACAGTTAGCTCCCCTGAAACTTCATACATCTAGTATGCTTGAATGCCATATCCTGTCTGTCAATATGTGATCAATCTGGTTGAGAGTCTTCCCATCAGGTGTACTTATGAGTGTTTCGGTGTGGGAACATCGTGCTCTTAACAACTACATTTTTTGATGTGGCAAAGTTTACTATTCTAACACCATTACCATTAATATCCTGATGTAGACTATCATTACCAATTGTCGGTTTAAAAATATTCTCTCTCCCCACTTTTGCATTAAAATCTCCTAACAGAATTTTCATATGGTACTTAGGAAAATGATAAAAAACCTGCTCTAATTCATCGTAAAAACTGTCTTTTGAATCATCACTTTTCTCCTCAGTTGGTGCATGCACATTCAGAACAATGGTATTACACCAGCAACCTCTCAGAACTATATATGACACCCTATCGCTAACAGACGCTGCTCTCTTAACTGCTGATACTGTTCTGTGGTGTACAAAGAATCCTGTTCCCAATTGATGATTCTCATTTCCTTTTCCATAGAAAAAATTATAACCCCCTGCTCTTACTGTGCCCTCTCTGTTGCACCTAACCTCCTGCACACCCACTAAATCTAATTTATATCTGGCCAATTCCCTGGCTGCTGCTGCTGCTGTAAATGAACCTGCCCTGTATAGGCTACTAACATTCCAGGTACCAAATCTCATGTCCCTCTTTCGTTGCTTATGTCGTGCCACAGTATCAGTCCAGGTCCAAGGCTTTGTGAATGTTTCGTAACAAAATACGTTTTAACAGGGAGGAGTTGTTAGCACCTTGCCCAAGCCCCAAGCTAGAGAACCACCCCTTGTCAGCTGTCTGCGACTGCTTATTCAATATGTTCACAGCTACCCTCCATATCGGAGGCCGTTCCTCCGTCCGTAACATGAGGACACGCCATGCCGTGGTGACACGGACCCACTTATCACATGGCCTTGGTAATAGTTTGGTGTTAAATTTAAGTTCTGCAATTTCATGTCACAGGGGTTCTCCTCGACCAAGGATGATGCTTGCTGAGCGTCATGGTTCCCCAAATTCCCACCAGATGGACGCACATCATGAACTTCACCACCATGCTAGTGCAGCAACAACTGGTAGTAACGCTGATGATAACCTTCATACTTTCCGGGAAGCTTTGGCGTTTTCAAGTGAGTCTTTGTTGGGAACATCTGTTTGTTTCTTAATTCTTAGCATTCACCTTCCTGGTAGTTGTTATTTTTGCTGGAAATTGTGTAAACCAAACTGCAAACCAAAATGCATGCCACATTTCTTATGTATTGGATGAGAAAATACTTTATAAAATTGTATGTGATGATGGTTTGTTTAAATGTTTGTATGATTAATACAAGATACTTTGTAAGGCTTTATCCTAAAAAGACCATATTACACATTAAAGTGTACCCAAGTTTTCTCTGCTACCTTGCTTACACAAAACAGAGAATATACAGAGAATTAATAACACTTTAATACTGAGTGAGAGCCTCTAAACTGGGTGCATAAATCCATTTAATTAAAGTTCTCTTTGGCCACTGATCCCTGAGTTGAGTTCTGTGGAACTGTGGTGTTTTGTGAGGAATTCTAAGAGGGTGACCTAAATTTCACGGTTTCGAACTTTAATTATGAATGCCATCATGAAACATTGTGAAGGGCATTATGTGTCATTGTGGCATGGCACATGTTCAGGTTGTGAATGGGGGAGATTGCTTCAGAATATGGAGAATAACTATAAGTAAGCAGTTGTGTACAGCTAGTTGGTTTGGGGGGTGGATGTAGCACTGAAAGTGCTTCATCATAAAATATGCATTTTTTAAATCAGTATTTTTGTTGCCATGAAAGCATAAGGGACTGGAGGTTTAGCTCCACTCACTCTTGGCCTTGGAACTTAATGGAGGTGAGTTGACAGCCTCAGGCCCTGGTTTGTTTTACCCCTAGAAAGTGCCCCCTTTACCCCTTGAATAGGAGGCTGGGTGGGTGCCGGAGTCAGTTTGGATGTTTTGGAAGACATAGATCTGTTGCCCTTGCATGAATTCAAATCCCAGACCATGAAACCCATAGCCTAGTCACTGTACTGACTACAGTGTCCCAAGCCCAGAGGTTGTGTATATACAGGGTTATTTCAAAATAATTGTCGGGGTTTTAACAACTTGCCACCTTGTTCTCCAGATGTAACCCCATGTGAATTCTTTCTATGGGGTTATGTCAAGGATCAGGTTTATGTTCCTCCTCTTCCTGCAAGTATCCCGGAACTGAAGGTACGAATCAGAACCGCCATTGAAAACATCACCGCTTGACATGCTACAAACAGTTTGGAATGAACTCGATTATCGTGTTGATGTTTGTAGAATCACAAAGGGTGCACATATAGAGCACCTGGAAAGTATGTAACAAAAACAAGTGTTGTTCTATTAAATAAAAAACACATATACTCCTGTCTCAAGTGTATTGTGTATGACAAGTTGTTAAAACCCCGACAGTCATTTTGAATAACCCTGTATATAAAAGTTTTACAAGTCCATAAAATTTTATAGATTCTTGGGAATTATGTGGGCAGTGACTGAAAGAGATTTTAATTGGTACACGGAATGTTCACTGGTAGGTTCTTTGGAGATGTGAATATGAATGTAATGAAGTAGAATTTGGATACAGTAGGAATAATGGATGTGAGTTTGCCTGATTAGAGGCTTGAAGAAGGAAATTGTATGTTGTATCGTAGAAATGGAACAGCTACCTTATTGATGAGGATGCTCCTTGTAATTGCAGTTAATGGGGTAGGATATTTTAATGATAATATGCCATACTTTAACTTTTGGAATTCAGTGGTGTACAGTTTTGCCATGTTAAAACTCGGTGTTGTAACCAAAGCAGATAGGTAAAGAATAGTTTTGTGAGGAAAATGACAGGACTTGTTTTTATCAGTTTGTTAGATATTGCCTGTAAAGTTTGCTAGGGTATTTTAATGCTAAACTCCCTGATAGAGGTTGGGACATGCTCAAGCTGGAGGAACGGAATGTCAAAAACCTTTAATGGCTTTCAGGATAAATAACATTAGCACTTAAGAGATTTGAATAGGTTTGTCTGGTGAAACCAAAATGCTTTAGAGAGTAGTGAAATTGGCATTAATAGTGCCTTGGAAAGTGTCTGCAGTAATATGAATTTTGCTGAATGAACCATGATTTAAGATTGCTCTGGGGTAGGAGTGTAGAGTGCTGTGATTGCTGGTTTATAATGAAGTTCTGTAAGGGGGGACAATATGTTGGGGTAGAATGCAAAAATGGCCAAACTTGGAATAAAATAGAGAGGGTATAACTTGAAATACATGTGCATGTGGTTGCGGAGTGTAGAGACCCTGAAATATATACTGTCAAACCCTTGTTATTAAGAAATCTTAATAGTACGAGCCATTGGTCATTTCCGTTGAAGCTGAGCTATTGGAGGCTGGCAGGACACTTGTGAATTTTGGAACAGAGAAGTATTGTCAGAGCAATGGAAAGAACCAGATATTGTCCATAGTCCATAATTTTAAAACAGAAAACTGACTTCATTAATTTCTGAAGAATATCTCTGGTCATTGAATAAATTGTTTTCTGCTGTCATTTGGCTTGGTGAATACCATTTATGAGTGAATGTGTTACATAATCGTAAGAGTATATTTTAATGTAACAGGTCACCTGTTTATCACATTTCTGTTTGATGACAGTAATTATGGAACCATGTCATATTCAAAGATTGGGATGGATGTATATCGTAAATACATCTACAAATTATGCATGGAATATTATTTATAAGCCACCATGCGTTACAAACATACACAAACTGTGAATTCATCCAAAGTAATGGTGTTGGTAGCTTATTTACCGGTAGTAAGTAGTGACATTTTGACTTGCCTAAAACTGTGATGATATGTGCATGAGTGCAGCATGCAGCCCATAAATAAACATGAATTGTGTTGTTTGATTGTAAATTACATCCCTGGAGTGTAGTGTTAAGAGCACATTGTTATAGCTTCCTCTGAGACAAGAACTTAAAATGATAAGGTGAAACCAAGGGAAAAACTTTGGACCTAAGAAGGATAAAGTAAGCGAGAAATTTATTGTAACATGCCGAGGAGCCTTGGTGATTGATTTGACTGATGTTATTGATATTGGTTGTCTGCTCAATCTGGATTGTGAAGTCTGTGTTATAGTGGTGTGGCTGGGATGAGGAAGACAAGAACTGCATACACACTTTGAGTGGGAAACCTGTCATAAGATGACTGAATGAGAACCTGAGCCAGAGATGGGGAGGATAATGTTAAGATTGATCGTAGGTCGTGAGGGTGGGAGGTGGATGGAACTGACTCAGGATCATGTCCAGTGATGAGCTTTGTATTAGCAGTGCTGAATGTTTTGCTACCAGTGTGTTAAATTATTTTAGCAGTTTGGTGATTGACTTGCTGTGTATTATAGCCAGTTTTCTAGATGGCTTAGCCCCCTAACACTGTGGCATGACCTGGCCACTGCGTGGCTGACTTCAGAATGGCCACAAAGCGTTATACCTTCTTTTGGAAACTTCTATTCTGTTGGGAGTATGTTGCCACAGTGTGTTGGCTGGGCCCCATTGTTACACTTCCGGTACTCTTTCTTTCTTGGTTGTGAATATCTTTTCATTCATTCCATTGGCATGTGCAGAATGCGACAATTCCTTGCTGTTCTCAGGAGTTTCTTCCATTTCCCTCTGTTATGTATGTTTTCCTGCCACCGTTCTCCACCAATTAGTCTTCCATCCCCTCTGACCTCATCATGCCATCTGTTTCTTGGTCTACCTCTCAGCCTTGTTGCTTCCAAATTCATTTATAATACCCTTTTGGGAATTCTATTTCCTTCCATTCTCTGTACATGCTCAAACCAACATAATCTATTTAACCTTATTGTCTCTATTGTAGTAAGTTTTTTAACACTTGCATAATTTTCTTTATTGGTTAATGTTCTCCAATTTTCTTTTTCATTGTCATATACTGGGCCTAAAACTCTTCTATTCACTTTCCTTTAAAAAATGTTCAATTGCTTTCTATCTCTCTTTGTTATTGTCCAAGCTTCTGATGCACATGTTAACGTTTTGTCCATTGTTGTGTTCTTTAGTCTTAATTTTAGTTTCTTTGATTTTTTTTTATTTTTAAAATATTTTTGTAGCATAAAATATGTTTTGTTAGCATTTTTTATTCTTGCAAATCTATTTGGTCATTGTTATCTTCACTAAGTATAACTCCTAAATATTTAAAATTTTCCACTCTTTCGAATTTTTAATTTTTTTTATTTTCAAATGTCCTATTTTATTTTTCTTTAAACTCTTTTCCCTTGCCACTGTCATATATTTTGTCTTTTCTTGGTCTATCTGCAGTCTGAACTTTCTGGTAATGTTTTCCATTTCTACAAAAAGTTTTCTTATTTATATTTCATTTATTCCAATTAATGCAATGTCATCTGTGTATGCTAATACATTCAATTGTTCTTTACAGATCTTTATACCACTATGAACCATTTTTATACTTTGTATCAATTTTTGTAATGCCAAATTAAATAATATTGGTGACAAAAGGTCACCCTGTTGCAAGCCTATTTTATTTTAAAAAGAAGATGACAATGTTCCTTCCAGTCTAACCGCACTTCTTGTCTTTCGTACACGTTTTACACATATTTATTAATTTAGTAGGAATTTTAAATTCTTTCGTACATTCCCATAGTGTTTCTCTACATGCCTTTTGAAAATCAATAAATAAATATTGTACACTCTTGATTATACTCCCAAAGTTTGTCGTTTATTATTTTCAATGCAAGTATATTGTCAATTACAGATCTTCCATCCCTAAATCCATTCTTATAGTCTCCCATAACTTCTTCAATATGTGGTGTAATTTTTCCCAATATTATATTCGACGAAATTATGTAAGCTGCACTTCCCATTGCTATTCCCCTGTAATTCTATCACCTATCTCTGTCTCCTCTTTTGTGTGTAGGAACTATTATTGTTTCTTTCCTTTCTTCAGGTATCCTTTCCTCCTCATAGATTTGTCTTACTAGTTCATACATTCTATTCAGCAGTTTATTTCCTCCGTTTTATTAATCCATCAGTTCCAGCCGCCTTGTTATTTTTAAGTTTCTTATTGCCTTTTTTACATCTTCTGTAGTGAGTTCTTTTACTTCAACTTCAACTTTGCTAATTTCTTTATTTCCTTTTTTAATTAATTCCCTTGGTTCTTATGTGTTCAGTAATTTGTCAAAATATTGTTTCCATATTTCTGTTTTCTCCTTTGTATTCATTGCCATTTCTCCTTTCTTGTTCCTAATTATGCTAAATCTAGGTTGATGTTCTTTCTTAAATTGGTTTACTGTTTGATACATTTTCTTTGTGTTATTATGCTTCTGATCTTCTTCTGTTTATTCTATTATTTCTTATTCCTAATTATTTTGTGATCTTCTTTCCTTTTATGGTGATACTCCTGCTCCTCCTTCTCCCTTTTTCCTTTTGTCATCCACTTTTCTCTTGCTTTCTTCATTTCTTCTATTGCAAATTTGCATTCCTCATTGTACCATTTATTTTTAAATGTTTCTGTACCTTCATCCTTTTCTATAAGCTGCTGTTTGGTTTCCTTGATTATAATTTTAATGTTTTCCCATTTTTCATTAATGTTATTGTCAACACTATCTTCATCATCCAAATTTTCCAGTATTTCAAGCTTACTATTAATTTCTGTAGCATATTCTTGTTCCACTTTCGATTTTGAAAAATATTCACAATTTTTCTTTTCTCATATTTACTTCCAATTTTTACACTTAATTTCACTTTAAAATTTACCTTCAGTAAGTTGCGATCTGATCCATTGTCCAGTCCCCTTAGCACTCTGATGTCTGTTATTGCATTCCTGAATCTATTACTAATTAAAACATGATCTGTTTGGTTCGCTGTTCTGCCATCTGCTGAATACAGTTATGTGAATATCGTTATGTGGAAACGTTGTACTTCTTACATTTAAACCATTAGATATCGTAAACTGAATCATTTTTATTCCATTGTAGTTAGTTTCATTATGTAAACTTTCATTGCCAATGGTGGGTTTGTATATGCTCACTTTACCAACTTTTGCATTAAAATCTCCAAATGAATATCTTTGGTATTTTTTTTTTTACAGTAATCTTTTCTTCATTGTTTAACAACTGAACAGTACCGTGCTTTATATGACAGTGTTTTTGAAACAATCTGTGCTGCGTGTACTTCACCTTTTCCCAGCTTGCTTCTTTACCCCTGCACTAATAGCTATCAAGTTAACTGGCTGTACCAGTGGATTGTTTCTCTTCCAGAAATACGGTCTGCAGTACTGAGAAGCCCTTCACAAACCATCGAAGTGTATGTCATAATATGTGTAACATATTCTGTTTTGGGGTTCAGTCACTACTTATCTGTTCAGGAGTTGTTACCAAGCCCATGGGGCAGGGTTCTGCTTCAGATATTAACAGTTACTCTGCTGATCAAGAAATTCCTTGCCTCTGATAAACTGAAAGGTGTATTGGTACTTACAGACCTGGATCAAGCTCAGGCTCAGGCCCTTCTGACCTCCCCCCCCCCATTCCCCTCACCATATTTTTCTTGTCCTTGACTGCTCATTCAATATGTGCTTGGCTGACCTGCTTATTGGAGCCTTTCCCCACCTGCAGCCTGAGGACAGTAGTAACATGGTACCAGCTTATTGTGGACTGCTGCTGTAAGACATGTTTGTGGATCCCTGGCTTTTATGTTAACAGTGAACAGCTGAGGCTTATGTAAAGACCTGACAGTTTCTACTCTGAAGTACAAACTGACAACCTCATGGACATAGTTACAGGATTGAAGGATAACAATATTTTGGCACTGTGTTAACCACTGTCAGTTGTAAGTTTGAACAGTGTCATAAGAGGTGCCATTGAATAGCAGCTGAACTCTTTGTTCTACTGGGCCATCATCTAGGGAGTGTTTACACTGCGTTGTGGGATGTGTTCATTAGCCTAGTGAAATGTAAAATATGTACAGGGTTTTGGTGGGGAAATGTAAGATCACTTTGAAGATGTAGGTGTTGGTGGGATGATAATGTTGCGTTGTGTTATCAAATTACCGTGGATTTTAAAGTAGTAGGCTGGGAGGGCATAGACTGATCTAATCTGGCTCTGGATTGGGACGTATGGCACAGTCTTGCGAATAGTGTACGTTGTAATGAACGTTCAGATTCTATAAAGTTAGGGAATTTCTTCTCATGAAGCCTCTGTTCCACTGGGTTAATTGGCCAGCTGATGAGATATGTTGCATAGTGGTAGATCTTAGTTTAGTTGCATGTGGCATTATCAGAATGTTCTACTCATGCTTGGAATAATAAGCAGATCAATAATTGCTGTCCTTAGGAGTGCTCCTTTATGTGAATACTAAATATGAGACGATAGTACCACCAGAAGGCATTGTTCTTGAGCTTTAAATGATTTTATCTTTCTCTGCACTTGCGCCCTGCATGTCCATCAAGATTTGCAACTGTGTGAAGAACTTTTTGCCTTGGAAGTGAGAAGTCTTACTGACAAATAATTCCATGTTTTCTTTTAGATTCTACAATGGGTGTAGCTAGGCGTCAGCGCTCATTGGAACTGAGTACGTTTATTGCGAATGAGTTTGCTCGTCATTGCAAGCGTCCAGCACCACCCAGCTCACCGCATGATGTCACGATGGACTCGCCCACTCATAAACGATCACGTCTTATGTAAAGAAAGAAGTAAAACTGCGAGGCTGAAGTAAGATGGAAATGGCTTGTGCCCTCCCCCCCTTCCCATCCCACCAAAATCTGCACGTGACCTCACCAACCCAACAGAAGAGGATTCAGAAAATCAGAAGTCAGTAGACACTTTACTGAGGTAAATGTGCACTAATTGCATACAATGTTCAGGAATGGAGATAAAGACATGTTTTGATATTAGAATGTGGCTCTGAATAAACAGCTGCAGGCTGGGTCTACCATGATGCCTTATGTTCTGAGTTCGTAGCTACCTTTATGCTTTTGTTGGCAGCAGTTGTGGTATGAAGTTTCCCTGCATTCACATGCACACACACACACACACACACACACACACATACACACTCTGTCTCTCTCTCTCTCTCTCAAAAAGTATTATTTTTCAGAATGTGATAAGCTTGTATTTCCTGTGTAACTCCAGTACGTGAGGAACTAGATGCACATATGTGGTTCCAGTTTATACTTTATGTATGTAGCAACCCTCAAAACTTTGCTCATAAACTAGTTTAAAGATCCGCTGTATCACATGTCCTAACCCCCATTTATCCATGATAAATCCATTGTCAGAGGTTTCCTTTGCATTTGCAAATGTATTTTGACCTTCCAAATAAGTCCGGTAATAGAATTTCGTCTCATAAGAGGTGGGTGATTTATAGTGGTGTTTTGATTCTGATTTACTTTTTCTTTGTATTTAAACTTTCTGTGTCACTTCTTCAGTAATATGAATGGGTTAGCATTTTTTTTTTCAAGGGTTGCCTTGAGAATTAGTAAAACAATTTGATTTTATGTTTCTCTTGTTCAAAAACAGAAAATTAGAATATGTGAAGCTGGACATTTGTAAAGAACAGTACATGGTAGCCACTGTATGTAACCAAGTACACATTAGTGTAACCAGCAGTGTGACGTGTACATTGGAGATTGTATCTAATTTTCATTTAGAAGCCAAGATTTTTAATATGAGTGAAGCTTATGAACTTTATTATTGTCATTTGTGTCCTGATAGGATTTCTCAAACAAATGTGGAATCTGAAATTTGCTCTGCCTTTTGTGTGTTTCATGGCAACAAGAACATGGTACATTTGGCAAATGAGTGAGTATGAGGGTAGCTGATTATGCTAATTATTTTGCATTTATTTGAAAACTTGGGACTTGTTGAACCTTGTACTTTGTGTGCGTAGCTTATTGTGTGCGGGGAATGGAATGCTTCCTGTACATCAGTAATTGCTGTCATGAATATGTTTCCCGTGTTATGGATTATTCACTAACAGCCAAGTTTTGGTCTGTGACACACGAACTGTGAGACTAGTGTGTACAAAACTGTGTCATGTACAAACACTTATGCTTGTTAATGATGAATTGGTACAGTCATAAGCAGTGAATTGATAGAAAAAGATGTTGTCAGTTAAGCTGTCCTGGGGTACGTGGGGTTTATTTTGTCATAGGGTTTAAGAATTTTAATCTTAAGGCTATCACATTGTTTTGTCATAAGCATTAAAATAGGAAATCCTTCTATTATGTGTGCTGAACACAACTTGTGTTTTAATGGTATAAAATCCAGCTTTATGTATAAGTTTTTGTTTTGTGTAAGCCATCATCCAGTTGTGTGCAAGAAAGTAGAACAATTAAACTTTACAACAGCAATGAATAGTAATTCAGGATTTATATCGCAGTATTGTTAGAAATAGTAATAATACCAAATGTAAAAATAAAATATAAAAACCCAAGCATGGAACATATGGTATGGGATCGTAACTGAACATCGTCTCATCTTTTTAGTTAATGTAGCTTTGAAGGCAATGTTCTGATATTAGGTAGATCTGGCAGATGTTGCATGTGTGGTCATAGAATCCTTATATATATATATATATATATATATATATTTGTGAAATTGTTAATTAAATTCTGCAACAATGGAAATTGGAGCATACATGCCTCATCTGCCAGATTTGACCCTGTGATACCTGAACATTGCTGTTAAGCCTACATAAATAAAACAAGATAATTTATTATATATGATGTACAGCTACAATTCAAAGCCATCGTTTTTATTTGCATGCTATATATGTAAAGGTTTTGTGCTTGTAGGTTGTTGTATTTGATAGTATGAGTGTTTCATACAGATTGAGATCTCGACCACGGGTGACTATCAGTTGCTGTTGTAAAGTTTTTTCTACTTTCTTACACACAGCTTGATGATGGCTTATTGATAGGTGAATCATGTGCATGCATGTGGGATTTTATATCACTGAAATATAAGTTGTGTTGGACAGATGTAATCATTAGTTTCATTCTTTAAATGTGATAAGGACATTTCTTGTTGGTTTGAAGATAAGGATATTTCATGTTGGTTTGTAGATTCAAGTGGTATGGGATGTTATGGCAAATCATTTGGTAAATAGTTAGTGTCTGTCGGTTATCACAACACAACATTCTGGAAGACTTGTCTCGAGCAGTACGGCTGTGAGAACCTCATATCTTGCAATTTCTTGTCTGTTTATCACATCAAAACAGTTTAGGGCCTCCTTATTCATTGTCTGTCTGGAGTTGAAGTTAAGAACTCATTACAGTTCTATCAAAGCACTATGTACACATTTACAGTCACCTGTATGAACTTTGAATTTTTCTGTCTCCTGTTTATGAAGTGTGGACAGTTCCACTGATAATTATTTGAAGTGCTGTTTGCAGAAATTGTAGCAAGTAGCAAATTATTATGTCAGTTGTATTCCCTTTGAAACATGCACTTAAGTGTGAGTCACGGCAGGTAATTTGTGTTTTTGATGCATGATCTGAATGGATATTTGAGGTGGCTTGTGAACTTTGCTGTCAGACTTTTGACCACACCTGTTTTGAAGATTTGTGTGTTCTGTCAGAATTTGTTTAAAGACATAAAGAGTGTGTGCTTTGTGTAGATGAAATATGTCAGTAACCCTTTTCATACAATATGTATTTTGCTGCATATGCTGATTTCCCTAGTGATGATCTTATTCTGAAATCTAAATTTATTTTTGTGCATATTAAGCTTCTACTACTTCCACTACTTCTACTCATTCCACACTTTATTTGTTGGTACAAAAAATATGTACCAAACCTAAAGCACAGTTTGTATACAATACAGAGAAGAATACCATAAACATTTAAGTTGGAAGAAAAACTTTGAAACAAAGGAAGTAAGACTTATTAAAATGTGCTGATCAAGAAATGTGGATGTTGCTCTCAGATTATAATTGTGATGGCTACATTGAACTGCTGTCATCAAGAGAAATTGTAATATGAAGTATGAGTTACAGTGCTGATGTGGTTACACAGTTGTCATTCAGTGAAGCCCGATTACTATAGATCATATAAAATAAGTAAAGAAGTAAAGAGTAAATGCAACCATACACATTGCTTTTGTTGTGTTATAAATGAGTAATGCATAAATCCTACACCTAAACCAGAGTTCATAACAAGACAGGCAGGGTACATATAATGTAACATTCAGGTGCATTTGAGTAACTTTGTTGCTGCAGAAAAGCAGTAAGTATTGCATATTATGAATGTGTGTCTGTAGCCTTAGTTATCCAGCATGCGCATATTATATTGTCATCTGTGGTCTGTCTGGCTCTACCATGTTTTTCCACATTATCTCATAAGCAGCATGATTTTTTTTGGGGGGGGGAATTAGAATATGTGTTTTGATTTTCTCTGCGATGTTTGTCTAAAACTGTTTTCATTATTACAAGAACTAAACAGAATATGATCAAAAATGTATATTGGTCTACCCATTATTCTTGTCATGTATTTTTGGAACTTGAATTTTCTTGACAGAGTTTCAAAAATCCTCAAATATCAAATTTCATGAAAATCTGTCCAGTGGGAGCCAAGTTGTTCCATGTGGATGGATAGACAGACAGACAGACGGCCATGGCAAAGCTAATAGTCACTTTTCACAATTATGCATACACACCTAAAAACTGTTAAGAAAATCAGATTTGCAACAATGCCACTTTGTAAATTGAAGACATTGCAGATTGTCTCTGCTACTAAATGGCATTCATTTGATGCTAAATATCTGCAGTGAACATCTTTGTTCAGTAACTTGCACATGATAGGCAACAATTCTGTGTCTGAACAAAACCCATTATAATAAATTTATGTCAGGAAATCAAAAGTGTCATTACACCGAATGGAGGTTTGTTGTATTGTGCTATTCATGTAAAAAAAATTACTTGTGCCCTGTAGTGGCTGAAACTGGTAGGATAAATAGTTACACAACCTACCAGTGACATTTAAAATCGACAAGATGTAGGCGCAATTTGTGACTGTGTTCATGTTGCTTGCTTGCAGTAGGGGCTTTTGAAACTGTGGTAATACCAACTGTAACAGTAAATGCTTTGTGCAAGAAGATGGTTTCTTGTGAGTCCCACTAAAACACCTTTCTTTTACTATAGTAAGTGATCTATTTGTTCTTGAAAAAAAAAAAGACAAATGAGGTCTTATTTTTCTTTGACAAAATCTGGTATGTTTGTGCATGAACTGTCCACAGCATATCCTAAAACAGTAATTTATAATTGTGAAGTGTGTGCTTGAACTTGTACGTAGCTGGCACTTCATGCCGTGGTTAATTGTGATGTTGTGCATATTCTAGATTATTTGAAAGGGAAGCTGCAGTTTTCCTTTCTTTGTCATCTTGATAAAGTTTGTAAGATGGAAGAAATTTCAGTTTATTGGTTTTTAACATTAATGCGTCTGTTTATCAGAGGACAAGTCAAGGCAAGTGCAGCTATAGAAAACAGCATATGTGCCAAGAATTTGTTAAATTGTACCTTGGTTTATTTTGTGCTAGTCATGTTTGCTCAGAGTCTAAAGGCAATATACTGTCTCTACAGTTCTCTTTGCTATATAAAAAAATAAATTATGCAAAATGCCTGTTACAGGCTGCATCCCTTTCACTGAAGTCACTGATTTTATTTTCTTTTGTTCTTTTATGACAAAAAAATGTTCCAGAACTGACAGCAACAGAAATCCTCTTGTGTTTTACTGTGTTAAACTGTTTTAATAAGTGGCCTGAAATATGTGATATGTTATTCATGTCCCTTACAGTGTAGCACAGTACATGCACGTTATGTCGTAACCTTTGGAAGGGTAAGAACATTAATACTGGACCTCCTCACTGGTGGACAGGCTGTGTTGTGTAACACCTGTTACAGGCGATCTACATAGAATCGTGGAAGAGAGTTGACTGTTCTAACAGCATCAGTTTGACTACCTGTGCCATACTCCAGGTATATGTAAAGAGCTGGATGTTTCTGGCTAATCTGTAGTTTTAATTTTGCACATTTGAAAATGAGACTTTGATGAGGTATTGGCATTCTAGCTAGTTTCATTATGGATGCCTGCTGAATGTTATCCTTCCCACCCACCCAACACACTAATTCAGACCACCCAGTGTGCTTTCACTATGTTAGCTAGTAGTGGAATCTGTTTTGTGTGTTTCTGCTTGTCAGGCAGAGTTTGGGACATAATCTGAGATGTTTGCAATGAACAACGGTTTGCTTTCACTAGTAGGCATAGATTTATGCATCTGCAATAACATATTTTCAGTTGCATCGTCCTTACTGATCGGAAAGGCTGTCAAAAGTATGTGTCTGTTATGTCATATTCATTGCTAGCAAGAACTCCATTGCTATCACACTTGACCAAAGTGCATTTAGAACTTACATGGGAGTCAGGGTACTGTGCTCATGTTCTCAGCTAAGGCAATGTGTCCCCCTTCCTTTTCCAATATAGGAAGCTGAGGGTATGGTGAATTGCCAGGTTGTATTCACATGGGCTGTTATGGTGGCTGTTACTACGCACACTGCAAAATTAGTATGTTTACAGTTATACAGTATTGTTTGGATTTCTCTGTCCTGTCTTCCTCATCAGTCATTTATATTACAATAAATTCAACAGCAGTGTAACTGCAGTGTGATGGCCAGCTGAAGAGGGAGAATGTGGTGTAGCAGAGTTGGAGATCACCAAATGCAGGGATGAAACTCCATTAATAATTATCATATTTTAATAAGTTTTATGCATTTTCTGCACCGTACTTAAACTGGTGTATGTATGTAATGGAATATTGCTGATCATTAAGCCATGTAAGTGAAATGTTACAATGCTGAAGCTCCATTATAATCAACAATGGAAACACTAAAATTCTCCATTTGGCATAACCTTTCTATCTTAAAAAAAATTTAGTGTGTGTGTGTGTTTGTTTGTGTGTATAATATTTATGTACATTTCAGGCATCACATAAAATATTTTATAATAGCCAGTGTGGTAGCTGATGTGCAGTTGCTGCATTCCGGGTTAAATTCCTGGCTGGGGCATGAATGTATGTTTACATTTTTGTATATTGTGTTATTATGTATTGTGGTTTTATATTTACATTAACTGTAAATCATGAACAGTTTTGTTAGTCTCTAAGGTAATTATATAAGTATGTTAGAGATTCACTTTGAAGGCATTTTATATGCTTTGTAGAGCAGACTGTTTTGAATGTTGTCAGAGCAGTCTTGTGTAATTTTGGTATTTATTCAGTGAAGTAATGAGTCATGCAGTGGGGCCCCTGTAAAATAAAAACGAATAGTGTAAGCCCTTGCATCATCAAACATTCATTTGCATAGCTTGTCGTACACAGTCTTACCTTTCTACAAAATCTGCGTTATTACCTACATACTGTAAAAATAAAAAACTTTATCACATCTACAGGTGTGACTGAGGAAGTAGTTACTGTATGTTCATGCAGATGGCATGAAAAGGCAGTATATGAATACCACCTGTAAGAAATTTGGAAACTTCCTCACATGTATTGTATCATCAAGTCATGTAGGGTTTGCACTGGTGTTACTTATTCCTGAAACAGAAAAATTCTGAAGTTAATACCTGGTATCAAGTGTTTTTTGTAAGAAGATGGTTTCCAAGTTGTTGCATATGGACTAAGTATTTCCTTCATGGCATGTTGACCTGTGATATTTGACCTTCTTTGGGCAGTGGTTTGTGAATTTTGTATTGGATGATTAGTTGGAAACTTTCCATTGGGTTCCACTACTCAGTTACAGGCAATGGAAATGTAATGTGTTATGCAGTTGAAAGACTGATATATTATCTTCATAAAACTGTATGAAGGATTGGAAAGTACCACTGTTTCTGATCACAGAAACAAATAAAAAGATGTGACAACAAGTGAGTATGCAGCAGAAAATTCTTACAAAGGATTCTTCCTTTTTCCCTCTTCCAGTGTGAATAGTAAAATGTAACATTTCATTGTTCTGGGGCCCTGTTTAGAGCAGCATAACACACAAAATTGTGATAAATATATAATATATGCTCTTTGACTGGTTTCAACAATTTTGACTACACATGTAGATGTTTCATTGACATGGGTGGTGTGACACTTGAAGCGGTCATTTTCTTCTTGCTGCATCATCCCCATGGAGTGCCTTTTGAAATGTGGTGCAACTGCTGAATTCAAAGCGTGTTCTGTGAACGAGGATATATTTAAGAGATATTTAATTCTCTGATAAGTATCTATAAGTGTGCAGCTGTGTGTGTATAAAATTTGCTTCTGCTGTTACGAACCCTTTTGCATGCTTATACAGGATGTTTCAAGATTTATGGACATGGCAAGAGATGACTTTGTAGGTCCTTGTGATCAAAAAAGTTCAGATAAATGTGTCTGATTTTGGACGGTTTTGGAGTTATGGCTGCTTGAAACTTAGAATAGAAGGTAACAAGTATTGAAAATAAATGGAACGAAATAATAAACATGTATAATAACTAACATATTTAAAGTATTAACTTCATGAAATGGCTGTCAGTTGACACAGGCCTGTGCATTAAGCAGGTTTTTGAAAATGTTACTGCTGGCCGCAACTCAACCCTGCCACTCAGTTGTGAAGAGTGTGAGTTGGGAATAAAGGCTTCAACTGACTGTTCCTGCCCCAGCTTGTTCAAAGTCACATAGTGTGACGTGCATTGCGTGTTTCACAGGAGCGCATTTGACATAACACACCCATCACTCCATAACCATTGAGAATAGGACCCATATTGATATTAACTTTTTTGATCACAAAGACCTTGGAAATCGTCTCCTGCAGTAATGTCCACAAGCCATTAATCACTCTGTTTATGCATATTTACATTAACATCAAGTCCTTTGTCCTTCTTCGGACAGATCTTAATCTTGAGGTGCTGTTGGATGCTGTAGATTAACATTAAATGAAGGGTTAAGAAATGAGAGCAATTTTGTATGGTACTTCTGCATTTAACGTGTTATTCAGATATCACATCTGCAATGTCAGTGAGGGGTGGTGGAGCACACTAACTGTCAGTAACATCTCGTGTCTCTGAAGCCTAAACCTTGCACTGAACGAAACAGGTGTGAGAGAGAAAACCAACAAGATGCAACAGTTAGATGTTTATTTTTAACAATTTCTCAACATGTTTCGGGCATCATTATGCCCATCTTCAGGAGAACAAGATGTATGTTACTGCATTTGTTGTGCTGCGCTGGTTCTGCTGGATGTGGTTGGTAGCGGTTGTGGGGCGCTGCCTTGTAGGGTGTGAGCACTGTGAAGGTTACTGTTCGAACAGTAAAAATAAACATCTAACTGTTGCATCTTGTTGGTTTTCTCTCTCACTCCACAATTTGCTCACGATGCACGGTCACAGAAACCTGAAACAGGTGTGTGTATGTGTGTGAAGGGTCTGAATCAATATTTAGTTCTTTCTTTTTGCACATTGGTAGTACACAACCAGGCTGTAGCCAGTTAGTGGACAGCATGATGTTGGCTATGGATGAGCTTAGCAGGAATGTTTGGCTGCAAAGCAAATGCTCATTCAGACATTTTGAAATAATATAAAGGGATGTAGAAGAGGGTTGGCAGTAGGTCACAGTTTTTCTCTATACTCTGGTAGGTTTGGCAGGTAGTAAGAAATTGCATCAACCTTTAACTTGTGTGTGTGTGTGTGTGTGTGTGTGGAGAGAAGTGTATGAAGGATGGGCATTTGGCAAACATACTGAATGCTGAATACCACATCAGTCTCAATAACACCACAGTGTTTGGTGTGTTAGGGTTTTCACATGTCCAGTTTGATATTTTCAAAGCATTCTGAGATTATTGTAATGCTTGTTCCCTTACATATGAAACACACAAAGGCTGTCTTGTGTTCATCAACTGAGCCCCTATTATTATTGTGTTTTGAGAGTGGGTTTTGTGGACAAGAAGTTTGAAAGTATATCACATTTCAGAAATGCTCAACCTCATCAAGTCATTTTGGAAATGACACATGCTATTAACTAGCAAACATTTTTTTAATAAACAAGTGTAGGTTACTGTACATATTGTAGATTCAGGTGAGTGTTGTTGCCATATTGTCTCCCCACCCTTTTTTCCCCACAACTTAAACCTTTTGTCTGTAGGCCTGAAGACTATTTGTGAAGGCCATATGATGTAAAAGTGATGAAAGCATTGAAAAGGTAAGGCTTATAGCACATCAGTTAGAGAAGTGTGCCTAGTAGTGTAGTGTAATGTGCATTGTTGTGTTACATGTTGTAGTTGAGTTTTTGGACTTCTGTTTCAAGCGAAATTGAAATGTCCTTGGGTTATGAGTATTGTTGCCTACTGGGCTTATCTAAAAATAAACCAGGTGCCCTCAGAAATATATAAAGTTTTGTTTTATTTTTGAATATGTTGCACGCAGGTGTATAAGGGCTGTTTGGCTGGAAATCTGCGGGTTGATTAGTGAGAATGAAAATGGACTGGAATACGAGGCAGACCATGGTTACTGGGGTGGGCAGGGATTTATGTCATTGTCAGCATGTCCATTTCACACAAGTGGCTGTATACCCAGCAGTGAAGCCACTGGCTTGTTATATTGACTCCATGTCATCTATATTCTTGCATGGTGTTCTGCATAAGCACAGGGGCAACGAGGTGTGCCAGTTATGTTCCCACAAAACCCTCATGCAAGCTGTATTTAATAACTTCCACACCAGTAGTTCCTGTGTCCTCTGAATGAGTACTCTTGCATATTAGTACCCTTAGTGAGTCATTGATTTCCATTGTTTTTGACATTGCTGGAATCCCTCTTCTGGAAAGCTGTTCAGGATGGTTGTCACATTCTTGAGTGTTGTTTGTGTGTTGTGATTTCTCTCATCAGTTGGCCAAAAGAACCAATTTTTTTTTTTTGTGGTAGACCTATCACAGGCCCAGATGTGGGTATCTCAGGTAGGTTACAGATTCAGTTCCTCTTCAGACCAATGTTCTTTAAACTTTTTCAGCTTGGAGCAGGGCTGGCTAATTGTCTGAGGGCACATGGCCCACAATGTAGAAAACTTTAAGAGAATTTCTCTCAGGTTTGGAAACCAGGGCTCACTAGCACCATATTTGTGATTTTTTCTGTGTTGTTTTAGTGCCCAATAAAGGTTGGTGCTGTGGGAAGCTGCCTAGCAGGCCCACCCCTTAATCTGGCCCTGATCACAGGCAGTGAATCATGGTGGAATCAGTATGATCCAGAAATGAAATGCCAAATCACACAGTAGAAAAAGCATCCTGGAGTCCAAAAAATGCCAGCATGTCATAGCCCAAGTGGAGAGAGTGCTGATTAGGTTTTTTGAAAACAAAGGCATTGTTTTCTGAGTTTCTTGAATGGTGCCAAATTGAACTAGCATCATTTCTTGGAAATACAGGAAAGGCTTTGTGGTGGTGTTTACTGGGCAAGACCTGGACTTTTCCCTGTGTTTGGATCTTGCATTGTGACAGTGCCATTCCTCATGACATGCTGGCTGACTGGGAATTTTTGGGGTTAAAAAAATTGATTACAAAATTAGATCATCTACCTCATGCAAGTTTTGGCTAGTCCCAAAACTGAAGACTGCCTCTAAGGACCATATTGTCAACAGTTAGGGACATATGTTGGCCATCATGATGAACATTCCAGAAGAGGGGTTCCAGCATTGTCTTGAAACAGTGGAAAATTCCAATTCGCTGAGTGTGCTGCTGTGCAAGGAGGCTTTCAAAGATGCCAGGTACTCGTCATATGTAGGTAGCAGCCACAACCTTTACAGGGGCTTTTTGGGAACTTAATTTTCTTACCATATATATTTTTACATTCACACCCACACCAAAATATCCAGTTTAAATAAATGTTGATTTAAACGTGTGTACCTTTGTACGTAACTCTACCTCCATATCCCTGTGATTGTTAATACTGCTTAATTTGTTCTCCCTTTCTTGTGGTGCTGTAGATATAAGTTATAAAGAATATGCATAGTTTCAGCACTAAAAACACAAATTCTATTCAATGAAATGTACTTAGGCAGACAATTTATAATGCTCATTTTCTTTTGTAATAATTGTGTACTCTTCTGGGCAAATGAAAGTGTGAAGTTCCGATGTACATAATTCTGTGGTATTATTTATATTTTAGATTACTTTTGTGTGTGTGATGTTACTTTACCTTTGTAGGAACTGTTAATTTTCAAGGATTTTGCTGTACATTGGTTCAGAATATGCTGATGTGTGTAATATGGTATACAGCTTTTTGGAGTTGGACAGGCCTACTGTAATCTCAATCAGAAGAGGCTTGAAGGAAACTAAATTGTTTCTCCTGATTGTCATCACTTACAGATATGATATAAATCGGTGGTTCCCAAAGTGTTCTTCGCAGATCCCGTTGGATCTGCAACCAATTCCCAGGGGACCCATAGACACATTCCTGTAGTGTTGAAGTATACTTATTTTTTTTTAAATTAAAGGAATAATTTGTTAAAAACAATTGAAGAATTTCTTTAATTGGTAATGTGTTTATTTTGTATGGCCATTAGAATATCTAATTAAGGAACTTCCTGTACATGCGCAACAAGCGACAGTCTTTATGATTGAGGTCAAATCATGCAGTGTATTGATACATATGCTACTGGTATGTGTCAGCATCTGTCAAAAATCATTTCTGTGATATGAATATTTAATTTTGGATACCCATAATCTGGACACTATATATAAGTGAGCAGGTATGTGAGGATCCATGGTTATGTTTTGAAGCTGAAAGGGGTGCACAAGTTAAGAAGTTTGGGCAGCACTGACATAAATGATGTGTCTTGCTCACTCATATCATTCTGGCAGATTTTCTTTGGAAAATGCTTTGTTCAGTTCCCAACATACTTCCACTCCCTGAAAAGTTTTTCTCTCTTCAGTTGTACCAAAAATGGATATAATTGCAACAAATGACCTTTTTGATAAACATCATTCTTTTTGGGATTTTTTTTTTTAAATTAATGTAAATGGATTTTGTTCGAAGCTTTCTCTGATCACTAAGTGTTTCCAGTTCAAAGCTGTGATTTGCCAAGTTTGAGGGGTTATGTTCACCAAAGTGGTTAGTTCATCAGTGGGCAGAAGTCTGGCCTGTTGCAGCCAGTAAGAAAAGGAGGTGACTGGTGCAGTGATGAATCAGAAGTGAATGAGATGTTGCATATGAACCTTTTATAGTTCATATTCCATCCTGGTATTGGTTGGAGGAACTGTGGAATTCCAGGGAAAAATCTTTTATATTTGATAATCAGTTCTACCCTAGATTTCAGGTAGGTTCTGCCAAGAATGCAAACCATATTCTGTGAAAATTAATAAAAGTGCTCAGTATTGTTTGAAACTATAATTTTGTGATTTATTTTATTTATTTTACTTTTCCTCTCATATTTTCGTTCCTTGTCATATATGTAATGTGAAATATTTTCATCTGTATTTTCCAAGATGTGTACATAGCAGAAGCATACAAGTCAGTTGACCCTAAAATGGATGTAAGAGTTCGAAAATACAGGTATTCATTAAGGATGTAAACTTGCCATTTACTGTCTTGCTGGGCACCTTGTGCTTTGCCTGTGCGTACTGGAATTCATAACTAAGTTTCAGACTCAAGTTGTGTGTATCAGCTGTCAGACATATGGATTTTAAATAATCACCTACTTTTTATTAGTAAAATAAGTGAAAGGGCATATTTTGTTGCATCATTTTAGACATTTAAGGTATGAAGATGAGGTTCCAGCTTTGTAGCCTCCAAGGGGCTATTGTTTTTGTGCTCTAGAGAGGACGTAAGGTACTGTAATACAGACTATGATTTTATTTGAAATATTTTTGGAAGTGTGTTTATGACTTTATATTAAGTAGTAATTTGTATTTTCCAGTATGAAACAAACTGATTTTTAAATTTTGATGTTGATCTCCATACTAAGTTCCTTCAAAGTGTCATAAACCAGAGAGTGTCTGTGTTTTGTATCACACACACACCAGGCAGTGGGTTCTGTGTACTGTTCTGAAGTGCCTATATAATGTTTGAGAAATTAAATAGCTGTGAAATTGAATTTGGTCATGTAAGGACTGCATTTGTACAAGTACTCCCCTCAGTATAATCTTTGTTACTGTTGACATACTGAACATTGATTATTGGTAGTTCATTGGTCATTGAGTGTTTTGTGTATGCTCATATGTATTAGGTACAAATGAAAAGATTACAAAGTGAACACTATGTACTTGTATTATGAGGCAGTCCTAACTTAATCATCCAATAGTAAATGAACATGATCTTTGTAAGTGTTGGTAGACTTTGATTGACTTCTGATGTCAAGAGTGCATTCACTTAGTCCTATGGAAGGATCTACATGTATTCTGTAGTTTCTTGAGCATAATTTTGAGGTGATCTTTTCAAAATAAAATACCCTTTCTATGTTTGTACCTATTTGAATAATAATTGCATCCTGTGTACTGAAAAATGTTCATCAGAGAGGTGTGTTAGCAGAATATTTTTGCTTATTTTGATGCCTTGGCAGTGTACTGCAAAGCCTATGGCAAGAATTGTCATGCTGGCCCATTACAATTTACTAATGCTTACAGGACACATCTGGGCCCAGAAAGAAAAGCAGTGTGTTGAAAACTTTTCTGCATGACTGACTTAATGGGTCCATGAATTGAACTTTATAGAAAACCACTGAGAAGTATTAATTTATTTGCTGTAGACTACTGAATATTGCTTGTTTGTTGAACCATATAAGAGTGAAATATGCCTTCACAGTAACCAAAGGTATCCTTTAGATTTAATAAATGTTCTACATTATAGTGGCAACCGAAGGATGGAAAAGAGAGGCAATGTGTTGACGTCCTCAGGACATTATGATTGTTGTTATTTGGTTTCGATGTATCTTCATATTGAAATGCAGTTTGAATAAACATAAACTGAATTTCCTCTCAGTAATTTGGTCCTAGATGATTCTTTTTATAAGTTCATGTGTACAAAATATCAGCCAATGAGAAGAGAAATTTTCTGTAAAATGGGTTGTATTTTTAAGCCTCCATTTCTTCCCACCTCCAGTGAATAAGTAAAAATGAATTTGCATAACAAAAGTGTAAAACCCACTGATGGCATGGCAAATATAAAATGAGTTATACTTCCTAACAAATGTGCAGTGTTCAAGCAATTATTGATCAGGAAAGGATTACAGAAGACTTTCACTGATATGGTGGTTGTTGGAATGGAAGTGAGAGGATGTTTTTGTTTAATGAGTGGAATGTTTTGAGGTTCAGGGTAACCTCCAATATAAGTCAATACTTGTAATGGCTCAATATACATAGCATTAATGAAATGTATAATGTAAATGGTGTTACTCAACACATCCAATAATTTGTTGAAATACAGTACTTGCTTAATTATTCTTGTGATTTTTTTTTTTTTTATTTTTGACTTGGATTTTGTTTTCTATTTACATGCAATACATCTTCACTGATCACTGTAATGTCTCTTTTTCTATATCCAGTAACAGGTGCTTTATGTGATAATTTGTCTTCGGATTTCAGATTAGAGTCAGCTAGTGGTTGTTTCATCCTTGTTTCCAGATTGACAAATGAAGAGATCCAATTTCATATTATTTTGTTATGTTGGAGAGTACAGCTTGAACCACTGTCATTAAATCTTGAAACACACATTATGTTGGACAGCTGCTACATGATCTGAATTTTAATGCAAGATCAGTTATATAAACAATACTGTATAGCACTAAGCTGAAGGGGATATTTTTTGTACCATTGTCCAATATTACTCTCCTATGGTGACCGTGCTACTGGAGGGGATGGTACACGGTATCAAAGTCATGGTAGTATGCATATTCCGTTTGTTTTAAAGGAATTGCAGTTAACAAAATCCAGCTAGCCTAGTTTAATTGCAGATCTTAGTAGCTGAAGGGACTAGTAAATAAAAGAAAACAGTTGTACAACGGTATCCTACTTCAATCATTGCTTGACTTTCTTCTGTCATAGGTCTGTAGGCTGGGCATAAGGTCGGGATGGCATTAAGGGTGAGAAATACAAGCACGGCAATGAAGGAAGGTGTGTTATTAGAATTTTCATAGTATATACTACTCCTCTAATATTGTAGTAATTGAATGATGAGGTTGGGCTGGGTGACATGCAGCAAATCTTGGGGAAACAAAATTTTCCCTGTATAAACAATGAAGTGGAGGTATAGAGGTAGTAGCATTCATTCTGAATCTTGGCACATGATTGGAGTTGGTGGTAAAATTTATGACCTGGCTGCTTTACCCCCAGGCATGAGGCCTTGCTCCCAATGAATAGGAGGCTGAGAGGACCTCACAGTTGGTGTGGACACTAACAGACAAGAGAGAAATCTCTTATCCCTGCCAGTAACTGAAGGACAATTTCTTGGACGTCCAGCCCTCAATGTAGTCACTCTGCTATCGCAGCTAGCTGAAACAAAGTGCATACAGTACAAATCCTGACATGCTGATGGTAAGGTTATATCAGAACGTGCAGAATGTGACCTTACTGTATTTGCTGTGTTGGCCTAAAGGTTATTTATTAAACACTTTCACTGCCATCCCAGCAGAGAGGTTTATTTTTGACCATTTCTTCTGTGGCACAGTTAAAATCAAATATGCCTTATATAAAATCTGATGCTGATGCTCCAGAATGATGTTTATATAATTTTACTTAAATTACGCTTATCAAAGACAAAACTGAGCACTGCACAGTTTTAAGCTCTATGTGCATGTCTGTTTGTAACATACTTTCACATGTAAGTATTCTTACGCTTTTATATCATTTCTTCTATTTTTTTGCTGTATGGAAGTTACTTTTACACGAATGCATTCTGTGGTGAACATTGCATGTTTACATGTTACATTTTACTCTGTGGGTTTGTTTTCAGGATATCTAAAAGAAAAATTACCTCATTTTCTTGGGCACTCAACTCCTGGTGCACAAATTGTAGGACTTCATCCAGTGTCTAATAATGTATGAAAAACCAATCTATATTATCTGTAAGTCAAGTATGTGGTTGTTTTGTCAAAAACTTGGTACTCCTTGTACATTTTAGTGACAAGCACTGTACTTTAATGTATTCTTTGTTACTACACACTGACCATGAAATGGAAACTTAGGTTATGAACAACACTCTTCTTTAGAACAGTTATTTCTATCCTCAGTAGTTTTCACAAAATGTATGGTGCACTGGATATAAGTTTTTTTAAGTTTAAGCTGTTCAACAATTTTTTAAAACTTTCATATCCTCCAGCCATGAAGTACTGAATCTCAAAGCACGTGATTGGATTGAAGATTGTTTCTGTACCAAAAATTAAATGTTACCTTACTTTACATATACAGAGATAACACGAAGTTGTCTGTGGTGTATACTACTGGAGTGGAGTGGTGTGTTTTATCTTTCACTTCCAGCTTTCCTCAGTGATGTAAGGTGGTTGTATATTTTGTGCTACAAGAAACTGGCAGCCAGCAGTGTACCTGTCAGGTACATTAAATTTATTGTTACTACCACTGGAATGGCAAATCATTTTGTCTGTCAGTAAGAATGTTTTTATTATGTATAAAAATAGTCTCACAACTTAATCCATTCTGTGTATATTCACAGACATAGTTTAACCTGTATCTTAATTAATTGTATAATTCTTATTGATCACAGGTAACTGGAAGGCTTGTTCAGTTTGATACAAAATGCAGAATAATTTTATGTCCTGGTGCCTCCTTTCAGCATTTCAGCACCAAAGGTTTGTAGTATACAACATATCAGTGATTTTAAATTATCATATTGATTTGAGGAAAGAATACATTAAATTCAGCACTTCAGATTTATTGCACACTTAAGTGAGGCGAAATGTTAAATTAAGAAATGGTAAGGTAGTATTTACTTTTTGCCTTGTATCCTTATTTATAAGGAGGTAGACTTAGAGTATTATCATGTATATGCTTGTCTCCTTAAATTGTTTTAACCAGAGAACAGATTTTCAGGCAGACTGATATGTCAACAGAGACAACCCACTTTGTTCATTTTAATGTGCTGCCATCAGTAACATGGTGCCCAAACCAAATGAAGTAGATGGAAATGAATACATACTTGACAGTGCAAAGTGATATTTTTATAGAGTTTAAAGTATAGTAGTTACACATGGATGCCTTCAGCTTCATAACAGTAATATTACCTGTTATGGAGTGGAACTTTGTCTTTCACTAGAAGGGCAGTACTAGATGCAGGATGTGTGAGAAGAATGTTTGGGTCTGACAGAGATAAAGGGACAGGAGTTCAAAACAATGTTATAATGGGGAGCTTCATAATTAGTAATATTCACCAAATATTACTAGATTGATCATATCATGGAGGATGTGGCAAGTACATGGAAGATAGAGAAATTTACCTAAACCTCTGTTTTGCAAATTTAAAGCAAAGACACCTTGTGGGAGAACAGAAGTAGATGTAGGGGTAACATTAGATTGGATAGTATGGAAAGTATAAATGAATGGGGGGGGGGCACTGTGTAACAAGCCAGCAATTCGTGGGTTCCATTCCTGATGGTGTCCCAGGAATTTTTCATTGACATAATCCTTCCAGTTGCACTATGACCCTGTGGTAATTTCAACCTCTAGCAGAGATGAGTACCAGCAATATTTCCTCCTGGGGTGTTAAGGTGGTAAATGTAAAAGGCTGACAACCTGACCATCTTCATGTGCCAAATGTCTCGAAATCTGGAAGCCTCAACCTCCTGGAACCATCTGGGCCTGTAGTACCTTTACCTTACCTATGAAAGTATGGACTGAATGCATCAAACTTGGGACAGGGCCCAGTGACAGTCTGTTATTAAAATGGTAATGAAAAATTTTGGTTCCATGAAGGGCAGGGGATTTCTTATGTACCTAAATGACTTAACAGTTTCTCAATAAGGACTTCATTCTATAGAATTAAGTATCTGGCACTGATAATCAATGAACCATGGACATAGTCATATGAAGTTTATGGAGATAGATGACACACACACCTGCAGAGTCTTTTGAAATACAATATAATTCCACTTATCTAGATTGATTGCGATGGCGGGCCATCCAGATATGCACAAAATCTGGATAACTGGATTTTTCTTTGACGAAAGCTACAATGGCAGTTTGCAGTGGAAAAGCATTTCTAACATACGGCTGTTTTAGGCTACATGTGTATTTACATACAAATAAAACATTTATACATAATTCCTTATATGTAGTTGACAACCGGGGGAAAAATTGAAGCCATAATAAGATGCAGTACAAGTACAATAAGGAAACGTTTACCTGAAGGGCCAAACCGATCCAGATAAATGGAATTCTACTGTAAATTTTCAGACTGTGCACTACAGGTTCTGTTTGAAATAATTATTTTGCTTTATGTTAACAAAGTCCAAAGTACAGTGACCTTGTTGAGTGGTTTAAGAATGCATAATAGAACCCAACAGTTCATCATCATCATCATCATCACCACCACCATCACAAAAGCCCCTATCTGTAACCTCTTCAGTCCAGTCTTGTATCTTTCCATGTTTTTGTAATTTAATGCTTTGCTTGCTTCTGCCCTGATTGCTACATGTTGAATTCAGTTTATTCTTCTCTACTTAAGCCCATGGATAGTACAAGGTGAAGAAGATAAGTTCTTGTTGCACATCCTTCTCCATTTCCTTTATATGTCCAACTACAGTATGCTCCCCATTACCTTCAATCAAATTTCTTGCTCATGTGTGGTGACTTAAAATAATTAATATTTTTTTTTAAAAGAACTTTACAATTTTATTTGAATTCACATACAGTTTAAATCCATTTAAATACAATCACATCGTCACAGTACTATTTAGTGCTGACAAAATAAAATTGTGACATGGAAGGAAACACATGGCAATACGACTGTCACTGTCAGAGGACACTCAAGCACAGTCACATGGCAATACGACTGTCAGAGGACACTCAAGCACAGTCACATGGCAATACGACTGTCAGAGGACACTCAAGCACAGTCACATGGCAATACGACTGTCAGAGGACATTCAAGCACAGTCACATGGCAATATGACTGTCAGAGGACACTCAAGCACAGTCACATGGCAATATGACTGTCAGAGGACACTCAAGCACAGTCACATGGCAATACGACTGTCAGAGGACACTCAAGCACAGTCACATGGCAATACGAC
>Ga0131853_10001955_pt1 | contig 36815 bp, 28 predicted proteins | sample TergutLab28metaG_FD_92764 | JGI IMG/M metagenome (GOLD analysis project Ga0131853, IMG submission 92764) | Labiotermes labralis P1 segment gut microbial communities from Petit-Saut dam, French Guiana - Lab288 P1 (version 2) (version 2) | ecosystem: Host-associated > Arthropoda: Insects >... | reverse complement strand
GTACATCGTACGTCGTATTTGCATCTGGTCATTAAGTTCAGGTAATTGTGGAGGACCAAAAAGAATGGAAGACATTGGAAATATATTTTATGTGATGTTTACTTTAGAAAGTTTCACAGAATATTGGGGAAGTTATATTTTACTTCATGCCTTTTTGAGCAAGAAGATCTTAGTGAGATGGCATCATGTTCTATTGATTCTGTTCTTTTTCCTGATCAATTTCTTTGGGATTTTTTTTAACGAAGGTTCTGGTAGGGATTCCTTACTTCCACCCACCTTTGTTTCTCTTATCATGGTAATATTTTTTGCGATCATGACTAGGTTACTTTTTAAAAAGCAATGGGGTGAGAGTTTTCTCCTTGGGATTTACACGAATATGTTGCAGACATTACTTTTCCTGGTTTGCAGCATTCCGTTTCTTTTGCTCATAACCTTTTGGGACGTAAATATTTATTTTTTAGCTATCCTGCTTTACCTTGCTACTCTATCTGCTAGTTTCTTTCTATACAGGAAAGCCTTTCTTAACAAATTATATCAAATGACCACACAGAAGACGATTTTCAGCGTATTGGTCAGTCGATTGCTGGTACTTCTTTACCTAGTTGTTCTTTTTTTCCTCAACCATAATAATCGTACAATCAGTATTTTAAATCAATTAACTCATCTATCGATTGTGCTCTTGATTGTTGTATTTCTCGTCATTCCTGCGATTAAAAATTTTCAAAAGCAGGCGAAGGAAGAGGTTTCAAAGCATGATTTGTATAACGATATTCTTTCCACAAGTATCGCATTAGAGAATACAGAGAGCATTGATGAAGTTAAGGCTAAATTCAAAGCCCATGCCGAACGATTAGGCATTGATTTAACTGGTGTTAGCCAAAACGCTAATCGTAGTAATCCTGTTAGTCAACAAATCGAACGGTTTATCAAACTAAAACAAGGTCAGCACCGTAGTAAAGTAGAAGTCATTACAGACATTGGCTATTATAACGATCACGAAACCGTTGATTTACAACCGCTCCTTCAGTGGCTAGGGACGCTGCTAGATAATGCCATTGAGGCTTCAGTCACACATCCCATCTATGTCAGGTTAATGGTGACGCTTAGCCGCCTCTCTTTACAAGTTTCTAATGAATATTTAGGTACGGATCGAGATAATTTTGAACAGATGTTTGAAAAAGGCCACTCCACCAAAGGGGAGGGCCGTGGGTTAGGGCTCTATCATCTAAACGAGACGGTGATAAACCTTGGTGGCACGGTTGCTTGCTTTGAAGAATATAACGAGGTGCATCGTACGTCGTATTTGAATCTGCTTATTAAGTTTAGATAGAGAGGTTAAAATTCTCGAATTTTGTTATCATTTCTGCTATAATATAAGTCACGAAAAGTGGCTTTTTATTCAGGTTCGTCGCTATATTGCTTCGCAAAGCTCCTGTCTCGAAAGGGCGACCAGCAAAATCGAAGATTTTGGGTCTTTTATTTTTACGATGGATTAAATGAGGTGCAACAAACATGCAAAAAGAAATGGAAGTTTTACTAGAGCAAATAAAATACCCAGAAGGGGACAAGCATTTCTTTGAACATGCCGAAGTAAAGAAGGTCCAAGTTTTCAAATCAGAAGCACGTCTGCATTTTTCCTTTTCTCTTAAACGAGTGATCGAAGCAGAGAAGCTCGTTTTATTTACCCATCTATTTCGTCAAACCTTTGATCAAATCCCAACCTTTAAGTCGGTAGATTATCATCTAAGTTATGAGGAAACCCCTGCTCCTGCCTCTTTTGAGCCATACTTGCCTTATGTGATGGACGAATTGAGTAAAAAAGAACCTTTTGCGCAAGTATTGATGTCTTTTAAATCTCAGTTTGAGCACGGGGGTTTAACGTGGTTCGTTGGCAGTGAAAAAGACAAGTCTGACATTGAATCCAATTATGCAGCTGCCGTGATTGACCTTTACGCTTCCTTTGGTTTTAAGTTAGACCAAGTAAGTGCGATCGTCTCTGCTGACGTACCAACCGATGCACAGGTGATGGAAAAAAAAGCCGAACGTTTAGGAAGTATTACACCACCATCCGTGGCACCACCTGAAGTAGAAGGGGCTCACGTCGAAGCACCTGCTCCTAAACCAGCACCTGCTGAGAGTGGCCATTTTAATAAGTTTAAAAATCAACGTTATAGTGGAGGAAGAAGGAAGGGACCTGATCTGAAAGAGGATGGTTTTGGTTCTGAACCAATTGCCGATGCGACGCTTTGTCACGACGTGTTCGTTGAAGGGGACGACATAAAAGACATCGTGATGGAAGGATACATCTTTGACTCTGAAATTCGTGACATTCGGACGAAGGATGGGCGTGAATTCACCATTTTTGAAGCGAAATTTACCGATTATTCCGACTCTATGTATTTAAGCATGTTTTTACGTGGTGAAGAGGTGAAGGCTCACATTCCGAAGATCTTAGGAAAAGGCAATTGGGTACGTGTGGCAGGTAAGGTAAAGCACGACGATTTCAAAAAAGAAGTCACCATGTCGGTGGAAAGTGCCAAGTTAATCGATTCACCAGAAGAGGGAGAGCGCATGGATGAGGCGAAGGAAAAGCGGGTTGAGCTTCACCTTCATACCAAGATGAGTGCCATGGATGGTGTGACCGATATTGGTGCTTACGTTGCCACCGCTGCTAAGTGGGGACATAAGGCACTGGCTTTAACCGATCATGGAGTGGTACAAGCAATACCAGAAGCTTTTGCTGCGGCTAAAAAACATGGCATTAAAGTGATTTATGGGTTAGAGGCTAACTTTGTTGAGGATCAACCCTTAATTGGGTGGAACGATGCAGACATCGATTTGCAAGCCGCTACCTATATCGTATATGACATTGAAACAACTGGCTTTTCCACGAAGTACGATGACATCATTGAGATTGCTGCTGTAAAAGTTAGGCGAGGGGCACTGGTTGATGAGTTTTCAGAATTCATTAACCCTCATCGACAGTTATCCGATTTAACAAAAAAGTTAACTGGAATTGAGCAATCTAACGTCGATGGTGCCCGCGACATGGAACCAGTCATGCGAGATTTTCACGAATGGATCGGTGATGGGGTTTTAGTGGCTCATAACGCCGATTTCGATATGGGGCATTTAGAAGCCAATTTTGCTAAAATAGGCTTGCCACATCCAAGTAATCCAGTCATTGACACGTTAGCACTAGCACGTCTGATGTATCATGCCGAGCTAGGCATTTTTTGGAACGTCATCACCGATGAAAAAATGGACGAGCGTTTTAAGAAAAAGATGAAAATGTTCAACTTAAAAGCGTTGGCGCGCTTTTTTAGCGTAGAACTTACGCAGCATCACCGGGCGATTTACGATGCGCGCGCTACAGGAGAAGCTTTTATTGGCATGCTAAATGACGTGGCTAAAATGGGAATTACGAGGCACAATGAACTTAACCATTTGGCTGAAAATGCCAGTGGCTATAAACTATCGATTCCGACCCATTTAAACTTGTTGGCAACCAACGAAGTGGGATTAAAAAACCTCTACAAAATCGTCTCAACTTCCTTAACAGAAGATTTATTTGGTGTTCCACGGGTGAGACGTAGCGTGATTGAAAAATACCGGGAAGGAATTTTAGTGGGAAGTGGGTGTGTCAACGGCGAAGTGTTTAAAGCTGCGCTTGAAAAACCCCACCACATTTTAGAAAAACGCGTGGCTTTTTACGATTATCTAGAAGTCCAGCCACCTGAGGTTTACTCCCATTTAGAGATGACCAATGGTCCGGGGCAACGGGAACAAATTTTTCAAGCGATCGGGGACATCATTAAAGTGGGGCAAGAACAAGGGAAACTCATTGTCGCCACAGGGGATGTTCACCATTTGAACCCTGAAGACCGCTTGTATCGTCGCATTTATACGAAAACACCTGCGGTTGGTGGCGGGCGTCACCCATTGAATCGACCAGAAATTACAGACATTCCATCGCAACATTTTAGAACCACCGACGAAATGTTAAAAGATTTTGCTTGGTTAGGAGAAGAGTTGGCATACGAGCTGATTGTGACAAATACCAATAAAATTGCCGATCAATGTGAAGAAATCGAAGTGTTCAAAAAGGGGCTTTTTGCACCAAGAGATGATTTTATGGCAGGTCGTGGCGTTCCTAGTATGAAAGAGACCTTTGAACAAATGGTCTACGAGCGGGCCCATCAACTCTATGGCAACCCACTACCAGCCTATGTTTCCAATCGATTAGAAAAAGAAATGACCAGCATCATTGGAAATAATTTTGCCGTTATTTATTACATCTCTCACTTGCTCGTTAAAAAGTCATTGGACAATGGGTATTTAGTAGGGTCACGAGGGTCGATCGGCTCGTCTTTTGCTGCGACCATGGTTGACATTACCGAGGTAAATCCTTTATCACCACATTATTTATGTCCTGTGTGTTGCTTTGCTACGTTCAAGATGAACGACGAAGAAAAAAAGGAATACGGGATTAGGGAAATAGAAAAATCGTTGCAGTTGATATTAGATGACTCTGAATCTGGTTTTGATTTGCCGAACCAAAACTGTCCACAATGTGGTGAAGCGTTGAAAAAAGATGGACATGACATCCCTTTCGAGACCTTCCTCGGCTTTAAAGGAGATAAAGTTCCCGATATTGATTTAAACTTTTCTGGAGAATACCAAGGACAAGCCCATCTATACTGTCGGGAACTGTTTGGAGAAGAAAATGCCTTTAAGGCCGGAACCATTGGCACGGTTGCCGCTAAGACAGCCTTTGGATTTGTGCGTGGCTTTTTAGAAAGTGAGCAGAAAACCATGCGTTCTGCTGAAATTGAACGTTTGGCCATGAATTGTGAAGGCGTCCGTCGTTCAACCGGTCAGCATCCTGGTGGAATTATTGTTGTTCCTGATTACATGGACATTTATGACATTACACCGATTCAATATCCGGCAGACGATCGGTCAGCCACTTGGCGAACCACACACTTTGATTATCACTCTTTCGATGAAAATTTATTGAAGCTCGATATTCTTGGACACGATGATCCAACCATGATCCGAACCCTTCAGGACTCATCAGGCATCGATCAGAAAGAAATTCCAGTAGACGATGCCGACGTTTATAAACTGTTCTATTCAACGGAGTCCATTGGAGTAACCCCTGCTGACATTAAAACCGAAGTCGCGACCTATGGGGTCCCTGAAATGGGGACGTTCTTTGTTCGCGCCATGTTAAAGGAAACGAGACCGAAAAGCTTTGCTGAATTGGTTAAAATTTCTGGTTTATCTCATGGAACCGACGTGTGGACCAACAATGCCCAAGATTTAGTTAACGGTACACTAGATGAATATCCCGGGAAAGTCGAGTTTAAACAGGTGATTGGTTGTCGCGATGACATTATGGTTTACTTGATGTACGGTGGATTAGAGCCAGCCTTGGCTTTTGAGATTATGGAATTTGTACGTAAAGGATTACCAAGTAAGGTTCCAGACAAATGGACCGGCTATGTGACTGCCATGAAAGAGGCCGGGATTCCAGATTGGTACATCTGGTCTTGTGGGCAGATTAAATACATGTTCCCGAAAGCTCACGCAACGGCTTACGTTCTCATGGCGGTTCGAATTGCTTGGTTTAAAGTGCACATGCCGATTCACTTCTATGCGGCGTACTTTTCCAAACGTGCCGATACCTTTGACGTTGAATTGATGGTGAAAGGGGCCGATGCCATTGCTTTTAAAATTGATGAAATCAATGGGAAAGGATTCGATGCAGCGCCAAAGGAGAAGGCACTTGTGACGACACTGGAGCTTGCTTTAGAAATGACAAGACGCGGGTTGACGTTTAAGCTACCTGAGTTGTACGTATCAAAAGCCCACGATTTTGTGATCACAGAAGATGAAAAATCATTGATTATGCCATTTGGTGCTCTTGATGGACTAGGGGCAGCTGTGGCAGAAAAAATTGTGGAAGAAAGGGAGCTGGAGGAGTTTAAAACCGTCATGGATTTTAAGCGTCGAACAAAAACCAACAATACCATTTTAGAAATTTTATTGGGAATGGAATTCTTTGGCACCATGGAATATGGTTCAACTGCTGCGATTAAAGAGCAAGTGATTGCTGATGGTCAAGGAAGTTTATTTTAATTAAAGTTAATAAAAAAATTGTCGATTCACCTCGATTTGGCGTATATTTTAACCTATTTTGCGCAAATTATACTTGGGGAGGTGAATCAAATGTCAATTAAAAGTAAATTGCCTGGTGTTCAAAAAATCATTGATGAAACAAAGTATGAAGTCGCTGCTGAATTAGGGGTGAATTTAGGTCCTGATGCAACGGCACGTGAAAATGGAACGGTGGGTGGTCACTTTGGTGGTCAAATCACAAAACATTTAGTAGCCAAAGCACTTGGCGAAGTGCCAGAATAAAACGTCGTCAAGTTTGGAAGGCTGTATCAAATGAGTGTTGAGAAGCACGCTCATAGAGATACAGTCTTTTTAAATTTTCCAGCTTAGCACTAATTATTCTATGTCATACTGTCCTAGTTTTTACAACTAAAATCAGCCTTTTTCCTTGCTTAAACGCTTCTTGGTCATAACCGTTGCTACTTCCTCATAGAATGGACTAAGCCAATCTATATAAAAGGGGAAGCAGAAGATGAAGAAGAGAAGACGTAGAAGAAGCCATCGTAGATTATCTCATATGGGCATGCTATTTTTTAGTATTTTAGGGATCGTTTTAATTGGAGATATTGTAGGAGCCATTATGTATTTAAGGCAAACACCAGAAATTCAGGAATCTTTGGTTGCGTACGTGATGGAGCAAGGTGAAAATCAAAGCACTTTTTTTCAAATTTTATCTGGACAAATGCGTTATCAATTAACCATCTGGGGCCTTGGGGCAACGATTCTTGGAAATTTGGTCAATGTGTTTCTTATTTTTACCCGTGGTGTTAGTGCGGGGTTTAACTTAACCTTCTTAATCCGTGAAGTTGGCTTGTTTGCTCATGCCGATGTGATTTTTCTTTGGCTATTTCAACATCTTTTAGTTTTATTAGTGATGATCCTCAACGTTTATTTTAGTGTCCGCTTTGCTTACTCTATGATTAAATTGGGCATGAAGAAAAACTACCGAGGGATGAAAAAGCAAGCACGAATTTATATTAATCAATTAATTGTTATCTTCGTCCTAACGGTTTTGACTTCTTTGGTAACCACGGCTATCACCCCTAATATGAGTGAACATTTAATGCCTGAGGATTCTCAGCAAGAAGAAATAGAAGAAGTAGAGGCTTAAAAAAGCTTTTCAACTTTATCTTTACAAGGCTAGCTAAAGAAAGGCGAGCCTTGTTTTTTGAGCGTGGCTCTGTTATGATATTCATTAGTGTTTGTCGATTTTTGGAGTGGTTAGCGTGATAAAGCGAACGAGTATTAATGAACTATTAGAAAAGCATCTGGTACGAAAAACGCAGAAGCAAAAGCAGGCCTTTTGTGACTGGCTTACGGCTCATTCTAAGCAACACCATTATTCCATCGACGAACAAACTTATAAAAAGGGGCATGGGAAAAACTTAGTGATTGGCAGCGTAGAGAAAGCGGACGTTATTTTAACGGCACATTATGATACAGCACCTCATGCCATCCTACCTATTACAACGCTAGTCGGAAGCATACCTAAGTATCTTCTTGGTCAGCTGCTTATTATTTCTCCCATTGTTTTATTGACGACTGGATTAGGGATCCTGATCTCCTTCTTCATAAGTACCATCTTTGGAGGGGTTAGAACAGAAGGCACGACCTACGTTTATGTTTTTGAGGTACTCATTTTTTCTTTAATTTTTATTTCTTTGTGGAGCTGGCAAATGATGTTTGGGTTTGCCAATCAAAAAAATGTCAACGACAATACATCTGGCGTTGCTGTCTTGATTGCTTTACTAGAAGATTTGGCTCCTGAATTAAGGGAAAAAATTTGTTTTGTCTTTTTTGATGAGGAAGAAAAAGGGCTAGAAGGGGCTAAAGCCTTTAAACGGGCTCATTTACATAAAATGGCTTCTAAACCGCTGATTAATTTTGATTGTGTGGGACATGGAGAACATTTAATGTTTATTACAAAGAAGCAGTTTAGGGAATCAGCATTAAATGATTTTCTAGTTGAGGCGACAGAGGGCAAAGCATTAATGAAGCCAGCGAACCGCTATCTTTATCCGTCGGATCAAATTCTTTTTAAAAATAGCATCGGAGTGACCGCTGTCCACCATTTGCCCGGGTTTGGTTTTTATTTGAGCCGACTGCACTCTAAGTTTGATGTGAAGTTTAACGAAGACAACGTTGAGGGGTTGAAAGAAATCGTGGCTGATTTTATTGAGAACATGAAAAAGGAGAAGAGGTAAATGAAATGGATGTACCGAATTGGAAGTTATTTACTTGGTGTCGTGATCATTGCTTTTGGAGGAGCCCTAACGATAAATTCTGATTTAGGTGCTTCACCGTTCAACTTTCTGTCGTTCACGGTCAGTCGAGTGACAGGTGTGCAGTTATCGATTACCGCCTTTTTAATGTTTACTTCTTATGTCCTTATACAGATGTTATTGTTAAAAAAGGATTTCAAACCCATTCAATGTTTGCAAGTTTTATTTGCTGTGATTTTCGGGCATTTTCTAGGTTTTTTCACTTCCTTGATTCAGATAGAAACCGATCTTCTTATCGTCCGATTTCCGATGGTTATTACAGGCTTCTCTTGCATTGCTTTGGGCGTTTTTTTAACGGTGACCCCCAGGTTGGTTCCTCTTGCACCAGATGGATTAACCGATGCCGTTGCTACTAAAATAGGCAGTGATTTTGGAAAAGCAAAAAACATCATGGATGCGACCGTAGTGACGGTTGCGGTTGTTTTATTGCTCGTTAGTGGAACTAATTTTGCTGGTCTTGGAGTTGGGACGATTTTAAGTGCACTCCTCGTTGGTCGGATTATTTTTGTCTTGAACCATTTCTTTAAAAAGAAATTAGAGCGACTATTGTTTGGATAGCGGATTAAAAGGGATTTGAAGCACGGATTATTTCGAAAACAGCCAAAATATTGTATTTTTTGTCGATTTTTGTTATAATGGATGATATCTTCTAAAAAGGGGGTGTTTAAGAATGAAAAAGTTTAAGCTTTTAGGTGCAGTATTATCGGTGTTAATGTTATTTGTACTGGCAGGGTGTGGCAGTGGTAACGATGATCACGATTTGATTGGTAGCTGGGATAATGGCGAAGGTCGAATTTTCTTATGGGTATTTGGACGTGCCGATGCCGTTGAATTTAGAGACAATGGAACTGTAATTATTACAGAAGGAAGAGATAGTCAAACCGTAGACTGGTCAGCTGGAAATTCTGGTCACTTTACGGCAGGTAATCGTGAATTTACTTATACCATCGTTGGAGACACATTGACCATTACAGACAGTGCCAACGATAGCTGGTCGTTTGATCGTGCGAATTAATTTATTAAAGCCATCTTTTTGCATTTAGAGTCTTTACAAATAGATGTAAATTCTGTATAATACTAGAGGTTGAAATCAGATGTTCAATCTCTAAATACACGTCTCGGTAGCTCAGCTGGATAGAGCAACGGCCTTCTAAGCCGTCGGTCGGGAGTTCGAATCTCTCCCGGGATGCCATTTTTTTATTAAGAAGTCTACAATGTATGTTGTAGTTTTTTTTTTGCTCAAAAAGTGGTTATTCATTGAAAATTGCGACGTGCTCAAGTATACTAGTAACCATTGATACTAATATGAACGATGAAAGGAATTTTATTTGATGGACCCCTCAATACAACTCTTATTTTCACTGTTGGCTCTTGTTATCACGTTGGTTTTAGGCATTTATTTTAGTGCGGCTGAAATGGCCTTTTCTTGTTTAAGTCGTTCGCGCATTAAAAGTTTAGCTGAACATGAAAAAGGTGATCATGGACGAGCAACGCTCGTATTAAATTTGTACGAAAATAAATTTGATGACGTCTTATCCACGTTGCTTATTTGCAACAACACGGTTGCCATTGCATCCGCTACATTATCAGCGGCATTATTTGTGCAACTTTTAGGCGAATGGGGGTATTTAGTTTCTACTGTGGTCATTAGTGCTATTATCATTGTTTTTACGGATATTTTACCTAAAAGCTTATCCAAAGAACAACCAGAAAAGGTTGCCATGAGTATGGCTATCTTTTTAAACGTTTTGATCCGGCTGTTAAAACCTGTTAACTGGGCCGTTAGAAAGATAAAAAACAAGTTTAACGCTACTTTTTCTTCTGAGATCATTGAGGATCACCTTCATGAACAGGAGCTTTTAGAGCAAGAATTGATCTTTATGGTAGAAGAGGCCGAAAAAGAAGGGGCCTTTGATGAAGATGACTCTGAATTAATTACCAATGCCATTGAGTTTAACGACATCGTTGTCGAAGACATTATCACCCCTCGAGTCGACGTAGTAGGAATCCCTCATGATGCAACGTATCATGACGTGATGGCTTTGTTTTTAGAGTCAGAATACTCACGTCTACTTGTTTACGAAGAAACCCTTGATCAAATAAAAGGTGTGCTTCATTTACGTGATTTCTTAAAATGCATAAATGGGGCGACCGAAGGGAGCCCACCTCATTTCAGTGAGGTCATCTTACCTGCCATCTTTACGGTTACAAGCGCCCATATATCGGATGTTCTTAAACTTTTTCAAGCCAAACAAACCCATTTAGCGGTAGTTACCGATGAATTTGGTGGAACAGAGGGCATTGTGACCATGGACGACATTTTAGGGCGCTTAGTCGGAGAGATTTGGGATGAGCACGACGAGGTGGTACATGACATCTTAGAGTTAGGAGAGGGCACGTATCGTGTTCAGTGCAGTGCCTATCTTGACGATTTATTTGATTTTTTAGATTTAAATTTAGAATTGGAATCAAGTACCGTAGGAGGATGGATTATCGATGAAATTCGTTCTGTACCAAAGGTTGGAGATAGTTTCGAATTCGAAAATTTTAAGATCACAGTGGTTAAAGCGGATGAACGCCGTGCAGTAGAGTGTTTAGTGGAGAGCATCCAACAGACGAGGGAATAAAAAAATAACAGATGTACTTTCCATGGGATGAAAGCAACATCTGTTATTTCATTTGTTTTATTTAAATTCCGACCAAGGGTTAACATCAAAAACGTAAACCACCCAACCACCGGAGAAGTCGTATCTTTGACCTTGCTGTAAAAATGGTCCCATTCGATGGTGACTGTAAGCCTCCTCCATGTGGCTGGTCGTTCCAATTAGAAAGACGCGCTCGTCGTTATGGAAGAAATCGTTGTAAGCCACTCCCTGACGTAGAGGTTGTCCAACAACGCCATGATTGGAATGGAAAGGAATGACCACAACGTCCCAATTGGCAACACCTGTAATGGCAAGGCTTTGCCAAAAGGCGCCATAGCCAACTGTTAAATCCTCTGCGATTAAAAAGTCGACGACGCGTTGTCGATCTGCCACGAGGTTAGGATTCCTGGTTGCACCTAAATGATTCATACTGAGAAAGGAACCCATTAAGGCGATGCCGATCAGACCACTTACTAGATATTTTTGTAAGGCTTTGTGATCCAAGTTATTCGCTAGAAATTGATGAAAAGAAATCTTGTTGACTTGGCCTTGCTTAACCTTTTCTAACAGGTGGTCAAGGACGACAACAAAAATAACAGCCATCCAAGCAGTAGCCGTAAAATTAAATCGCTCTCCCATTCCAATGGAAATCAGCGCTTGAGAAAGGGTCGAGAAAATGACCGTCGTCGTAAGTACCTGGACGAGATTTCGATCAGAAGCCTCTTTCTTAAGGTGACCATAGATGGAAAGGGTTAAGAAAATAAAGCCAGCTCTTAGAATGAAAATAAGTCCTTCTATGGATAGGAGTTCTCTGTTACCCATTAACCCAAAGGTGTTAAATAGCATGGTGATCGATTGAAGAATACGTTCAATAAACTGGTCGGTATCGACTAAATTTAACCCAAACGTCAGGCTTGCTTCTTCTAAAACAACCGTACCGTTATTTATGAGAAAATCGATGAAAAGAATCCCTCCTACGTTAAGTAGAAAAGCACTCACAACATAAATAAGGCTTTGGCCATTCACTTTAGTTGTCTTACCCTTTGCACCATTTAAAATAATCGGCAAGACTTCCGCAACAAAGAGTGGTCCGTAGAGGGCAATGATCATTCGAGTGGATTGGATACCTTGAGCAAAAGCCAGGAAGAGTGTGATCACCCACAAAGCTTTTTCCCATTTGAAAGCGTCAGCTGCTTTGTATTTAATGCGCAAATAGACACCAAGGGTTAAGAAGACGGTGGCCAAGTGTGTCGATAACGTCCCATTGATAAATAGAATGGAGAAGACAGAGAAGATACTATATCTAGCGAAAAGCATCAGGAAGACGATGGCACCAACCACTACTGCTAAAAGGTTTCTCTTTTTAAAGCTCACCATGTAGTAAAAAAGAAAGACGTTTGCGATCAACATAAATGAAACAGCTAAAGAATAGGCCAAATGCACATTGCTTGTGATCCAGTAAAAGGGAATGGCAACGGTGGTAACATAAATAAAGCGCATTTCATTGATATGAGCCCAACCTTCAGGAAATAGACTGAATGAGCGAGCGGCTTCTCTAATGAAAGCAAGGTCAGCAACGATGTCAGAATGGAGAAAGTCCCAGTAGTAAGAAAAATTAATATGGATGATAAATCCAATCAAAACAGCTAAAACGAGCAGGGCTGTGCCTGTGATCATTTGGCTTCCAGATAAAGTTTTCGTTTGTTTTTTGGTCAACATTGTTTTTAACTCCTTTAATTCGCCCATTCTTCATTTAAAAAATCAATGCGTCGACGGATAAAGTCAATGACTCGAATGACCGAACCTTCGTGTGAGCTCGTGATTTCCCAACGTACCCATTCCATTCGAATGGAATCTCTAATTCTTTCTTCGTATTCACGAACGGTCATTAATGTGTTGGTTTCAACAGTAGGATCAATTAACCCGACCACAACCGGGGCAAACTCTTCACGCCAAATCTCCATGGCCAGCTCGCGGAATTCCTCATGTTGCCAGAGAGCAGCGAGAATGTGGGGGGTATAGTCCGGGTTCCAAGAGATGCGTCCTTGATTAACGAAAAAAGCTTCAGGGTCAGCTAAGTCAACCCCATCGCGTTCAAAACGAATACCGAGGGTTAAATCAAAATCCCAAGGTGGTGCTGCACGCAACAACCCATCTCCAACCAAATCAGACTCTTTATAGAAGAAGAAGCTAGTGGCTGCTGCATCGATGTTCATAATAAATTCCTGGAATAGATACATTTCGGCAGCGGATCGGATGTCAATGTATTCCGTAAAATGCCTTCCAAGGTCGTTATAGCCCGTAGGGGAGTAAATGGCATCTTCCATTTCTTGAATAAAGGTGCTAATGTAGTCCATTTGCGCCTGTGAGGCATGATAAGGAGCACGTAGTACAACGGCTTGACTGCGCTCGGTCACAAATCCAGAAGGGCTATGATCATAACGTGCTTCAAGTTGCCATTCCAATAAGTAGCCACCTGTTATATCAGGAGGGTCGAAAGGAATATCAAAGTATCTGCGGGCACCAGGTTCAAATGCCATGTTACCAGTGTGTTCAAATTCAGATAAGGGTCGTTCGTTCACTTGCTCTGTTAACGATTCAAGGTCAGTGATGGGTAAGACAGTATCAATTCGAGCGGCACGCTCGGTCAATAAATAGAGTCCCATGTACTGGTTGTTAATGTAAACATCAACGGGACGAACGCGAATAGCGGCTTCCATTCCCACTTCCTCAGCTAAACCATGAGAAATGGTATTTCGTAAACGTGTACCATCAAAAGCATCTGCTAGTAGTGCCCAGTGACGATGGTCGGCGCCATCGACACCAAGTAAATTCGTCGCCTCCGTTAGCCGAAGATTATAAGGTTTTTTAGAGCGCGTCCATGTGGTATTCCCACGACCGTTAAAGCGATCAGCCTCGCCGTTGTAAAGAATGGTTTCACCGTCGTCATCCATCATTAAGATTTGAGCCGTTTCACGATGGGATTGATCGGCATGAATGTTTTCTAAATGGCCAGACTCCGTTTGGATAAACAACGTGGCAATCTCAGAACCTTCCATGACAACCACTTGATACTGATGGTCACCACTAGTTAAAGTCATTGGGACACCATTCCGATTGGCAAACAAATCCGTTGCTTCACCAGAAGTTAATTCAACACTCTCAACAAAAACAGGATCACCGGCTTGGAAATGAACCACCAATTGATTAACGTTTGCTGAGTTAGGAAGCATCACATAATGAATACCACCGATTTCTAACCAGCTTATGAAGTAAGGGGGAGGGGTTTGTAGATCAAAGCTGGCTCCAGATGAAGGAGCACTTTCCACATAAAAGTGTGTCATACCTGAGCCGGTGGTATCATGAGAAGGGGCTGGCTCGTATTGATAGAGTAGCCAACTAAAAACAACAAGAAACAGCAAAAGGCAACTCAGAATAATTTTAAGCTTCATAAAAGGTAAGACCCCCTTTCAAATAGTCTTTGATATGACCCCATGTCATGCTAATCTGCCCACTCTACATTTAAAAAGTCAATGCGTCGGCGGGTAAAATCGATCACTCGAGTGACTGACTCTTCGTGTGAACTTGTGATTTCCCAACGTACCCACTCCATTTGAATGGAATCTCTAATTCTCTCTTCGTATTCACGAACGGTCAGTAATGCATTAGTTTCAACGTCACCATCAATTAACCCAACCACAACCGGGGCAAAATCTTCACGCCAAATTTCCATGGCTAGCTCTCGAAATTCCTCGTGTTGCCAGAGGGCAGCTACAATATGTAGTGACTCATCTGGTGTCCAAAGCATGCGCCAGTTATTGACGTAGAATACTTCAGGGTTACTTAAGTCAACGCCATCACGCATAAAGCGAACACCAAGACTTAAGTCAAAATCCCATGGTGGCGCTGCACGAAGTAAACCATCGCTGATCGCATCCGATTCTTTATAGAAGAAAAAGCTAGTTGCCACAGCATCAAAATTCATAATGAATTCTTGGAAGACGTACATTTCAGCGATAGATCTGATATCTATATATTCCGTAAAGTGCCTCCCTAATGCGTTATAGCCGGTTGGTGAATAAATCGCATCTTCCATTTCTTGAATAAAGGTACTGATGTAATCCATTTGCGCTTGTGAGGCATGAGTGGGGGCCCGAAGGACGACGGCTTGACCACGATCGGTAATAAATCCAGAAGGCTGGGAGAGGTAACGGGGCTCAATCTGCCACTCTAAAAAGTAACCTCCAGTAATATCAGGAGGATCAAAGGGAATATCAAAATACCTGCGCGCACCGTGGACAAAGTCCATCTCTCCTTGTGGTTCAAATTCAGAGAGCGGACGTTCGTTCACTTGCTCCGTTAAGGATTCAAGATCAGTGATCGGGACGATGGTATCAATGCGAACGCGCTCAGTGAGTAAATAGAGTCCCATGTATTCGTTGTTAACGTAAACATCAACGGGACGAAAACGAACGGCATATTCAAGTCCTACTTCCCCAGCTAAGCTATGAGCAATGGTATTTCGTAAACGTGTACTATCCATTGCATCTGCCAGTAATGCCCAATGCCGGTGGTCGGCTCCATCGACACCAAGTAAATTTGTTGATTCCGTTAAGCGAAGGTTATAAGGTCGCTTTTCTTGTAGCCAAGTGGAATTCCCACGACCATTAAAACGGTCTGCTTCACCATCGTAAAGAACCGTTTCACCGTCGTCATCAATCATTAAAATTTGGGCGGTTTCACGGTGGGATTGATCGGCATGAATGTCTTCCAAATGGCCAGATTCCGTTTGAATAAATAAGGTCGCAATTTCAGAACCTTCCATGACCACCACTTGATACTGATGATCACCACTAGTCACAGTCACCGGAACCTCGCTGCGATTGGCGAATAAATCTGTGGCAATGCCTGAAATTAGCTCCGTTCCCCCAACAAAAACAGGATCACCGGCTTGGAAGTGAACCACTAATTGATTAACGTTTGCTGAGTTAGGAAGCATCACATAATGAATGCCACCGATTTCTAACCAGCTGATCAGGTAAGGGGAAGGGTTCTGTAGATCAACCATCGTCTCAGATACGTTGGCACTTTCCACGTAAAAATGGGTAATGCCTGGAACGACTGTTTCGTCGTAGGCAGGGGAAGGGCTGTAACGATGGATTAGGAAGCCAAGCAGGAGTAGAAAAAGTGCGAAGCAACCCATGGTAAGTTTAAATTTCATAAAAGGTCACTCCATCCTTTAACCCATGTAATCGCCATTGTAGCTCACTAACATCACACGCTCAACGCCATTAATGTCATTTAATTCCTCAATAAAGCTGGTATCTTCATCTTTTAGCCTGACTTCAAAGTTAAGCTCAATGCTACCTGGACTAACCGTTTTACTTTTAATAACGGCCTTTTTAACGTCTTTTTTAAGCCGAGCTACCACTACTTTTTCCATTTCTGAATGGCTTCCAATTATCATTAAAATGTAAGGACTCGTAATGCTATGACGTTGTGAAAACATGTAAAGCATACAACCGATAAAAACTGTACTAGCTAGAGCAAGAGGAATAAAACCAGCTGCTAAGACGATCCCAGTGGTGATGCTCCAAAAAAGAAAGACAATGTCCATCGGATCTTTTACCGCCGTTCTAAAGCGAACAATGGAAAGAGCACCAACCATCCCTAAGCTCAATACCACATTGCTGGTAACGGCTAAAATAATCACCGTTGAAATCATGGTTAAGGCCACGATGGAGACGCCAAAGCTGGTGGAATACATCACGCCACTGTACGTGTGAGTGTAAATCCAAAAAATGAAAACCCCAATAAAGAAAGCGAGGGACAGAGAAATCAAGATGCTAGTAAAAGAAACCGCTGCCAAGTTATCAAATATATCTAATCTAAAAAAATCATAAAAATCCATGTTAATTCTCCTTTAATCCTAACCATACTTTCGGCAAATGGCATATTTTGAAAAGGCCGTCTGCTCTCTACCAACGAGTTGAACCGCGTGTCTGACCACTTCGGGTAAGTAGGCATCGTATTTTACCTCGAGCAGGGCATAGGTTTCAAACGTGTGAATGGTCGTTAATTCTGGGTTTAAAAAATCGGTGCTTAGTAATCCCGTTCTAATGTCACGGTCAAGGGTTAACCGGACGTTTCCAGGTTCGTAAGTAAAAGGACTGCGAATGTAGTCAACGATCGTTTTTGGACGCAAATATTGGCCGTTCATTTTACTATACAGCTCTAAAATCAATTCACTATCGCTTTCTAACATCCAATCGATGTCTCCCTTTAGTAGTCGTTCGACTTGTGCTGCACTCATTTTAGCGCTTTGCTTGCGACCAAGTCCGTTATCTTTACTCTTTTTCTCTAAGCGAATGTAGTCTGTGTTTAAATTGTACATGCGTAAACGGAATTTTTCTCGACGGTTAACCCCGTTAATTTTTTCCATTAACGCCTTGTCTTTTGGCGTATCAAAATAAAGACTACGAATGTGGTATTCGCCTGATTCACCTACGTGGGTATCTTGAGAAAATAGTTTAGAAAATCGGCTTCGTAAGGCCAGGTGATCCGCCTCATTAATCATGTATTTTAATTCGTGGCGTTTTTTCATGGTCCGTTCACCTCCTTAAGAAAGAAAAGCAAAATAAGCCCCTGGAATTATGGGCTTATTTTACCTATTATTGTCAAGCATTATGCTCGATCAACCGATCCAAATAGTTCCATTTTCTCTTTTACACTTTCTTGAATCGCAGTAAAACCTGGTCCAAGAATTTTTCGTGGATCAAATCCTTTGCCTTCTAGGTCCTTTTTCTCTTCAAAATACTTACGCGTTGCGGCGTGGAAAGCGAGTTGACATTCTGTGTTAACGTTAATTTTAGAAACACCGTGGGAAATCGCTTCTTTAATTTGATCTTCTGGAATGCCTGATCCACCGTGAAGAACAAGCGGCGTCTCTCCTGTGGCAATGTTGATCTCTTTCAAGGCATCCATGGCAAGTCCAGCCCAGTTCTCTGGGTACTTTCCATGAATGTTTCCGATGCCAGCAGCTAAAATATCGACACCTAAATCAGCAATCACCTTACATTCAGCCGGATCAGCGATTTCGCCTTTACCAACGATCCCGTCTTCTTCTCCACCAATCGATCCAACTTCTGCTTCCGTAGAAATGCCTTTTGCGCGTGCGATTTCAACGATTTCTTTTGTTTTAGCTTTATTTTCTTCAAACGGATAATGAGAGCCATCAAACATAATCGAAGAAAAACCTGCTTCCATAGCGGCCTGTGCACCGTCGTAAGAACCGTGATCTAAATGGAGAGAAACGGGAACGGTGATGTTTAAATCTTTCATCATTCCGTTGGTCATACCAACGATGGTGTTAAAACCACCCATGTACTTAGCTGCGCCTTCAGAAACACCTAAAATGACTGGTGAATTTTGTTCCTGTGCTGTCAATAAAATAGCTTTGGTCCACTCTAAGTTATTAATGTTAAACTGCCCAACGGCATATTTTTCTTTGTAAGCTTTTTGTAACATCTCTGTAACTGGTACTAGCATCTTAAAACCTCCACGAATTTGATCATAACTTCTTCACTATTATATCGAAAATCGTCGCACTTATCAATGGTCGTTTAAAACAAAAAACGAAGTTATGTCTACCCGTTGACAGGCATAAGATGTCAATAAGAAGATTCAATGCGAGGGTGGGATGAACTAAATATGAGGATAGAAGTAAGAAATCAAGTAAAAAATAAAGATGAAAAAAAGGAAAATTTGATGGGGATGGAACAGGGATATACCTCCATTGATCGCAAATACACTTGCCTGATCGATGGGAGCATCGACAACCTCGATCAACTAGCGAAAAAACTTAAAAAAGCAGGCATTTATTTAAAAGGGGATCGACCAGAAGAAGTCGTGATCGAACTCTACCGTTTTAGTGGTACCGGTATTTGGGAGGAACTCCAAGGTCATTACGCCATGGTTATTTACAATCACAAAACCGAAGAATTAACGGCGCTTCGTGACCCTTATGGCGCCAAGCAACTCTACTACCGTTTGGGTCATCAAGGGATCGAGTTTGGAACGGAACTACGAACGTTTCAACCAACCGCCTTAAACAAAGAAGCCATGCATCAATACTTTTCTTTTCATTACGTTCCAGAAGACGGCACACCATTCCAGGACGTTTACCACGTCCCATCAGGATGTATTTTAACTTATAAAAACGGAAGAGATGTCGAAATTCTGCCTTATGCTGACTTAACGCTCATTCATGGAAGTTCACATTCTTTAGTGACGCCTTGCCGGATGCGGAAGGTCATGACAGAAACGATCTATGACCAACTGCAGCAGGCCCAGAAGGTGGGAATACGCCTAACAGGACATGTGTCAGATGTGGCACTAGCCTCGATAACGAAATACGCCACGTCCGAACTTAAAGCTTTCTTTTTTCATTGTGAAGGAACGGACAGTGAGGAAGAAAAGTACATTCAAAAAGTGGCAGAAGAGTTAGAAATGAAATTGACTTACCTAAACGTTACACCTCAAGCTTACATCCAAGCAACCAAAGAGGCATTAACTCACCTTTATACGCCGATTGCTGATCGTGAGATGCCCCTTCAATTTTTATTCTTCCAAACCGTGAGTAACAAGGTAGATGCGGTTTTGTCACTAGATGGTGGAAAAGAGCTATTTGGCTACGACCACGCCTATAAAGTGCAACACAGACTAGAAAGCATCGCTAATCGTACCAATGCGACGCGCAGAAGGCTATTACAGCTTGCCAAGCACTCTCCCAATCGTTTAAAACGACTTCTACTACAAGGATGTCTGCCTCTGTCTTCTCATTATCCAGGCAACACAGAATTTGATCTATCCACTCTGCTTAACTGGAAGGGGAGTTCTTGGAAAAACGTAACGAACCCTCTTTACAAAGAAATATCGGATTTAGATTGGTTGGAACAGATGCAAACCATTGATCTCAACCTCAGATTAAAAGCAAGCACACTTCTTCAAACAAATGTCCTCTCCAAAGCGAACAACGTTGAGGTTAAACGACCGTTTTTAGATGAAAAAATCGTTGAGATAGCCAACGACTTAACCAAAGCAGAGAAGCTAGGTGAAAGGAAAAAGAAACCTTTGCTAATGGAAGCGTTCAAACACGACGTTCCAGAGTATGTGCGATCTTCAAAGAAAAAAACATCAAGTGTACCACTAGCCAAATGGTTGCGGGAAGACCTTTACGAAGACGTGCATCGACTTTTCAACGATCCCATAGCTAAAGAGTGGATCAATCTAGACATGGCCAATCAAATGCTTTTAACCCATCGCCTGAAAAAAGGGGAGTTCAGTCAAGAAATTTGGACCGTTGCCGTCTTTATCATGTGGTTAAAAGAAAGGTCAAGAACATAAATTTAGAAAAATAGCCCTAATTTGCTTATTTTCGCAAATTAGGGCTATACCGTTATCGGATAAGGGGAAGGCCTGCCTATAACTTATTATCCACGATCAGAAGGTTTTTCCATTGATGGAGGTGTCATTTTATTTGAAAAATGTTCTCTCAGATGTTGATTGAAAAGTAATCGTTTAATGGCATACAAGAAAATGTCCACATCCGATTCATCGTTATAGATTCCAAAGCTCACGCGTACCATACCTGCTGGTGGTTGGCAAGACGTCAGGTTTTGATGCTCTGTTTCAGTTAAGCGCCTAACATAAGGATGGGCGCAAAAAGCTGCATGACGAACAGCAATCCCATAGTGGTTTGCTAAAAAGTCAGCTACAACTTCGTTATCTAAGCCTTCGATATTGAAAACAACAATCCCGACTCGATCAGCTATCTTTTCATTGTCTCCGTAAAGTGTAACACCAGGCAATTTTTTAAGTCCCTCTAATGTTCTTCTAAGCAATGTTTGCTCATGATCCTTAATGTAATCAAAACCAACGGTTTTAAGTATTTCCATTGCTTTTAACATGCCAACAACACCTGGATAATTAGGTGAGCCAGCTTCATAACGATCAGGTGCCAATAAGTAAATAACCGAATCATCGTAAACCGTTTTAACCATACCGCCTCCGTAAAATTGTGGCATGTGTTGGTTTAACACATGGGTGAGGCCCACCACTGCCCCTCCACCGAAGGGGGAGTACATTTTGTGAGCTGAAAAAACAAAAAAATCAATGTTTTCTTCCGGTGTTTCTCCTAGCATATTGAATGCACGATGAGCAACAATTTGTGCACCATCAACAATGATTTGTGCGCCATGTTGATGTGCCAGTTTAGCAATGGCGTGAACATCGTTGACATAACCAGTGACGTTGGCGGCAGCAGTAACAGAAACGTATTTAATCGCTCCTTGATGTTCCTCTAATTGTCGTTTAATATCAGCCATAATGAGACGCCCATCTTGGTCAGTTTCAGCGTAGACAACTTTAGCCCGTTCACGCCAAGGTAAATCATTGGCATGATGTTCCATGCGAGTTGTAAGCACCATATCCTCAGGACTCTCAATGAGCGCTGATGCTAACTTATTAAGACCATCCGTTGTAGAATGAGTATAAAAGACAGTGTAATCGTCGTTTGCACCGACAAAATCTTTGACGATGTCACGGCCCTTTACATAAACATCCGTTGAATGTTCTGATTTTTGTCCTTTTCCTCGTCCAATAGAACCGTAGCAAAGCAATTGTTGCTCTACTTCTTTAACCACTTGCTTGAAAGGTGGCGTCGTTGCAGCGTTGTCTAGGTTAATTGCAGGTACATATTCTCCATTATCAAGTTTTACCAATGAATCTAGTCCAAATATCATCTTACGAATATCATTCACGATAAGACCTCCTTGTTTTTTTTGGTTATAATATGTATACGAGAAGTGCCGATTTTAGTCACTGTATATTCCCATTAATTTGGAACGAGTGGAACGGTTGTGGCTGTCAAGGAAAAATGAGCCACTGAATTAAAAAATCATTTCAGCGACCTAAAAGAGACGCTTACACACACTTTTACACAAACCGATCAAAAAATTGTATAATAAAAACCTAGCTAGGAGGAAAGTATTTTATGAAACGTAAACAGCTAAAAAACATAGCAAAGGTCGTTTTATCAGGACTCGTGTTGTGGGCACTTGTTTTGTCAACTGAAACCTTTGCCGAAGACGACATTCATCGTCTATCTAATGTGGGTGCAGAAGTTCCAGAAATGGGGCCAACCACACCAGGGAATACGCCGGATCATGTCGCAAATCCTGAAACACCCCAAGAGCCATTGCCTCCTATTCCTGAACAAGATCGAAGTGAAACACCTAGAGACATTGTTCCTCAATCGGTAGGAAGTAGCATCCGTATTCATCAACTGCAAGGACGGTACGATTATCTAAGCGGGGAAGTCATTCAATTTCATGTGGGTGCCACCTTGGATGGTGTTTTTCCAGCAGGAACGGTCTTTGAAATTCGCATTCCAAGGCAGCATATTTTAGACAATGCGACCTTTCAGGTGTCAGCCATTTCAGATCAAACACCACCAACGATTACACGAACCGGCGATGCCATCACCGGTGAATTTGTCATTCGCTACATCCTAAATGTAGCCGGTGGATTAGAGTTTGATTTGCCGATTCAAATGGTGACCCATAATGGGAATACACCTAATGGCTTTGAAATTCCGATTACAGTACAGCTAATGGATGATAATAACGAACAGCTCGCAGAGGTAGCCGAGGCGACGTTTACAATTAATACAGTTGAGCCAGAAGTAACAAAGCGCGTCATGGAATTTGGTCCTTCACCGGTGGTGATTTCTGGTTACCGATGGTCTGCTCTTGGAGCGGATAACATTGCAGTTGGACCGGCTGGACTAGAATCCATGACTAGACCAGGTTATTTAAGTGAAGACTTTAGAGAGTTAGTGCCTGTTTCCTTTACATACCATATTAATTCACCTGGTACCTTTGGAAATCGGACTTACGAAAGCTTAGTTTTTTATGATACCATTCCTGAGGGAGCACTTTTTGTTCAGGAGCTCAATCCAGGTTGGACCTTTGATGAGACAACCCGGGAGGCCCGCTTTGAGCGAAACATTAATACGACGCTAAACAACGCAGGGATTGGCTCTGGAGATGTGGTTGGTACTGGTAACTTTACAATTAATCCAAGAGCACAAATCCTACAGCAAAATTCACCGGTCTTAAGGTTATACTTTCCAGGTGCACCCATTGGTGAAACCTTCACAAACGAGGTCAGAGTGAGTGGAACAGGGCTCGGAACGGACTGTGACGTCCATCCATTGGATTGTTTTGACCTAAGCGATGCCATCCGTTTTAATCTTGGGGCAGAAACCCGCCGATTTAACGGTCATGTAGCAAAGGCGCCTAATGAGAATCCGGCAGTAACGGCAACGAATAACGTCATTGTAACAAGTAATCGTACATTAGGGGAGAACACACGTGGACTAGGTGCGGGGGCGCGAAACTATACCATCAATGTGACCCATCGGACATCTTTTGCAACGGGTCATACCAACAACCCAAGCCATTTACCCTTACTCCCTTTACAAAACGTTGTCGTTCGAGACCATAACTTAGATCCAGCGCTTTACTTTAGAGGGATCACCATTCCTGCGAGAGGCGTCGACATCTTTACGCGGACGTCTCCAAGCACTTATCCTGAAATCTTTGGGTCAGGAGAACCCGGTACATTAGATGTCCGTGTTTTATTAGTTGATGGTACAACCGTTACGCTTGCCGAGGATTTAACCATTACGGCTGCCAGGAGCTTTGATTTTTCTGACTTTGGCTTTGATCTGGAAGATGTGATTGAATTCATGGTTGAAGCGACCGAAGGTAGCTATTTCTTACCACCACCAGCGGAACAAATCAATGAAAGTCGCTTACAGATCACCGTTCATACCGGAACGAGAGACCCAGAGGAGCACATCGTTCCACCAGGCGAAACGGGCCGAGCGTTAACCAATACGGTAACCATGGAACGTAACACGCTTCATCACAACTCAGTGACGAATAGCTCGACAGCAACGTTGGCCTACCGATTAGTGGAGCCATTTCTTGGCCTTCAGCATGGACCAACGGTACGTCGTAATACTGGTACGGCCCTTCCTAACTTTGTTGGAAACAGCTTACCGAGTGTTGACACCATTTTTCGAATAGGGGAGAGACGTCACTTTAGACTAGACGTTAACATGATGAACATCCTAGCAGGAACGAGCATCGAAACGGATCAAATTCTTGTGCTAGTACCAGAAGGTTTAGAGTTTGTTCCTGGCAGCGTGGAATTTCATACCATGGCTGCCACGCAATCAACCATGAGCGCTGCACAGCTAAATCAAGAGCTAGAAGTCATTCCTGACTTTAACGGGACAGGGCAGACCGCTTTACGTTTCCACTTACGATCTTTTTCAAGAACTGGAAACGTCGCGGGGACGCAAACAGTTCCCATCCGTGCGTTTAGTATCCTTTATCAAGTAGAGGTTACCGAAGCGGCAGAGGGCACACAGGTTAGTCCGGCTCACCTTCATTGGTCCAATCGCGATGAAATTACACCGGCAGTTCTGCCATTAAATGCATCAGGTGGTAACATTCCTAACATGTGGACCAGTAGAGGCTACCTTGTTCCAGACCTTCATGATCTAGCAGGGGACGGTGAAGAAAGCATTATTTCAGAAGGTCAGGCACGGGTTAACGTGCAACCCCCACTAAGAAGAGTCTCCTTTTCAAAAGCAACGCCACAATCCATGACCATTATGTCGGCTGGGCAGCCTTTAACCAACATGCTCGGAAATGAAATCACCTACGTTTTAACCGTCGGTACCCAAGGAACCATACCAGGAGACGTACTGGAGACCAATGTGATCGTCGATTTGCTACCTATAGGAATGGAATTTATTCCAGATTCCCAAACCGTTCAGCACTTTGCTAATTCAAGTAGTCCAATGACCAATGCTAGCATCGCCCCTGAAGTGGTTGAAAACTACCGGGGAACCGGGCGAACGGCTTTGATTTTCCCACTGGATAACATCACCTTAAACGCTGGATTTTCGACGACAACCACCGCTTTGCGCATTACTTACCGAACTCGAATCACTTCTTTAACTGAAGGTGGCGCCAACGTTAACGATGCCTACTTTTCTTGGACCAACCGAGACGACTTCTTACCCGGGGCCTTTACACCGGCAACTGGCATAGCTGGTTTTCCAGCCGCCGATGTTGATCGAAGCACTGTTCCTGATGTGTGGGATTTAAATGGAACTGGAAACCCAGACGATACCATTATCCGATCACGTGCCACCATCCACTATACACCGCCTTTTGAGTTGTTGATGTTCAAAGAAGTGCGTGGAAACTTAGATTCAAACTTCCTGATCTATCCCGCTGCAGGGACCTCAGAAGTCGGGACGTATGTGGATTATCGATTACGCTTGTTTAACAACTCTCCAGGCGACATCCATTCGGCTAACTTCCAAGTCGTTGATGTCTTGCCATTTGCCGGAGACAGTCGAGGTTCTACCTTCACGACGACCTTATCTGGTCCGCTGACATTACCGCCTGGCTATCGGGCTTACTATACATTAGATGCCGTTGACCCAACCCTTTCCATGTCAGAATTTGTCGCTGATGCCAACTGGGCAACCACGGTCATCGATTACTCAGAAGTGACGGCCATCCGGATTGAAATGAACGACGATCATATTCTAACCAGAGGAACACAAGTAGCTTTTGAGATGCGACTCAATTTGCCTGATGATCCAGATTTCACACGCGATGACTTTGTTGCTAACACCTTCTATACGTCGACCACTGGTGGGACAGATCACATCCTTTCCAATGAAGCCCATCTCCGATTTGCTGAATTTACCGTGGACGGCTATGTGTTCCACGACTTAGACGATAACGGTGTGTTAGATCACGATGTGGATCGCATCTTTGCTAACCATGTGGTTGAATTGATTCGCATCACGGCAACTGGATACGAAATAGTAGCGACGACAACGACCGATGAACGAGGCTTTTATCGTTTTGCGACCATTCGATCGGGAAGCTATCAGATCAGAGTTCAACCGCCAGGGAGCTTGGATCACATCACCGAAAGTGTAGACGACCCCTATGGTGCGACTGCCTTTGATCCAGACAGTGCTCGCAGTGTGAGCTTTGTCTTAAATGGAGAGAACAGCGCTCAGCGCATCAATGCCGGATTTGTTGGCGCAGAAATGATTCCACCAACGGGGCTAAATGACAGGTCGTCTCTGCTATTCATGATCGTTTTCTCTTTCCTTGGTCTTGGAGCCAGTGGCGCTACCTTTGCAAGAAGAAGGTCGAACTAAACGAGCAAGCTGGATTTTTGTGTCATATTTTGCTATAATTAAAGTTAAATTACCGGGGAGGTGAGGCCAATGATCAAGTCGTTAACACATAAGCAAAACAGATGGTTGATTGCCTTTTTGAGTTGCCTTTCTATCTTTATTTTGAGTAGTGGACTTAGAACTTACGCTTCCGATTACGAAGATTTCCGTCCAGCCTCATTAGAAGAAGGGGGAGGGTTTGAAGAACTTCAAGCCATTAACCCAGATGTTTTTGGTTGGATTACGGTTTTTGGAACCAACATCGATTACCCACTTTTGCAAACAGATAATAACTCTCGCTATCTCGACCATAATGCCAGAGGGATGCCTGCTTTAACTGGTGCCATCTTCATGGACTTTAGAAACAACAACGATTTCTCCGATTTCAACCACATCATTTACGGTCACGACATGAACCGTGACGTCATTTTCGGTGCCATTGGTGACTTTGCCAACGAAGAATTCTTCGACGAACGTCAATTTGGAATGATTTATACGGGTGAGCGTCATTATGGGATGGAGTTCTTTGCCTTCTTACTGGTAGATGCTCACGACATGGGGATCTATAACCCAACGGTCGATGATCCAGAGGAACGTCAAATCCTCCTTGATCGTCTCTTTGATGAAGCCATTCAATCCCGTGACATCGATGTGACCACCTCCGATCGATTGGTTCTTTTAAGTACTTGTACACCAACGGTTACCAACGGTCGTCACATCTTAGTGGGTCGTTTAACCGACGAGATCCCGCAAGATCCTTTCCTTCCAGACGTTGGTGTGGATAGACCTGAGGTTGAGCTTTTTGGTATCGGAATGCGCACGATTGATTTAGCCATTGGCTTTACGGTCTCTTTTGGCCTTATGGGAGTGACTACCTTTTTCTGTATTAGACAGGTCAAAAAGCTTAAACAGCGACGCACAGATGGTGTAGATTCAAAAGGAAGAAAGCAGAAGCCACCTAGCATTTGGATTGACGTCTTCTTTCTGTTAATGAATGCGTCGGTGATTGTTGGGATCGTTGCTGTTTTATTTACCTTTGCTTTTGGTGCGACTCAAATTCGTGACTCCACCATGGCACCAGCCATGCGTGAAGGAGACATTGTCTTTTTTCAACGCATGGGAGCACAAGAATTCGTGGCAGATGACTTAATCGTGGTTAGATTTGAAGGAAATACCCAAATTAGACGTGTCGTTGCTGTGGCAGGGGATGCGGTTGACATTACTTATGCGGGACTGGAGATTAATGGTGTCCTTCAGCAAGAATTACACATTTTTGAGGAGACCACTCAATTTGCAGAAATCGGGATCACCTTTCCGATTGTTGTGCCAGATGGGGAAATATTTATTCTAGGTGATAGTAGATCTCGTGCAACAGATAGTCGCGTGTATGGAACCGTTAGAGTGGAAGATACACTTGGAGGTGTCATCACCTTCATCCGAAGACGAAATTTATAAAACCAATATGGTGCTGTCTTGTCAAGAAAAAGGCAAGAGAGCACCTTTTTAGAGCTTATAATCAGGATTTTAGAGGACATTTCGGCCTGTTCTCTCTGAAAAGCCTCTGTCATATCACATTTTCCTTGAAATCAGTACTTTTGTGATACAAATTCATCATTTTTACCTTCATTTCTCCCATTTGACATCGTAATTTTGGAAAATCACCATTTAATGAGGAGATTTTGACTTTAAACCCTTCAAAAAGCCCTTTCGAGTATCACAAAATGATCGAAATCAAGAGATTTGTGATACGCTGTCAAAAAACCTGCACAGTAGCTTTTTTTCGATTTGACATCCAGTTAATGTCAAAATTCGGATAAAAAGTTGTTATGATATGTGCGAACCCCCTTTTATTTTGTCGTAAAGTCTGCTACGATGTGATAAAGATACTTTTATTGCATCACTTAGCGATTCCAAAAGGAGGGATCAACTTGGGAAGGATTTTATTTATCAAGAACAAACAGACCATTGATCCTGAGTTGCAAAAGGAAATAGAAGCGCTTGAAAAAAAGCATACGTTTTATTTAGAGGACAGCATTTGGGATGGACAAACGACAGCAGAAAAAAATTACATTGACTTGGTTATCTTGCAATCGGATCTTCCGATGGAAGGAAGGGACGAAGTCCTTTTCGATAACTTCCTTAAAGCATGCAACTTCCAATCTGTCCTTTTGTTTATTTCAGAAAAAGCAGACTCTGTCTTGCAGAAAGACCTGCAAAAATACGATTATAGTTACGTTACCCCATCTCCCATCAACCAAGAGCAGTTTCAAAGCCTCGTTAAAAAATGTCTGAGTATCGCAGATTCCCTTGATTTGAAAAAAATCGTCTGTTATGAAAACAACCTTCCGTTTCACATTAGAGCAAAAGATATTTTGTATACCTATCGTGACGGGAAGCACATGGACATTGTTTATCGTGACCCTGAAAAACCTTGGATGGAGAGGTCAAAAAGGTTTTTCGATCGTCGCTCTCTTGGAAATTGGATCAAGCATCATGAAATCGAGAAATATTTAACGCAGTGCCATAAAAAATATTTAGTTAGTCCTGCGCACATAGAAAGCATTGACTTTACCAACAAGATAATTACGTTAGAAAATAAAACTACCGTTCCTTTAGGTGATACCTATGCGAAAGGTTTTAGATAGGCAATTGCAAAAAGCTCTTCGTAATATCGCCAAACACGTAAAATCACTGTTTTGGCGATAGTTTTCATTCGAAAAGCTCTTCATAATATCGCTAAATCTATGAAATGACTGTTTTGGCGATAGTTTTCGCTCGAAAAGTTCTTCATAATATCGCCAAATCCGAAAAATCACTGCTTTGGCGATAGTTTCACCTTTTCGCAATTGCTTAAAGGTTTTAGATAAAAGGAGTGAATGAGGTCGTGGAAAATGTAAACTTTAATTTTGTCGTTCTTGTGCAACGAGCCATCGAGCTACTGGCGCTTTATTTGGTTTTGGCTAATATGAATGGGCAGGGATTAAAAAAAGCCCTTAAATGGCTGTGGACCAACGGGCAATGGATTTTCTACGATAAGATCATCGTGTTTATTGGTTACGTGGTGATTATGACGCTCATCATTAGTACATCAAGGGATTTGGGACATGACATAGCTCATATTCTCACACCCTTTGTTGGCCTGTTTTTAGTAAGAAAATCAGATCTTAGGCAAGGCTTACTTGGAATAATCTTTGTTATTTTGGTGTCAGGTGTTACTATGATTCCTAGAGTACTTTTTACCTATCACACCTTGATTAATTTCGGATTGTTATTAATTGCGGTTATTTGGCTGATTCACCGTAATTATGTGTATACAGTATATGAATTTCTAAAGAAACAGAAGGTTTGGTTCAATTTTGTAACCATCGTTGCACTGGTTTTGTACAGCGTGCCATTTTTTAGCACTTCAGAGCGTCTAGGTTTGTTAGTGACAGGACTGATTTTGATTTTTTCTGGTATCTTAATCTTATTTGATGTTCTGACGCGTAAAGGAATTGAAAAAGAGGTAGCTAAAACCATCGATCTAATTTTCAATAGCTCCTACGATGAACTGTTAGAAATTTTAGAGAAGCGTTCGGAGGATTATGCTCATTCAGAGTACATTCATCACTTTATTATTGATGAGAAAAGATCTTCTCCAAAGCTTGTTGATGCTATATCAGAAAAGCTAAAGACATTTGAAGAAGAGGGGTTATTTAGAAACTACGTTTGCCAGGTTGTAGACGAACAAGTGAAAATCAGTGTTGTCCTATAGCGATTTTAATGGTTGAACCTTAAGTTCAAAATCAGAGGTCGCTTTCTTATGTCGAAAAATGGGAATGAGTTAAAACATCAACTTAGTGAAGGATTATTTGTTGAATCAAAAAAACCGGACCATACGAGTCCAGTCGAATTTAACACATAGTTGGAAACCACGAACATATACCAAAAGGCACGATCTCAACACTCAATTCCACCACCGTTGCATAAGTTATTGCCGTCGCAGCAGTTAAAGAAAACAATCTTCTCATAAAAAAACACCTTCCTAGGAATATGGTATCCCCTGAAAAGTTGACAATTTTATCCAATATATCGGGTTAAAGGTCTTAAACCCATGGTTAAAGGACCTCTACGAACCAAATCGCACATTTTAGGTTATAGTTGGAGTATAAAAAACATACTAACCATCCTACGGCCTTTTTTAACTTGTCTTACTATTTAATAGTGACACCCAATTATAACAAGTTTCGATCGATTTTTCAAGGTCTTTATACACCCCTGTACTCGACACTTCAGAGAGAATTTTATACAAACGATAAATGGAGGTCTTTTCACATGTATTACACACATTACGGCTTTACTGACACCAGCACGAATCATGAATCCAAAAATTTAGAAATCATGCGGCAGAAATATGAGAGCATTATTTCCATGGCTGACCATCTCCATGCAGTCAACGATCAAATAGATAAAATGAGCTTAACTGAACTGGAAAGCAGAGAGACGAATCGATTAGCAGAAAGTACGTTAAAGAAACTTGAGTTATTTTTGAGAGATTTTGAAGCAGATGAGTTGGAGCTTCTGATGGATAAAGCGAGTTACCTGAAGATGTCTAAAGATGCCAATGCATTGTGTCGCCTTTTGCGTACAGAATCCACGTGGGTTCACCCTATGTATAGAAAGAATTCTTCAATTAAAACAACGGTTTGGAGGTAAGAAAGTGTCCAAGGATAATCCACCTTATGATTTAGTAACGGGGTTTCTTCAGATGAACAAAGATGCGAAGCGGATGATTTCACTCTTTGAAGAGCACAACAGGGAGGACTTGATGGCGGTAAATATGATGCCAGTGATAGCAGCTTACCATGAGTTGTTTATGCGCTTTTTAGAAGAAAAAGAGGCCGTTTTAGAGGAAGTCGTCGGTAAAGAGTCAGCAGATGAGTTCATTCGTAACGTTTATACGATACGTGACCATATGACAGAAGTAATACCGGATCCAGTAAATTAAAAATAAATTGACCTTTCAAAATGTATACTAGTACGAGTCTTAGGGGCTGGAATCCAAATAAAAAAAGTTGGCCAAAAAAGCCAGCTTTTTATTTTTTCTCCTAAAGGATACTTGTTCAGCTAAAGCAAACAAGTTTGTGACTAACCCGAAAAGTGAATCATCGGAAATGGTTAAAAAAACATTCGAAACCGATAAAATCTGACCTAAAATACCAAAGAAAAATCGGAATAGAAGCGAAACTTGCCTTAAACCGATGATTCACGCTGGAAAGATAAATCACGGTAAAATTTCAGGACCAAATCGTCGATTTTTGAATTATATCTACGGGGGTTATAATGTGACAAGGCAACAAAATATCCAGAGCGATTATTCATGTGGTCGCTCTTTTTCTACAAAAAAATGAGAGCAATGACTGTTTAAATTTTGATGGAGATTTTTTATTCTTTTTAGCCATGAAACGACTTTTTGTCGTTTTTTCTATCTTTATGCATTGTTTTCAGTTTCAAATGTGTTATAATCCCTATTATGACAGCGTTATTGCGGTCGAATCTTGGGAGGTTTACCATGATCAATCAACGAGCTACATTGACTAAATGGGACATTTACAAAAAGGCGACAGCCCATCTCTTAATCTTCGGAGGGATTGTAGGGATGCTACTGATCCCTGTCCTTGCCCATCTCTTTGCCATAACGGCTCAACATCTTTCGGATGTTTTAATGCTTTCCATGGCTCTTGCCGTCGTATCGATCGCATCCTGTGTTAGTGTGGTCGCCATTTTTGTTTCCATTGCACCGCTGAAAAGTCTTTCTCTTTTAAAAAAGCAAGAGAGCCATCTCGCTTTTGACTTTAACGAAGAGATGCAGCAATATGGTATCGGAATCATTCCATCGATCACCCCGAAGTGGTTTATTTTCTCAGGAGAGACAGGCGTCCTTGTTCTGAGAAGAGATTACGTAGCAAAAATAGAGAACATTAAACTTCACCGAACCAGCACAGGAAGAATCACCGGTAAAGCTACCATCGTTACGGCGGATCGGAAAATTGTAACTCTTAAACATACAAAAGAGACCATTTTGAAGTTTGAACAGTGGGTAAAATATCGGCTGGAAAATCATGACATTTAATGAGGAGTTGTTAGAAGATGAGTTTGGATGGAATTGTGCTTGTTCATAAGCCTCAAGGCATATCCACTTTCAATTGTAGTTACAAGGTTCAAGAGACGATAAAAGACACACCAATTAGTCACATTGAAGCCATGGAATCCCGGGTTGAGGGAGTTTTACCCGTTTTTGTTGGAAAAGCTACGCGATTACTTCGCCTTTTTAGAGGGGGGATGCGTGAATATTTGTGTGAGATTACCCTTGGCTTTTCCACGACAACGGAAGATGCTTCCGGCGATGTAGAACAGCGACGAGAAATGAAACGAAAACCAAGCGTTAAACAGGTTGAAAAAGCGCTAGAAAGTATGCGAGGAGCCCATCAGCAAATTGCTCCCATGTATTCGGCTGCGTCCTACGAAGGAAAGAAGCTGCATCAATACTTGGAAGAGGGGACCATCGTTCCAGAAGAAGAACGACCAATAAGGGCGATTGATGTCTTAGACATTGCTCTTGAATCAGAGGTTGTACGAACAGAAACCACAGCTACATTTAGCATTTATGTGAAATGTACCGACGGTACTTTTATTCGCTCCCTGGCTGCAACCATTGGTCAGCGATTGAACTATCCGGCACACTTGTCTAAATTGACGCGCTTGTCGGTCGGGGCCTTTCATTTATCGAATGCCACAGACTACGAAACACTCCCTCTGAAACTAAGTGTTTTAACTTCTGCTGACAAAAGTGGCGGGAGAATTAAATTTAACCATAAAGGGTCGCCATCTTGGTTTATCACCTTCGAGGAAATGTTAAGCCCTTATAAAAAAGTGACGGCTACCGATGAAGCTCTTAATAAAATTGGCCATCGACGCATATCAAAAAAGGGGAACCTTACAAAAGCGATAGACGGCGACGAACCTTTTGTTGTTCAATCTAAATCTGGCCAACCTTTGGCCATCTACGTTAATGAAAAAGATTCGGGATATTACTACCGATTGGCTTCCCTAGTGGACAAATAACAAAAAACGCCTGATCTAGTTTTTTCTAGATCAAGCGTTTTTTTACTACTCGACATTCTCAGCAAACTGGTTGTTGACTAAGTTTGTAAATGGAGCTATTTCTGTTAATTCACCAGCATGGGTCATGATCTCCTGTAACCGATAAAAAGCCTCTTCTGTAATAAAGGGTGTCGCAGCATAGGCACCAACTTCCTGATACCTTTCAATGGCACTGGTCAAAATGTCTAGTTCCGCATCTGGGAAGTAAGGCGCGACAATGGCTGCGATGTGTTCAGGTGGGTTTTCTGCTATGTATTGTTGAGCACGGGCAATGGCATTGGTAAAACCTTGTAGGAGCTCGGGGTGTTCTTCTATAAAACTACTTAAAGCGTAATAAGCCGTGTAAGGGAGGTCACCTGATTCAGTTCCTAAGGAGGCTACTACGTAACCACGACCTTCTAGCTCAAGGGTAGAGGCCACCGGTTCAAAGGCCGTAACAAAATCACCAGTTCCACTGACGAAGGCACCAACCATAGCTGAAAATTGAATGCTATTATCAAAATAAACATCAGCGGCGACGCCTTGTTCCGCCAGGACGTATTCAAAAACCATGAAAGGCATTCCGCCACGACGGCCAGGAAGAACATGGGCACCACGCAAATCTTCCCAGTCAAAATCTGGTGAGCGACCAATCAAAAAACTCCCGTCTCGATTGGTCAATCCAGCAAATACCACCGCATGATCGTCACGGCCTTCATTGTAAACGTAAATGGCTGCTTCTGGTCCTGATAAACCAATATCGGCTGCTCCTGATAACAAAGCCACCATGACGTTATCGGCACCGTCGCTTGTGACGAGCTGAATGTCAATGCCTTCCTCTTCAAAAAAACCTAACTCCATGGCCACGTACTGTGGTGCATAGAATACGGATCTGATCACTTCTGCTACGCGAACCGTTGTGAGGTTCGTTTCCGACTGCGGCCCACAACCTACTAATAACAATCCCATTAAGGTTAAACTAACTAAACCCATCCACTTTTTCACATTAAAACCTCCCAATTATTTCACTTTAAAAACATCTTCGTTACAACCTTCTCAACTAGGACGATCATTCCATACAATAACGCGGCAAGCACGGCTAAAATCACCACGCTGGTCATGACTAAATCCATCTGGAACACTTGACCACCATAAATAATTAAATACCCAAGACCAGCTCGTGAAACTAAGAATTCTCCGGCAATCACACCAACCAAGGATAATCCAATGTTGATCTTTAAACAATTAAAAAGGGTGCTTAAATTATACGGGAACACGACCTTTCTAAAGGTTTGACCTTTGCTAGCCCGAAAGGTTTGCGCCATCTTCATCAATTCAGCATCGGTGTTAACAAATCCACTTAACATCTCCATAATGGTTACCACCAATGAAATCGCTAGAGCCATGACGATGACCGCCTGCATGCCAGCACCTACCCAAATAATAATGACAGGACCCAGAGCGATTTTAGGAAGAGCGTTGATCACTACCAAATAAGGATCCATGACTTTGGCTAAAAAACTTGACCACCATAAAGTAAAAGCAATGAGAATTCCAAGGGTTGACCCCAAGGAAAAACCAATCATGGTCTCTAAAAAAGTAATTCCGATATGAAAGGGGAGTTGATTCTGACGAAAATTCAAAACGGTGTTCCAAATCCGAGAAGGGCTACTCACAATAAAACTATCCATGGTGCCACTTCGAGTTCCCATTTCCCATCCTGCCACAATCAGGAACAAAATCAAAACTTGTGTCACCGTAATCCATCGCTTTCGATGTTTAACGCTTCTTAAATACTGCTTACGTTCAGCACTAAGGGTGCTGTTTTTATTTTTCTTCATCTCTTTACTCATGGGCATCAAACTCTTTCCATATCAGGTTAAAATATTCTTGAAATTCTGGTGACGATCGACGAGCTAAAGGAAGGTCATCTTTCTTGAATTCTAATTTTATGTTTTGACTCACGGTACCTGGTCGTTTGGACAAAACAATGACACGGTCCGCCATGGAAATCCCTTCTGCAATGTCGTGGGTGACCATGATGGCAGACTTATTCTCTTTTCGTAAAATCCGATACACGTCGTCGACTACTAGTAATCGGGTTTGATAGTCTAATGCTGAAAAAGCTTCGTCTAATAATAAAACATCTGGTTTAATGGCAAGGGTTCGAATCAAAGCCACACGCTGGCGCATGCCACCGGATAATTCTCGGGGGTACTTATCTCTAAATTCCCATAACCCATACGTTTTTAACAGATGGTCGACGTTTTTTAAATGGTCGTCTTTGCGCTTTTTGCGAAATTCCAATCCAAGCTGTGTGTTGCTATAAATGGTGCGCCAATCCAACAAACTATCCCGTTGCAACATGTATCCAACGCCTAAATCATCGCTTTCCTTTTCTTGGCCGTTAAAAAATATCTTGCCTTTCGTTGGGGCGACTAAACCAGCGATTAACGATAAAATGGTTGTCTTTCCACAACCAGAAGGTCCAACAACCGCTACTAATTCACCGTCTTCAACACTAAAATTAATGTTACGCAGTGCTTCTACTTCACCGGTGACCGTTTGATAGCTTACACCAATGTTTTCTAACCTTAAGACCTCCTTCACTTGCTTCATCTCCTCCATTATGGTCTCCTAATATCCTACGTAGAAGTTGGGAATTTGCGACGGTTGAAGGCCTAAAAACTAGGAATAAAGTTTAACTTCACGAGTTTACGAGTGATTAGTTGATCTTATGCTCTTGAGTGAAAAGTTTAACTTCACGAACTTGTGAGTGATTAGCTGATCTTGCACCCCAAGGGTACTTGTGCGACTCGTGTCATTAAAATGACAAGTCTTCACTGGCGTACTCTTGAGTGAAACGTTTAATTACTGACTCCATGAAAAAACTTCCTTTACCTGATGGGCAAAAGAAGTTCGCATAATAAAAGAGCATCTTTCGATACTCTTAAGTGTTTTCGGAAAAATTACTGCTTCTTCTTCAGGTAAGCTCCGATCCCTGCTAATGCAGCACCAGCTAAACCAACGTGAGTGGCTACAATACCTGTTTGTGGTAGTCTTAAACCTCCACCACCGTTGTTGTTATTTCCTCCATTGTTACCGCTGTTACTTCCGCCACCTGATCCAGTTCCAGATCCTTGAGCAGGACACGTACCAGGATTGGTAGCATTAAACTCTCGCATACAAGGAACTAACGCCCTCATGGCTGCAATGTTTTCTTCCAAAAGAGCTGAACCT